>Ga0183260_10001561_pt1 | contig 18990 bp, 18 predicted proteins | sample AntDrymUQ4972206_2_FD_129768 | JGI IMG/M metagenome (GOLD analysis project Ga0183260, IMG submission 129768) | Polar desert sand microbial communities from Dry Valleys, Antarctica - metaG UQ497 (22.06) (version 2) (version 2) | ecosystem: Environmental > Terrestrial > Soil > Desert | place...
CGATGCCACGCGGTATCACGCGCAACCGCGCTTCATCGAGATCGGGATAATGACGCAGCACATACGCGCGTACCGTCGCTGACGTGCAGATGACGCGCTCGCCGCGCGTCATGATCGCGCTGTAGCGGCCCGGCGAATTGAGTCCGTGCACGGTGGTGACAAAATGCGGGCGCTGCACGCCCGCCCGCGGGCGCATTCCGCGCAGCGCCAGCCATCCGAGCCATGCGGGCAGCCGCGAGCGGGCATGCACGATGTCGACACGCTCGCGCAGGATCAGGCGCCGCAGCGCAAACGCATGGCGAAGCGTGCTCGGCGCCTTGTGCCCGATGTCGAGTTCGATGTGCTCGGCGCCCGTCGCCTTCAGCGCGGGGAGCAGCGCGCCGCCTCGGGAGGCCACCAGGGCACGATGACCGCCCTGGGTGAGCGCCTGTGCAATTTCGAGCGTTGATCGCTCGACGCCGCCGTGCTCGAGCGCGGGCAGCAGCTGCAGGACTGTCAGGCGTGCCGTCAATGACGAAACTCAGGCCGCAAGGACGTACACCGCGCCGCAATAGGGGCATTTTGCTTCGGCGCACTCCGCGACCGGGAGGTACACACGCGGGTGCGAGTTCCACAGGGTCATGCCCGGCATGGGACATGCCAGTGGCAGGTCCGCCAGCGTCACCGTGTAGCGGTTCTCCGCATTGGCCGGAATGAGTGGTGGAACGTCGGCCGGGGCACGGGTCTGCATGCGAAGGGTTGCGCGGAGCGAGGCGCGCGATTCTATCAGCGCACTGGCTTGCGCAAGACGCGGGTCGCCTGGGCGTCAGACCAAATGTGCCACGAGCTCTCTAGCCGCGCGCGAGCGGCACGACGCCGTCATTGGCGGTGAGCATGGCGCGCTCGCCGGTGCACCATGCACCCGGAATGCGTTTGAACCATGCCGCGTGACGGCGGCTGCCATCGCGATCCCCCCACAACCCGATGGCCATGGAGGGGAAAGGGGCCGTGTAAACCAGCGCCCCTGGCTCGTCGCGCACCGAGTCGCCGCTGTGGTCCACGGTTTCCACGCGCAAGCCGAGGCCGCGGCACTGTATTTCGCCGCGATAGACGGGCAGCAGTGGCGAGCCGAGCGCCGTGCAAGACAACGTATCCGGACTGATCGCAAGGGTCGCGAGCAGCACGCCGTGCTTGATGTCGCGGTACACGTAGTCGTAGTTCGCCGGCGTGGGCATGGTGCCCGCGAGGAGCAGGCTGCGCAGCTCGAGCAATTTGTGCGAGACGATGGGTCGCAGGCCCGCGCGCTCGACCGAATCCAGCCATCGGGCGGTGGTACCGAACACGCTGACCTCGCATTCGTCGGCCAGGTCGAACAACACGCCCGCGTGTGGGTACGACGGACTGCCGTCGAACAACACCAGGGTCGCGCCCACCGCAAGGGCGGACATCAGCCAGTTCCACATCAGGAATCCCGACGTGGTGTAGTAGAAGACGCGGTCTTCGCGGCGCACGTCGATGTGCAGCACCAGTTCCTTGAGATGCTGGAGCAGGATGCCTCCGACGCCATGCACGATGCCGGTGGGGGTACCCTCGGCGGCTGGGGCGAACAGGATGTAGAGCGGCTGGTCGAACGGCACCGCGGTGAATGCCGGACGGGCGCCGACAAACTTCGAAACGAAGGCAGTCCAAGTCACGCCGGTACGGACCTGGCCCAGCGCCGGATCGGGATCGAGATACGGCACCACCACCACGCGCGCAAGGGATTCGATACGCGTGGCGATGTTGGCCAGCTTGCCCATGCAGTCCACGCTGCGACCGCCGAAGGCATAGCGCGCCACGCTGACCAGCACTTTCGGCTCGAGCTGCGCGAACCGCGCAATCACCGCGTCGGCGCCAAGATCGGGCGAGCAACTCGACCAGGTCGCGCCGAGCGCCGCCGTGGCCAGCATCGCGATCGCAGCCTCCGGCACGTTCGGCAGCAATCCCGCAACCCGATCGCCCACCCCGACGCCGGCTGCGGCCAGCGCGGCGGCGAACTGCGCGACTTCGGCGTTGAGTTCGGCGTAGGAAAGCTCGCGCCGAACGCCGCCTTCGCTGCGAAACACGATCGCTGGCTTTTCGTCGTTGTAGCGCAACAGGTTCTGCGCAAAGTTGAGGCGCACATTGGGGAACCAGCGGGCCGATTCGATGCGATCGGCGTCCACGAGCACCGGCGTGCGCTCTCCCTGGGCGCGGATACCGCAAAAATCCCACACCAGCGTCCAGAAACGGTCGGGATCGGCCGTCGACCAGTGGTACAGCGAGTGGTGACCGATCAGGTCGACGTTGCCGGTTTCGGTGCGCGCGAATTTGATGAAGCGGCTGAGGTTGGCGCGCTCGACGCGCTCGGCGCTTGGTTCCCACACGGGCAATGCCATGGTTATTGCGTCCGTGTGCGGATCCAGTTCAACCGCGATTGTAGGGTCTGGCGTTGAGCAAGAGCGGGGCCTGCTCCGCTGCTACTGTCTTCAGGCGAGCAAAATCCGGCATTACAGCGCGGCTTCCAGCTCCGGCACCAGTTTGAAAAGATCGCCCACCAGTCCGATGTCGGCGATCTCGAAGATCGGCGCATCGCCGTCCTTGTTGATCGCGACGATCGTGCCGGCATCCTTGATGCCGGTCAGGTGCTGGATCGCGCCCGAGATGCCGATCGCGATGTAGAGCTCGGGCGAGATGATTTTGCCGGTCTGCCCGACCTGCATGTCGTTGGGTACGTAGCCCGCGTCGACCGCGGCGCGCGAAGCGCCGACCCCGGCGCCGAGTTTGTCGGCCAGCTTGTAGATGATGTCGAACGCGTCGGCGGAACCGAGTGCGCGTCCGCCGGAAACCACGCGCTTCGCGCCTTGCAAATCCGGTCGGTCGGTCTTGCCCTGCGCCAGGTCCTTGAACCGTGTGTGCGTTGGCAACGTTGCCTGCACCTGCGTCGCCTCGATGGACGCGTTGCCGCCGCGCGCCGCTTCCGGCCACGAAGCCGTGCGGATGGTCGCGACCACTGGGTGATCGTGCGGCGCTTCCACCGTGATGATGGCGTTGCCGGCGTAGATCGGTCGCTTGAAGGTGTGCGTGCCCTCCACCGTCATGACGTCGGAAACCTGTGCGGTGCCGAGCAGCGCCGCGACGCAGGGCATGAGGTCCTTGCCGAAGGTAGTACTCGGCCCGAACACGTGCGTGTATCCGCTCGCGACCGCCTTCACCTGCGTCGCCCACACCTGTGCCAGCGCGTGTGCGTTGGCGGCGTTGGCCACTGTCAGCACGCGCGCGACACCCGCGATTTGCGCTGCCTCTGCGGCAACGGCATCGGGCGCGTCGGCAAGCACGACGATGTCGATCGCTTCGGGCTTCAGGGCCTGCGCGGCGCTGACGCACTTCGCCGTGGAACCGTTGAGCTTGCCGCCGAGGTGTTCGGCGACGATCAGTACTTTCGACATTTCCGATTCCTCATCAATTCGTCATTTCACCAATATTTCGTCATTCCCGCGAAAGCGGGAATCCAGCGACTCTTGCCTGTTGCTCGAAGACACTGGATTCCCGCTTTCGCGGGAATGACGAGCAAAGCTAAAGCAGGCCCTTTTGCTTCAACGCGGCGACAAGTTCCGGCACGTCCTTGACCATCACGCCGCGCGAGCGTTTGGCGGGTGGCGCGTAGTGGCTGACCTTGAGCGTATCGCCCGAATCGACGCCGAGGTCGGCGAAGGCGAGCGTTTCGAGCGGCTTGCTCTTGGCCTTCATGATGTCCGGGAGCTTGGTGTGGCGCGGTGTGTTGAGACGCAGGTCGGTGGTGATGACCGCGGGGAGATCGACTTCCAGCGTTTCGAGGCCGGCGTCGACTTCGCGCGTCACGGTTGCGAGGTTGCCTTCGATGTCGAGCTTCGATGCGAACGTGGCCTGCGGACGCCCCCACAGGGTCGCCAGCATCTGGCCGGTCTGGCTGGCGTCGTCGTCGATTGCCTGCTTGCCGAGAATAACCAGGTCGGGCTGTTCCTTTTCGATCAATTTGAGGAACACGCGCGCCGCGGTGAGCGGCTGGACAGGCTGGTCGACCACCACGTGCAAGGCGCGGTTGGCGCCCATCGCGAGACCGCTGCGCAGATGCGCCTGGCAATCGGCGGGCCCAATGGTCACGACGACCACTTCGGTGGCGACGCCCTTGTCGCGCAGCCGCAGCGCTTCCTCGAGGGCGATTTCGTCAAACGGATTGGCGGACAGCTTCACGCCGTCGGTCACAACGCCCGAGCCGTCTGGCTTGACCTGGATGCGCACGTTGAAATCCACGACGCGCTTGAATCCCACCAGAATTTTCATTGCCACCCTGGAAACGCCGCGTCCCGCGCGCAGCCGGACGCGAATTCTAGCCGTCCCGGCCGCGATCGGCTAAGCCCGCTGGATTCCGCGCCATTCGACGGCGGCGCGGGCGGCGAGGACTTGCGCGAAGCGGTCGGCGCTGCGTGGTCGGTGGTCGAAAAACAGAGAGGGCTCGACGAGTTCGAGTTCGAGCACGCAGGGAAGGTCGTTTTCGTCGAGCAGCAGGTCCACCCGGATGTAGGCCAGCGGAGCGAACTGCGGAAAGCGAGCGCCGACGGCCGCGACCACCGCCTCTGCCAATGCGCGCTCGGGCGCGCTCGGTTCGCGCGGAGTGATGGCCTCCGGCGCGAACAGTCCGTCGGTCGCGGCGCCGCCGAGCGGCAGCAGAGGTCCCTTGCGGATGGCGTGACTGTAGGCACCATCGAAGAACATGAGCGCAGTTTCGCCCCGCCTGTCGACGTTCGCCAGATACGGTTGCACGAGCGCGCTTCGGCTCGCTTGCAGCAGCGCGTGCGCGTGCGCGATCGCCTCTACCGATTCGGCGCGGGCAAACCGGCGTGCGCCCCGGGATCCTGCACCGACTGCAGGCTTGACCACGAACTCGGCCGCGCTTGCGTGCTCACCCAGAAACGCAGTGACGCCGCCGTCGGCATGCTGACCGGGCTCAACGAACGTCGAGCGCACACAGGCCACGCCGGATCGAGCAAGATCGACGAGATAGTGCTTGTCGGTATTCCAGCGCACCACGTCCAGCGGGTTGAGCAGCGTGGTCTGCTCCGCGCTGCGCTCGCACCACGCGAGGAATTCCGGCAGCTGTTCCGCGTAGTCCCATGGCGAACGCAAGACCGCCAGCGCGAAGTCCGACAGATCGGTGTTGTGTGCGTTCCAGCTCACCACTTCGGCGTCGAGCCCCGCCCCGGCACACGCGGCGAGCAGGGGTTCGAGATCCTCGTCCCGGGCGCGCGCGGCGTCGGCGGTGACTAGGGCGATTTTCGGCATGCAGAATTCCGCGATCGGCTCAAGACAAAATTGTAGGTCAGGTCGCGCAGCGACCTGACATGGTGCGTCTCCACAGCACTCGTCAGGTCGGCGCGGCCGACCTGACCTACGAAAGCGGGCTGTTTTGGGTCGGGTCGCGAAGCGTCCTGACGGCGCGGGCGTCAAGCGGACGAATGGGCAGTGCGCGCGACCCTCCGGAGCGTGGCGGGCGCGCGAAGCCGCGGGTTACACTCGGCGTGACGGCGAAACGCCACCATGCGCGGATCGAAACATGCCAGACGCGAGCAAGCCGAAAAGCAAGCGGTATCCGGACGCCGCGTCGGCGCTGGCGGGCGTCGTCGCGGACGGCCAGACGCTGGCCGTCGGAGGATTCGGGCTGTGCGGCATTCCCGAGGCGCTGATCGCTGCCTTGCGCGACTCGGGCGTGCGCGATCTGACGGTCATCTCGAACAACGCCGGCGTCGATGGGTTCGGCCTGGGGCAGCTGCTCAGCACGCGCCAGATCCGCAAGATGATTTCTTCCTACGTGGGCGAGAACAAGGAGTTCGAACGTCAGTACCTCGGCGGCGAACTCGAACTCGAGTTCAATCCGCAAGGCACGCTGGCCGAGCGGCTCCGCGCGGGCGGCGCGGGCATTCCTGCGTTCTTCACGCGTACGGGATACGGCACAGTCGTGGCCGAAGGCAAGGAAACCCGCGTCTTCGACGGTCACTACTACGTGCTCGAAACCGCGCTCAGGGCTGACGTGTCACTGGTCAAGGCGTGGCGGGCGGACTCCTCCGGCAACCTCCAGTTCCGCAAGACGGCACGCAATTTCAACCCCGCCGCGGCGACGGCCGGCAACGTCTGCATTGTCGAGGTCGAAGAGCTGGTCGAAGTCGGTGCGATCGATCCCGACCATGTGCACCTGCCCGGAATCTATGTCGATCGCATCGTGGTCAATGCGACGCCCGAAAAGCGCATCGAACAACGCACCGTGAGCACCTGAAAATCGTCCGTGTGTTTCACTGTAGGAGCGACGTCAGTCGCGAAAGAAATTGTCCGGGTCCTCGAACCAACAATCGCAAAGCTCGCTTTGATCACCATTCACAGCTCTCGCATCACGACCTGCGCTGGGCTTCATTCGGAGACGCGACTAATGCCATGGACCCGCGATGAAATGGCGCAGCGCGCCGCGCAGGAATTGACCGACGGCGCCTACGTCAACCTCGGCATCGGCTTGCCGACACTGGTGGCCAATTTCATTCCCGACGGGATGGACGTGTGGCTGCAGTCCGAGAACGGACTGCTCGGCATCGGTCCCTTTCCGACCGAAACGAACGTCGACGCCGACCTCATCAACGCCGGCAAGCAGACGGTCACGGCCCGCATTGGCGCGAGCTACTTCGGCAGCCAGGATTCGTTCGCGATGATCCGCGGAGGGCACATCGATCTCGCGATCCTCGGCGCCATGCAAGTCACCGCCAAAGGCGACCTCGCGAACTGGATGGTGCCCGGCAAGATGGTCAAGGGCATGGGCGGCGCGATGGACCTGGTCGCCGGCGTCAAGCGCGTGGTGGTGCTGATGGAGCACGCCGCCAAGAATGGCGAGCACAAGATCGTGCCCGAATGCACGCTGCCGCTGACCGGTGTCGGCGTCGTCAACCGCATCATTACCGAGCTCGGTGTCTTCGACATCACGCCCGAGGGCCTGCGCGTCGTCGAGACCGCCCCCGGCGTCACCCCCGAAGAACTCCGCGAAAAAACCGGCGTCCAGCTGCATGCAAGCGAGTAATTTTTGCCGGCCCTCTCGTTGCTCAGCGTCGCGCTGCGGCCAGGAAGCCTCGCCTCACAAACTCAGTACCAAACGAAGTCCCTGATCAATGCGACGCATCGCGTCGGCCGAAAGACCACGAACCCGCTTGGTCAGCAAAACGCGGTCGATGGTGCTGAGCTGACTGACGTTGACCACCGATGTCTTGGCCAATCCCGTTTCGGACTTGCCGAGGCGCACGTTTCCTCCGACCGTCGACAACATCAGATTCGATGTGAACGTTGCGACGATGACGGTCGCGATGCGGCTATCGTTAAACGGATTGGATTGGACGACAACGACAGGCCGGCGGAAGCCCGGTCCGGAGCCCTGCGGCTCTGGCAGGATGGCCCACCAGACGTCACCACGCTTCACGCGCAAGCACCTCCATCTGCGCGCGCATCATCGCCTCGTCCATGGTCGAAGGCACAACCGAGTACACGGCATTGAGACTCTCGGTTACAGCCAATGCACTGCGCTCTTCAAGGAACCTGGCAAGCGCGGTCGCATACAACTGGCTGCGAGAAACTCCGAGCTCCCCAGCGAGCTTTTCCGCAGCGTCAAACATCGGATCAGGCAGCGATATGGCGACTTTCATGCGGCTACGGTATCACCGCGGTATGACCGCTGCAACGGCACGATGCCACTCCGGTTCTCAGCGGAATTGGCGCATACGCTGCCCGCTCAAAGGTTCTGGTAGTTGGGGCCGGCGCCGCCTTCGGGGGTGACCCAGGTGATGATCTCGTACGGATCCTTGATGTCGCAGGTCTTGCAGTGCACGCAGTTGGCGGCGTTGATCTGTAGTCGCTTCGACTCGCCTTCGCCGACGATCTCGTAGACGCCGGCAGGGCAGAAGCGCGTGCAGGGGTTGTTGTATTCCACCGCACAGCGCGTCACGCAGATGTTCGTGTCGTGCACGATGAGGTGCACCGGCTGGTTCTCATCGTGTTCCGTCGCCGCGAAGTACACGCCGGCGAGGCGATCGCGCGGGGGCAGGGTGCGGTCGACGTAGTCGCGCTTCGGCTGCTCGTGCTCGCCAGCCAGGTCGATCGACGACCAGTCCGGTTTCACCTTGAGCGTCCAGGGCGAATGACCCCCGACCAGGGTTTCCCAACCCGCATTGGCCAGACCGAACCAAAGGCCGCGCTTGAAGCCGGGCTTGATGTTGCGCACGCGCCGTAGTTCGTCGTACGCGGGCGAGGCGCGCAGCTTCGCGTCGAAGCCGGTCGAGTCGAGCGACGCGGCGAGGTGTTTGGCCGCGAGCATGCCGCTGCGGATCGCCTGGTGCGTGCCCTTGATCTTCGGCACGTTGAGCAGGCCCGCGCAGTCGCCGATCAGCATCGCGCCCGGCATCTCGACTTTCGGCAACGACTGATAACCCCCGGTCACGATGGCGCGCGCACCCGAAGACAGGATCTCGCCGCCTTCGAGCAGGCCCTTCACCTGCGGATGGTTCTTCCATTGCTGGAAGGCTTCGTAGGGCGCGAAGTCGGGATCGCGATAGTCGAGCCCGATCACGTAACCCAGCGCGATGCGATCGTCGTCGAGGTGATAGAGAAAACTTCCCGCGTAGGTGCGCGTGTCAGCGGGCCAACCGAGTGTATGTACGATGCGGCCCGGTACCACGCGGCCGACGGGCACCCGCCAGAGTTCCTTGAGGCCGATCGAGTACGCCTGCGGATCGCTGTCCGCGTCGAGCTTGAACTGCTTGACCAGGCGCTTGGTGAGGTGGCCGCGCGCGCCTTCGGCGAACACCGTGACCTTCGCGCGGATGTCGATGCCCTGTGTGTACTCGGGCTTGTGCGAGCCGTCCCTCGCCACGCCCATGTCGCCGATGGCGACGCCCAGCACGCGACCCGCCTCGTCCTGCAGAATGTTCGCGGCGGCGAAGCCAGGATAGATCTCGACACCGAGCGCCTCCGCCTGCGGCGCCAGCCACGCGCACATCGCGCCCAATGACACGATGAAATTCCCGTGGTTGCGCATGTGCGGCGGCACGGGCAGTTTGCGACCGCCGGTCTTCGTGAGCAGCCACATCTCGTCTTCGGCCGCCGGCACGCAGATCGGCGGCGGCGCATCGCGCCAGCCCGGCAACAGCGCGTCCAGCGGACCGGGTTCGATCACCGCACCCGAGAGAATGTGCGCGCCGATGGTCGAGGATTTTTCGATCACGCAGACCGAGCGCTCCGGATCGAGCTGCTTGAGCCGGATCGCGCAGGACAGTCCAGCGGGACCCGCGCCGACCACGACCACGTCGTATTCCATCGACTCGCGCGCAGCTTCGTTCATGAAATCTCCCCAACCCAAACGGTGCCGTTCCATTGTAGGAGCGCCGCAAGGCGCGATGGCGGATGCGGCGGACTGGCCATCGCGCCTTGCGGCGCTCCTACAGAAGCCGGCCGATCACGAGCGCGTGGTATTCGATTCGGGCAGGCGCCAAATCATCCAGGTTGCGACGAGGCTGGTGACGATGCCGAACACGAACGTCGCATCGGGCGCATAGGCTTGCCAGAGCTTGCCGGCGAGCCAGGCACCGGGCAGTGCCACCAGCGCGATCGCGGCGTAGTAGGCGCCCATCGCGGTGGCACGCAAGTGGGGTGGTGACAGGTCCGCGATGAGCGCGCGTTGCACGGCTTCGATCATCGCGATGCCCGCGCCGAGCAGCGCGAAGGCGATGACCCACGCGGTAGTGACGTGGATGAGCATGGCCACGCAGGCGACCGAGAACAGTCCGTAGCCGCCGATCAGCAGGGGCCGGCGGCCATGCGTGTCGGACCATCGGCCCGCGGGCCACGCCGCCAGCGTTCCGGCGGCATTGAATACGACGTAGAACGCGAGCGTGTCGCGATCGCCAAGGCCACGGGTGTGCGCCGCCAGCACGAAGAAGGCCACGCCGAGCTGGCCGAATGCGAACAGGGCGCACGCGGCGATGGCGCGACCAAGCTCCGGCGGCAGATCCCGGAAGCGCGCGCGCGCGCGGGGCGCCATTGACCTGCTTTCGACCGTGTTCGATGGGGCGTTGCTGCGCTCACGGACCAGCGCGGTCAGGATCACCGCGACCGCGGCGGGCGCGAGGGCAATCATGAAGAGTTCGCGGTACTCGAAATATCCCACCAGCCACCAGACGAGGATCGCTCCGAGCAGCGCCCCCGCGGCGTCGAACGCCTGCTGGAATCCGAATGCGCGGCCGCGCCACGCGGGGTCCGTGTCCTCGACGATCAGCGCATCGCGCGGAGCGGACCGGATGCCCTTGCCGATGCGTTCGGTCAAGCGCGCGAGCAGCACCAGCGGCCAGCTCGTGGCGATGACGAACAAGGCGCGGGTCAGGGTCGAGAGCGCGTAACCCGAGACGACGAACAGGCGCCGGTGGCCGCTGCGGTCCGACCAGCGCCCGGCGAATCCCTTGATGAGCGCCGCCATCGACTCCGCGCCCCCCTCGATGAGCCCGACGATTGCCGGACCCGCGCGCAGCACGCCCACGAGGAACAAGGGCAGCAGCGGCAGCACCATGTGACTCGACACGTCGGTGAAAAAGCTCGCTCCCGCGAGGAGCCACAGGTTGCGACCCGGGATGAAACGCGGCGGCGCGGTCACATCATGTATGCCGTGGCAGCGTTGCAGAAACTCCGGCCTTCACCCTTCGGGGCGAGACGGTGCTGCTTGCGAGGCACTGCCGCGCACTCTTGATCGCACGAGCGGAATGCTCGAGCGGGGGCGCGGAGCGTCGGATGACGGGCCGGGCGTGCACCATGAGCGGATCTGCACTGAGGCAAGCTCGGCCCCTCACCCCATCCCCTCTCCCGAAGGGAGAGGGGTTTTAGAAAGAGGCTCACGTCGTGGGTAATGCTGGCACTAGCGCGGCTGTGGGTAGGCGGCTTGCCAGTTGGCGTTGCCGGCGGTCAGTGACCAGTCCACCACTTCGGGCACCATGACGTTGACGCCACGCTCGAACGCCGCGACTACCGAGGGCAGGTCGCGCCCCTCGCTCGGCACGCGTTGTTCGAATACACGGGCCGTCAGGACACGCGAACTCGAGTAGTGCACGAGCTTGGCACTGAAGACGATGTGCGCATATGCCTGGCCCTGGTCCGGAAACTCGGCCTCGAACGCGCGCAGTTCGCCGATCAACGCGAGATCGCCGCCGACGCTCGAGCTCATTCGCCCCACGCCGATGACGCGCCCGGAATCCTCGAAGCCTTCGAGCAACAGCGCCTGGAACAATTCCGGCGCCCGGTCGGTCCAGCGCGCCTTCTCGAACACGCCGTAAGCCCGGTCGCCGGGCTTGAGCACGATGCGCTGGCTGGATACCGGGTCGGCCGCGGTAGGAACGTCCACCAGCAGTTGCCATGTGACCGCGGCGCCGCCGGGCTTGGGTGTGTCGAGGTTGAGCCCGTACACATTGAACTCGTTGGTGCCGCCGACGGAGAGACACCCGGAGAGTCCGATCGCGATCAGCGCGGCAAGCATCGGAATCCGGACAACGTGCAAGGCGCGGTTTGTATTCATTTCGCGGGATATTCCATCGGCTGATCCTGCCCGAGGATGAATTCCTTCGGGTTGTCGCGGATGCTCTCGGACAGCTCCGAGAGCTTGCGCAGAGTGTTGCGCAATTCGACCAGCGTGGGTCCGAGTTGCGCGAGCCCCTGATTGCTGAAGGTCCGCACGGCTTCGCGGTTATCCTCGACGACGCCGTACGCGCTGTCGGTCAGCCGCTTGGCGGAATCGATCGAACCGCGGGCCGACACCAGCAGCGCGCGTGCTTCGTTGTCGAGCAGCCCTTCCATGGTCGCCGAGGCCTTCTCGAGGCGAGCCACCATCTGCTCGGTTTCCGCCAGCGTGTTCTTGAGCGCCGTCGTCGCCTCGCCCATGTTCGCGAGTGTGCTGCGTATGCCTTCGCGGTTGTCGGAGACCACGCGCGTAACCTGCTCGATGTGGTCGATGGTGGCCTCCAGTTTGGTGATGTTGTTCTCGTTGAGAAGCCGCGACAGCCGGATCAGCATGTCATTGACGCTGGTCACGATGTCCTCGCTGTTGGCGAGCAGCGTCTGCAACGCCGAAGTATCGGCGACGATTTCGGCGTAGCGCTCGCCCGGCGGCGGCAACAACGGCGGACTTGCGGGTTTGCCCGCGGTGAGCTGGATGAAGGCCACTCCGGTCAGTCCCGCGAACGCGAGCTTGGCCGTGGTGTCGACTTTCACGGGCGTCGCGCTGTCCACTCGTATCCGTGCCACGACGCGCCGCGGATCCTCGGGGTCGAGGAAGAGCTTGCGCACCTCGCCAACCGTGATGCCGTTGTACTGGACGAGGCCGCCCGTCGACAGACCGGTGACGGCCTCGCGGAAAATGACGTCGTATTCCTTGCGGTCGCTGTCGCTGCGGCTGGCGCCGAGCCACAGCGCGAACAGCAGCGCCAGCGCGACCAGCCCGACGGTAAAGGCTCCGATGAGCACATGGTTGGCGCGCGTCTCCATCAACGATCTCCGTCCATCAGGCTCCCGATCTTGCAGCCACGTGGGCATTCTGCGCTGCGCGTGCGCGCGGGCCGTGAAAGTAATCGCGGATCCACGGATGCGGCAGCGCAAGTACTTCAGGGAGCGGCGCGTTGATGAGCACGCGCTGCTCGGCGAGCACTGCGACGCGGTCGCAGATGGCGAACAGCGTATCGAGATCGTGCGTGATGAGGAACACGGTCAGGCCGAGCGCATCGCGCAACGTCAGGATCAGTTCGTCGAACTGGGCGGCGCCGACGGGATCGAGTCCGGCCGTGGGCTCGTCGAGGAACAGGATCTCGGGGTCGAGCGCTAGTGCGCGCGCAAGTCCCGCACGCTTCTTCATGCCGCCCGACAGCTCGGACGGCAGCTTGCGCGCCGCGTCCATGGGCAATCCCGACAGTCCTATCTTGAGGCGCGCGATATCGCCGCGCAGTGCGGATGGCAGGTCGAGGTGCTGGCGTAACGCGACCTCGACGTTTTCTGTAACGTCGAGGGACGAAAAAAGTGCGCCCTCCTGGAACAGCACCGCGGTGCGTCGCTCGATCGCGGCGCGATCCTCTTCGCTGCCGTGCGGATCGAAGCGCAGCACGCGCACGCTGCCGTTGTCCGGCCGTCGCAGCCCGACGATGGATCGCATGAGGACCGACTTGCCGGTACCCGAGCCGCCGACCACGCCCAGGATTTCGCCGCGCCGCACGTCGAGGTCGAGGCCCGCGTGCACCACCTGCGACCCGAAACGGTTGTCCAGACCGCGTACCTGGATCACCGTATCGTCGATATCGCCGTCTTGTCGCGCCGTCGCGCGTTCCCGGGCTTCCGCAGCGGGCAGGGCGCTCACCAGTCGAGTTCCATGAACACCACCGCACAGATCGCGTCGAGCAGGATGACCAGGAATATCGACTGCACCACGCTCGACGTCGTATGTGTGCCTACCGACTCGGCACTGCCCGACACCTTGAATCCTTCGAGACACCCAACCAGCGCGATCAGCAGCGCGAAGAACGGCGCCTTGACCATGCCGACCCAGAAGTGTTGCGGCGGAATCGATTCCTGCAATCGCGTGGTGAACAGCACCGGCGATATATCCAGCGACGTCGCACCGACCGTCATGCCGCCTAGCAGGCCCGCCATCATCGCGACGAAGGTCAGGATAGGCAGCGCGATCAGCAATGCGACGAGTCGAGGCAGGACCAGCACCTCGACCGGATCGAGCCCGATGGTCTCGAGCGCGTCGATCTCCTCGCGGTTCTTCATGGCGCCGATCTGCGCGGTGAAGGCGCTGCCCGACCGTCCCGCCACGAGAATCGCCGCGAGCAGGCCGCCGAATTCGCGCAGGAATGCAAAACCGATGAGATCCACGGTGTACAACCCCGCCCCGAACTGCTCGAGCACGGTCGCACCGAGATAGGCCACCACCGCGCCCACCAGGAAGCTCAGCAGCGCCACGATGGGCACCGCGTTGAGTCCCGTCTGCTCGAGATGATGCACGATCGACGTCAGGCGCCAGCGTGCCGGTCGCGGGAGCACGCGCAGTGCGGTCGTGAGCAACAGGCCCAGGAACCCGAGCAGCTGGCGCCCCTGGTCGAGGATCGACAGCATGGTTTCGCCGATGTTCGCGAGCAGGGCGTGCAACGCCCCTGGAGCAACCGGCGGGACACTGCCGCCGTCGAGCGCCTGCGCCACGCGCCGCATGAGTGCTACGCGCTGCGGTGTCAGACCTTCGATGCGGCCAAGGTCGGGCGCGCCGCCTGCGTCGAGCGGCAGGGCTTTCAGCAGCAGCATCGCCCCGGTCGAATCGAGCGCGTCGAGACCGCTGGCGTCGATGCGTACAGGCTCCGCGACCACACCCGCCGAAAGTTCGGTGCTCAGCGCCGCGGCGTGATCCACCGTCCAGGCGCCGCGGGCATGGGCCCCGACACCTGCGGCCGTGCGAACAACTTCGAACCGCGGTGGCATTGAAACCGCTTGCGTCATTCGCGCAAGGCTAGCATTCGCACCCGGAACGCAGTGCATTGCCTCTCGGCACCCCGCCGTGATCCGCGCCCGCGAAGCGCCGACGCAAGGGGTGCGCCGAAAGTCATGTCACCTCGGCGATGCCGATGCCGATGCAGCGGTAGGCTATGACGATGTCGACCCAACCCGCCACCGTCACGACGACGACGCCCGATGATTTCGACGCGCGCGTGCGTTTCGTCACCGAACTCGCCAAGCAATTGCACACCTACGGCACGTCCGCATTCCGTCTGGAGGGGGCGATCGGCAAGGTGTGTCGGCGCCTTGCGCTGGATTGCGACCTCTGGTCGAACCCGACTGGCATGATCCTGTCGTTTCGCAGCGGTGCGCGAAACGATGATCGCGGAGACGAAGCCGCGCTGGCCTTTCCCGAGCGCACCCTGATCGTGCGGCTCGAGCCGGGCGGAACCGATCTGGGCTGTCTCGCCGCTGCCGACGGCATCGCCGAGGAGGTGGTGGAAGGCAGGCTCGATGCTGCCGCCGGCTACGCGCGCTTGCGCGCGCTCGCGCGCAGCGCCCCACTGGTACCGAAGTGGATGTACGCGCTGACTTTCGCGCCGGCCGGGGCAGCGGTGGCAGCGTTGCTGCGCGGTGGATGGGCCGAGATCGCCGCGTCTTGCGGAATCGGCCTGTTGATCGGCCTGCTCTGGTGGCGCGCCCAGCGCAGCCGCAACCTTTCGGTCGCTTTCGAGGCTCTGGCGGCGTTGATCGCTGCGTTCATCGCGGTGTGCCTGCACGTGCTGTGGACGCCCCTGGCACTGACCTCGGTACTCGTGTCGAGTCTCATCGTGCTGATGCCCGGCATGACCCTCACCACTGCGGTCACCGAACTGGCGACCCAGCACCTGGCCTCCGGAAGCGCGCGCTTCGCGGGCGCGATCACCTTGTTGTTCAAGCTCGCTTTCGGCACCGCCGCGGGACTCGCCGCCGCTCATCTGCTGGTCGGCGAGGGCCTCGCTGCTGTCGCGACCGTGCCGGCTCCCGTTTGGGTCGAGCCCCTCGCCTTGTTGCTGGCCGCAGCGATGTTCGCCGTGCAGTTCAAGACCGCGTGGCGCGATCTGCCGTTGGTAATGGGGTCTGCGGTCCTTGGGTATGCAGTGACGCGCTTCGTCGGCGCAGCCCTTGGCGACGCTTCGGGAGTATTTCTCGCGGCCCTCGTGGTCGGTTCCACCGCGAATATCTACGCCCGTTGGCGCAATCGTCCCGGCGCACTGGTACGCGTGCCTGGAATTATTCTTTCGGTCCCGGGCAGCGTCGGATTCCGCACGCTGATCCTGGTTTTCGGCGGCAACCTCATGAGCGGGCTGAATACCGCCGTCACTCTGCTGTTGATGCTTGCCGCGGTGGTGGGCGGACTGCTGTTCGGAAACCTGCTGGTGCCGCCCCGACGCTATCTCTGATAACCGGTCACGCGACGCCGGAATGGCCGGCGTCGCGTGCCTCCAAACCACGCGTTCACACGCGCAGATCGGATTCCTTCTTGCCGGCCCTCACCGCCGCCTCAAACCAGCGTGGGCGCTTGCCCCGGCCCGTCCAGGTCTGGGTGGCGTCAGCCGGATTGCGGTACTTCGGCTTCACGGTGGTCCTGGCCTTGATTGCCGGTTCGGCCCCCGAACGCTTGCTGCTGTTGCCGTAAAGCTCGTCGAAAGTGAATCCCTCGGCTTTCAGCAAATTGTTCACCTTGGTCCGGATTTCGCTGCGCCGGCTGCGTTGTAGCTGGACAATGCGCTGCTGCGCCTTTTCCACGATCGCCTGCAATTCAGCGTGACTCATATTTTCCAGATCGTTAGCCATGGTTTTCCCCTCTGTATTTGTGGTGACCAAATTCCAGCTGTCGCCACTCATTGAATGCCACTGTGGATTCAGTGCGCCCGCTTTTGCTGACACCTAGATCGCATATTCCTCAGCATTATTCAAGCGGCGCGCCAGGATTTTCCCGGATATCCGGCTTCCCGCTGCTCGAATTGGGCCAGTTGGAACCGGGCATCGCCTTCGAGCCGGAGTTCACGCCGCGGTTGTCGGCGGCCTGTACGCCTGCAAGAATCGGGTGGTCGACACGGACACGGACACGGACACCGACGCCACCCACGCCAGTGCATGCGCGACAGGCCGCGCGTCGTCGGGGCGATTGGCGATGGTCCGGGGAAGGAGACTGGATGAGCTGGCTGGAGGACCTCGAGGCACAGGCGCAGGCGAGACGGGCCGGCGGAGACCTCGCTGTTCGCTCGCGCGAAGCGTGTGAAGCGTCTTATCGCGATGGGTTGCTGCCGGCGATGCACGCTCTGCATGAATACCTGCAACGATCGATCGAGTCCCTCATGTACCTCAAGCCCGACGTTCGGCTCGAGTACAAGGTGCCGGGGTACGGCGTCGTACCCGCGCAGCTCGCGCACGACTACGAGTTGCGCATCGACCACGAATCGCGCGCCATCGAAGTCCATCTCAAGTCCAATGCCAACGTGCTGACCGAGGAGGCAGCGCTCATCCCGGTGGAAGGCGCTGCGAAAGTGCGCGCGATCAACAGTGCCTTCCAGAAGGTGCGCCTCGCGGGGCTGCAGGATTTCCGCAAGGACGATTCCGGCGAGATGGTGTCCGGAACCTTTCGCGCCCGTGGCAAGATTTCCCTGCTCGCGGACATTCGCGCCGAGGCCGAGACCGGCATGGTCAAGATGACCTTTATCAATCACGACGACTGGGGTACGCGCTCACGGAGCTTCACTCCGGCGCAGATGGACGCGACTTTGTATGACCAGGTCGGACGCTACGTCGCGCGCCAGTCGGACGAGCTGTTCCGCGAGGAGCTGCCGGCATCCACCCGGCACCATCTGCAGCAGAAAATCCAGCAGGGCCTGTTGCGCCGCAAGTGGGAAGACAAGCTCGCCGCGCAGCAGCGTGAGGAACTCGAGCGCTTGCGCCGCGCAGGCGGCGTCGATCCGGACCTTCCGCCGACGCTGTTCGGGCGCCTGCGAGGTTTTTTCACTCGCTAGGTTTGCTCGCTCGTCCGTCGCTCGCGAACGCAGACGCGACCTCCTTCGGTTGCGAGAGGCGCTCAAGCAGCGCGGCGCGATCAAGTGCTTCTGCATCGCCCCCGGTTCGTGATTTGTATTCGAAGGTGCCTGCGGCGATGCCGCGCTCGGACACGACGACGCGATGTGGCACGCCGATGAGTTCGATGTCCGCGAACATCTGTCCGGCACGCAGCCCCCGGTCGTCCAGGCAGGCGTCGATGCCGAGCGCGATCAGTTCTTCGTACAGTTCGGTCGCTGCGGCGGCCAGTGCAGCGTCGCCCTTCGGATTGATCAGGCACACCGCAACCTGCCACGGCGCCATCGCCGCGGGCCAGCGAATGCCGGCCTCGTCGAAGTTCTGCTCGATGCTCGCGGCGACGATGCGCGAAACGCCGATGCCGTAGCAGCCCATCTGCATGACGCTGGCCTTCCCGTTCTCGTCGAGGACGGTTGCCCTCATGGCGTCCGCGTATTTTTGGCCAAGCTGGAACACGTGGCCCACTTCGATTCCTCGTGCTATCCGAAGCTCGCCCTTCCCATCCGGGGACGCGTCGCCTTCCACCACGCTCCGCAAGTCGACCACTTGATGGGGAACCGAGTCCCAGGTCGCTCCGAGCCAGTGCTTGCCCGGTGCGTTGCCGCCGCACACGAAGCGCTCGAGGTTGCGCGCGCTGCGGTCGACGTAGATGGGCAACGAATTGGCGAGCCCGAATGGGCCGACGAAGCCGGGTTCCGATGACTCTTTCCTGATTTCATCGTCGGTGGCGAACGCCATGTCGCCGGCGAAACCGAGGAGGTTCGCCGCTTTAAGCGCGTTCACTTCGTGATCTCCGCGGATGCACAGGGCCACCAGGTGACCTCCGCCATTCCGTACGACCAGGGTCTTGACGCACTGCGACGCCGCGACGCCCAGTGCTTCCGTAACCTGCGCGATCGTCTTTTGCGTGGGAGTGTCCACCAGCACCGGCAGCGCGACTGCGAGTGGCGCTGGCGGATCGAGCGCCATCGCCTCGGCGAGTTCCACATTCGCCGCGTAGTCGGATCCGGTCGAGAATGCGATCGCGTCCTCGCCCGAATCGGCGAGCACGTGGAACTCGTGCGACGTGCTGCCACCGATGGCGCCCGAGTCCGCCGCCACGGCGCGGAAGCGCAGTCCGAGCCGGGTGAAGATGCGTTCGTACGCGCCGTACATGTTCCAGTACTCGCGATCGAGGTCGATCGCATCAAGATGGAACGAATAGGCGTCCTTCATCAGGAACTCGCGCGCGCGCATGATGCCGAAGCGCGGCCGGATCTCGTCGCGGAACTTGGTCTGGATCTGGTAGACGTTGAGCGGCAGTTGTTTATAGGAACGCAGCTCGTTGCG
>Ga0183260_10001562_pt1 | contig 18990 bp, 19 predicted proteins | sample AntDrymUQ4972206_2_FD_129768 | JGI IMG/M metagenome (GOLD analysis project Ga0183260, IMG submission 129768) | Polar desert sand microbial communities from Dry Valleys, Antarctica - metaG UQ497 (22.06) (version 2) (version 2) | ecosystem: Environmental > Terrestrial > Soil > Desert | place...
CCAGGCGGCGTCTCCCAGCGGATCGTCACCATCGCGGCGAGTGGAGCGGGACCGGGCGCCACCCTATGCACGCACGGTCAGCGGCGTGCCGACCGGCATCAGCTCGTCCAGGCGCAGGATGTCGTCGTTGCGCAGGCGGATGCAGCCGTGCGAGACGCGTCCCGGCAGGATGTCCGGCTGATCCGTCCCGTGGATGCCGACGAAGCCTCCCGCTGGCCAGTCGGTCAGCACGGCAGAGCGGGCGCTCGTCCCGAAGGCGAGAGGGCCGTACATCGGGGAGTCGTAGCTCGTCAGCCTATTGCGGATGTAGAACCGGCCGACTGGAGTCGGCCACTGATCCTGGCCGATCCCGACCGGCGCCTCGAAGATCTTGCGGCCGGTGCGGAAGAGCGTCGCTGTCAGGCGCGTCCGGTCGACGACCAGGTGGGTGTCGACCTCGCCGTAGCCGCCGAGCGCCTCGCGCGGCACCCAACCGACGGTGTTGTTCGGCAGCACGGGCAGGCGTGCACGGATCCAGAGCCGCCCGTCGGCGTCCTGCACGCGTCCGACGACGAGCACGATGTTCGTCGTCCCCTCCTCCGTCTGCGTGCTCAGCTCTCCCACGGCGGCGGAATCGGCGCGCGGGAGCGCACGTGCGACCGTCGAGCGCAGCACTGTAGCCCACCGCGACGCCCCGGCCTGGAGCGGCCTCGGCTGGGGTACGACGAGCGCGGACTCCGGCGCTGCCGGAAGCGGCGGCGCCTCGGGGGCAGCAGCGGACAACGATGCCCGAGTGGCCGGTGGAGCAGGGTCGACGACCGATTCCTCGGAGCCGCCGCCGCACGCGGCGAGCGTCAGAGAGGCCGCAACCACGAGCGGCGCGGCGGCGAGACCCCGCCGCTGGCGGCTCATCCCGTGAAGCGTGGGCTGCCCCGGCCCGTCTGATTGGGATTCGAGACGATGAAACGTGTCGAGTTCACGATGCCCACCGTCTCGCCTAGGGACTTGCCCTCGTCGAAGGCGTTGGCGGCGGGCAGTACGCCGCTGAGGAAGCGCATCCAGGCTGCGTGGCGGGCCTCGACCGAGTGGATGGAGATGGCGGCGGCGAGCACCTGGGGCGAGCGCAACCGGGGCGCCTGACCCTTGTAGGCGGCAACTGCGAGATCCTCGAAGGCGACGGCTGTGCGCAGGAACGCGTCAGCGTCCTCGGTCACGCCGCGGAAGTTGAAGAACGGGCGCTTGACCGCCTTCCGTCCGAGTACACCCCTGAACGCGGCCACGTGCGCGCGCTCCACGGCACCGATCTGGCCCGGCACGCGGCGCATCTTCGTCTGGCGCGTGGCTCCCGAGCGCTCGGTCTCGGTGTAGAAAGCCGCCTGCAGGTACTCGAGCGTGAGCGCGTAGTTGAGGATGTCGGTGTCGTTCGCAGGGATGGCGGCCTCCGCCGGAGCAGCTCCGAACGCCGCGAGCAAGGCGCCACCGCCGACGACCGCCGTGCCGAGCAAGGCGCTCCGGGAGAAGCCGATGCCCTCGAGGCTCTCCTGGAGGGCGCCGTCGCAGTCGAGCTCCTCGAGGGTGAAATCGAGTCCGTCGCTCATGAGGTGATGAAGCCTGTCCGCTTCACGCGCTCGAGGATCGCATCGGCAGTCAGGCTGCGGTCGGTGGCCCGTGGCGCCGGGTTGTCGCCGCGAATGGCGCGGATCCAGCCGGCGTGTCGCGCCTCCACCGAGACGATCTTCGCGGCGGCGGCGAGCGTGGGCTTCGTCAGGTTCGCGGCCTGCCCGTTGTAGGCCTCGACACCCGTGTCCTCGAGCAGGACTGCCGTCTTCGAGAACTTCTTCGGGTTCGTGATCGTGTCGCGGAAGTCGAACGTCGGCCGCTTGATCGCCTTGCGGCCGAGTGCTTTCTCGAGGAACTGCACGTGGGCGCGCTCGTGGGCCCCGGCGGTCTCCGCGAAGCGGCGCAGCGCCGGCGTCAGCTTGCCCGCCCGCAGCGCCTGGGCGTAGAACGCCTCCTCCAGGTACTCGAGCGTGAGCGTCAGGTTGAGGATGCGCACGTCCTGCGCCGGAGAGGCGGCGGCGGAGACGAACCCCGGGAACGCGCCGGCGACGAACCCGCCGGCGACGAGCGTCCCACCCGCGGCGGCAGCGCGGCGGAGAAAAGCAGCTCGCGTGCCCCCAGTTTGAACGCTCTGCTCGATCGCGATCACCTGCTCACCATACTCCCGTCTCCGGATGGGAGGCAAGCGCGTCAGCCGACGGTCGCCACTGCCTCGATCTCCACACGGGCGCCCGAGGGCAGCGCGGCGACCTCGACTGTCGAGCGCGCAGGCGGGCTTTCGCCCACGTGGCGGGCGTAGACCTCGTTCATCCCGGCGAAGTCGCCGAGGTCGCTGAGGAAGACCGTTGTCTTCACGATCCGCTCGAGGCCGCTGCCCGCCTCCTCCAGGATCGCCCGCAGGTTTGCGAACACCTGCTCGGTCTGCTCGCCGATCGACGGCCCGACGAGACCCCCGCCGCCCGGTGCGAGCGCGAGCTGACCCGACACGAACACGAGTCCGCCGGTGCGGATCCCCTGCGAGTACGGCGCTCCCTGGAACGGCGCCGGCGCCCGTTCTGTGCGCACTACGTCCTTGTCGTCGCTCACTGCTCCCCTCTCGGTCGGATGGCGCACGCCTCGCCGAGAGCGACGCCGAGCGCCTTGAAGATCGCCTCCAGGACGTGCTGGGTCTCGGTGCCCTCGATCAGGCGGACGTGGAGGTTGAGGCCGGCGCCCTGCGCGAGCTCGTGCAGGAAGCGTGCGACGACGTCCGTGCCGAGCCCGCCGACCCGGGCCTCCGAAAGATCGACGTTCGAGCGGACGAGCGGCCCTCCCCCCGCCTCGAGCACCACGTGCGCGAGCGCTTCGGCGGCCGGCACGACGCCCGAGCCGTGCCGTCTCGCGCGCTCCGCCCCGAGCGGCTCGAGCAGGCTCTCGCCGAGCGCACGCCCGGCATCCGCCACCTCATCCAGCGCGTCGCCCGGCGCGACCTCGAGCGAGAGGTCGAAGCAGGCGTAGGCGGTCATGAGCGAGAGCAGGTGGTCGAGCACCGGCAGGCCGGTGCCGACGTTGGCCTGTCCATCACCCGCGACGCGGACGCGCACGCTCGTCCGGCGGGGCTCCGCCGGCTGCTCGGCGAGCGCCATCAGCGCTGCCGCCTCATGCGTCCACGCGCTCGATGTGGGCGCCGAGCCCGCGCAGGCGCTCGTCGATGCGCTCGTACCCGCGGTCGAACTCCCCCACGTTGCCGATCGTAGAGGTGCCCTCGGCACACAGGCTCGCGATCAGCATCGCCATCCCCGCGCGGATGTCGGGGCTCGCCATCCGCTGCCCGTACAGCCGGGCCGGCCCCGTCACCACAGCTCGGTGCGGGTCGCAGAGGACGATGCGAGCACCCATGTTGATGAGCTTGTCGACGAAGAAGAGGCGGCTCTCGAACATCTTCTCGAAGATGAGGATCGTCCCCCGCGCCTGGGTCGCCACCGCGAGGGCGATCGAGGTCAGGTCGGCCGGGAACGCGGGCCACGGGCCGTCCTCGATCTTCGGGATCTGGCCGCCGAGGTCATCCTGGATCTCGAGCTCTTGGCCGGCCGGGACGCGCACGCTCGTCCCTTCGATCTCGACCCGGACTCCCAGGCGGGCGAACGCCGGGAGGATCGGCACGAGATCCTCGGGCACGACGTCGTCGATCGTCACGTCGCCCCCCGTGACCGCCGCGAGGCCGATGAAGCTCGCCACCTCGATGTGCTCCGAGCCGATCCGCCACGACCCGCCGCGGAGGCTCTCGACGCCCTCGATGCGGAGCAGGTTCGAGCCGATGCCGTCGATGCGGGCGCCCAGCGAGCACAGGAAGCGGCACAGATCCTGGATGTGCGGCTCGCAGGCGGCGTTGCCGAGGACGGTCTCGCCCGGGGCGAGCGCCGCCGCCATGACGAGGTTCTCGGTCGCCATCACGCTCGCCTCCTCGAGGAAGACGTGCGTGCCGCGCAGACCGGGGGTGCGCATCTCGTAGCGCTCGCCGATCTCGATGTCGGCACCGAGTGCGTCCAGCGCGTGGATGTGCGGGTCGAGACGCCGTCGCCCGATCACGTCGCCTCCAGGAGGGGGAACGCTTACCCGGCCGAAGCGCGCGAGCAGCGGCCCGGCCAGCAGGAACGACGCGCGGATGCGGCTGCAGAGCTCAGGGTCGAGCTCGACCTTGTGGGCAGGGCCGGCGTCCACGCGCAGCTCGTTCTGGCCATGCCACTCGACCGAGGCGCCGATGTCATCGAGCAGCTCGACCATGGTGTGCACGTCGTGGATGCGCGGCACGTTGGCGAGCTCGACGGGCTCCGAGGTGAGGAGGCAGGCGGCGAGGATCGGCAGCGCCCCGTTCTTGTTGCCGGCCGCGCAAACACGGCCGGTCAGCGGGCGTCCACCCTCGATCACGAAGGATTCCATGACAGCGTCCGAGACGGTGGCGATCGACATGGCGGGGGGCGGCTGGCCGCAGCCGGGCGAGTATCGTAGCCCGCGCGATGGACCTCACCCGCGCTCGAGCCTGGGAGACGCTGACCCGCCACACCCGTAGCGAGGCGCTCCGCCGCCACGCGCTCGCGGTGGAGGCGTCGACGCGCCTGTACGCACGCCGCTTCGGCGAGGACGAAGAGCTCTGGGGCGTGACCGCGCTCCTGCACGATTTCGACTACGAGATCCACCCAACCCTCGACAAGCACCCGCAGGACGGCGCGCCGATCCTCCGCGAGGAGGGGTACCCCGAGGAAGTGGTCGAGGCGATTCTCTCCCACGCCGAGCACCTGGCGATGCCGCGCGACACCTCCCTCAAGCGCACGCTCTTCGCGTGCGACGAGCTCTCTGGCTTCGTCCACGCCTGCGGGCTCGTGCGGCCCGACGGCATCGGGACGCTCGAGCCGAAGTCGGTGCGCAAGAAGCTGAAGCAGCCCTCCTTCGCCGCGGGCGTGCACCGCGACGAGGTCTACGCGGGCGCGGAGCTCCTGGGCCTCGAGCTGGATGAGCACGTCCGCAACGTCATCGAGGCGCTGCGGCCGATCGCGCCCGAGCTCGGGCTGCGGACAGCCGCGGCCGACTAGGCCCGCTTGACGTTTCGACTCGCGAAACGCCGCTGAAACCGCTCGATCTCCTTCTCGGCGCGGTAGTTCGCATCGACAAGCTCCGCAACCGCCTCGGCAAGCACCGTCTCGGGCTCGTCCCGACTCGGCTCGGACGTGAACGCGCCAACGTTCTTCGGCTCGCCCTCGATCGTCGTGTCGCAGAGAATGAAGAGATGCTCGCTGATCTCCCGAGGCAACGCCACGACCCCAATCTAGGAGAATCTACTTCTACACTTCCGTAACGGGGTCTGACCCTGGGTCGACTGGTCGCAGGGCGCCGGTCTCGATGTCGAAGACGAGGCCGACGACCTCGTACGAGGCGGGCAGCAAGGGCGTCTCATGAAGGACGCGCACGCTTTCGCGCACCTGCTGCTCGACGTCCCGGAACGCGAGAAAGCGGAGATTGGCCGTCTCGGCATTCGTCTCGGCGTCGAGCTTCGCGCGCAGCTCGTCGTCGGTGAAGGCGACCATGCCGCAATCCGTGTGGCCGATGACGAGCGCTGCGCGCGTGCCGAGACGCCAGTGCGAGATCACAAGCGACCGGAGGGCATCGTCGCTCGCCACGCCGCCGGCATTCCGGATCACGTGGGCGTCGCCCTCGCGCAGGCCCAGGGCGCGGGCCGGATCGAGGCGCGCGTCCATGCACGTGAGGACGGCGAGCCCACGGGCGACGACGTTCGCGCGCGGCTCGAAGTCGCGGGCGTAGCGACGGTTCGCAGCGAGGATCGACTCGAGTTCGCTCACGGGAAGAACGCGCGCACGAGGCGCTCGAGATCCTCGTCGCTCGTCCAGTACCCGCACGAGACGCGCACCCAGTCGGTGCCGGGTAGGTCGCGCACGACGACGCCCTGCTCGTAGGCGCGGGCCACCGCCTCGGTCGGGTTCCCGCCGACGCGGAAGGAGACGAGCGTGGAGTGGCCCGGCTCCGTGACGACCTCGAGCCGTTCGGCCAGCAGCGTCCGGCACCGCGCCGCCATGTCCATCGCGCGCTCGTGCGCCCATTCGGGATGCACCGCGAGCGCCGCGTCGAGGCCCGCGAGCAGGCCCGAGGCCAGCCAGCTGTTGTCGAACCGCGCTGCTCCCTCCTTCGGCTCGAAGCTGCCGTTCGACTCGTAGCTCGCCTGCGAGAAGTAGGTAGGGGCGGTCACGCGCAGTGCGTCCGGGTCGGCGACATAGAGCGCTCCCGTCGAGTCGGGCCCGCACAGCCACTTCTGACCGGAGACGGTGTAGAAGTCGAACGGGGAGGCGTTCACGTCGATCGCGCCCACCGACTGCGCGCCGTCGACGAGCACGGGCAGGCCGGTCTCCCGCTTCAGCTCGGCGACCGGCAGCACGTGGCCGGTCGTCCACGCCACGTGCGAGAGCGCGAGGAGGCGCGTGCGCTGCCCGACCCGGGCGAGCACCGCCTCGTAGGCCGCCTCGGCCGGCAGGTCGCGCACGGGGGCCACGCGCACCCGCGCAGGCGAGACCGCCAGCGCGCCCAGCAGGCCGAAGTGCTCGACGTCTGTCGTGACGATCTCGTCGTCGGGGCCGAGGTCGAGGCCGGCGAGGACGATGTTGCAGCCGTCGGTCGTCGCCCGCGTCAGCGCCACCCGGCCAGCATCGACGCCCAGAAGCCCGGCGAAGACGCCGCGCACGCGCGTGCGCGCCTCCAGCATCCAGCCGAAGTAGGCGCCGCCGCCGCGCCCGCGCTCGAGATCCTCGAGCCGGCGCTCGGCGACCGCGTCGGCCGTCGCACGGGCGACCGGGCCAAACGTGCCCGCGTTCAGGTACGCGAAGCGCTCGAGCACGGGGTACGCGCTGCGCGCGTCGGCGAAGGTCACCCGATCCGAACCTCCACGGGGGCGTGGTCGGACAGGAGCCTGCCTCCGAGCCGGCGGCGCTCGTCGGGCCAGCGCACGACGGGCCCCGCGGGCGCGCCGCGCACGAGCGCGTGATCGATCCCCGGCCCGGCGCCCGCGAAGCCCCACCCGCGCAGCTCCGCCATCGTCCACGAGCGCGTCGTTCGCACGTTGAAGTCGCCGGCGAGCACGCACGGCTCCTCGGGGCGGGCGAACCCGTCGGCGAAGACCGCGGCGCGGAGCAGCTCCGCGTCGGCGAGGCGCTCGTCGGCGGGGAAGCTCGTGGCGTGGAGGTTCGCCACGGTCACCGTCTCCCCGTCCGGTCCGAGCAGCCGGGCAGCCTGGCAGACGCGCCGCTCCTTCGCCCAGGCCAGCCGCGCGACGAGCGGAAGGTCGAGCCAGGCGCCCTGGCGGCGCCGGAAGTCGCGCGTGTTCAGCTCGAGCACGTCGTGGCCCAGAACGGGCAGCGAGCGCCCCGCCAGGATGGCATTGGCCTGGCCCGTGAAGAGGGAGCGGAAGAGCCCGTGATTGCGTGCCGTGAGCACCTGCCCGAGCGCGGCGCTCGACGGGAAGGGCCCGATGCGCGGCCGGGCGGCTACGGCGCCGAGCGCCGTCATCCCGCTCCAGCGCTCGAGCCAGCCGAGCGCCCAGACCGGTACCTCCTGCAGGCAGAGAACGTCCGGGTGGTCGGCGCTCGCGAGCCCGACCATCTCTGCCAGCGGCGCCTGCCTCCCCGGCGGAACCGTGTTGCCGTGGAACACGTTCCAGCTGCGGACGAGGAGCGGCGGCAAGGCGGCACTAGTCTAGGCCGCGTGCGCGTGACCCTCGCCGATCCCCCGGCCTTCACGCCGCCCTACGACCACGCGCTGGCGGCGGCGCTCGCGCGCGCGGGCGCCGACGTGGAGCTCGTCACCTCGGCGTTCCGCTTCGGCGCCGTGCCGGCGCCCGACGGGTACACCCGTACCGAGCTCTTCTATCCGCTGTCGTCGCGGCTCTTCCGGCGCTCGAAGCTGCGGTTGCCGCTGAAGGCACTCGAGCACCCGCTCGGGATGGCGCGGCTCCGCGGGCGGAAGGCCGACGTCCTGCACGTCCAGTGGCTTGCCGTTCCTCCGCTGGATCGGCTCCTGCTGCGCCCGCGCATCCCCGCGGTCTTCACCGCTCACGACCTGCTGCCGCGCCGCTGGGCCGGCCGGCACGAGCTCTGGCGAGAGCTCTTCGGCCGCTTCGGCCGCATCGTCGTGCACAGCGAGCGCGGCCGCGCCCAGCTGGAGGCTGCGGGCGTGCCGGCCGCGCGGCTGCGCGTCATCCCCCACCCCGTCTTCCCGAGCGACCCCCCGAGGCGGGACGACGGCGCGACCGTGCTCTTCTTCGGGGTGATCCGGCCGTATCGCGGGCTCCCCGACGCTGTCGCCGCGGTCGGCCGCGTCGACGGAGCCCGACTGCTCGTGGCGGGCGACCCGGTCGATCTCGACGGCCTCGCGGGCAGCCGGCCGGCGGGTGTCGAGTGGCGGCTCGGATACCTCTCCGAGGCCGAGGTCGACCGCGCGCACGGCGAGGCGACGGTGGCGATCTTCCCCTACCGCCCCGAGATCGACCAGAGCGGCTCGCTGCTACGGGCGCTCGGTGCCGGCGTGCCGGCGGTGGTGTACGACGTCGGCGGCCTGGCCGAGCCCGTGCGGGCCTTCGGCGCCGGCCGCGTCGTTCCCGCCGGGGACGTGGAGGGCCTCGCCGCCGCCGTCCGCGAGCTGCTCGGGGACGGGGCGGCCCTGGCCGCGGCGCGCGCCGGCGCCGTACGGGCGCGCACCGCCCTCACCTGGGACGCAGCCGCCGACGCGCACCTCGAGCTCTACGGCGAGCTCTTGTGATCCTCCGCCGCAGGCGCTTCACCGAGCTCGTCGGCCGCCAGCTCGACCTCTGGGAGCAGGAGCACGACGACCTGATCCGCGCTCGCGCGCTCGCCGAGCGCGACTACGACCGGGCCGCCCGCGAGGAGGCCGAGAGCTCCTACGGCGAGCTGCTCGACCTCGTCGACACGGGCGGCGAGGCGCTCGCCGACCTGCGCGACACCTACGCGCGGACGCTCGAAGAGGACGTCGCCGAGCAGTACCGCAGCGCCTTCCACCGCGCCGCCTCGAGGCGGTTGCCGGCCTTCGCGGTCAGGCTGGAGGAGCGCTGAGCGCGCCGATCGAGGACTACGCGCTGATCGGTGACCTCCAGACCGCGGCGCTCGTGAGCCGCGGCGGCTCGATCGACTGGCTCTGCCTGCCGCGCTTCGACTCGGGCGCCTGCTTCGCGGCGCTCCTCGGCGACGAGCGGCACGGGCGCTGGCTGCTCGCGCCCGAGGCGCCGGCGCGCCCCCCGGTCCGTCGGTACCGCCCGGGCACGCTGGTACTCGAGACCGAGTGGGAGACAGACGAGGGCGCCGTGCGCGTGCTCGACTTCATGCCGCCGCGCGGCCAGGATCCCGACGTCGTCCGCATCGTGGAGGGGCTGCGCGGGCAGGTGCGCCTGCGCTCCGAGCTCGTCGTCCGCTTCGACTACGGCTCGATCGTGCCGTGGGTGCGGCGGATCGACGACGTGCCCGTGGCGATCGCGGGGCCCGACGGGCTGAGCCTGCGCACGCCCGTCGACGTGCGCGGCGAGAGCATGACGAGCGTCTCGGAGCTCACGGTCGCCGCCGGCGAGCGCATTCCCTTCGTGCTCACCTGGTTCGCCTCGAACCAGCCGGTCGCGCGGGCGATCGACCCGGAGCACGCCCTGGCGGAGACCGAGTCCTTCTGGGCCGAGTGGTGCGCCTCCTGCTCCTACGACGGCGAGTGGCAGGACGCGGTGCACAGCTCGCTCCTCGTCCTCAAGGCCCTGACGTATGCGCCGACGGGCGGTATCGTCGCGGCGCCGACCACCTCGCTTCCCGAACGGCTCGGCGGCGTGCGCAACTGGGACTACCGTTTCTGCTGGCTGCGCGACGCCACCCTCACGCTCTCCACCTTCGCCAACGCGGGGTACATCGACGAGGCACGAAACTGGCGCGACTGGCTCCTGCGGGCAGCGGCCGGCGATCCTGCCGACCTTCAGATCATGTATGGCCTCGGTGGGGAGCGCCGCCTGACCGAGCTCGAGCTCGACTGGCTGCCGGGCTACGCGAGCTCGCGACCCGTCCGCATCGGCAACGGCGCCAGCGAGCAACTGCAGCTCGACGTCTACGGCGAGGTGCTGGACGGGCTCTACCAGGCACGGGCACACGGGCTGGAGAACGAGGCGTACGCCTGGGCGCTCGAGCTGAAGCTGCTCGAGTACCTGGAGACCGGCTGGCGGCAGCCTGACGAGGGCATCTGGGAGGTGCGGGGGCCGCGGCGTCACTTCACGCACTCGAAGGTGATGGCCTGGGTCGCCTTCGACCGCGCCGTCCGTTCCGTTGAGGAGCAGGGGCTCGCCGGCCCGGTCGAGCGCTGGCGGGCGATCAGAGACGAGATTCACGGCGAGGTGTGCCGCGAGGGCTACAGCACCAGCCGCCGCGCTTTCACGCAGTCGTACGGGTCGGAGGCGCTCGACGCCAGCCTGCTCCTCGTCCCGCTCGTCGGATTCCTGCCCGGGAGCGACGAGCGCGTCGTCAACACGGTCGAGGCGATCGAGCGAGAGCTCTCGAGCGACGGCCTCGTGCAGCGCTACCTGACCTCGGCCGCCGACCGGAGCGTGGATGGCCTGCCGCCGGGCGAGGGCGCCTTCCTCCCATGCTCATTCTGGCTCTGCGGGAGCCTGGCCGCGATCGGTCGGCTCGACGACGGCCGCGCGCTCTTCGAGCGTCTCCTCGGCCTGCGCAACGACCTCGGGCTGCTGTCGGAGGAGTACGACCGGGAGGCGGGCCGGCTCCTCGGCAACTTTCCGCAGGCATTCTCGCACCTGACCCTGGTCAACGCGGCGTTCGCCCTGGGCGACGCCGCCTGGGCGTCGTCGAGGGCTGGGGATTGGGACCGCCCATTTGGGGGGTAGACATCTCTGACGCGTCGTCGTACGCTCCTGTGGTTCTTTCACAGAGGGAAGGGGTTTTCAGTGACCGCACGCACTATTCTCCTGGCCGCGCTCGGGCTCGTCGCTCTCGCGGCTCCCGGTCTCGCCAACGCCGAGCCGAAAGCCGACCGCTACGTCGTCGTCCTCAAGGAGGCCGTCGACTCGGAGGCTGTCGCGAAGCTGCACGGCAACAAGCATGGTTTTGCGGCGGATCACGTCTACGGTCATGCGCTCCACGGGTACTCGGCCGTGATCCGGAGCGACCGGCTCGCCGAGCTCCGAGCCGACGAGAACGTCGACTTCATCGCGGAGGATCGCGAGCTCTCGATCGACGCGCAGAGCCTGCCCACCGGTGTCGACCGCATCGACGGCGAGGCGAGCAGCGCCCTCTCCGGCAACGGGAGCGGCTCCTCGAGCGTCCCGGTCGCCGTGATCGACACGGGCATCGACATCGGGCATCCCGACCTGAACGTCGTCGGCGGCAGGAACTGCTCGACCGGCAGCAGGAACTCTTACAACGACGGCAACGGGCACGGCACGCACGTCGCCGGCACGATCGCGGCGAAGGACGACGGCAACGGTGTCGTCGGCGTCGTCCCCGGAACGCCGCTCTACGCCGTCCGCGTGCTCAACAACTCGGGCAGCGGCAGCACCTCGACCGTCGTCTGCGGCATCGACTGGGTAACCGCGAACGCCGCGGCGAAGGGCATCAAGGTCGCCAACATGAGCCTCGGCGGCGGCGGCGCCGACGACGGGAACTGCGGTAACTCGAACAACGATGCCGAGCACAAGGCGATCTGCAACTCCGTGGCGGCCGGCGTGACGTACGTGGTCGCCGCTGGAAACGACGGCGGCGACATGAAGAGCAAGATCCCCGCTTCCTACGACGAGGTCTTGAGCACAACGGCGCTCGCGGACTTCAACGGGCAGCCGGGCGGCGGTGCTGCATCGACCTGCCGCGCCGACGTCGACGAGACAGCCGCGGACTTCTCGAACTACGCGACCCTGTCGACCGACCAGAATCACACGATTGCGGCCCCGGGCGTCTGCATCCTCTCGACCTGGAAGGGCGGGGGCTACAACACGATCTCGGGCACGAGCATGGCCTCGCCGCACATGGCCGGCGTCGCCGCGCTCTGCATCGGCAGCGGTGCCTGCACCGGCAGCCCGGCGACGATCATCCAGAAGCTGCGCTCCGACGCCGCGAGCTACAACACCGCGAACACCGGCTACGGCTTCACCGGCGATCCGCGGAGTCCGGTGACCGGCAGGTACTACGGCTACCTGACCAGGGCTTCCTACTGATCACGTAGGGATCGAGGCGGCTTCGTCCCCCCAGGGGCGGAGCCGCCTCTCTAGCGCTGGCCGAAGTGGTGGGCTGAGGGAAGCGATCCGTGGACGTCGGCCTGCTCCGCCACCTCGCGCGCGAGAGGGCCGAGTGTCTCGAGCTCCCGCACGAGCACGTTGCGGTTGCGCTCCGCCCGTTCGAAGATGCCGTGCGCGAGCAGGAGCGGCTCCCCGCGCACGACCGCCCGGAAGCGGTCGTACACGGAGGGTGGAACGATCAGGTTCACCTGACCGAGCTCGTCCTCGATCAGCATGAAGACCACGCCGTTCGCCGTGCCCGGACGCTGCCTGGCGATCGCCATGCCCGCCACCGAGACCCGGCTCCCGTGCGGCGCGGCGGCGAGCTCGGTGCTCGAGAGCACGCCCGCGGGCAGATGCGGTCGCAGGAGGCCGAGCGGATGGGCTCCCACCGACAGGCTCGTCGTGCGGTAGTCGGCGAGCATGCGCTCCCACGGCGTCTGCGGTGGCAGCTCCGGCGTCGCCGCGGTCGGGTCGAGCGGCAGCGCGAGCTGGCGCTCCTCCCCGCCGGATCCCGGCACGCTGTGTGAGCGCGGCACCAGGCCGAGCTCCCAGAGGAGCTCCCGCCGTGGCCGGCCGAGGCAGTCGCAGGCACCGCTCGCCACAAGCGCCTCGAGCGCCGGCTGCACGAGCGGCGCTCGCTGGGCGAGCTCGCGCACGCCGCCGAAGGGGCCGGCGCGGAGGCGCTCCTCCACGAGCGCCTCCGCCGCCTCCTCCTCGACCCGCGCGACGAGTGACAGGCCGATGCGGACCGCGCCGTCCTCGACGACACAGAGCGCCTCGCTCGTGTTGACGTCGGGGCCGCGTACCTCCACCCCGCGCCGCTGGCCGTCGCGGACGAGGCTCGCGGGCGGGTAGAAGCCCATCGGCTGGGCGTTCAGCAGCGCGGCCAGGAACTCGGCCGGGTAGTGATGGCGCAGCCAGGCGGACTGGTAGGCCAGGAGGCCGAACGCAGCCGCGTGCGATTTGGGGAAGCCGAAGCCCGAGAAGCCCACGAGCCGGTCGTAGATGCGGTCGGCGGTCTCGGCGTCGACGCCCCGGCCGAGCGCCCCCTCGAGGAAGCGCCCACGGTAGGCCTCGAGCGCCTCGTGGCTGCGCTTGCGGCTCATCGCGCGGCGCAGGCCCTCCGCCTCCCCGACGGTGAAGCCCGCGACCGCCATCGCCACGTCGAGCACCTGATCCTGGAAGACGACGACTCCGAGCGTCGAGCGGAGCGGCTCGGCGAGCAGGGGATGGTCGACCGGCGGGACGAAGCCCGGATCCTCACGCAGCTTCTGGCGATGCTCGATGTAGGGGTGGACGGCCTTGCCCACGATCGGGCCGGGCCGGACGAGCGCGACCTGGACGGTGAGGTCGTCGAGGTTCTCGGGCCGTGTGCGCAGGAGTGTCTGCATCTGCGCCCGGCTCTCGATCTGGAAGACGCCGACCGTGTCGGCCCGCTGGATCTCGCCGTAGACACCCGGATCGTCGAGGGGGATGCGCGAGAGGTCGAGGGGCTTTCCGCGCACGCGGGCGATCTCGTCGATGCAGCTCTCGACGGCCGAGAGCATGCCGAGCCCGAGCAGGTCGATCTTGAGGAAGCCCGCGTCGGCGCACGAGTCCTTATCCCACTGGCAGAGCCGGCGCCCGGCCATCGCGGCGGGCATGATCGGCACGAGCTCGACGAGTGGCCGCGACGAGATCACCATGCCGCCCGGATGCTGAGAGACATGGCGCGGGAGGCCCGCGATCTCGCCGCACAGCTCGGCGAAGGCGCGCCAGCGAGGCGAGGCCAGCCTCGCGGCGGCGTCGGGGACGAGCTCCAGCTCCTCCCCGACGCGCTTCGCGTTCCAGCCGTCGGTGATGCGCGCGAGGCGCTCGAGCTCGGCGAACGGCAGCCCGAGCGCCTTGCCCACGTCGCGGATGGCGCCGCGCGAGCGGTAGGTGCTGAAGCTCGCGACGAGGGCGGCGTGCTCGTGGCCGTAGCGCTCGGTGACGCCGACGATCAGCCGCTCGCGGATGTCGCGCGGGAAATCGAGGTCGATGTCGGGAACAGCTTCGAGCTCCCGGTTGATGAAGCGGCCGAGCGAGAGGTCGGCGTGGAGTGGATCGACGTGCGAGAGCCCGGTCAGGTAGCAGACGATCGAGCCGACCGAGCTGCCGCGCCCGCGCCCGGGCGGGAGGACGTGGCGCGCCGAGCCGGGGCCGCGCACCTCGAGCGCGATCGTGCGCGCGAGCTCGAGCACCTCCCAGTGCAGCAGGAAGAAGCCTGCGAGCCCGAGCTCGCCGATCAGGGCGAGCTCCTCGTCGAGCCGCGCGCGCGCGGCGCTTGTGCCCGTTTGCGCCCCCGTAGCGCTCCGCGAAGGCGCCGTCGCAGATGCGCGCGAGCATGGTGAGCGCGGGCTCGCCACCGTCCGAGAAGTCGGGGTAGCGGTAGCCGAGCTCCCGGGTGAGATCGAACTCGAGCCGCTCGGCCACCTCGGCCGTGCGTGCGACTGCATCGTGATCGAGCGGGAAGCGCTCGAGCACCGCCCCGGGTGGCAGGAGGGCGCTCTCCCGGTTCCCGCGGCGCTCCCGCTCGCTGCCGTCGAGCGAGGTGCGGTGGCGGATGGAAACGAGCACGTCCTGGAGCGCTGTGCGCCGCGAGTCATGGGCGTGCACGTCGCCCGTCACGACCGTGGGCACGCGGAGCACGCCGGCGAGGTCCCGCAGCGCTGCGTTGCGGCGCATGTCGCCGCGCTCGTAGGGACGCTGGAGCTCGACGTAGAAGCGCTCGGGGCCGAAGGCCCGGGCGAGGTCGGCGGCGGCGTTGGGATCGCGCACGCCGAGGCCGCTGCGGGCACAGCCCGAGAGGCACACGAGGCCCTCGTTCAGCTCCTGAAGGAGCGCGGGCTCGAGCGCCGGCTCCCCCAGCTCCGACTCGTGTCCAGGTGGCCGCGTGCCTGCATGGGCGGCGGTGAGGAGCCGGCAGAGGTTCGCGTAGCCGCGCTGGCTCTCGACGAGGAGGGTGACGTGCGTGCCGCCCCGGAGCGTCACCTCCGCGCCCGTGATCGGGCGGACGCCGAACGCCTTGGCGGTGTGGGCGAACTCGAGCGACCCGTAGACGCCGTCGTGATCGGTGAGCGCGAGCGCGCCGTAGCCGAGCTCCGCGGCGCGGACGACGAGCTCCTCGGGCTGCGAGGCCCCGTCGAGGAACGAGTAGGCCGAATGGCAGTGGAGCTCGACGTACGCAGCGCCCGGTGCAGCACGCCTGCCCGGGACCGAGCCGGCCCGCTCGCGCCGCTGCGTGTGCGGGAACTCGACCGGCCTGCAGTTCTCGCTCACGAGGCTTTCAGAGCTCATTTCAGGATGACCACGCGGTAACCGGGCGCCCGGTCAGGCTGTGCTTCCTTCTGAAAGGGGCTTATCAGGCCCCGCGCTGCGTGAACCAGCCTCCCCCCTCCTCGTCGCGGTAGACGACGGTCTGCTGGCCTCCCTCCAGCACGACGTCGAAGTAGCGTCGGTCGACCGGCTCCTCCGTCCACCAGCGGTCGACGACGCGCCACTCCTCGCGCACGAGGGCGACCCCCTGGCGGTTCACCCTCCACGGTGTCCCCTCGAAGCTCGCCTCGACAAGCGCCGGCCGGGGCTCGTTGATCCGCCCGACGGACCGACGAGTAACTGCCGCCTGCCCGAGAACGTCACTCGTCACGCGGCACGAAGAGCGCGCGGGCCTCGGGGATGCGAGACCAGGGCGCCACCTCGACGACCGAGCACACCGATCCCGTACCCGTGCTCGCCCGCACCTGGCGCAGCCCCTGCGTGAGCCGGCCGTCGCGCTCCGCGCCCGCCGGGTGGACGAGCTCGAGCTGCCGGCCCACCTCGTCGGCCAGCTCGACGAGCTCGAGCCGGAGCTCGACGACGGGCGCCGGCAGCTCGGCGAGCTTCGGCCCGAGTGCGATGCGGAGGCGGTCAGGCTCGGCCGCCGGCTCGCGCAGCGTGAGCGTCCGCCGCCACGAGCCTCCCCCCACGAGGCGCGCGGACACGGCCACCTTGCGCACGAATCGGTTCGCCCGGTCCGGGCGCCCGAGCACCCGCTCGACGAGTGCCGCGAGCGCCCGGCGCAGCGTCAGCTCGTTGCCGACAGCCTCGGGGAACTCGAGTACCTCGACAATCTCCGCGGGCGGGCGCCTCCCCCGCACCCGCCCACGCCTGCCTCCGTGCGCGAGGCCCCAGGCCTGGGTGCCCTCGGGACCGAGCCGCTCGGCGACCGACCCAGCCGGCAGCCGTGCGAGCTCGCCGAGCCGGCGGACGCCGAGCTCCCGCAGCTCCGCCTGCACTCCCTCCCCCAGGGGGAGCGCAGCGAGCGGCAGGGGGGCGAGAAACTCGTCCGTGCGCTCGTCGGAGACGATCAGAACCTGCCCGGGGCGCGCGACGCTTGCAGCCGCGAGGGCTGCAAACCGGCGCTCGGCAGCGCCCGCGCGTGGATCCCAGGCAGAACCAACAGCGGCGAGCGCCCGCCGCAGGGCGGGCTGGAGCCCGCCGTAGAGCCGCTCGATGCCCCCCGTCTCGAAGTGGACGCAGCCCGGCTCCTCCGACCCGACTGCGAAGCCGTTGTCCTCGAGGCGACGGAGGATCTCCTCCCAGGCCTGCTCCGCCGCGGACGGGTCCCGCTCGACGAGGACGAGCGACGGGCACGTGGCGAGCGCCTCCCCCATGCGCATGTCCGGACGAACGCCCTTCGCCTCGGCGGCTGCGGTCACCGGCCCGAGCAGCGGCTCCGAGCCCGGCGCGGGCGCAAGTGCAGCCGGGCGCAGCATCAGGCCGGGGCGCGCGAGCAATGCCGCGCGTAGCTCGAACCCCGGGATGACGATGTAGGCGATCACGAACACACGTTCTACACGAACGCACGTTCGCGTGTCAAGGAGCGAGACTAATGCTCCGTTCCGGAAGTCCCTTGCCACTCTGGGGAGTGGCCAGGCGTCAGGCGCGGCTGGACGCCCCCAGAGTCCAAGGGACTCTTGGGACGGTGCACTAGTCGAAGAGCCCGAGCTGCCCCTCGGCCCGCGCCCTACGGAAGCGCGCCACCGCCTCGCGGTGCTCGACCACCCGCTCGGGGTACCCGAGCACCCCCCGCGTCGCTTCCGGCTGGAGCCACGGCTCGTGGATCTCCGCCGGCCCCAGCTCCGCCAGCTCGGGGACGTAGCGCCGCACGTAGTCGCCGCTCGGGTCGTGACGTCGCGCCTGGAGCGTTGGGTTGTAGACGCGGTAGGGCCGTGTGTCGACGCCCGTCCCGGCCACCCACTGCCAGTTGCCGGTATTGCTCGCCACGTTGCCGTCCAGCAGGAGGTCGAAGTAGTGCCGCGCGCCGAGGCGCCAGTCGAGGTAGAGGTGCTTGCTCAGGAAGGACGCGGTGATGAGGCGCGCACGGTTGTGCATCCAGCCCTCGCGCGCGAGCTGGCGCATGCCGGCGTCGACGATCGGGTAGCCCGTCATGCCCTCTCGCCAGCGCGCGAGCGTCTCCGAGTCGTCGAGAGGATGGTCGCCGCGCGGGCGCAGATCATCGCGCGGCGTCTCGGGATTCGCGTGCAGGAGGGCGTGGTAGAAGTCGCGCCAGCAGATCTGGCGGACGTAGCCGGGACCGCCCTTGCGGTCGGTGGCGCGCTCCACGAGCTCCCGAGGCGAGATGCAGCCGAAGTGGAGGTAGGGGCTGAGCCGGGAGGTCGACCGGCGATCGAGCGAGTGCCGGTCGCCATAGTCCTCGAGGCCGTCGTCGAGCCACTCCGCCATGCGCTCGCGGCCGGCCGTCTCACCGCCCCGAGCCATGAGCTCGGGCGAGCGCTCACTCCCCACGAGTTCCCCTCGCTCGGGCAGGGAGCCGGGATCGATTCCCTCGGGCAGCTCCAGCCTGCCCGGTGGCTCCTCGATCCTCCGGAACGGCGCGCGCTGCCAGGCGCGGAAGTAGGGCGAGAAGACCTGGAAGTAGGTGCCGCCCGCAGGCGCGAGCGCGTCGGGGGCGACGACGGTCAGGCCGGGCGAGACACGCAGGGGCACGATGTTCTCGAGTCTCACTTCACGTTCGCGGGCGTAGGCGCTCGAGTCCTGGCTGAGGAAGACCGCCTCGGCGCCTGTTTCCCGCACGAGCTTCGCGGTCTCGGCGACGACGTCTCCGCGCCGCACGACGAGGCGCGCGCCGAGCCCCCGCAGCGCCTCGTCCAGGTCGGCGAGCGACTCGAGCAGGAAGCCGACGCGGTTCGGGCTCGCATAGGCGGTGTCGAGGATGCCGTCGTCGAGGACGAAGAGCGGCACGACGCGCTCCGCCTCTCGTGCCGCCTGCGCGAGGGCGGGCTGGTCGTGGATTCGCAGGTCACGGGTCAGGAGGACGATCGCCGCTCGCACGGCCTCCCACGGTAGGGGCAGATCTCCTGCGGCCGTCGCAGTAGCCGCCGTCAATGGCCGGAGATTGTGAGGAGTGGCTCCCGGCGCCTACTCCGCGTCGAGAAGCTCAAACTCGGCACGCTGAAGTCAAGGGTGGTTGCCAAGGCTGTTCGCGCGCGCGCCCGAGATGGTGACGCGTGTGAGCCGGCGAGCGCGCTGACCTGAGGCGAAGGCGGATTCAAGGCCAAGGCCTCCTTGCCCAGGAGGGTTAGGCGCCTATACTGCGATCGAGCGGGGCGGCCCGCCGCGGC
>Ga0183260_10001563_pt1 | contig 18986 bp, 16 predicted proteins | sample AntDrymUQ4972206_2_FD_129768 | JGI IMG/M metagenome (GOLD analysis project Ga0183260, IMG submission 129768) | Polar desert sand microbial communities from Dry Valleys, Antarctica - metaG UQ497 (22.06) (version 2) (version 2) | ecosystem: Environmental > Terrestrial > Soil > Desert | place...
CGTCGTCGAGGCTCTGGCGCATGGACAGGAGCCGCTCGGTCTCGTCGTCGCCCACGCCGAGGGAGATGCCGAGGTTGGGGTTGTTGTCGCAGTCGAGGGCGACCACCGGGAAGCCACGACGGCCCAACGTCCGGGCCACGATGGCCGAGGTCGTGGTCTTGCCCGAGCCACCCTTGCCAACCACGGCAACCTTCATGTCACGTCGTCTCCCTTGGCGGCCGCCACCCGGCCAGCCGCTGCGAAGGGGGACTGTACCGCCCGTTCGCGAGGAAGCGAAACGGCCGGGCTTCAGGGCGGCGAGAGGCGGCGGCTCAGCTCGAGGTGCACCGGGGTCCCCACCAGCGCCTCGAGCTCGGCGCCCAGCGACTCGACGACGGGCCGCTCGCCCACGTAGGCCCGCTCGCCCTCGGTGCAGCACCAGGCCATCGTCTCGCCCTCGGCGCCCCAGTCGGCCCTGGTCCAGCGCCGGACGGTGGCGACCTCGACCCCGTCGGGCCGCTCCTCCCAGTCGACCTTCAGCGGCAGCTGCCAGCACACCGACGGCTTCCAGTGGTGCGGCGGCTCGCCGGCGTCGACGGCGGCCACGTGGAGGGCGCACCCGGCGCCGCCGGCGAACCCGGGCCGGTTGAGGAAGATGCAGGCGCCGTCGACCACGCGGGTGGCGTTCCGCTTCTCGTCCCGGAAGATGCCGCCCTCGGCCGCCTCGCCGTGGTGCTCGAACCGCTCGGGGTCGAGGCAGGCGGCCAGGGCGCTGAGCAGCCTGGCCTCGTCCTCGCTGCCCAGCTCGGCGCCCACCGAGCAGCACCCCTGCCCGAGGTGCTCGGCCGGCTCGTCGAGGATGCCGAGGCACCCACGCCCCCAGATGCACGTCCACCGTGAGGTGAGAAACGCGCGGTCGAAGCGCCAGACCGTGTTGCCGGCGTCGACCTCCTCAAACCCGGCCTCCTCGACCTCGTCCATGTCGGTGAGCGTAGGTGTATCGTAGGTGTATGTCACGTACCAACGTCGATCTCGACGATGTCGCCTGTCGGACCGTCATGGAGCGGTACCAGCTGACGACCAAGCGCGACGCTGTCAACTTCGCGCTGCGCGCGGTGGCGGCGGAGCCGCTCGGTCTCGACGAGGCGCGCCGTCTCCGTGGTTCGGGGTGGGACGGTGACCTGGACGAGATGCGCTCGGCGGGCGCCGGATGATCCTGCTCGACACCTCGGCCTGGATCGAGTTCCTGCGAGACACCGGCAGCGCGACGTGCGCCCGCGTCGACGAGCTCCTCGGAGCTGACATCGCGACGTGCCACCCCGTCCGGATGGAGGTGCTCGCCGGTGGTCGCGACGAGGCCCACGTGCGTGACCTCCGGCGACTCTTGGCCAGAGCTTCGATCATCCCCACGAGGCCGACCGATTTCGAGGAGGCCGCCGGCCTCTACCGCACGTGCCGTCGCCAAGGCGAGACCGTCCGCAAGCTGATCGACTGCCTCATCGCCGCCCACGCCATCCGCACCGGAACGGCTCTATTGCACGCCGACGCCGATTTCGACCTCCTCGCTCGCCACACACCCCTGCAGATCGAGGCGCCCTGACCGACAGCCAGCCCGGAGGGGCCTGCCGGATGCGTCAGAGTGGGGGGACATGACGGGACGGGACTTCCGACGGATCGCGGTGGTCAACCGGGGCGAGGCTGCCACCCGGTTCATCCACGCGGCCCGGGACTTCGACCGCCAGCACGGCATCCGGCTGACCGTGCTGGCCCTGCACACCACCGCCGAGCGGGGCGCCCGGTTCGTGCGAGAGGCCGACGAGGCGGTGTGCCTCGACGACCTCGCCGACCCGGCGTCGGCGGCGGCCAGCCCCTACCTCGACCACGAGCTGCTCGAGCGGGCCCTGCTGCGGGGCCGGGCCGACGCGGTGTGGCCGGGCTGGGGCTTCGTGGCCGAGGACGCCGACTTCGCCGAGCGGTGCGAGCGGCTCGGGATCACGTTCCTGGGCCCGTCGGCGGCGGTGATGCGCCGGCTGGGCGACAAGATCGCGGCCAAGCGGCTGGCCGAGGAGGCCGGCGTGCCGGTGTCGGCGTGGAGCGACGGCCCGGTGGAGACGGTTGACGAGGCCCTGCGCCACGGCCAGGCCATCGGCTACCCGCTCATGGTGAAGGCCACGGCCGGCGGTGGCGGCCGGGGCATCCGCCACGTGACCGCCGAAGCCGAGCTCGAGGCCGCCTTCGACAGCGCTCGCGGCGAGGCCGGCCGTTCGTTCGGTGATCCCACGGTGTTTCTGGAGCGCCGGGTGACCGACGCCCGCCATGTCGAGGTGCAGGTGATCGGTGACGAGCACGGCACGGTGTGGGCCGTCGGTGTGCGCGACTGCAGCATCCAGCGCCGCAACCAGAAGGTCATCGAGGAGTCCCACTCCACCGCTCTGACCGGCGAGCAGGAGGACGAGCTGAAGGCGGCCTCGGCCCGCCTGTGCGAGATGGCCGGCTACCAGGGGGCGGGGACGGTGGAGTTCCTGTACCAGCCGGCCGAGCGGAGCTTCTCGTTCCTCGAGGTGAACACCCGCCTCCAGGTCGAGCACACGGTGACCGAGATGACGACCGGGCTCGACCTCGTCAAGCTCCAGATCCACGTGGCCCGCGGCGGCCGCCTCACCGGCCAGCCCCCGACCTCGTGGGGCCACGCCCTTGAGGCCAGGCTGAACGCCGAGGACCCTGACCGGGGCTTCGCCCCCGCCCCCGGGACGATCGAGCTGTTCGACCTGCCGACCGGCCCCGGCATCCGGATCGACACCGGCGTGGCCGAGGGCGACGTCATCTCCCCCCTCTACGACTCGATGGTGGCGAAGGTGCTGGCCTGGGGCCAGGACCGCGACGAGGCCCGGGCCCGCCTGGCCCGGGCCCTGCTCGACATGGCGGTGGTCGTGCGGGGCGGCCTCACCAACAAGTCGTTCCTGCTCGACCTGCTCGCCGCCCCCGAGGTCGTCGCCGGCGAGCTGGACACCGGGTGGCTCGACCGGTGCACGGCCGACGGCGCGCTGCTGGCCGCCGAGGACCCGACGACCGCACGCGCCGCCCTGGTCGCCGCCGCCATCGACGCCGACGAGGCCGAGGCGGCGCTGGAGCGGGCCCGCTTCCTGGCCTCGGCCAGCCGGGGGCGCCCCCAGGCCAGCCGCGACGTGGGCCGGGTCGTCGAACTGGTCCACAGCGGCCAGACCTACTCGGTGCGGGTGGCCCGCGCCGCCCCGCACGGCTGGTACCGGGTCGAGGTCGACGGCCACGTGCTCGACGTGGTCTCGGAGCGGCTGGCCCGCTTCCGCAGCCGGCTCACCATGGGCGGCCGGACCCACCGGGTCGTGTCCTCCACCTCCGGCACCGACCACGTCGTCGAGGTCGACGGCCGGACCTACCGGCTCGCCGGCGATGACGGTGGCGTGGTGCGGGCGCCGGCCGCCGCGGTGGTGGCTGCGGTCCTGGTCGGCGCCGACGACCAGGTCGAGGCCGGCACCCGGCTCCTCATCGTCGAGAGCATGAAGATGGAGGTGGCCATCAGCGCACCGGTGGCGGGCCGGGTCCGCGACATCTTCGTGTCGACCAACGCCCAGGTGCAGGCCGGCGCCCCGTTGGTGCGCCTGGAGCCCGTCGCCCCGGAGGGCGCCCAGGCCACCGAGGCCGGGGCCCGCCTTCGCTTCGACCAGGTGAGCACGCCGACCGAGGACGACCCCGGGGCCCGCCGCCTCGACGACCTCCAGACGCTGGGCTCGTTCCTCGCCGGGTTCGACCTGACCGCCGGCGAGGCTCGCCAGGTGCTCGACCGCTACCTCGGCGACCCGCGCCGCCAGGACGGCTCGGCCGAGCTGCTCAGGGGCGAGCTCGCCGTGCTCGCCACCTTCGCCGACCTGTGCGAGCTGACCCGCAACCGGCGCGAGGAGGACACCGAGGGGACCGACGCGTCGAGGAGCCACCGCGAGTACTTCCGCACCTACCTGCGCTCCCTCGACGTGGACCGCGAGGGGCTGCCCGAGCAGTTCCGGGCCGCCCTCCTGCGGGCCCTCGGCCACTACGGCGTGACGGATCTGGAGCCCACGCCCGAGCTGCACGACGCGCTGCACTCCATCGTGCTGGCGCACGAGCGGGCGCCGTCGCACATCCCGGTGGTGCTCGGCCTCCTCGAGGGCCTGACCGCTCGCGCCGAGACGCTCGAGCCGGGCGCCCGGGACGAGCTGCGGGACACCCTCGACCGGCTCATCGTGGCCACCCAGCGTCGGTTCCCCGTGGTGGGAAACCTGGCTCGCAGCATCCGCTACCGCTGCTTCGACCAGCCGCTCATCGACCAGGCCAGGGCGGCGGCGTTGGCCGCGGCCCGTCGCCACCTCACCGCCCTGGCCGCCGACGCCATCGACCCTGCCGAGCGTGAGGCGCTGCTGGTCAAGCTCGTGGCCACGCCCCAGCCGCTGCTCCCGCTGCTGGCCGAGGGGATCGCCGGCGCCGATGCCAGCGACCCCATGCTCGAGGTGCTGACGCGGCGGTACTACAAGATCCGCGACCTCCACGACGTCCGGTCCACGGTGGTGGGGGGCCACTCGCTGGTCACGGCGACCTACGAGCACCGGAACCGAAGGGTGTTCGTCGTGGCCGGCCGGGGGGAGCTGGCCGAGCTCGGTGAGGTGGCGGCGGCCGGCGCGGACGCCTCCCGCTCGTTGCTCCCGGAGGTGCCGCAGGCCGACGACTCGACGCCGGCGGACACCGTGGTCGTTGACCTCTACCTCGCCCGCCGGGATGCGGCGACGCCCGACGCCGAGCTGGCGGCCGCCGTGGCCCCCCTCTTCGAGGCCGCCGGGTTCCCGCCGGCGGTGGGTCGGGTGGCCGTGGCCGTGGTCGGGGTGGGCGACGGGAGCGAGCCGGCCCAGCACCTCACCTTCCACCGCACCGCCTCGGGCTTCGTCGAGGCCCCGGTGGTGCGTGGGCTCCATCCGATGATCGCCAGGAGGCTCCGCCTCTGGCGGCTGGAGAGCTTCGAGCTGATCCGGCTCCCGTCGGGACCCGACGTGTACCTGTTCGACTGCGTGGCCCGGGACAGCTCCGCCGACGAGCGGCTGATCGCCATCGCCGAGGTGCGCGACCTCACGCCGGTGCGCGACGCGACCGGCACGGTGACCTCGCTCCCCGAGCTGGAGCAGGTGCTGGCCGCCTGCCTCGACAGCCTCCGCCTGGCCCAAGCCACCCACCCCTCGGGCGATCGGCTGTCGTGGAACCGGGTGCAGCTCGACGTCTCACCCCTGGTCGAGACCCCGATCGAGGAGCTGCTGGCCGTCGCCCGCCGGCTGGCGCCCAGCACCGAGGGCCTGGGACTCGACCAGATCCTCGTCCACTGCCGGGTGCCCGACGAGGGGGGCGTGCGGGAGCTGGTGGTGCGGCTGGGCAAGCAGGCGGGGACCGGGCTCAGCGTCCTCGTCGACGCCCCGCCCACCGCCCCGATGCAGCCGCTGGACGAGTACACCCGCAAGGTCATCGAAGCGCAGCGGCGGGGGGCCCCGTACCCCTATGAGCTGGTGACGATGCTGGCGGGACCAGGCGGTTCGTTCACCGAGCACGACCTGGACGACGAGGGCCGCTTGGTGGCCGTGAGCAGGCCTCCCGGAGGCAACCAGGCCGGCCTGGTCGTGGGCGTGGTGCGCACCCCGACGGCGCGCCACCCCGAGGGGATGACGAGGGTGGCGGTGCTGGGCGACCCCACCAAGGCCCTCGGGTCGATCGCCGAGGCGGAGTGCCGCCGCCTGCTCGCCGCCCTCGAGCTGGCCGAGACCCTGGACGCCCCCGTCGAGTGGTTCGCCCTCTCGGCCGGGGCGAAGATCGCGATGGACAGCGGCAGCGAGAACCTCGACTGGGTGGGGCGGGTGCTGCGCCGGCTGGTCGAGCACACCCAGCGGGGCGGCGAGGTCAACGTGGTGGTGACCGGCATCAACGTGGGGGCCCAGCCGTACTGGAACGCCGAGGCCACGATGCTGATGCACACCCGCGGGATCCTGGTCATGACCCCCGACAGCGCCATGGTCCTCACCGGGAAGCAGGCGCTCGACTACGCCGGCGGCGTCTCGGCCGAGGACAACCTGGGCCTCGGAGGCTACGAGCGGATCATGGGCCCCAACGGCCAGGCCCAGTACTGGGCGCCGGACGTCGCCGGGGCGTGCCAGATCCTGTTCGACCACTACGAGCACGCCTACGTGGCCCCGGGCGAGCGCTTCCCCCGGCCGGCGGCCACCACCGACCCCGACGACCGCGACGTCCGCGACGCCCCTCACGAGGTGGAAGGCGTCCCCTTCTCCACGGTCGGCGACATCTTCTCGGCCGAGGCCAACCCCGACCGCAAGAAGCCCTTCGACATCCGCACGCTGATGCGGGCGGTGATCGACGCCGATCACCAGCCCCTCGAGCGGTGGCCGGCGATGCGGGATGCCGAGACGGCCGTCGTCTTCGACGCCCACCTCGGGGGCCAGCCCGTCACGCTCCTCGGCGTGGAGTCACGGTCGCTTCCCCGCCACGGGCCCATCGCCGCCGACGGACCTGACGCCTGGTCGGCCGGCACGCTGTTCCCGCTGTCGTCGAAGAAGGTGGCACGAGCGCTGAACGGGGCCAGCGGCAACCGGCCGGTGGTGATCCTGGCCAACCTCTCGGGCTTCGACGGCTCACCCGAGTCGCTGCGTCGCCTCCAGCTCGAGTACGGGGCGGAGATCGGCCGGGCCGTGGTGAACTTCGACGGCCCAATCGTGCTGTGCGTGGTGTCCCGCTACCACGGCGGCGCGTTCGTGGTGTTCTCGGCCACCCTGTCCGACAGCATGGAGGTGCTTGCGGTGGAGGGCTCGTTCGCCTCGGTCATCGGCGGTTCGGCCGCCGCCGCCGTGGTGTTCGGCAGCCAGGTCAGCGCCCGGGTGCGGGCCGACCCGCGGGTCGTCGAGCTGGAGTCCAGGATCACCGCGGCCACCGAGGACGAGCGGGCCGACCTGCGCACCCAGCTGGTCGAGCTGACGGCGTCGGTCCGCCTCGAGAAGCTGGGTGAGGTCGGTGACGAGTTCGACACCATCCACAGCGTGGAGCGGGCCCTGGCCGTGGGGTCGGTCCACGCGATCATCCCGGCCGCCGAGCTGCGCCCCGCCCTGATCGACGCCGTGCGCCGCGGCATGCACCGCACGCTGGAGGCCCGTCCGGACCCTCAGCCGGGCGGCGAGCCCGGTGGCGGGTAGCCCTGGGGCGGCGGCGGATAGCCCGGGGGCTGGGGGTAGCCCGGGGGCTGGGGGTAGCCCGGGGGCTGAGGGGGATAGGCCTGGGGCGGCGGTGGATAGCCCTGAGGCTGAGGTGGATAGCCCTGAGGCTGCGGGTAGCCGGGGCCGGGCGGGTAGCCCGGGGGTTGCGGGTAGCCGGGGCTGGGCGGGTAGCCCGGGGGTTGCGGGTAGCCGCCGGGCGGCGGCGGGGGCGAGGATCCGGCTGGCGTGACGGGGCCGCCCCGGTCGGCGGCCCGGATGACGAAGGTGCCGGCGGCCAGGTCACCGACCCGCTGCTTGCGCTTGGTGGACACCATCGTGACGAGCCCGACCACCGGAGCGCAGCAGGGGAGGCCGTCGACGACCCAGAGGACGCTGCGCACCAGGGCTCGGCCCACGCCAGGCGGGCGGCCGTCGGCCCGGACGACCCGCACGCCGGTGGCCAGCTTCCCGAGGCTTCCGCCCGTCAGACCTTGGAGGATGACGTGGATCCCGACGAACCAGCCCAGGAGGAGGGCGAGGTGGATCATCGTCCGGCCCCCCGTGGTGTACCAGGCGCTGCCGTTGAGGTTGAAGCACTCATTGATCGAGTTGACCTCGCCGAGGCGGTCGCAGAACGTGCTGCCGAAGTCGGAGCCACCCACCTCGGTCCCGGTGCGCTCGGCCAGCGGGAGGAACGTGACGAAGGACACCAGGAGGTACAGGACGAGGTCGATGAGCCAGGCGGCGAGCCGGAGGGCCACGGCCCGGCCGGGGTCGGCGGGCTGAACAGCCGGCTCGTAGGTGGCGTAGGTCACCGGTCCAGGACCCGCCCCGCCGTCACCCATGCGATCATGCCGGGAAGCATGCCAGGAAAGCGTCTCGGGAAGGCGTGTCAGTAGGCGTGTCAGGAAGGCGGAGCGCCGGCCGGGGCCGGTTCTCTCCGAACGGCGAGCTGCCTCAGCTCTGGAGGCTGTCCAGGATGGCCAGCTCGATCTCGGCCTTGAGGTCGGGGTCGACCACCTTGCCGCCCCCACGGGTCTGGACGTAGAAGGCGTCGACGACGGTGCCGCCCAGGGTCTGGGCCCGGGCCGAGCGGATGTCGAGGTCGAGCTCGGCCAAGGCGCAGGTGATGCGGTAGAGGACCCCGAGGCCGTCGGGGGCGTGGACGTCGATCACCGTCGACAGGGACGAGGCGTCGTCGTGGAAGGTGACGGTGGCCGGGGCCGGCGCCGGCACGGGAGCGGACCGGGAGTAGGTGCGGCGCCGCTCGGCCAGCCGGGCTTGCAGGGCCAGGCGGCTGTCGAGGACCCGCTCGAGGTCGACGGCCACCCGGTCCCACGGCGGCTCGTCGCGGCGGGAATCGGCCACCCGGAAGGTGCTCGACGCCCAGCCCGGCTCACCCGGGTCGGTGGCGGCGGCCAGCACCTCGAGGCCGTGCAGGGCCAGCACCCCCGCCACCTTGCTGAACAGGCCGGGCCGGTCCTCGGCCACCACCGTGAGGGTGTCGCCCGTCATCTCGAACCGCCGGCCACCACCCGGCGTCGACGCCGGTCCGGCAGCCTGGCCTGGCCCGGTGTCGTCAGCGTCGTCGGCGTCATCGCCGGCACCGCCGTCGCCGTCGAGGAGGCGACGGGTCTGCTCGACGAGGTGGCGCACCAGACCGGCCTTCCACGATCCCCAGGCTGCTGTCCCGGTGGCCAGCGAGTCGGCCTCGGTCAGGGCGGCGAGGAGGCGCAGCCGGCCGGACGTGCCCACCGCCGCGGCCACCTGCTCGATGGTGCGGGCCTCCGCCAGGTCGCGCCGGGTGGCCACCGTGGGCAGGAGGAGGTGGTGCTCGACCATGGCCACCAGATCGGCCACGTCGTCGGGCGGGAACCCCATCCTGCGGGCGAGGTCCTGGGCCAGCACCATGCCCACCTCGGTGTGGTCCCCGGGCCGGCCCTTGCCGAGGTCGTGGAGGAGGGCCCCGACGACCAGCAGGTCGGGCCGGTCGACCTGGTCCTGCAGCTCAGCGGCGTTCGCCGCCGCCTCGAGGAGGTGCCGGTCGACGGTGAAGCGGTGGTAGGCGTTGCGCTGGGGACGCGAGCGCACCGGAGCCCACTCCGGCAGCACCTTCCCCCACAGGCCGCGCTGGTCGAGGGCCTCGATGACGGCCACCGCTGGGCGGCCGGTGCCGAGCAGGCCTGCGAGCAGGGTGCGGGCCTCGGCGGGCCAGGGGTCGGGGAGGGGCGGGGCCAGCTGGGCCAGCCGCTCGAGGGACCGCCGCTCGATGAAGGTGCCGCGGGCCGCGGCGGCCGCCGCCGCCCGCAGGGGCAGGCAGGGGTCGTCGGCCGGCGTGGCGTCGGCGGTGACGACGACCTCGCCGTCGACCAGGGCGATGCCCGAGCCAAGCGGGTGGGGCCGGCCTCCCGACCGCCCGACGGGGCCCTGCAGCGCCGAGCTGATGCGCCGCCAGGCATCGTCGCTTGTCCAGCTGATGGTCCGGGCCGCCGTTGCGATCCGGGTCATCAGGCCGTCGGCGTCGACGTCACCGAGGGCCCGGGCCACGGCGTCCTGCTCCTGCATGAGCAGCACGTTGCCCTGGCGGCCGGTGAGCCGGTGCAGCTCGACCCGGGCGTCGAGCAGGACGTCGTACGACCCGGCCAGGCTGCCGTGGTCGTGGGGGAGCAGGATCTCCCTGGCCTGCTCGGCCCACCGCAGCGAGTGGACGTCGCGCAGACCGCCCCGGCCCTCCTTCAGGTCGGGTTCGAGGCGGAAGGCGACCTCGCCCACCCGCTGATGGCGCTCCTCCACCTTGGCCGCCAGCTCGGGCAGCCACCGCCTGGCTCGCTCGTGCCACTGCTCGAGGGCCTTGGCGGCCAGCTCGGTGGTCAGCTGCTCGTTCCCGGCGATGTGGCGGGCGCTGAGGATCGACGTGGCCGACTCGAGGTCCTTCGCCGCCAGGGCCAGGGCCTGGCGCACCGTGGAGACGCCGTGGCCCAGATGCAGGCCCTGGTCCCAGATCGGGTACCAGACCGCCTCCGCCACGCCAGCGGCGTCGACGCCCCGGTCGTGGAGGAGCAGCACGTCGACGTCGCTGCGGGGGCACAGCTCCGACCGCCCGTAGCCCCCCACCGCCACCAGGGCCATGCCGTCGCCGGGGGCGGAGGTGGCGAAGAGCTCGGCCAGCCACGCGTCGACCAGGTCGGTGTGGGCCCGGCACCAGGCGGCGCCGGTGAGCGACTCGTCGGCCAGGAGCGGCGCCAGGTCGAGTCCCACCCCGGGGAGGGTAGGAGCCCGTAGGAGCTGGCGGCGGCCTACCGTCTCCCCCCGTGGGCTTCCGGGTGCTCGCCGACCTCGCCGTCGTGGTCCACTTCGGGTTCCTGGTCTTCCTCGTCGTCGGGGGGTGGGCCTCGCTGCGGTGGCGGCGGCTGCTGTGGCTCCACGTGGCCACCGTGGCCTGGAGCGCCGGCATCGTGACCGTCGGTCAGACCTGCCCCCTCACCGTCCTCGAGGTCTGGGCCACCGAGCGGGCCGGCGGGCCTCGCCTCGAGGGGGGCTTCATCGACCGCTACGTCGAGGGAGTCGTGTACCCCGGCTCGATGGCCGGGCTCGTCCGGGTCGCGGTGGCGCTCGTGGTCGTGGTGTCGTGGTTCGTGGTGTGGCGCAGCCGCGACCACGCCGGGCGGGCGGCCGGAACGGTGCTCGCCGAGGCTGGGCCCAGCGAGCTCCCCGCGCCGGGCGGCGCCTGACCGGCCTCAGGCCAGCGACCTGGCGAGGGACCTGGCCGCGTCGACGAGCTCGTCGACCGGCGGTCGGTCGTCGGGGCTGGCAGGCCGGAAGGTGACCCGGGCCACGCCGGCGACGACCAGGGCGTCGCCGCCGAGCTGGCGCACGTCCTCGACGGGACGGGCCATCGCCTCACCCCGCTTGCGGGCGGCGGCGTAGACGGCGCGGGTCCCGGACGTGAAGACCCGGCCGACCCCGGCCCGCCCCAGCCCGAGGCGGTCGTAGAGCGCCCGGTCCTCGTCACTGCAGAAGGGGCCGGCCCACCCGAGGTGGCGAGCCAGCGCGGCCAGCGCCTCAGGGGGGGAGAAGCCGACGGCGACCAGGGTGAAGCCGAGCTCCGCCAGCTCAGCGCCCCGTTCCTGCACCCGGACCAGGTGCTCCTGGCAGGGGAGTCAGTGGCGGTGGCGTATGACCGTGAGCAGCGCCTTGGGCGGGCCGGCGCCCAGGTCGACGGGCTGGCCGCCGACGGCGTCGGGAAGGACGATGCCGGCCAGGCTGACCGGGGTGGTGTCGCCGGCCACGGCTGCTGACACTACGGTCCGGCCGCCATGGCTGATCCCGCAACGCCGGATCCGACCACCGCCCCTCCGACTTCCCTGCGGGCCATGCTCGAGCTGCGGGCCGCCGAGCTCGGCTCCCGGCCGTTCCTCAGCCTGCCCGACGCCACCCTCAGCTATCACGAGACCGACGAGCTGGCGAACCGGATGGCGTCGGTCCTCGTCGGGCTCGGCTACGGCGCCGGCGACATCGTGATGGTCCGGGCGGTGAACAGCTGGGCCATGATCGCCGCCTGGTTCGGGTGCTCGAAGATCGGGGCCGTCTACCTGCCGCTGAACGCGCTGCTCACCGGCGAGCCGCTCCGCCAGGTCATGGCCCACTCCCGCAGCCGGATCGTCCTGGTGCAGCACGCCCTGGTCGGCGACGTCGAAGCGGTGCGGGACGGCCTGGGCGACCTGCGCGACGTCGTCGTCGTCGGCGGAGCCGGCGGCGGCGCCCCCCGCCTCGAGGACCTCCTCGGACAGGCGAGCAGCGCCCCGCCGCCACCCCTGGTCGACGATCCGGGCGCCCCCACCAAGCTCATGTACACCTCGGGCACCACCGGCGTCCCGAAGGGGGTGGTGTGGAGCCGCAGCTGTGAAGCGCTGTGGGGCCGCTGCTACGGCGACGAGCTGATGCCGGTCGCCCGGGGCGAGGGCATCTACACCTGTCTGCCCCTCTTCCACGTGACCTGCCAGGGGACGGTGCTGGCAGCGCTGTGGCGGGGCGCCCGGATGACCGTCGACTCGGGCTTCTCGCTGCTCTCGTTCTGGCGCCGCGTCCGCGAGGCCGAAGCCGTGATGTTCACCTTCGTCGGCACCATCCTCTCGGCGCTGGCCCGCCGGCCGCCCCACCCCTCGGATCTCGACAACCCCGTGCGGCAGATCCTGGGCGGCGCCGCCCCGGTCGACCGCTGGCGCGAGGTGGAGGAGCGGTTCGGCGTCCAGATCATGGAGACGTGGGGCCAGACCGAGGTGGCGTCGTGCTACACGTGGCCGAGCCGGGGCCTGCCGCAGCGGCCGGGCACGATCGGGACGCCCAGCGCCCGGTGGCAGGCTCGTATCGCCGACGAGGCCGGCCGGCCGCTCTGCCCCGAGCAGACCGGCGAGCTGTGGGTGCTGCCGCTGGCCCCGCACGTCATGTTCGAGGGCTACCTGGGCCAGGCCGGGCTCGCCGCCCCGACCCGGGAGTGCTTCACCGAGGACGGCTGGTACCGCACGGGCGACCTGATGGCCTGGACCGAGGACGGAGAGCTGTCCTTCGTCGGCCGCCAGCGCGACGCCATCCGCCGGGCCGGGGAGATGATCGCCCCCTCCTTCATCGAGGAGGCCGCCCTGACCCACCCGGGGGTGGTCGAGGCTGCCGCGATCGGGGTGCCCGCCGACGACGGCGTCGAGGAGGAGGTGCTGCTTTGCGTCGTCGCCGCCGAGGGCGTCGAGCTGGACCTGGCCGAGGTCGCCTCGTTCCTGAGCCAGGCGCTGCCGGCCTACCTGGTGCCACGGTGGCTGCGGGCCCACCTCGAGCTGCCGAAGACGCCCACCACCAGGGTTCGCAAGTTCGAGCTGCGCACGCTGGGCACATCCGGGGCGTGGGACACCCGGCGCCGCCGTTGGGCCCCTCCGCTCGAATCCACCTAGCCGGGCGTCGACCGGTAGTTTTCCCGGCCGTGGCCACACCCCGAGACCCCGACGAGCTGCGGCGGGCGTTCGCCGAGACCGTCGCCGAGATCCTGGGCATCGAGCCCCACGAGGTGCGGCCCGATCGGACGTGGGACGAGCTCCACGCCGACTCGCTGGCCCTGACCGAGATCTCCCTGGTCCTCGACGACGCCTTTGGCATCCGCCTGCCCGACGTCGACCCCTCCGACATGCAGACGGTCGGCGACGCCCTGGCCCTGGTCGAGCGGGCCGTCGCCGAGCGCCGGGCCACCAGCACCCAGGCGAGCTGAGCCCGAGGGCCGCGGTCGCCTCAGGCGACGCTGAGGTCCTCGACGCCGGTGACCCGCACGGGACCGCCCGGCGCCGCCTTCTTCGACTTCCCCTGGCCCTGGCGGCGCTCCAGCCAGCGGGCGAACGCCGACAGCAGCAGGTTGACGACCATGTAGATGGCGGCGACGAACAGCAGCGACTGCAAGGGGTTCTTGAGGAAGGCCCCGGCCAGCTGGCCCCGCCGCAGCAGCTCCTCGTAGAGGACGGCCACGCCGAGGCTCGTGTCCTTCAGCAGCACGACGAGCTGGCTGACCAGGGCCGGCACCATGCGGCGCACGGCCTGCGGCAGCACGACCAGGCGCATGGTCTGGCTGCTGGTCATGCCCACGGCCAGCGCCGCCTCTGACTGGCCCCGGTCGAGCGACAGGATGCCCGCCCGGATGATCTCGGCCAGCACCGCCGAGTTGTACAGGGTGAGGCCGACGATGATCGACGTGGACCGGGGAAGGTCGAACCCGTAGAAGCCGAAAAGGATCAGCACGACCAGGGGGACGCCCCGGAAGAACTGGAGCCAGAGGGTGGCCAGCCACCGCACCGGGAGTCGCTTCGACAGGCGGGCCAGCGCCAGCACCATGCCGGCGACGAGGGCGAGGATGAGGCTGACCCCCGCCACCTTCAGCGTGTTCTTCAGGCCGCCCCAGAAGAACCGGATGGCCTCGCCGGTGAAGAGGTCGCTCCACAGCTTCGCCTCGAGCTGCCCGTTCGACTCGAAGCGGCGGAAGGCGACGTACACCACGCCGGCCACAAAGGCGGAGCCGACGGCGGTGGCGGCGGCCACCTTCACCTTCCCGCGGGGGCCGAGCTGGTCGGCGAAGACGGCGACCGTCATCGGCGGATCGCCACCTTGCGCTCGATGGCGCCGATGGCGCCCGACGCCGGCAGGACGAACAGCAGGTAGGCGACGGCCGCCCCCAGGTAGAGGGGTATGGCCTCACCGGTTTCGTTGGCCAGGTCGTTCACGATGCGGGTCAACTCGACGACCGAGACGGTGAAGGCGATCGAGGTGTTCTTGGCCAGGGCGACGAACAGCGAGCCGAGCGGGGCGACCACGGTCCGAAGCGCCTGGGGCAGCACGATGGTGCCGATGACCTGCGGGAAGCTGAGGCCCAGGGCCCGCGCCGCCTCGGCCTGACCGGCGGCCACGCTGTTGATCCCGCTGCGCACGGTCTCGGCGACGAAGGCGCTGGTGTAGCAGCCCAGGACGATCACCGCCGAGGTGAAGGGCAGGTAGCTGATGCCGATCTTGGTGAAGCCGAAGAAGAAGACGAAGAACAGCACCGTCAGCGGGATGTTCCGCAGCGTCTCGGTCCAGAGCGCGCCCAGCCAGCGCAGCGGCAGGATGGGGCTGACCCGCATGGCGGCCACGAACGTGCCGACGACAAAGGCGACCAGGTAGGAGAGCACGGTGAGGGCCACCGTCGTGCGGAGGCCCTCACCGAAGGCTCCGAGGTTGTCAAGGACGACACCCACGGAGGGTGGCGACTAGTACCGGTTGACCGGCGGCGGGGTGGGCGTCGGGATCCCGGTGGGCTTGCCCACCTCCTTCTCGAAGATCTTGGCCCAGGTGCCGTCCTTGTACGCCTTGTCCAGGGTGTCGTTGACGAAGGTCCTGAACACGGTGTCGTCCTTCTTCACGCCGATGCCGTAGGGCTCCTGGGTGAAGGTCTCACCGACCAGCTTGAACAGGCCGGCGTTGTCCTTGATGAAGCCGAGCAGGATGACGTTGTCGGTGCTGACCGCCTCGACCCGGCCGTCCTTCAGGGCCTCGACGCACTTGGAGTAGGTGTCGAACAGGATCCCGAGGTCGGCGGTCGGCGCCTTGGCCTGGAGCGTCTTGAGCGGGGTGGAGCCCAGCACGGTGCACACCTTCTTGCCGCCCAGGGTGTCGAGGCCGGTGATGGCCGTGTTGTCCTTCTTCACCAGGATCGACTGGCCGGCGACGTAGTACGGGCCGGCGAAGCCGACCTTCTCCTTGCGGGCGTCGTTGATGGTGTAGGTGGCGGCGACCAGGTCGACCTTGCCGTCGATGATCGACTGCTCGCGCACGGCCGACGGGGTCTCGACGAACTCGGTCTTGCCGCTGAGGTCGCTGCCGAAGATGGCCGAGGCCACCAGCTTGGCGATCTCGACGTCGAAGCCCTCGGGCTGGCCCGACAGGGCCTTCAGACCGAACAGCGGCTGGTCGAACTTGGTGCCGATGACGATCTTGCCCTTCTTCTTGATGACGTCCATCGCGGACCCCGCCGGAAAGGCGCTGGTCGGTGTCGTGGCGCCTCCTCCGCCGGTGGTGCCGGTACCGCCCGTGGTCGAGTCGTCGCTGCCGCAGCCGACGATCACGGTGGCGACGGCCAGCAGGGCCAACAGCAGTCTCTTGCGCATGGTTCTCCTCATTTTTCGTGGTGGGTTCGTGGTGGGTTGCTTCGTGGTGGGTGTCAGTGGCTCAGGATCTTGGACAGGAAGCTCTGGGCCCGCTCGGTGCGGGGGTTGGAGAAGAACTGCTGGGGCGGCGCCTCCTCCACGACGTTGCCCGCCTCGAGGAACACGACCCGTTGGGCGGCCTTGCGGGCGAAGCCCATCTCATGGGTGACGACGACCATCGTGGTTCCCTCGTGGGCCAGGCCGACCATGACGTCGAGCACCTCGCTGATCATCTCGGGGTCGAGCGCCGAGGTGGGCTCGTCGAAGAGCATCACCTTGGGCTCCATGGCCAGCGCCCGGGCGATGGCCGCCCGCTGCTGCTGGCCCCCGGACAGCTCGGCGGGGTAGCGGTCGGCCTTGTCGCCGATGCCCACCCGGTCGAGCAGCGCCTCGGCCCGCTGGCGGGCGGCGGACTTTGACAGGTCGCGGACCTTGATGGGCCCGAGTGTGCAGTTCTCGAGGATGGTCTTGTGGGCGAAGAGGTTGAACGACTGGAAGACCATGCCCACATCGGCCCGGTGCCGGGCCAGGGCCTTGCCCTCGCGGGGGAGGGGCTTGCCGTCGATCATCACCCGGCCGCCGTCGATCGGCTGCAGGCCGTTGATGCAGCGGATCAGCGTGGACTTGCCCGAGCCCGACGGACCGAGGAGGACCACGACCTCGCCGTGGTTGATGGCCAGATTGATGTCGTGCAGCACCCGGGTGGAGCCGAATGAGGACGTCACGCCCTCGAGCTCGACGAGCGGCTGGCTGGGGCGGTCCTTGCCGTCGATGGGACCCGCCGGCGCGGCGCGCCCGCCGAGTGTCGGGGGCAGCGGCTCGCCCGGTGGCGCCGCGGTCAGGCCTTCGTCGGCCACGACCCCGCTCCCGTCATGGCGGGCACGGTAACCCGCGCCTCCCCGAGGATGGCGGCGAGAACGTTTCTGTCGCTGTGGGGGATGGACGTCCCGACCTGTGCAGCGTCTTGGCGGCCACCCTTCTCGTCTGGCGGGCTCGGGCCGGGTGGGTCTTGGCGCGGAGCGTCGGTACCGTTGCCACGTGGCCTCCCGCACCCCGTGGATCCCGTCGACGCCCACCTCGGCCGAGGCTGTCCTCGGGCTCGCGGCGGGCATCGCCGGGCGGGCTGCTGCCCCGCTGGCCCAGGGGGCCGTGAAGGGCGGCATGGCCCGCTTGTTCCGGGGCGACCGCTCCGGGGGCCCTGTCCCCGAGGTCCGGTCCACGGGTGAGGCCGGGTGGTTCGGGCCGGCGAGCACGACCTGGCGGGTGCACGGCGACACGTCGATGTTCGTCGGCGGTATCGCCGCCCTCATGCTCCAGGCCCTGCACCCCCGGGCCATGGCCGGGGTGGCCGACCACAGCGACTTTCGCACCGACCCGCTGGGCCGCCTGCGCCGCACGTCGGCCTTCATCGGCGCCACCGCCTACGGCACGGCCGAGGACGCTCAGCGGGCCTGCGCCATGGTGCGCCGGGCGCACGCGAAGGTGGTGGGCACCACGCCGGACGGACGGCCGTACGCCGCTGACGAGCCCGAGCTCCTCGACTGGATCCACGTGGCCGAGTTCGCCGCCTTCGCGGCCGCCCACCGTCGCTACGGGGCCGACCCGATGACGGTCACCGAGCTGGACCGCTACGTGGCCGAGGTGGCCCGGGTGGCCGTCGAGCTCGGCGACCCCGCGCCGCCCCGGTCGTGGTCCGAGCTCGACGCCGCCCTCACCCGGCATCGCCCGCAGCTGGCGGTGGGCGAGCAGGCCCGCCGGGCCTGGCGGTTCCTGGCCGAGGTCCGCGTCCTCCCGCCGGTCCTCCCGGCATACCAGGTGCTCTTCGTCGGCGCCATCGCCTGCCTGCCCCCGTGGGCCCAGCGCCTGTGGGGCGTTCGGTCACCGTCGACCATCGAGATCGCGGCCTGCCGTGCCCTGGTGCGGGGCCTCGGCGCCATCATGGGCGAACCCCCGAGCCTCAACGCCGCCCGCACCCGCGCCCTCCAGCCCGCCGCCTGACCGGACGGTTCAGGCCGCGAGGCCCGACGTGCCAGGGCAGGAGGTGTCGTCGAACCGCGGTGTTCTTCCCGGGCAGTTGGAGGCGTCGGGGCGCGGTGTTCTGCCCAGCCAGTTGCCCCTGTCCGGGCTCGCTTTGCTGTCCGGGCAGGTGTCCGTCTCCGGGCGCGGTTTGCTGCCCGGGCAGTTGTCGGGGCGCGGCGGGACCGCTCGGTCAGCGGGCGGAGTGGGCGGCGAGGAGGTGGGCGACGGCGCCGGTCAGGGCGGTGGCGTAGGGGACGTGGAGGTACTCGTTCGGGCCGTGGGCGTTGGTGCCGGGGCCGAGGACACCGGTGACGACGAACTGGGCGTCGGGGAAGCGCTCGCCGAGCATGGCCATGAACGGGATCGAGCCGCCCTCGCCGATGGTGGCCGACGGCCGGCCCCACGCCGCCTGTGACGCCTCGTCGAGGGCCCGGCTGAGCCACGGGGCGAACGACGGGGCGGCCCAGCCGGCCGCCGATTGGTCGAGCTCGACGGTGACCTCGGCGCCCTGGGGCGGGTCGACCGTCAGCACCCGTTCGATGGCGTCGGTGGCGACGTCCGGGTTGGCCGTCGGCGGCAGGCGGAAGGACAGGCCCAGGGTGGTCGAGGGCCGCAGGACGTTGCCGGCCTGGCCGGTGGGCGGCAGCCCGTCGGCGCCGATGTAGGCCAGCGCCGGTCGCCACGTGCGGGCCAGCAGCCCGGCCGCGGCGTCGTCGGCGTGCGTGGCCACCAGGCCCGGGACCAGCGGGAACGCCGCGCCGGGGCCGCCGAGCTCGGCGGCGGTCGCCGTCAGCTCGGCTACCCGGTCGGGGGGGATGTCGACGTGGAGCTCGGGGAGGAGCAGCTGGCCCGTGGCCGCGTCCTCGACCCGGTCGAGCAGCTGGCGCAGCAGGCGGAACGACGACGGCACCACCCCGCCGGCGGCGCCCGAGTGGACGCCCTCCTCCAGCACCCGCACGGTGACGGTGACGCCGGCCAGGCCCCGCAGCGAGGTGGTGGCCCACAGCCGGTCGAAGCTGGCGCACCCCGA
>Ga0183260_10001564_pt1 | contig 18972 bp, 18 predicted proteins | sample AntDrymUQ4972206_2_FD_129768 | JGI IMG/M metagenome (GOLD analysis project Ga0183260, IMG submission 129768) | Polar desert sand microbial communities from Dry Valleys, Antarctica - metaG UQ497 (22.06) (version 2) (version 2) | ecosystem: Environmental > Terrestrial > Soil > Desert | place...
GCAGCGGATCGTTTCGATGATGACGGCGCAGCCAGATTTGTCATCACCGCCGAGTATAGTCGTCCCGTCGGTGCGAATGATATCTCCCTCGATGACGGGCTTGATGCCTTCGCCCGGCACGACCGTATCCATGTGCGCGCTCATCATGATCGCTTCCGCGCCGGGAATCGTGCCCCTGAAGCGCGCGATGACGTTGCCGGAATTACCATTCACCTTTTCCCCGGCGTCGTCAATCTCGACCTCCGCGCCGATGTCTTCGCAGTGTTTCTTGATGCGCTCCGCCACGTCGCGCTCTTTAAGCGAGTGACTGTCAATTTGTACCAGTTCGAGTAGAAGGTTTTTGATGCGCTCTTGGTTAATCATTTCAACTCCGTCAATCGTCAATCGTGAACATCAGCAAACCGCCCGATTATACGCACAATCATACAAAAATCGCTTTACTCGTTAATCCGGTCGAGAGCGCGTTGCAGTTCGTCGCGCTTGGCTTCGAGTGTTGCTTCGTCAGTGTCGGCGGGAACATGTATCGGCGGCGCGATGCGGACGCGCGCACGGCTAAAGGGCAGAGGGATTTGTAAGCGATCCCAACTTCTGACTTCGTAATAACGTGCGGCGTTGACGGTGAAGGGCAGGATTGGCTGACCAGTTTTCTTCGCAAGCAGCACCGCGCCCATCTTGGCGACGTGGCGGGGGCCGCGCGGGCCGTCAATCGTGAAGCCGGCAGGGCACCCGGCGCGCACGAGGCGCACCATCTCGACGAGCGCGCCCGTGCCGCCGCGCGTCGAACTGCCGCGCGCCGCGCCGTAGCCGAAGCGCTGGATGAAGCGCGCGATGTACTCGCCGTCAAAACTTTGCGATGTCATCACGACGATTCCGCGCCGCCGCCAGAAGTACGTTGCGAGAAAAACGCGGTCGTGCCACGAGGTATAGATCGGCAGCCCGCCGTCGCGCGCGGCGGCCTCGAAGTTTTCCCACCCTTCAACTGTAAATCGCGTGGTGCTTCCGACGACGCGAATCAGCGCGTAGAAGGCGAGGTCGGCGGCGCGGATCAAAAGACGTTTTCTAAATGAATAGGCCGCGAGGTCGGCGAACTGGTAAGCGCGCCGCGTTCGCCCGTCGTGCGGCTCCGCGCTTTCGCGCGCGGCACGTGTGCTTCCGTCAAGCGTCGGCAGAGTTTCTCTTTCGGCTGAAGCGTGCATGGTAGATTGTCTGACGAGGGGAGAGTTTAGCAGAATTAAAGAGCCTGAGTTACGCGCTTCCGTCTTTAACTTTATCTTTTTGCAGGCTGAAGTCTCACGCCGGCTTTGATGAATCACACAAACCCTCTGCATAGAAATGCGCTCCTTTCTGCCTTCTGCCCGCTGCCTACTGCCTTCTGTTCACCGCCTTCTGCCCGCCGCTCTTCAGCTACTGACTTCTGATGACTGAGTACGGTATGATGATTTCGGAACACTTTGCTGTTCTGCCTCGTACAGCGAAGTCGAAAGGCGTGCGGTCAACAGGCGTGCCGGTCTTGCCCTCCCCATTTTAAGGATTCACGGAAAATAGGTCTTGATGGATAAACGACGTATCTTGATCGTTGATAGCAACGCCGAACTTCGCACGCTGCTGCTGGAGGTCTTGAGCGAACTCGGCCATGACGTGGTGGCGACCGGCAACCGTGAGGACGCGGTCGAGCGCGACGACCTTGAGGACTTCGACCTCATCATCAGCGACCTGACGGACGAAGCCGACGGCGGCGTCCAGATTTTGAGTGAGTTGAAGAGAAAGCGTCTGCTCGTCCCCATCGTCGTCTCATCCGAAGAAGCCAACCACCACGGCGTCGTCAAAGCCTTCAAGCTGGGCGCGGCGAATTTCCTGCGCCGCCCTTACGACGACGCAGAGCTTCGCAACATCGTCGAGAAGACGCTCGGCTACAAACTCCGCTTCGTCGAAGACATGAAAGTTCTGCCGTTCGTCCACGAGAAGATAGAGTTCGAGTTGCCGAGCGATCTGTCGTTGATGAACGGAGTGCTCCACTTTCTCCACGAGCGCGTCGCGCAGCTCGGCGTCATCCGCCCCGAAAGCTCGAATTTGTTCATCGCGCTCGACGAGGCATTCGTCAACGCCGTCAAGCACGGAAACCGTGGCGACACGAGCAAGCTGGTGCGCATCACCGCCGAGCTTTCGTCGAAAGAAGCGCGCTTCACGATTGAGGACGAAGGCGACGGCTTCAAGGTGAACGAAATCCCCGATCCCCTCGACCCGGCCAACTTGTTCAAGGCTTCCGGGCGCGGCGTGCTGCTGATTTACAACATCATGGATGAAGTCGCGTACAATGAGCGCGGCAACTCTCTGACGATGGTGAAGCGGGCCGAAAGCTCGCTCGATCATGAACTGATTGAATCGCTCGCTCCTGATGATGCCTCCGCCGCTAACAGTTGAAGCACCCCACGCCACCCGAACGTCTTCGAGAAAAATCCCCGCGTCCCTGCTGCTTCTTATCCTATTCGTTAGCATTCTTGTTCTCCACATCCCGCTCCTGAATCTGCCCTACTACTGGGACGAAGTCGGTTACTTCGTCCCGGCGGCGCGCGATTTTTTGCTGAGGGGCGACCCCGTCCCAATCAACACCCTCTCCAACGCACACCCGCCGCTCGTGATGATTTATCTCGCGCTTTGCTGGAAGCTGTTCGGTGAGTCAATCGTCGTGACGCGCGTCGCAATGCTGTTTGTCGCGGCCTCGGCGCTGCTCGGTGTTTTTTGTCTGGCGCGTCGCATTACGAATCGTGTGGTGGCGATTGCCTCGACGCTTGTGACCGCTCTCTACCCGGTCTTTTTCGCGCAAAGCTCACTCGCACACCTCGACATGGCCGCCGCCGCGCTGACCATCTGGGGACTTTTCTTTTACCTCCCGCCGCATAGCACAGAGACGGATGAAGATTCGATTTCTTCAACTCCGCCGCCACTCGCGTGGAAGCATCTCGCCGCGTCAATCGTGCTGTTCGCGCTCGCGGCGCTGGCGAAAGAGACGGCAATACTGACGCCGCTCACGCTCTTCGGGTGGGAATTAGTTACGTTATGCTGGCGAGGTTGGAAGCGTAAGCCGGCGATTAATGTTAGAGACGCGCGGACGAACGTCGTTAAAGCGTTTTCTCTTTTATTATCTTTGCTCCCGCTCGCGCTCTGGCTCGCGTACCACTATCATCGCACCGGGTATGTGTTCGGCAACCCCGAATTTTTCCGTTACAACGTGGAAGCGACGCTCACACCGGCGCGCATCATGTTCGCCGGAGCGGAGAGGCTCTGGCACGTCACCGGCCACATGAATCTGTTTTTACTAACCGGCGCGGCGGCGCTCCTGATGCTGCGCCGCCCTTTGCGCGACGCGGGCGGAGAAAGACGACGAATTAATGTTGAGACGCAACTCGTCTTCGCCGTTCTTGTCGCCGCGCACGTCGCCGCGCTCTCGCTCGTCGGCGGCGCGGTGCTAGCGCGCTACATGCTGCCGGTCACGCCGCTGCTGATCATCATCTGCGTCTCGACGCTGTGGCGGCGAACGCGCAACTGGCGCAAGTTAATTATCGTCGTGTGCGCCGGGTTCGTGCTGGCGCTTTTCGTCAACCCGCCGCGCCGCTACCCGTGGGAAGAAAATCTCGCGTACCGAGATTTCATTCTGCTGCACAAAGAGGCCGCGCATTTTATTGCGAACAATCACCCCGAAGCGCGCGTGCTGACGGCATGGCCGGCGATTGACGAACTGCGCGAGCCGTACTTCGGCTACACCACTCGTCCTTTGTCCGTCGTGACGATTGAACACTTCTCAATCGAACATCTCGCCGCCGCACGCGACGCATCGCGGTTTGACGTAGTGCTAATTTTTTCCACTAACTATCCCCGCGACCTGCGTCCCGAAGAAGCCGCGTCGCTGCTCGGCGGGCATATCATCTTCCGCGCGGAGCGTCAGGGGCAGTGGGTCGCAGTGATCGAAAAGTACTGAGTGCTGAGTGCTGAGTAAAAGCAATGTACTCTTGGCTCAGCACTCAGTACTCAGCACTCAGTACTTTGAATTTTATGCCTTACGAACTTTTCCTTGCGCTTCGTTATCTTCGCGGGCGGCGTGGCGGCGGGCGGCGGGCGACGGCGCAGGTCACGGCGCTCGCGGCGGCAACCGGGATCGCGTGCGGCGTCGCGGCGCTCGTCGTCGCGCTCGCGCTCTCGAACGGCTTCCGCGACGAATTGCGCGAAAAAATCTTGCGCGGGACGGCGCACCTGACGCTTTTGCGCGCCGACGGTGCCGGCGTTAATGAGTGGGGAGATACAATCGCGCGCGTGAAAGAAGTCGAAGGCGTCGTTGATGCGTTGGCGACCGCTTACACCGGCGCGATGTTAAGTGGGGGCGCGGGCGCGGCTTACGCGGTGCTGCGCGGCGTTGACACCGAATCGGAGAATGCCGTCGCCGAAGTGCGCCGCACGCTCATCGCAGGCACTGTCGAGCCGCTGCTTTCTGACCCCTCTTCATTCAATGAAAAGAAAGAGAACACAACGCTTTCAACCGGCGACACGAAGACGACCACATCACTAAGCCAAAGGCCACACCCGCCGTCACCGCTCGGTGAAGAAACAAAAGGGGACGAGGCGGAAGTTGATACGGATATTTTCGGCGCGCTGGCAACGGATGAAACGCCCGCCGCCGCAATCATCGGCGCGGAATTGGCGGCGCGCACCGGCCTCGACCGCGTCGGCGCGGAAGGCTGGATCATTACCGGCGAGAAAACCCCGGAGCCGCCGGGTCTTCTGCCGCGCGCGCGCCGCGTCCGTGTCGCCGGCGTTTTTCGTTCCGGCCTTTACGACTATGATGCCTCGTGGGTTTACGTCCCGCTCGCGGTCGCGGCGCAGAGTGCATCAGGGGGTGCAACGCAGGATTCATCCGCAATCAGCGTCGAGGTCGCTGATATTTATGCGACCGAAGAGACTGCGCCGCGCGTGCGCCGCGCCATCGGCGACCGTTGGACGATTGTTGACTGGCGCGAAGCGAACCGCCCGCTGTTCGCCGCGCTCGAACTCGAACGCCGCATTGTCGCGCTCATCATCTCGTTGATTATGATTGTCGCCGCACTCAGCATCACGACGACGCTCGTCCTCATCGTGGTCGAGCGCCGCGCCGACATCGCCATTCTCGGCGCGATGGGCGCGCGGCCTCGCGGCATCATGCTCGTCTTCGTTATCGAGGGTGCGATTATCGGCGCGATTGGCGCGGTCGTTGGCCTCGCGCTCGGCCTCGCCGCGTGTTTCGTCGGCGACTACTTCGAGTTGGTGCGCCTCCCCGCCGACGTTTATGCGATCAGTTCGGTGCCGTTTCACCCGACCTTGCGCGACGCCGTGCTGCCCGCGCTTGTCGCATTCGTGGTGAGCTTAGTGGCGACAATCTACCCGGCGCGCGCCGCGTCGCGGGTGCGCCCCGCCGAGGCTTTGCGTTATGACAGGTAATCGGGGGTCGGGGGTTGGGGGCCGGGGGCCGGACGGCAGCATCTCAAGTTCTCATGTTACGGAGTCAAAGTCCAAAGATGTTCACTTAGACTCCGGCCCCCCCGACCCCCGACCACCGACCCCCGACCCCTGCCTTGAAGTCGTCGGCCTGCGGAAGTCATTCGTCACGCCGGCGGGCGAGAAGTTGGAGATACTGCGAGGCGTCTCTTTATCAGTTGGAGGGGGTGAGATGGTGGCAGTGGTGGGCGCGTCGGGCGCGGGCAAATCAACATTGCTGCACGTCGTTGGCGGACTCGAAGCGGCGGACGATGGGGACGTGCGGCTTGACGGTCTCGACGTTCTGCGCGCTTCGGGTGCGGAATTAGCCCGGCTCCGTAACCACGAGATCGGTTTCGTCTTTCAGTTCCACCATCTTCTTTTCGATTTGACAGCGGAGGAGAACGTCGCTCTGCCGCTCGTGATCGCGCGGCAAAGTTTCGCGGAGGCACGCGCGCGGGCGACGGAGGTGCTCGGCAGCGTCGGGTTGAAAGAGCGCGCGGCGCACGGCGTCGGCGAACTCTCCGGAGGAGAGCAGCAGCGTGTCGCCATCGCGCGCGCTCTCGCCAATCGTCCGCGATTACTGCTCGCCGACGAGCCGACCGGCAACCTCGACGCCCGCACCGGCGAAGAAATCGGCACGCTTCTCTTCTCCCTGTGCCGCGCGCGGCGATTGTCGGCCATCGTCGCCACGCACAACGAAAACTTGGCACGCATGTGCGACCGCGTGTTGCGCTTACAGAACGGACGACTCGACGAAGCTCGCGCTGGGAGTCAGCGCACCGGCGTCAATTAACTTTATTGAGGTGAGGATGGTCTCTCCGTTCACCCGTCGCAACACCGACAACTATCTGTGTTTCGCGCACGGATAAGTTCGTCGCTTCTTTCTTCGGACATGAATTAGGTTATAATGTTTTGCGAAACGGTGCAGAACACATTCTTACGTTCGGTACGCGATACCAGTTTTCTCAAGACGCTTTATCATAATCAGTTCGGTGATAGCTTTTATGTTTGAACGCTACACGGAGAAAGCGCGGCGGGTGATTTTCTTCGCGCGCTACGAGGCTTCACAATTCGGTGCCCCGGCCATCGAGCCGGAGCACCTGCTGTTGGGGCTGATGCGCGAGGACAAGACGCTGACGGCGAGATTCCTGCAGCGGGCGCAGGCTTCATTGGAAGCGATCAGGAAAGAGGTCGAGCGACGCGCCCCGTTGCGGGAGAAGATTTCGACGAGTGTTGAGTTGCCGTTGGCACCGGAGACAAAGCGGGTGCTGGCGTTTGCGCACGAGGAAAGTGACCGCTTACAGCACCGGCACATCGGGACGGAGCATTTGCTGTTGGGACTCTTGCGGGAAGAGCGCTCGATGGCGGCGGAGATACTCTACGAGCGGGGCTTGAGACTTCAGGCTGTCAGAGATGAAGTCGCCAGAGCCACAGGTGGGGAAGTTGTTGAAAATGAACTCGGTTCCGTGGCGGCTGGATGGACAACTAAATTGCGCTCTTACGGGCGGCGACTTTTGGACATTGCCGACGAGATAGAAAACACCAGACAGGATTACAAACAAAGAACAGAGACAAGCTCGGAAGGGAGTTTGACCACTGTGACAGATGACGCTACGCCTTCTTCTTTTCATCCTTCGATGCCGACGAGGACGGGAAAACAAGTCGTCACAGGCTTGCAAAAGCTTTGTTCCGGGCGATTGAGTGCTATTCGCGGCGCGCGTGTCGGTCTGATCTGTAACCAAGCGTCGGTTGACAGTTTGCTTCGGCATGCCGCTGACGTGTTACAGGCGCAGAGCGAAGTAAAGCTGACGGCTCTGTTCGGTCCACAGCACGGTATCAGAGGAGATGTGCAGGATAATATGGTTGAATCTCCGCATGCTACCGACGCGGCGACTGGACTACCTGTTTATTCTCTCTACAGTGAGACGCGCGAGCCTACGGAGCGGATGCTGGAGGACGTGGACGTCTTGATTTTCGATATGCAAGACATTGGTTGCCGAATATATACGTTCATTTACACCCTCGCTAATTGCATGCGTGCGGCGCGCAAGTATGGAAAAAAAGTTATCGTCTGTGACCGACCGAATCCGATTGGTGGGCTGTCGGTGGCAGGAACCGTACTGGAAACAGGGTATGAATCCTTTGTTGGACAGTTTCCGATTCCGACGCGACATGGCATGACAGTTTGTGAGATGGCGAAAATGTTCAACGAGTACTGGGGGATTAACTGTGACTTGGAAATGATTGAAATGGATGGGTGGAGAAGAGAACAGTGGTTCGATCAGACTGGTCTGCCGTGGGTCATGCCTTCCCCGAACATGCCGACGCTTGAGACGGCCACTGTGTTTCCGGGGACGGTTCACATTGAGGGTACACAAATGACGGAGGGACGAGGTACGACTCGCCCCTTCGAGTTAATCGGCGCACCATATATTGATTCAAGTGCTTACGCGCGCCGTTTGGAAGCGGTCGGGTTTCCCGGTGTCAGATTTCGTGCGGCAACATTTTTACCGACATTTCAGAAGCACTCAGGTGTAGTTTGCGGCGGGGCGCAACTACATATCACAGACCGAGAATCGCTTGAGCCGGTGATAGTCGGAATAGCGACAATTAAATATGCGTATGACATGTACCGAGAAAACTTCAAATGGAAATCACCACCTTATGAATACGTATATGATAAGAATCCTTTTGATGTCATTGCCGGCGGTGAAAAGACGAGAAAGCAAATAGAAATGGATGTTTCCCTGGAGGAAATTAATGTTTCTTGGCAAGTTCCGCTGGCAGAGTTCAAGGAGATTCGAGATAAGTTCCTTATATACTAATACTTCGTTTTCAGGGTAACCGGCAGGAACGATTTAGCAAAGACTCTAAGTCCTGTTGTCACAACTATTGTGTGGTTTTAGATTAAGTATTTAAGCAGGCGACGTCGGCACGCCGACTCGTAAAGTAAGTCTTGAAGTTTGCGCAACATGTCAAGACATCATGGTTGGATGGTTTCTATCAGGTCTAGAGAATACTTATCAACTTTCTGGGCGGTGCCAAAAAATATGGTCGTACTGTGCTTTGCAGGTTTATGTGGTTGATTGGCGACGCTTGGTGTCCGGTGATGGTGCGGTGTGACGAAATCTTAAATGCTACAGGCATGAATGGGGAGCAGCATGGCAGCTAAAATTGAATATCAAACGTCAAGTGGTACACATAGTCCGTGGTTGATTGGCATACTGGCGCTACTTATACCCGGGGGGGGGCATCTGTTGTTGAAGCGCTTTAGCCGGGCAGTCGCGGCCGGGGGGGCGATTTGGATAACCTTCATTGTTGGTATTATGCTCGGCGGGCATCTCTACGGAAGTTCTAATACGGCCACAGGATTTCTTACTTACGTTTTCTCCTTCTGTAACATGGGCAGTGGTTTATTGTATTTCATAAGTAGGGTAATGAGTGTTGGGACCGAGGAGCGCGCATATCTAGTTACTTCAGAGTACGGAAATATCTTTATAATTGTGGCTGGCCTGCTCAACTACATTTTCGCTTTGGACGCCTTCGACATCGCTGCCGGGAGAAAACAGTGAGACACTTTTTACTGATGACTATATTTGCATGTTTCGTCGCCATTGTCTTTGGCGCTATTGGACGAGAAACCACGCACGGGCGTCTTCTTTATGGGCTTAAAATATTTTCTGAGTTTGTCGGAGTAGGTCTATTAATTGGCTGGATTCTTTACTTGATTCCGTGATAGTGCGGGTCAGTTCGCATTTGTAAGGTAAGAGATTCATACATGGGGCTAATCGAAAGCGAAGGCTTTATCTTACGCACACACAAACTTGCGGAGGCAGATAAAATTGTTGTCTGTCTGACTCATAAGTGTGGAGTGATTCGTGGTGTTGCTCGCGGCGCAAGGCGACTAAAAAGCAGGTTCGGGGCTAGCTTAGAGCCGTTTACTCTGGTCACTCTCTCGCTGTTTGAACGGGAAGGGAAGGAATTGATGTCGTTGCGCCAAGCAGAGATACGACAATCATATTTTCATTTGTCCCTTAATACAGAGGTGATTGCGAGTTTGGAGTATTTGAGTGAACTCATTATTGAATTTACGCCACCTCACGAGCCGGATACCAAATTGCTGCGTATGGTCGGGGCGTGCTTAGAAGCAATATCTGCAGACCCGACGCTGCTTCAGGAAGTGATTCGCTATTTTGAGTTCTGGATATTAAAGCTCTCGGGTTTTCTTGCGCCACCTGAAAAATGTGCTAACTGCGAGGTTCGTCTCGCCGCTCGGACACCGGAAATAGTCGTCGCGTATGCCAGTCGAGGGGGGGCGTTCAACTGCCACGAGTGTTATGGTTATGACGCAATACCGGTATCCGGGGAAGTGCTGGAGCGGCTAATTGCGATGCAAAAGATGGCTCCGGGAGCATGGTCGAAGTCTGGTGTAAGGTACAGCCTGAACATTGGTCTTGAGATATCAAAAATTCTAAAGCGAAATATTGCCAGTGCTTTGGATCGCACGCCGCGCGGTCAAACCACCGGCCTCGATAGTTCGCCACTTTTCTTGAATCAAACATATTAACGCTGCGTCGTCGATCGCATTTATTGATGAGAATTAAACGAAAGCTGATAGAGCGGTACATTCTTGCTGCCGTACTTCCTTATTTCGGACTCGCACTATTTTTCTTGACGGCTATTTTGCTCATCCAGCAGGCGAACCGCTTTGCGGAGACGCTGGGGTCAAATGCACTCTCCCTGTGGTCTGCTTTAGAAGTCACAGCCGGGTTACTGCCCGGCGTTTTAGTTTTTAGTGTGCCGATGGCAGCTCTTATGGGGGGCGCAATCGGCGTCAGCCGAATGTCTAGTGATAGCGAGTTGATTGCCGCGCATGCAGCAGGGATAGGCCGGGGGCGGTGTCTTGTACCGGTTTTAATACTCGGCGGCGGCTTGACCGTAATTACTCTATTCATAGGAATGGAATTGATACCAGACGCCTTACGTCTGATAAAGAAAGCCGCCCTGCGAGCCGCTGCCCACAGGCTCGAATCACCAATTGACTTGCGTGAGTTTAATGTATCAATCCCCGGCAAAGTCATATACGTTAGGGATGGCGACAAGATCGGCGGGGAATGGGGGCGTATATTTATCAACTGGAGTGAAGGAGACAATTCTCTTCGGTTGATCACGTCTCGTTCAGGGCGCATTGACTCTTCAATGGCAGGACAGTCGGAATTGGTTCTCACCGATGCCGTAGTAACAACTATCAACGCGCAACCTTCTGTGTCAAAGAAGCAAATCATATCTGAACACGCGAACATTTTGCGCATCAAAGACAGCCAGTTAAATGACAGCCGAAACTCGATTGTTGAGCGATTACAAAGTGAGCAACTCGATATTGATGAACAAAGCTGGAAATCTGTTCTCAGCTACATAAAAACCACTCGTGATCCGAAGGAAAAGATCAAGGCTTCTCTCACCCTTCACAAACGACTCGCACTCTGTGTTGCACCATTAGTCTTTACCGTACTCGGGGCTTTGATCGGCATGCGTAACCGCAGAGGGGGGAAAGGGCTAGGCGTGATGTTAGCCGTCACCGCGATGATGATCTATTACTTAGTGGCTTTGGCTGGAGAACAACTCGCAAAAATCGAGGTGCTTCCTCCGGCGGGCGGAGCTTGGTTGGCCACTTCTATGGCAATCGTCGCGATTCTGTTGTTACTTGTATCAGGTAGCGGCTATGAATTTATACGAAAACATCACACAAAAATTAAAAGCTTTGCCTTCCAGCGCAATGAAGTTGATTTCCCTTCGTGCCCCACGAACGCAAACCGTCGCTTCAACGCGTTCGGTGCCTTGATCAACCGCAAGCTGCTCAAGTCTCTATTTAAAAACTTTGTGTTCTCATCATTGTCCCTGATCGGGGTGTTCTATATTTTTACACTTTTCGAGTTGATACGATTCATTAATTCTAATGAAAAGAATATTGAAGCCATTACTGAATACTTAGTTTATTTAATGCCATTTGCTGCGGTTACCTTAGCTCCTATGAGCGCTCTCGTGAGTGTGTTGATAACCTACGCGCTTCTAGCGCGTAGAAGTGAATCCATCGCTTGGTGGGCTTGTGGGCGGAGCACTTATCGGCTGGCCGTTCCGGGTATTTTCTTTGCGATTCTTATCGGAGTGGGAGTGTGGGTGACGCAAGAACAGATTATGCCAAGGGCTAATATAAGGCAAGAAACATTAAGAGCTAAGATAAGAGGGGGAACGGCCAAAAGCGTCTCGCCAACTGGTCGTTTCTGGCTGGCCGCACCCATCGTGCCAAGAATTTATTCATACGAATATGACAAAACAGACAATTATCTTCTCCGTCCCACAATATATGATTTTGATAGCAAAGGCATTCACTTAATCAGGATTCTGGCTGGAAATAAAGGGGAATGGACAGAGCGTGGCTTGCAGATTATAAATCCTGTGGGTTTCGATCTAACATCTAATACTGAATTGTTAGAACTTAAGGGGATTTATCTCAAGGATTTCCTTACGTTAGAGCAGTTTAAGCCTTTGTTTAATAAGCCCTCACATGTTACCATGGGGGAATTAAGCGGTAGCATAAAACTGCTTAAGCGGAGGGAGGACAATAGAGAGCTGCACGCTCTTGAAGTAGCCCTTTACCGTAGGTTCGCCGAGCCTTTCTCAGCACTTGTCATGGCTCTAATTGGGATACCTTTGGGCTTGGGATTCGGAAAGCGGAGTGCGGTATCCGCCCTTGCCTTTTCGCTGGGCATTGGCGTGAGTTTCTGGGGAATTACCAGCAGCTTTCTACACCTCGGTTATGGCGGCACAATCTCTCCCATCCTTGCCGCTTGGTCATCCACACTGATTTATGCTGCATCAGGGCTTTATCTGCTGTTCCGTGCTCGTACGTAAAATATAAAGTAAGGGCCTAGAGTAGTTAAAGCGGGTATTTTCGCAACAGCTTCAACAACTCAGCATACACGCTGTTCTTTCTCAAGTTGAATCTATACTCGCACTCTTTCAAGTGCAGGTAGGACTTCTCCGGGGCGATGCCGTGAAACTGATGCAGCCGAGACTTAGCATAACTCCAGAAGCTCTTGATGCCGTTGACATGACTGTTGCCGCGCACGAACTCATTCTGCCCGTGGTGAACTCTGAAGTGCTTCGCATAGCCGACATCGACGAGTCCGTCGTAGCCGCGCCAGCCGTCCGAGGGGATGACGACCTCTGGTGCCACGCGCCCACGGATTATGGCTTGTAAGGTCGCTTTTTTGCACTCCGGCACGATCTCCCTGTAGACCTTGCCGTCACGCTTCAAGAGGCCGAAGACGATGGTCTTGCCCGAGGTTCCTCGACCGCGCTTGCCGCGCACGCGGCGGGTGCCAAAGTAGCTCTCATCGACTTCGACATGGCCCGAAGAGAGCGGCGACTGGCGCTCGCACTCTTCGGCGAGGCGCGCACGGATTTTGAGAAAGATCACGGTCAGGCTCTTGCGCGTCAGACCTGTCAGATGTGAGGCATCCGTAGCCGTCAGATTGAGCGCGAAAAGGCGCAAGAGTTGACGGAATTTCTTGGCGGAAATTCGGGAGCGGCGATAGAACGGGTTCGGTCGTTCCATGTCAGTAGTTTAGCACCTCATTGAAAGTGCTTAACTACTCTAGCCCCAAAGTAAAAACGATTTAGGTCCCAGTTTCCCAGCTTGATAGGTACTCAACTTGTTCGGAAGTTAATTGGTCGATGGAAATACTCAAAGCATGAAGTTTTAGCTTGGCAATCTCGATGTCGACTTCCTCGGGCAACACGTGTACACCTGCTTTTAACAATCCTTTTTTCTGCACAAGGTGCTCAACAGATAATGCCTGATTGGCGAAACTCATATCCATGACGCTGGCCGGGTGCCCTTCCGCTGCCGCTAGATTGATGAGCCGTCCTTCCCCAAGAACGATTATCCGACGGTTGTTGTCTTTTATTATGTATTCCTCGACGAGTGGTCGAACGGTGTTAGACGGGTGCGACATTCTACGTAAAGCTTCCAGATTCAACTCAAGGTCGAAATGTCCACTGTTACACACAATCGCTCCATCCTTCATTAAGCTGAAATGATGGTCGTCAATCACGTGACGATTTCCGGTGACGGTGATAAAGATGTCACCCTGTGAGGCAGCCTCGGTCATCGGCATAACACGGAAACCATCCATTACCCCCTCAATCGCCTTAATAGGATTTACCTCGGTCACAATGACATTTGCTCCCATTCCTCTTGCGCGCATTGCTACGCCTTTGCCGCACCAGCCATACCCGACTACAACTAAAGTTTTGCCGGCCAAAAGTATATTTGTCGCCCGTACCACGCCGTCAATTGTGGACTGGCCGGTTCCATAACGGTTATCAAAGAAATGTTTGGTTTGGGCATTATTGACCGCAATAGCTGGGAATGTCAGAACATTATTCCGCTCCATCGCTTGGAGCCGAACGATTCCTGTTGTAGTTTCTTCGGTACTGCCAATAATATCTCCTATTTGATTCTGTCTTTCTTTTATGAGAGTTGCAACGACATCCGACCCGTCATCAATAATTATCTCAGGGCGTGAATCCAGGGCCATTCGGACATGTGAGTTATAAGTCTCTATTGTCTCACCTTTGATGGCGTAAACAGGAATGTCCCAGTCAACTACGAGTGATGCCGCGACATCATCTTGCGTCGAGAGGGGATTGGAAGCGATCAATAATGATTCGGCTCCGCCGGCTTGGAGCGTTCGTACCAAGTTAGCGGTTTCAGCCGTAACATGAGCACAGGCGACCAAACGGATCCCGCGAAGCGGTAGTTCTGACGCAAATCTTTTGCGAATCAAGCTAAGAACGGGCATTTCGCGCTCAGCCCACTCAATGCGTCGACGACCATCTTCGGCCAAGCCGATGTCTTTAACTTCAAAGCCCTTTGAGCTTATTGCATTCATAATTTATAGTGACCGTTATTACAGCGTCTGCGGGTTAAAATGGATGGTAAAACCGCCTGCGTGGATTAAGAAAGAGCATTTTGGAGCATCACACAAATAGTCATTATTTACCTCAGTGCCCTCTCATTGAATCAGCGAACTGACTAGGACAAGTCTTAAATCAGTGTTTCGATGCCTAGTTTCATCCTGCTTGCATAATGCCCATATTTACATTCGTGCTGCGGCACGCAAAGCAACTGCCTTGTCCGTATGCTCCCAAGTGAATTCATCCAAAGATCGGCCAAAGTGCCCATAAGCGGCTGTCTTCTTATAGATTGGCCGACGTAGTTGAAGAGTTTCTATAATGCCATCAGGGGTAAGGTTAAAGTGTTCACGGACAATATTCGACAACACACCGTCATCAATTCTGCCCGTGCCGCTTGTGTCAACGAGTATTGAGACAGGTTCAGCAACCCCGATAGCATAAGCCAGTTGCACCAGACACCTTTCGGCAAGATCAGAAGCAACAATATTTTTGGCGATATACCTCGCCATATACGCCGCCGAGCGATCAACTTTGGTCGGGTCTTTACCGGAAAATGCCCCGCCGCCATGCGGAGCGTAGCCTCCATAAGTGTCAACAATTATTTTTCGACCAGTTAAACCAGCATCACCTTGAGGGCCTCCTGTGACGAAACGCCCCGTTGGGTTGATATGATATTTAGTCTTGTGGTCAATCAACTCAGGTGAAACAGTAGGCCTAACTACATGCTCAATAATTTCATCACGTAATCTTGAATTATCAACATCTGGCGAGTGTTGGGATGATATGACAATTGTATCTACACGTAGCGGCTTTCCGTCTTTGTACTCGACTGTGACTTGTGATTTCCCGTCAGGGCGGAGATAAGGAAGCGTGCCCGAATGACGAACATCGGCCAAGCGGCTTGCTAGTCTATGAGCTAACTGTATGGGTAATGGCATCAACTCTTTTGTCTCGTTGCAAGCAAAACCAAACATTAACCCTTGATCACCAGCACCACCACTATCCACCCCTTGTGCGATGTCGAGAGATTGCTGATCTATAGTTGTCAGAACACTACACGTATCACAATCGAAACCGTACTTCGCGCGGGTATAACCAATGTCCTTAATGGTTTCACGTGCCACGCGGGAAAAATCAACGCGCTTTTTAGCGGTGATTTCGCCAGCAATGACAACTAAGCCGGTGGTTACTAAAGTCTCACAGGCAACTCTGGCAAACTCGTCCTCAGACAATGTGGCATCTAGTATTGCATCAGAGATTTGATCAGCAATTTTATCAGGATGGCCTTCAGTAACTGATTCTGAAGTGAAAAGATAACTTCCGAATTTGCTCAACCAGTGTCACCTCATTTAAACTTATTAGCCTTGAAAAGCAAAAGACCGCGTAATATAGCCGCAGTATTCATTGATGTCAAGCAGAGGGTGGTGCGAAAAGCGACTTAATTCGATAAGTAGTTTTGACATTTTCAGCGTAACCAAACAGGTCAATTATGCTTAATCTTATTGAGAGAGCATTCAAGCAAATGTCTTTCACGATAAAGGTGATGGTCATATTCGTGCGGCTTGATGAGATTCCTTTTAGGAGGGACTACAGCCTAATGGCATTAAGTTAAGCATTTAGTCCAACGGCTTCAATAGTTTAATCTAGCGACATGATAAAAAAAAGCGCACCTGTATCGTTGAGTATCTGCAAGCAGAGATTCTTTCTGCGCAAAGTTGTGCCAAGTATCGGAAACATGAGAAGGACTTTTCGCGACAGCGCGTGTTGAGTTTTGCGCGTGTCGTCGTGTTGATGTTGAGTGGTCACAAGATGTCTTTGCAGAATACCCTGAACAAGTTCTTCACTGCGATGGGAGAGTTATTTAAGTGTGCCTTCAGCTTCGGCATATTGCCAAGCGAAGAAAAAAGTGAAAGCAGAAGTATTTGTCCATCTGAGCGAAGTATTATGCGCGGACTTCTACCGACTTTACGGCGCGGATCAGGAGGTTGCGCAGTGGCATGGGCATCGGTTGCTGGGAGCCGACGGGACATATTTGAATTGCCTGACACACAAGAGTTACGCTCACGTTTCAGCGTTCATCAGAATCAGCACGCGGGCGCGAAGAGTGAACAAGTGCAAGCCTTAGCGGTGGTGATGCATGACTTGTTGAATGATCTGGCGGTGGCAAGCGCGCTTGCGCCATCACACACGGCGGAGAGGAGCGTGCTGTTCAATCAACTCTGGCACGCGACCGAGGATGGCGATGTGTTGGTCTTAGACCGCACGGAACGTGAAGTCATCGCCTTGCGCTGGAAACTGCGCGAGGCGAAGATGGAGCGCGACATTTTAAAAAAGGCGGCGCTTATCTTCGGCAGGAGCGGATAGTGCGTTACCGCTTCATCAGCGAAGAGAAAGGCCGTTACCCGATCAGGTTGTTGTGCGGCGGATGCGCGTGACTTGGAGCGCCTACCACGCCTATCAAAACGGCAAGAGCTACGTTGCCAGCGCCACAAAAGCAACTTTCAGCGAGCGCGTCAAAGCCGTCTTTTACCAGCATCGGCGGCGCTATGGCTCACGCCGCATCGTCGTGGCAGAGTTCAAAGCTGAGGGTGTTAGCGTGGGACGTTTCGTTGTGCGCTAACAGATGAGGCGACTCGGTTTGCGAGCCATCCAGCCGCGCGCATTTGTGCCGCGGACAATTGATTCACGACACACGGCACAGCCCAGCCCAGCCCGAACCGGTTGCTCGCTACGGAGAATGCGCCACAGCAACCGCGCGAAGTAATTGTCGGCGACATCACTTATTTGCCGATGCGGTCTGGCAAGTGGGGCTATTTAACAAGCTGGCAAGACAAGTTCACCAAGCGCATCGTGGGTTGGGCGGTGGAAGAGCGGATGACCGAAGCGTTAGTGATCAAGACCTTTGAGAAGGCAATCGCCGCGGGCAGCGTCAAAGCGAAGACGATAGTACACACGGATCGTGGTTCTCAGTATGCGTCGAACAACTTTCGCGCGCTGCTCAAAACCAACGAGTGTCGGCAGAGCATATCGCGGCGGGCTGACTGTTACGACAACGCGCAAGCAGAGAACTTGTTTTCCAGATATAAAGCGGAGTTACTCGAAGGCGGCGTGTTCGAGAGGGTCGAGCAAGCCAGAAGCGAGACCTTCAGCTACATCGAAGGTTATTACAACCGGGTGCGACGGCACTCGGCGTTAGGTTACAAAAGCCCGGACGAGTTCGAGCGGGAGATCAGCTTACAAAAGAAAGGGTCAAGGTGCGAGAGTTTTGTGTCCGGAAAACTTAACCACCTCACCTGTCCAACATAAATGTTCGGATGGGAGCGTCAAAACGGCAGTATCTTCTGCCATTGTTCGTCAGAAAGTGTGAATGTTAGCATTCAAAATGCTTAGCTCAAATATCAACGGCACGTGGTTCAAATAACTCAGAAGACGTGAGGATTAAATAATTGTCCGTTCCATCTCCATCGAAGGGTTCTACGCTGTTAGAGCCTAATGCGGCATTCGAGCGCGTTAAGATTGCGCGACATAGCGAACGTCCGTATACGTTAGATTACGTCGAGCAATTGTTCGAGAACTTTATTGAGTTGAAGGGGGACCGCCGATTTGGAGATGATGCTGCTATAGTCTGCGGCTTTGCAGATTTCAGAGGTAAGCCTATAGCTGTAATAGGACAGCAGAAAGGACGAGATATTAAGCAGCGTCGCTTTCGTAACTTTGGCATGCCAAAACCGGAGGGCTATCGTAAAGCCATTCGCGTTATGAAACTAGCAGAAAAGTTTGGTCGTCCGATTATTAGTTTTATTGACACTCCAGGAGCCTACCCCGGGATTGATGCAGAAGAGCGAGGACAGGCGGAAGCAATTGCATGTAACTTACTTATTATGTCTCGATTGAGTGTACCGATAGTAGTAGCTGTGATCGGAGAAGGGGGGTCGGGTGGGGCGTTGGCGATTGGGGTTGGCGACCGGGTGCTGATGTTGGAAAACGCGGTGTATTCGGTTATATCCCCAGAGGGCTGTGCGGCGATTCTGTGGAAAGACGCATCTGTCGCTCCGACCGCCGCAGAGTCATTATGTTTAACGGCAGATAATCTTAAACGCTTGGGAATTGTTGATGTGATTGTCCCTGAAGCGAAAGGAGGTGCACATACTTCTCATCATGAATCCGCACAAATTCTTGGTGCGGCCATTCACGAAAGTCTGGAAGAGATTAGAACATTATCACATCGCACCAGATTGGAGAGAAGGTATGATAAATTGAGACAGATAGGCTTATAAAGAGTTGTCTCATCTCAACATCGGTGCTTTGTTATGGCATTAGATTTATTCCCGTGCGGGTCTAATACCCCACAGCTTGCTGCGCGAAACCGATTACACGCTGGCGGGTAGCGGTTCATTCGCCAGCGTGGGGCAAGGTTTTCCAGCCGCTTAATACCCCGCAGCTTGCTGCGGCGAAATTTATTTTTTTTTTAAAATTGAACTGTAA
>Ga0183260_10001565_pt1 | contig 18970 bp, 16 predicted proteins | sample AntDrymUQ4972206_2_FD_129768 | JGI IMG/M metagenome (GOLD analysis project Ga0183260, IMG submission 129768) | Polar desert sand microbial communities from Dry Valleys, Antarctica - metaG UQ497 (22.06) (version 2) (version 2) | ecosystem: Environmental > Terrestrial > Soil > Desert | place...
CTGGAGCCGCTGTTCGCCCTCGGCGTACTTCTTTCGACGAGGCGCGCATCGGCATCGCCCCCCGAGGTCGGTCCGAGACGGTACCTTCGGAACTGGACATCTGCCCGGCCGTCAGCCACGACCCGGGCCCTGACCTAAGGAGACGTCCCGGGTGGCTCGAATCGGTGACGGTGCAGACCTGCTCAAGTGCTCGTTCTGCGGCAAGAGCCAGAAGCAGGTGAAGAAGCTCATCGCAGGACCGGGTGTCTACATCTGTGACGAATGCATAGATCTCTGCAACGAGATCATCGAGGAGGAGCTGAGCGAGGGCGGCGAGCTGGGGCTGGAGGAGCTGCCCAAGCCACGTGAGATCTACGAGTTCCTCAACTCCTACGTGATCGGTCAGGACTCCGCGAAGAAGTCCCTCGCGGTTGCGGTCTACAACCATTACAAGCGGGTCCAGGCCGGCGTCAGCACCACCGCCAAGCACAGCAAGGACGACCCGGTCGAGCTGGCCAAGTCCAACATCTTGGTGATCGGACCGACCGGCTGCGGCAAGACCTACCTCGCGCAGACACTGGCGCGGATGCTCAACGTGCCGTTCGCGATCGCTGATGCCACCGCGTTGACCGAGGCCGGGTACGTCGGTGAGGACGTCGAGAACATCCTGCTCAAACTCATCCAGGCCGCCGACTACGACGTCAAGAAGGCCGAGACCGGCATCATCTACATCGACGAGATCGACAAGATCGCCCGCAAGAGCGAGAACCCGTCGATCACCCGCGACGTCTCCGGCGAGGGCGTCCAGCAGGCGCTGCTGAAGATCCTCGAGGGCACGACCGCATCGGTGCCACCGCAAGGCGGGCGCAAGCATCCGCACCAGGAGTTCATCCAGATCGACACGACCAACGTCCTGTTCGTCGTCGGCGGGGCCTTCGCCGGGCTGGAGCAGATCATCGAGGCGCGCTCGGGCAAGAAGTCGCTCGGCTTCAGCGCGATCCTGCATGCCGCCGACGAGCCCCCGATGCTGGAAGGCGTGTACGGCGAGGTGATGCCGGAGGACCTGCTGAAGTTCGGCCTGATCCCGGAGTTCATCGGCCGGCTGCCGGTGATCGCCACCGTCAACCAGCTCGACCGGGACGCGCTCATCCGCATCCTCACCGAGCCGCGCAACGCCCTGACCCGGCAGTACCAGAAGCTGTTCGAGATGGACAACGTCGAGCTGGAGTTCAGCGTCGACGCGATCGATGCGATCGCCGACCAGGCCATGCTGCGGGGCACCGGCGCGCGGGGTCTGCGGGCGATCATGGAGGAAGTGCTGCTCAACGTCATGTACGACGTCCCGAGCCGCGAGGACATCGCGAAAGTCGTCATCACGGGCGAGGTGGTGTCCTCCAGCGTCAACCCGACCCTGGTCCCGCGCGAGGCACCGACCAAGAAGCGGGCCAAGTCGGCCTAGCCCCACCCTCCTCGGATCCGTCTGCGATCGATCGGCGCGAAATCTCGGAGTGTCCGCAGACCAATCAGCTCCCATCACGCCGCTCTTCGCCCTGTGCGGGGGACGCCCGCTGCTGCCAGATCGAGCAGGATATCGCCGGGTGAGACGCGGATCTCGACACTCGAGCAGCGCAGCACGCAGCGGCCCGAGATGACAACCTGGCGCTCCCGCCCCATGTCTCGCCACCAGTGCTCGGTCTCCATGTGGAATGAGCCGTCGACCTCCAAGACGATGATGCGGCCGTCTACGAGCACCCACTCGCAGTCCAGGTATCGTTTACGGCCCTGCCGGTCCTCGCGCAGGCGCTGCCGCGTGGGCTCCACGAGGCCGGCTTCTCGGCACAGACTCCCGATGTCGATCTCGGCGAAGGACTGCGCGCCCCCTGCGATGTCGCCAAGTGCAGCCCGAAAGAGGTGGCCGTGCCGTAGCTTTCGGATCTGGCGTGATGCAACCAGCAGCCGGTTCGCCGTCGTGAGACGCTGCTGAACCGAGGCTGCGATCAGTCCAATGGCGCGTCGCAGCTGGTGATCTCGCTCAGCGGCCAGCAGGACTGCGAAGTCGACGCTGACCACGGCCAGTCCGGACGCGTCCGTCCGCACCCATTGCCGATATGGGCGTCGCGTCTGGTGGAAGAAGAACCCGTCGATGGGAGACACGAGGTGCCCCTTCGGTGTGATTGCTTCGACGACCTCGGACTCCTTCCATCTCAGGCCGGCGGACCTGCACGCGGACAGATGAGTCAGTGCGGAACCTGGCCCTGCATGAAGCAGACCCACCCAGAGTCGTTGTCCGTACACCAGAGGGGCGTTCTGTAATGTGATGACGTTCGGGGCCGCGAGCTGCCAACGCCCGGAATCGATCTCATGCGCGATCTGATGCGCCGTCCAACCGACCGCGCCGAGCTGCGCGCGACTCATCACGCGTTCTTGCCGCTCGGCGAGAGGCGCCAGCCTGGCCAGCCGCCACTCCCGATTCGTCCTCTCCCGATGCATTCCGGCATGGTCGCCGAGTTGACCGGCGATCGCGAACCGCTGTCCACAGCACCGGTTCGTCTGCGGCTCCTCGGGTCTTTCCTGGAGGCCGACCGCAGACGAATCGGGGGGGGCGGGGGTGGGTCAGCTGGCGAGGGTGGCTTCGACCCGGATCTCGTCGACCGACCCGTCGGTGGTGAACATCAGCTCACCGGTGACTCGGCCTGCGGCGCGCAGGTCGGCCTCGGCATGCTGGGCGTGGGCCAGTGCTGCAGACGGTCCCCGCACCTCTGCCCGCGACACCTCCGTGCGCATCGAGACCTTGGCGCGCGACTTGGCACCCCGCAGCGCACCCAGCACCAAGGCGACCACATCGAGCAGGGCCGGGTCCACGTCGGCGCCCGCGCCCACCTCGTCGGACGTCGGCCAGGGCTGGCGGTGGATCGAGCCGTCCCGCCACCACGACCACACCTCTTCGGTGACGAAGGGCAGGTACGGCGCGAGCATCCGCAACTGCACCGACAGGGCGACCCCCAGCGTCGCCTTCGCCGACGCGGCCGGCAGGTCACCACGCCCGCCGTACGCCCGCTCCTTGACCAGCTCGAGGTAGTCGTCGCAGAACGACCAGAAGAATCGCTCGGTGACCTCCAGTGCCGACGTGTAGTCGTAGGCCTCGAACGCCGCCGTCGCCGCCCGCAACGTCTCGTCGAGGCCGGCGAGCAGCGCGCGGTCGACCGGCTCGGTGACGGCGGTCGGCGTCGGCTCCACCGAGCCGAGCCCGAGCACGAACCTCGAGGCGTTGAGCACCTTCATCGCCAGCCGGCGACCCACCTTCATCTGGGACTCGTCGAACGGCGAGTCCAGGCCAGGCCGGGACATCGCGGCCCGCCAGCGCACGGCGTCGGCGCCGTACTTGTCGAGGATGTCTGAGGGAACCACCACGTTGCCCTTGGACTTGCTCATCTTCTTGCGGTCGGGGTCCACGACGAAGCCGGAGATCATCGCGTGCGCCCACGGGACCGAGTCGTTCTCGAAGTTGGCACGCACCACCCGCGAGAACAGCCAGGTCCGGATGATCTCGTGCGCGTGGGTGTTGAGGTCCATCGGGAAGATCCGCCGAAACAGGTCGGGGTCCCGCTCCCAGCCACCGGCGATGTGCGGCGTCAGCGAGGACGTCGCCCAGGTGTCCATCACGTCGAGATCGCCGGTGAAGCCACCGGGCTTGCCGCGCTGGTCCTCGTCGTAGTCCTGGGGCGCTTCCGACTGCGGGTCGACGGGCAGTGCCGACTCGGCCGGCACGATCGGCGCGTCGTACACCGGCTCACCGCTGTCGTCGAGCGGGTACCAGACCGGGATCGCAACGCCGAAGAAGCGCTGCCTGCTGATCAGCCAGTCGCCGTTGAGCCCGCCGACCCAGTTGTCGTATCGGTGCCGCATGAACTCGGGTACCCAGGTGATCTCGCCGCCGCGGTCGATGAGCCGCTGACGCAGGTCGGGGTCGCGGCCACCGTTGCGGATGTACCACTGCCGGGTCGAGACGATCTCCAGCGGCTTGGTGCCGCGCTCGTAGAACTTCACCGGATGCGTGATCGGGCGCGGCTCGTCCGCGAGGTCGCCGGCCCCGCGCAGCAGTTCGACGATGGCCTGCTGCGCCGAGAAGACCGTCTTGCCGGCCAGTCTGGAGTACGCCGAGGCGGCCGCCTCGTCGCTCAACCACGCCGGTGTCTCACGGGCGAAGCGGCCGTCGCGGCCGATCACGGTGCGGGTCGGCAGCGCCAGCTCACGCCACCAGGTGACGTCGGTGGTGTCCCCGAACGTGCAGATCATCGCGATTCCCGACCCCTTGTGCGGCTCTGCGAGCGGGTGCGCGACCACCGGGATCTCCACGCCGAACAGCGGCGTGCGCACGCGGCTGCCGAACAACGCCTGGTGGCGCTCGTCGTCGGGGTGCGCCACAAGTGCGACGCAGGAGGGGATCAGCTCCGGACGGGTGGTCTCGATGTGCACCGGGGACTCGCCGTCGCGGTGGAACGCGACCCGGTGGAAGGCGGCCGGCTGCTCGCGGTCCTCCAGCTCCGCCTGTGCGATCGCCGTCTGGTCGGTGACGTCCCACAGCGTCGGTGCCTGCGCAAGGTAGGCCTCACCCCGGGCCAGGTTGCGCAAGAAGGCACGCTGTGAGGCGGCCCGGGCGACGTCACCGATGGTGGTGTAGGTCTGCGTCCAGTCGACCGACAGCCCGACCTTGCGCCACAGCGCCTCGAAGGCCTGCTCGTCGTCCTCGGCGAGGCGCTCGCACAGCTCGATGAAGTTGCCCCGGCTGATCGACAGCTGCTTCTTCGGGTCCGGTTTGTCCGGCGGCGCGAAGTCGGGGTCGAAGGGCAGCGACGGGTCGCAGCGCACCCCGAAGAAGTTCTGCACCCGCCGCTCCGTGGGCAGGCCGTTGTCGTCCCAGCCCATCGGGTAGAACACCTCGCGTCCCCGCATCCGCTGGAACCGCGCGATGAGGTCGGGGTGGGTATAGGAGAACACGTGCCCCACGTGCAGCGACCCCGACACCGTCGGGGGCGGCGTGTCGATCGAGAAGATCTCCGCCCGGGTCCTGCTGCGGTCGAACCGGTAGGTGTCCCGCTGCTCCCAGATCGGCGTCCACTTGTCCTCCAGGCCCTCCAACGCCGGCTTGGCCGGCACCTGCCGGTCAGGGGTGGAGGGGAAGCCCGCGGGGTCGGTCATGAGCGTTGATCCTACGGGTCCGGAGGTGTCGGTCCGTAATGAGATACTGACCGGCAAATGGCTGATCGAACCCCAAACCATGCCGGGTCGTTGCCGTCGTACGCCGCGGTCGAGTCCGCCCTGCTCTCTCGATGGCCGGAGACCCGGATCGCACCGTCGCTGGAGCGCATCCGGGCACTGTGTGACCTGCTCGGCGAGCCGCAACGGGCCGCGCCCGTCGTACACCTCACCGGAACCAACGGCAAGACCTCGACCGCACGGATGATCGACGCGCTGATCCGGGGACTCGGCCTGCGCACCGGGCGGTTCACCAGCCCCCACCTGGAGTCGATGCGCGAGCGCATCTGCGTCGACGGGGAGCCGCTGAGCGAGCGGCGATTCGTGGAGGTCTTCGCCGAGATCGCGCCCTACGCCGAGGTGGTCGAGCGCACCGCCCAGCACCCGGTGTCGTTCTTCGAGCTGATGACCGCGATGGCGTTCGCCGCGTTCGCCGACGCGCCGGTCGACGCGCTGGTGCTCGAGGTGGGGATGGGCGGGTCGTGGGACGCGACCAACGTGGCCGACGGTCAGGTCGCGGCGGTGACCCCGGTCGGTGTCGACCATGCGACGTACCTCGGGACGACGCCTCGGCAGATCGCGGTCGAGAAGAGCGGCATCATCAAGCCAGGTGCGTTCGTCGTGCTCGCACAGCAGCCGATCGAGGTCGTCGAGGTGCTGCTGCGGCGCGCCGTCGAGGTGGAGGCGACGGTGGCGCGTGAGGGGCTGGAGTTCGGAGTTTCGGCCCGCCGGCCGGGCGTGGGTGGACAGATGCTGGACCTGAAGGGTCTGGCCGGGGAGTACGTCGAGGTCTTCCTGCCGCTGTACGGCGCGCACCAGGCGCACAACGCCGGGGTGGCGTTGGCCGCGGTCGAGGCGCTCTACGGCGGCACCGCGCTCGACCTCGACGTGGTCCGTGCTGCGTTCGGCTCGGTCGACTCACCGGCGCGGCTCGAGGTGGTGCGGCGCAGCCCCACCGTGGTCGTCGACGCCGCGCACAACCCGCACGGTGCCCGTGCAGCGACGGAGGCGGTGCAGGAGGCCTTTGCCTTCAGCCCGCTGGTCGGGGTGGTGGGGGTGATGGGAGACAAGGACGTCGACGGCATGCTCGAGGTGTTCGAACCGCTGATGTCCACGCTCGTGTGCACGCAGAACTCCACGCCCCGTGCGATGCCGGCCGAGTCGCTGGCCGAGCTGGCGCGCGGGGTGTTCGGCGGCGACCGGGTCGAGGTGGTCCCCCGACTCGACGAAGCGCTCGACCGGGCAGTCCAGCTTGCGGAGGTGGGCGGCGCGCTGGGCGAGTCGTTCGGGTCCGGCGGTGTGCTGGTCACCGGTTCGGTGATCACCGCCGGTGAGGCGCGGACGCTGCTGCGACGGGGCGGGTGACCCGGGTGCGGATCATGGCGGCCGCAGTGCTGACCCTGGAGGCGATCGTGCTGTTCCTGACGACGCCGGTGATGATCCAGGTGGAGGGGGTGAACCAGACCGCGGCGCTGGTCGCCGGACTCGGGCTCGGCGTGCTGGCGCTGGTCACAGCGGCGCTGCTGCGTTTCGGCTGGGCCTACGCGCTCGGGTCACTGGTGCAGGTTGGCGCGATCGGGTTGGGCTTCGTCGTACCCCTGATGTTCGTGCTGGGGGCCGTGTTCGCCGCCCTGTGGGTGACGGCGTTGGTGCTCGGGCACCGGATCGAGCGGCTCGAGGCCGAGCGGCGCGCGGCACTCGACGCTGGATAGGGTGCGGCCCATGTCGCAGCGCACCCTTGTTCTGCTCAAGCCCGACGCCGTACGCCGTGGGCTGGTCGGTGAGATCCTGCGCCGCTACGAGGCCAAGGGGCTGGTGGTGGTCGCGATGGACCTGCGCAGCATCGAGACCGAGCTGGCTGACCGGCACTACGCCGAACACATCGAGCGCGACTTCTACCCGCCGCTGCGTGCGTTCGTGACCGGTGGGCCGCTGGTGGCCGCCGTACTCGAGGGTGACGAGGCGGTCGAGGTGGTGCGCCTGCTCAACGGCGCCACGGATGGCCGCAGGGCCGCCCCCGGCTCGATCCGCGGCGACCTGGCGCTGTCCAACCGGGAGAACCTCGTGCACGGTTCAGACTCGGTGGAGTCGGCGCAGCGCGAGATCGGGTTCTTCTTCCCGGACGTCGTCTGACCGCGACGAACAGCGGGGCGGGTCCCGGTGGTGAACAGCGGCCGGCGGGGCGCGTGTCGTCCCGTGAACCCGGCTGGCCCGAACTTAGGCTGATCACACACTCGTGACGAGCAGCGCAAGGGGATCGCGTCGGCATGGCCAACAGCTTCATCGGGCGGGACATGGCCGTCGATCTGGGCACGGCCAACACGCTGGTCTACGTGCGCGGCAAGGGCATCCTGCTCAACGAGCCCTCGGTGGTGGCGCTCAACGCGCAGACCCGCGAGATCCTGGCGGTCGGCGCCGAGGCGAAGCACATGATCGGTCGAACGCCCGACAACATCACCGCGATCCGGCCGCTCAAGGACGGCGTCATCGCCGACTTCGAGCTGACCGAGCAGATGCTGCGGTTCTTCATCCAACGGGTCCACCGGCGCCAGTACTTCGCCAAACCCCGACTCGTGATCTGCGTCCCCTCCGGCATCACCGGTGTGGAGCAGCGGGCGGTCAAGGAGGCCGGCTACCAGGCGGGCGCCCGCCGGGTCTACATCATCGAGGAGCCGATGGCTGCGGCCATCGGAGCGGGGCTGCCCGTGCACGAGGCGACCGGCAACATGGTGGTGGACGTGGGCGGGGGTACGACGGAGGTGGCGGTGATCTCGCTCGGCGGGATCGTGACCAGCCAGTCGATCCGCACCGCCGGCGATGACCTCGATGCGGCGATCATCACCTGGATGAAGAAGGAGTACTCCCTGATGCTCGGGGAGCGCACCGCCGAGGAGATCAAGGTCGCGCTCGGGTCGGCGTTCCCGTTGCCCGAGGAGCCCGAGGCCGAGGTCCGTGGCCGCGACCTGGTCTCCGGCCTGCCCAAGACCATCGCGGTCTCGTCTGCCGAAGTGCGCCAGGCGCTGGAGGAACCGCTGCACTCGATCGTCGACGCTGTTCGCGCCACCTTGGACAAGACTCCGCCGGAGCTGGCCGGTGACATCATGGACCGTGGCATCGTGCTCACCGGGGGAGGAGCGTTGTTGCGCGGCCTCGACGAGCGGCTGCGGCACGAGACGGGCATGCCCGTCCACGTCGCTCCCGAGCCGCTGGACTCCGTCGCCATGGGAGCCGGCAAGTGCGTCGAGGAGTTCGAGGCACTGCAGCAGGTGCTGGTCTCCGAGCCGCGCAGGTGAGCTGAATGCGCAGGAACCGCCGGCGCAATGCCGACACCGCAAACAGGCGCGCCGCTCGCCGCTCCCGCTCGGTGCCGCTGTTGCTGCTGCTGGCGTCGCTCACCCTCATCACCCTCGACGCCCGTCCCTCGGGCGACTCGCCGGTCGAGCCGTTGCGCTCGTTCGCGGGCACCGTCTTCGGACCACTCGAGACCGGAGCCGCCGCGCTCACCCGGCCGTTCATCGCTGTGTCGGACTACGTCGCCGACGTGGGTGAGCTGCGCGCGAGCAACGAGAGACTGGCCGCGCAGAACGCTCGTCTGCGCTCTCGCCTGCAGACCAGCGAGGCCGACCGAAGCGACGCGCGCCACCTGGACCGCATGCTCGGCGTCTCCGAGCGCCGGGGCTTCGAGTTGCTGCCCGCCCGGGTGGTCTCGATCGGCTCTGCGCAGACGTTCTCGAAGACGGTCACCATCGACGCCGGCCGCAGGGACGGCGTCGTACCCGACCTCACCGTGCTCAGTGCCGACGGGCTGGTCGGCCGGGTGATCGCCTCCACCCGCTCCAACGCGACGGTGCTGTTGATCGTCGACCCCTCCTCGGTGGTCGGTGGCCGCCTCGGCTCGACGATGGAGCTCGGCTTCGTCCGAGGCCAGGACGACATCGGTGACGACGGCCGGCTGGAGCTCGAGCTGGTCGATGACGTGGCGACTCCACGGCCTGGTGACACCGTCGTCACCTGGGGCTCGCGACGCCAGGCGCCCTATGTCGCCGGCGTACTGATCGGCACCGTCACCGAGGTGCACAGCAGCCCACGCGAGCTGTCGAGCACCGCGGTCGTGGCGCCGGTGGTCGACTTCTCCTCGCTCGACCTCGTCGGCGTCGTCGTCGCAGCGCCCGAGCGCGACCCGCGCGCACGGCTGTCCGCCTCGTCCGGTGCGGGGCCGTCGTGACAGCGCTGCGCGCGCTCGCGGTGACCGCTCTGCTCGTCGTCGCGCTCACCCTCCAGCTCGGTGTCTTTCCGGCTCTGTCGATCGCCGGGGTCGTACCCGACGTAGCCCTGATCGTGGTCATCGCGCTCGCGCTGGCGCGCGGTCCGGAGCTCGCCACGCTCGTCGGCTTCGCTGCCGGGCTCACGCTCGACCTCGCCCCGCCGGCCGACCATACCGTCGGCCGGTGGGCGCTGGCCCTTGTCGTCGTGGGCTATCTCGCCGGTCTGGTGCGCCGCGACGCGCGTTCCTCCGCCTTCGCCGCGGTGCTCGTGGTGGCCGCCGGTTCGTTCGTCGGTACGTCGGTGTTCGCGTTGTCCGGGCTGGTCCTCGGCGAGCCGGGAGTCTCGGTATCGAGGGTGCTGCAGGTGATTCCGGTCGCGGTCGGCTACGACGTGATCCTGACGCCGTTCGTCGTACCGGTAGTGCTGCTGCTGATGCGGCGGCTCGAGCCCGAACGTCGTACCGAGCTGGTCATGGCGGCTCGATGAGTGACCAACGCCGACTGCGGCTCTTCGTCGTACAGGCGTTGGTGCTGTCGCTCTTCGTCACCCTGTTCGCGCGGCTGTGGTACCTCCAGGTCGTCGGCGCGGACGACTACCAGGCCCAGGCAGAGAACAACGCCGTACGCGAGCTGGTCACGCCGCCGCAACGCGGCCTGATCGTCGACGCGCGGGGCCGCACGCTGGTCGCCAGTCGCGCCTCGTGGGTGGTCACTGTCGACCGGACGACGATCGACGCGATGGCTGCCGAGGACCGCCAGGAGGTGCTGCGCCGGGTTGCCGGCGCGCTCAGGATGGAGTACGCCGACGTGTTCGCCCGCACCCGGCGCTGCGGTGAGCAAGGAGCTCGGCGGCCCCCGATCTGCTGGAACGGTTCGCCCTACCAGCCGATCCCGGTTGCCGAGGACGTCGGCCAGGAGGTGGCCGTCTCGTTGCAGGAGCAGAGCGAGGACTTCCCGGGCGTCAGCGTCGAGAAGTGGCAGGTACGCGCCTACCCCAGGCCGTTCGGCATCAATGCGGCGCACCTGCTCGGCTACCTCTCGCCGATCACCGAGACCGAGTTCGAGCAGGCACAGCAGACCGACGAGGCCTCGCTCAACCGCATCTCGATGGTCGGGCGCTCGGGCCTGGAGCGCAGCTACGACCGCTGGCTGCGCGGGGTGCCGGGGATCGAGAAGCTGGCCGTCGACAACATGGGCAACGTGCTGGACACGGTCGGCGTCCAGCTGCCGCGGCCGGGCAACACGCTGGTCACGAGCATCGATGCCAAGGTGCAGGCGGTGGCCGAACGGCAGCTGCGACAGACGATCCGCACGGCCCGCCGCACGGTTGACGAGGTCAGCGGCAAGAAGTACGTCGCCGACTCCGGGGCGGTCGTGGTCATGGACGTCACCAACGGCCGCGTGGTCGCGCTCGCCAGCTACCCCAGCTACAACCCCGAGGTCTGGATCGGCGGCATCCGCGACGACGCGCTCGCGCGGCTCTACTCCGAGCGGGCCGGCACACCCCTGCTGTCGCGAGCCACCCAAGGGCAGTTCGCGCCCGGCTCGACGTTCAAGCCGTTCATGGCCGCTGGCGCCCTCAGCAACGGCTACAGCCACTCCACCCGGCTCGACTGCAGCTCCTCGTTCACGGTCGGTAACCGCTCCTTCCAGAACTACGAGTCCGGCGCCTACGGCCTGATCGACTTCGCCCGCGCGCTGCAGGTCTCGTGCAACACGTTCTTCTACCGTGTCGGCTACGACTTCTGGGTCAAGAGCGGCGCCGACGCCGACGACGTGAACGACCGGGACCCGCTGGTCGAGATGGCCGAGGCGTTCGGCTTCGGCGAGCAGACCGGCATCGACGTGTCCGGCGAGGCCACCGGCCGGATCGCAGACCGGCGCTGGAAGCTGGAGTACTGGAAGTCCAACAAGGACTACTACTGCAAGCTCGGCAAGGAGAAGGGCGAAGACTTCCTGCACGTCTTCGCGCGCGAGTTCTGCGTCGAGGGGTTCGCGTTCCGCGCCGGCGACGCGGTCAACTTCGTGATCGGGCAGGGCGACACGATCATGACCCCGCTGCAGCTGGCCCGCGCCTACGCCGCGCTGGCCAATGGCGGCACGCTGTGGAAGCCGCGCGTCGCTAAGGCGGTCGTGTCATCCCAGGGCGAGGTGGTGAAACGCATCGACCCGGTGCCGGCCGCGCGCGTCCCGGTGTCGCCGCGCGACCTCGACTACATCGACACGGCGCTGCTCGGCACCACCCGCACCGGCACCTCCTCGTGGCGGTTCATCGACTTCCCCCTCGACGACGTCCGCATCCGCTCCAAGACCGGCAGCGCCGAGGTCTATGGCAAGCAGAGCACCTCGTGGCTGGCCAGCTACGACGAGCAGTACGTCGTGCTGATGATGGTGTCGCAGGGCGGCACCGGCTCCGGCACCTCCGGTCCCGCGGTGCGCAAGATCTGGGAGAGGTTGTACGGCGTCCGCGGCGGCAAGGTCCACCTGGACGAGGCGGCGCAGCCGGGGGCGCAGCCACCCAGGCAGCTGCCCACCTTCCGCCGCAACGGGTCCATCGTGGCGCCGGAAGGCCCCGACCGCCTCACCTCGGGATCCGGACCGTCCTCGGGGCGGGACCCGCGATGACGCTGACCGCGCCGGCCCGCGCTACCCGGCGGGTGTCGATCACCCCGGCCCGCACCTCGCTGTGGCGTCGGCTCGACTGGCTGCTGCTGTTGGCCGCGCTGGCGCTGATCGGGCTCGGCACCCTACTGGTCTGGTCTGCGACCCTGCACCGGGACGACCTGACCCAGGGCCGCGACGCCGCCTATGCGATCAAGCACGTCGTCAACGCCGGCATCGGCACCGCCCTCGGACTCGCCGTCGCCGCGACCGATCACCGGTGGGTCCGGATCTGGACCCCGGTCGTCTACCTCGGCGCTGTCCTCGGCCTCGCGTTGATCTTCGCGCCCGGTGTCGGGCTCGAGATCAACGGCTCGTTGTCGTGGATCGACCTCGGCGGGGTCACGATCCAGCCGGCCGAGTTCGCCAAGCTCGCGGTGGTCGTGAGCATGGCGCTGATCGTGGCCGAGCGGGCGGAGGGTCGCCGTACCGGCAGCTCGCTGCGCGACCTCGACGTGGTGGGGCTGCTCGCGGTGGCCGCCGTGCCGGCCGCGCTGATCCTTATGCAACCCGACCTGGGGTCGTTGCTGGTCCTGTCGGCAACCGTGTTCGGCGTGCTCGCGCTGGCTGGCGCGCCCAAGCGGTGGCTGATCGGTCTCCTCGCCGGCGTGGTCGGGGCGGCCTGGTTCGCCGTCCGGGTGGGGCTGCTCGCGGACTACCAGCTGGATCGGTTCCTGGCGGTCGTCGACCCCTCGCTGGACCCGTTGGGCGCCGGCTACAACACCGTGCAGGCACGCATCGCGATCGGCAACGGTGGCATCTTCGGCCAAGGCCTGTTCAACGGCTCCCAGACACAGTCGGGCTTCGTGCCCGAACAGCACACCGACTTCGTCTTCACCGTCGCCGGCGAGGAGCTCGGCCTCGTCGGTGCGGCCGCGATCATCGGGCTGTTCGCGCTGCTGCTGTGGCGGGGGTTGCGGATCGCGCTGGCGGCGGAGGACATGTTCGGCCGGCTCGCGGCGGCCGGTATCGTGTGCTGGTTCGGCTTCCAGGCGTTCCAGAACATCGGCATGTGTCTGGGCATCATGCCGGTCACCGGTGTGCCGTTGCCGTTGGTGTCCTACGGGGGTACGTCGATGTTCGTGTCGCTGATGGCGATCGGCTTGCTGCTCAACATCCACTTGCGCACCGACCACCGCCTCGGGCTCGGCCAGGTCGTCCGTTCCCGCGTGGTCCGCTCGCGCTTCTGACCGGCCTAACGCGGCAGCGGGAGCGCGAACACGTAGCGTCGACCCGGCCACTCCGTCAGTGACCAGAGCAGTCCGCGGTCGATGTCGACGGCCACGTCCTCCGGGCCGACCGGCAGTGTCCGCCGTCGCCGCTGCAGACCGGACCGCGGGTGGCCGAGCCACAGGTCACCGCGGCGCCAGGGCCCGGCGCTGGTCGAGCCGAGATAACCGCCGTCGACGCTTGCGATGCCCTGCAGGCCCAGGACCGGGACGGTGACAACGTACGACGGCGTCACCCGCCCGTCCGGCTGCGTGCTGAGCTGTCCGGTCACCTCGTCGAGGGCCAAGCGCACGATCCGGGCCGGGACATCGCCGCGGGTGTACTCACCGGCGACGAGGCAGTGCGGCGTGCTGGTGCGGTCCACCGAGACGAACGAGTAGCGCATCGGTGTCGGATTGCCGACCGTGCGGTCGCTCGAACGACCCGTGCGTCGGAGATCCGACGCGGGCGGCGGGAGTCGGGCGGAGTAGGTGGAGCGTTCCGGCAGGACGTAGCGGTAGCCGAAGACCGCGGCCTGTTCACCGGTCGGGACCCGCATCAGGTCACGCAGGTCGAACACCCGCAGGCCGCCGAGGGTGGCGGCGACGTACACGAGGTCGCCGTACCAGGCCAGACCGCCGGCATGGATGCGGACGGGTTCCAGCCGCGGACCCGCCCGCACCTCGTCACGCACGGCGCGCACCAGCAGCACATGGCGGTAACGCACCCGCGAGGGGTCGGACAGGTCGAGCACGCTGAGTCGCGCGCCGCGGTCACGCCCGGCTCGAGTCCTCGGCGCATACCAACTGACCAGTACGACGGGCGGTGTGTAGCGCCCCGAGTCCGCCGACGTGGTGATGCCCTGGGGGTACCAGGCGCGGGTGAACACGTCCCGCCAGGCCCACCGCAGGCCGACCACGGTGTCGACGCCAGGCACCCGGGCGGACACCGCCACCCGGTCGAGGTCACCGAGCGGGCCGTCCAGGCCGACCCGGCAACCCCGACCGACCGGACCACTCCAGAAGGCCTCGAGCGCCTCGACCACTTGACCCTGGTCGGGCCCGGGCACCAGCCCGAGCCCGGAGTCGGTCAGAGCTCCTCGCGCTGGCCGCGCCGCCGGATCTTCGAGCCCAACCACACCAGCGGGTCGTACTTGCGGTCGACCACCCGCTCCTTCATCGGGATGATCGCGTTGTCGGTGATGTGGATGCCCTCCGGGCAGACCTCGGTGCAGCACTTGGTGATGTTGCACATGCCGAGGCCGGCCGCGTCCTGGGCCAGCTTGCGCCGGTCGTTGGTGTCGAGCGGGTGCATGTCGAGCTCGGCGTAGCGAAGGAAAAAGCGCGGGCCGGCGAACGCCGGCTTGTTGTCGTCGTGGTCACGCACCACGTGGCAGGTGTCCTGGCACAGGAAGCACTCGATGCACTTGCGAAACTCCTGGCCGCGCTCGACGTCGGCCTGCATCATCCGCCGCTTGCCGTCGGCGTCGCGCGCAGTGGGCGAGAACGCCGGCACCTGCTTGGCCTTCTCGTAGTTGTATGACACGTCGGTGACGAGGTCGCGGACCACCGGGAATGCGCGCATCGGGGTGACCGTGATGGTCTCGGTCGGGTCGAAGTCGGCGAGCCGGGTCATGCACAGCAGCCGTGGCCGGCCGTTGATCTCCGCCGAGCACGAGCCGCACTTGCCGGCCTTGCAGTTCCACCGCACCGCCAGGTCCGGGCACTGGGTCGCCTGCAGCCGGTGGATCGCGTCGAGGACCACCTCACCCTCCTCGACCTCGACGACGTAGTCGCCGAGGTCGCCGCCGCTGCGGTCACCGCGCCAGAGCCGCAGGGCGATCTCCTGACCCATTCACTTCACCTCGAAGAGTTGACGCAGGTCGCCGGGCATCACCGGCAGCGGCTGGTGCTTGAGCAGGATCTGGCCACCGGACTCGGTGAGCACGAGGTTCTTCGTGCCCCACTCCTCCGACGGTCCCGGAAAGTCGTCGCGGGTGTGTCCGCCTCGCGACTCCTGCCGCTCCAGGGCGGCCATGGCGATGCACTCCGAGACGCGCAGCATGTTGTCGAGGTCGAGGGCGAGATGCCAGCCGGGGTTGTACTGCCGGTGCCCCTCGACGGTCACCTTGCGGGCCCGCTCCTTCATCTCCTCCAGCGCCGCGAGTGACTCCTCGAGCTCCCCCTTGGTCCGGATGATCCCGACCAGGCGCTGCATGACGTCCTGCAACGACTTCTGGATCGCATACGGGTTCTCCCCGCCGGCGACGGAGTCGGTGAACGGCGACAGAGCCGCATCCGCCGACGCTTTGACGTCGTCGTCGGCGACGCGGGGTCGCTGTCCTCGTAGCCGGGTGCAGTAGTAGGCGGCGTTCAAGCCGGCCCGGCGTCCGAAGACCAGCAGGTCGGACAACGAGTTGCCGCCGAGCCGGTTGGAGCCGTGCATCCCACCGGCCACCTCGCCGGCGGCAAACAGGCCGGGTACGACGGACGCGCCGGTGTCGGCGTCGACCTCGACGCCGCCCATCACGTAGTGACAGGTCGGGCCGACCTCCATCGCCTCGGCGGTGATGTCGACGTCGGCGAGCTCCTTGAACTGGTGGTACATCGAGGGCAGCCGGCGCTTGATCAGCTCCGCTTCGCGCCTCGAGGCGATGTCGAGGAACACCCCACCGTGCGGCGACCCACGGCCGGCCTTGATCTCGGTGTTGATCGCGCGGGCGACCTCGTCACGTGGCAGCAGTTCCGGTGGTCGGCGGTTGGCCTTCTTGTCGTCGTACCACCGGTCTGCTTCCTCCTCGGTGTCGGCGGTCTCCGAGCGGAAGTACTCCGGGATGTAGTCGAACATGAAGCGCTTGCCGTCGGAGTTGCGCAGCACGCCGCCGTCGCCGCGAACCGACTCGGTGACGAGGATGCCGCGCACGGACGGCGGCCACACCATGCCGGTCGGGTGGAACTGCACGAACTCCATGTTGATCAGCGAGGCACCTGCCTCCAGGGCGAGCGCGTGACCGTCGCCGGTGTACTCCCAGGAGTTCGACGTCACCTGGTAGCTCTTGCCGATGCCACCGGTGGCGAGCACCACGGTCGGTGCCTCGAACACCAGGAAGCGCCCGCTCTCACGCCAGTAGGCGAAGGCTCCGCTGACCCGCCCGCCGTCCAGCAGCAGCCGGGTGACCGTGCACTCCATGAACACGTCGATGCCGAGCGCGACCGCCCGCTGCTGCAGCGTGCGGATCATCTCCAGCCCGGTGCGGTCACCGACGTGCGCCAGCCGGGCGAAGCGGTGACCGCCGAAGTCGCGCTGGGAGATCAGGCCGTCCTTCGTCCGGTCGAAGAGCGCGCCCCACTCCTCCAGCTCGAGCACCCGCTCCGGTGCCTCCTGCGCATGCAGCTGCGCCATCCGCCAGTTGTTGAGCATCTTGCCGCCGCGCATGGTGTCGCGAAAGTGCACCTGCCAGTTGTCGTCGGCGTACACGTTGGCCATCGCGGCGGCGATGCCACCCTCGGCCATCACCGTGTGCGCCTTGCCGAGCAGGGACTTGCACACGATCGCGGTCTTGGCGCCGGCGTCGTGGGCGGCGATCGCGGCACGCAGCCCGGCGCCGCCGGCCCCGACTACGACCACGTCGTAGGCGGGGGACTCCAAATCGTGCCCGTCGCTCATCTCAGAAGAACCTCAGATCGGTGATCGTGCCGGTCGCGAGCAGCAGCACGTAGACGTCGGCGAGGGCGACCGAGAACAGCGACCACCATGCCCAGGTGGCGTGCCGTTCGTTCAACCGCGACACCGTGGTCCACGCGCGATAACGCACCGGGTGCTTGGAGAAGTTTCGCAGCCTGCCACCGACGGCGTGCCGGCAGGAATGGCACGAGAGCGTGTAGAGCCATATCAAGGCCGCGTTGACCACGAGTACGACGGTGCCGAGGCCCATGTGCCCCCACTCGCCGTCGGCGTCGCGGAAGGCCAGCACCGCGTCGAAGGTCAGGATCGCGGCCACCGCCATCGCGGCGTACAGGAACCAGCGGTGGATGTTCTGCAGGATCAGCGGGAAGCGGGTCTCGCCGGAGTACCGCGTGTGCGGCTCGGCCACTGCGCATGCCGGCGGCGACAGCCAGAACGCCCGGTAGTAGGCCTTGCGGTAGTAGTAACAGGTCATCCGGAACCCGAGCGGGAAGATCAGGATGACCAGCGCCGGGGACAGCGACCACCAGCTGATCGGCGTGCCGAAGTCGCTGGCGCCCTCCAGGCAGTTGTCGGTCAGGCAGGGTGAGTAGAACGGCGAGAGGTACGGCGAGGCGTAGTAGTAGGCGCCCTGGAACGCCCGGATGGTGGCATAGACGACGAACGCGGCGAACACGACGAACGTGGTCAGCGGCGCCACCCACCAGCGGTCCTGGCGCAGTGTCTTCTCCGGCACCCGGGCGCGACCCGGGCCGAGCACTCCGGTGGGGCTGGACCCCATGAGGCGCCTCCCTGAGAACCTGCGGACTGCGGACGGTTCCACCCTAAGGGTCGCCGATCCGTCGCGATTCACGGGATGGCGGAAGATGACGCGCCGCGTGGACCCGGTTGACCAGGCCGTCTCTCCACGGCTCACCTGAAGACGGGCAGGACTGGCCGTCAGGCGCTCGCTCGGCGCTCGCTCGACCGATGCCTGGCTGGTCACGCTCAGGCCTGCTCCGTCGGATCCAGTCAGCCACGACTGCGTGCTCGAGGCTCTCGATGCGGTGCGCGACGAGCCGCCGACGCGCCATGGCTGAGGCTGTGACTGACGCGTCTGCCCTGGTCGACCTCCTCCTGGGCAACGAGGTGGGAGACGCGGTCCACAGGCGCATCACAGGACACGTTCTGCACGCTCCCGCCCACGCCGACGCGGAGATCCTGTCGGCACTGGTACGCCCGCAGCGCAGCGGGGCGGTCGAGGCGGATGGCGTTGAGACCATGCTGAGAAGGCTGGCCGCGGCCCCGATCCAGCGACATCCGGTGACGAGCCTGCTGCGCGGCGCGTGGGCGAGGCGCCACCGATTGCGCCTGGCAGACGCGTTGTACGTCGAGCTGGCCGCGTCCCGTGATCTACCGCTGATCACCACCGACCGGCGACTGAAACCGGTGCCGGGCGTCGAAGTCGTGGGGGCCTGAAAGCCGCGGAGTTCTGCGGGCACGATGAGTTCTCTCCGTACCACGGTCTACAGGGGCAGTATCGGTCGCGGGGAGCACGTTCCCGCCGTACGAGAGGACGCAGCGCCATGCAGCAGAAGATCACCCCGAACCTGTGGTTCGACACCGAGGCCGAGGAGGCCGCGGGCTTCTACATCTCCGTCTTCGAGAACTCGCGCATCGTGAACGTCACCCACTACACCGAGGCCGCGCCGCGACCAGCCGGCATGGTGATGACCGTGCAGTTCGAGCTGGACGGTCAGCGGTTCGTCGGCATCAACGGCGGCCCCGAGTTCACGTTCGACGAAGCGGTCTCCTTCCAGATCAACTGCGAGACCCAGGACGAGATCGACTTCTACTGGGAACGGCTGTCCGAGGGCGGGGAGGAAGGGCCGTGCGGCTGGCTCAAGGACAGGTATGGCCTGTCCTGGCAGGTCGTA
>Ga0183260_10001566_pt1 | contig 18962 bp, 19 predicted proteins | sample AntDrymUQ4972206_2_FD_129768 | JGI IMG/M metagenome (GOLD analysis project Ga0183260, IMG submission 129768) | Polar desert sand microbial communities from Dry Valleys, Antarctica - metaG UQ497 (22.06) (version 2) (version 2) | ecosystem: Environmental > Terrestrial > Soil > Desert | place...
ATATGATCCGATTGTTTTAAAAGCTTTGTCACTTTACCGGGGATAGCATCTAATTCTCTTAGTAAATGTAAATACCGCTCCTGGTTCAGTACGCCTTTTTGATATCCTATCTTTAATGCAATCATGGTCAAAACCACCAATTGAGCAGTGAAAGCTTTTGTGGAAGCAACACCTATTTCAGGCCCTGCATGAGTATAAGCACCTGTATTAGAAAGGCGGGCTATAGAAGAGCCTACTACATTCACTACACCTACAATAATTGCTCCTTTCGATTTTGCATTTTCAATAGCCACAAGTGTATCTGCTGTCTCTCCACTTTGCGACACTGCAATGATCACATCACCTTCTTCTATCACAGGATTACGATACCGGAATTCCGAAGCATACTCCACTTCTACATTGATGCGACATAGTTCTTCAAAAATATATTCAGCAACAAGTGCTGCATGCCAGCTTGTACCGCATGCTACCATCACTATGCGTTTCGCATTCACTATCTGTTCTGCATACTTATCTATACCGCTCATGATGATTGTACCAGCCTGCGCATCAAGCCGGCCCCGCATGCAATCATAAATTGTTTGCGGCTGTTCAAAAATTTCTTTCAACATGAAATGGTCATAACCACCTTTTTCAATAGCAGCTAACTCCAAATCAAGTTTTGTAATGAAAGGTGTTTGTCTTTCATTACCGAGATTTTTAAGTATCAGTTCGTCGGCTTTTATAATGGCAACTTCATAATCATTTACATATACCACTTCCTTGGTGTACTCGATTATGGGTGATGCATCAGAGGCAAGGAAATGTTCATTTTTTCCAATTCCAATTACCAGGGGGCTTCCTTTTCTTGCGGCAATAAGTGTATCCGGGTTGTCTGAATCTATAAGCACGATTACATAAGCACCTACGATACGTTTCAATGCAATGCGAACTGCTTCTTCAAGGGTACAGTCGTTATTCTTTTTTATTTCTTCAATGAAATTAAGAAGAACTTCTGTATCCGTATCGCTTTGAAATTTATAGCCTTTGTTTAGAAGCTCAGTTTTTAATTGTCCATAATTTTCAATAATTCCATTGTGAATCATAGCCAATTTACCGCTGGCTGAAATATGGGGATGTGCATTACAATCATTTGGTTCGCCATGTGTAGCCCAACGAGTGTGACCTATGCCTGCATGACCATGCATGTCTTTGCCGATCAGTATTTCCTCGAGATCTGCAACTCTGCCTTTTTTCTTATAAACTTTAAGCCCACTGTTCAATAAGGCAATGCCGGCACTGTCATATCCTCTATATTCCAGTCGCTTAAGGCCTTTTAAAATAACCGGGAAAGCTTCACGGGGCCCGATATAAGCTACTATTCCACACATAATAAAATAGGGTTGATCAAAATTTTCTTAATCTGCGAAAATGAGTAAAATAAGGGAGACAACAAAAAAGGTAGTTTTTAGGTAGTGACTCAGTTTAACTGAGACACTACCAGTTTTTAAGTTAGTATCAGCCGGTGTTATTTTATTATTAAACTGGCGGTTCAATTCGTGAATGGTGAATCGTGAATGGTGAATCGTGAATATTGACTATTCACCATTGACAATTCACGTTTAAACTTAACACTAGTCTAGAAATTATTAGTTCGGTGCTTATTCTGAAGGTTGAATTTCTTGAATGTAAAAAAAATATACTAAAACCCGTTGGCGGAGTTATTTTCTATTGCTCCATCGGGCAAAATGTGTAATAGAAGCGGCCTAAACAGAATTTCGTGCCGTAGGTACGAGAATTTCTGCCAGGTGTTGTGCCCCGCAAGGAGTGAGTAGGATTTATTATAACAATTTACCACTCAAAGTACTTAGTGCAACCGTAAAATAAATTATCAAACCGGTAACATCAACAAGGGTGGCGACAAAAGGTGTAGAGGATGCAGCCGGATCTGCGCCTAATTTTTTTAATAATAAAGGCAACATAGAGCCAACTAATGTGCCCCATAATACTACCCCCACCAGTGAAATGCCAATAGTAAAGGCAATACTCTTATAATAAATTCCGAATGCATCTGAAAAGATATGCCAGAATAAAATGACCGACACACCCATTATGCAAAGTGTAGCTCCGAGTAAGAGGCCTGAAATGATTTCGCGGCGCATAATACGCCACCAATCAGAAATGCTGATCTCACGTAAAGCCATGGCCTGTATGATCAAAGTAGCAGCTTGTGAACCGCTATTGCCACCACTGGAAATGATGAGCGGAATAAATGTAGCAAGAATTACCACTTTCGCTATTTCATCCTGGAACTGTTGCATAGCAGATATGGTCATCAGTTCACCAATAAACAATACGATGAGCCACACCACCCGCTTCTTGAAAAGTTTAAAAATGTTCATTTCAAGATATGGCTGTTCCAATGCTTCAGTACCCCCTATTTTTTGTATGTCTTCACTGAATTCTTCGTTGGCTACCCACAACACATCATCTATGGTTACAATGCCCAGTAGTTTATTGGTGTCGCTGACAACCGGTAATGCTACCCTGTTGTTCATTTTAAATGCTTCATTCGCTACCTCCTGGTCTTCCAAAGCATTTAAAGAAATTACGCGGTCATCCATCAGTTCGCTCACCTTCAATGCTGGATTTGCTAAAATAAATTCGCGGATACGTATATCATCAAGCAATTCACCTTTTTCATTGATCACATAGATCACATCTATCATTTCGGTGTCTTTTCCTATTCTTCGTATAGTATCAAGTACTTCAAGTACGGAGTCGTTTTCATACACATAGATATAGTCGGGTGTCATCAGGCGGCCTACACTATTTTCAGGATAGCCTAATAACGATAAAGTGATTTTTCTTTCTTCCGGATCAAGTAGTTTGATAAGTTCTCGTACAGCGCTGCCAGGTAACTCTTCCAGAAACGAGGTTCGGTCATCTGGTGGCAGATCATTCAACAGTTCTGCTGTTTTAGCCGGAGGTAATGTTTTAATGATCCTTTGTTGCGTAGGAAATTCCAGTATTTTAAATACACCTGCTGCCCTGTGCACAGCCATGCTGGCAATGATCTTACTTTCGTGTTCTTCGTATTCATATACGAGTTCGGCAATGTCACTGATGTTTTGTTCGTCAAGGAATTGGCGCATAGCAAGCGGATCGCCTGTTTCCAATAAACGTTCAAAGTCCTGCGTCAGTTGTTCAAATGACATTTTTCAAAATTAGGCGAAGCTATCTTATTCGTTTTTGTAATACGGCAAGATATTTTTTTAAATATTTGTGGGGTGAAGAGCACGCATTTTTTACATCGCTGCATACTTGTTGCCAATACAAAACGCAAAGGAAGAGGTGTGTTTACAAATGAGCCTCTGGACAAAGGTGTTACGATTGAGGTTGCACCTGTCATCGTTATGAGCAATGAAAATAGGTTGCTGCTGGACAAAACCTTATTGCATGATTATATCTTCGAATGGGGACATGATAAAAAGCAATGTTGCATTGCACTTGGTTACATTGTTTTATATAATCATGGATATAAAGCCAATTGCGAATATGATATGAATTTTCAAAAAGGTTTGATAACAATCAGAACGGTTCGTGCTATAAAAAAAGGTGAAGAGTTGTTAATCAATTACAATGGCGATTTCGATAACCCGCAGCCTGTATGGTTTGATGTGAAATGAGATTGTTTAAATTAAAATGCAGCCCTTCATTGCGGAAATAGTATGGGATAATTTTTATTTCAACATCCCTTTGATCTCATTCAATTTAATGAGTGCTTCTACCGGTGTGAGCCGGTTAATATCGAACCCATTCAGGATGGTCCTGAGTTCTTCGAATGTTTCTGTGTGGGCATCGAATATACTCAACTGCATTTTAGGTGCAGTTACTTGTTTTAGATTTTCAATCACAGTTCCATCTACTGCATTTGCCTCCAGACTTTTTAGCACTTCGGTTGCACGCTGTATAAGACCAGCAGGCATACCTGCCATGCGGGCTACGTGAATGCCAAAACTGTGTGTGCTGCCACCACGTGCAAGCTTGCGAAGAAAAATAATTTTATTTCCGATTTCTTTATTTGTTATGTGATAATTTTTTACCCGCTCCAACTTATTTTCCAGCTCATTGAGCTCATGGTAATGCGTTGCAAAAAGGGTTTTGGGCTGGTAAGGTGAATTGTGCAAATGTTCTGTTATGCTCCAGGCTATAGAAATACCATCGTATGTAGATGTGCCCCTGCCTATTTCATCTAAAATTATAAGAGATCTTTCACTGATATTATTAAGTATAGAAGCTGTTTCATTCATTTCCACCATGAAAGTGCTTTCCCCGGCACTCATATTATCTGATGCACCCACACGGGTAAATATTTTATCTGTGAGGGCAATAAAGGCTTCACTTGCAGGAACGAAGCTGCCCATGTGCGCCATAAGTGTGATGAGTGCAGTTTGCCGTAAGAGCGCTGACTTTCCACTCATATTAGGTCCTGTCAGTATAATTATTTGCTGATCTGTTTTATTTAATTCAAGGTCATTAGGGATATAGGTTTCACCTGCACCCAAAGCTCTTTCTATTACAGGGTGACGACCTTCTTTTATTTTTATTTCTGAGCCTTCATGAATGTGAGGTTTTTTGTAATTGTATTGCAGTGCATTGTTGGCAAAGCAGCAATAACAGTCAATAGTAGCCAGCACTTGCGCATTTATCTGGATGCAACTTATAAAATCATTGAGCTCATTGATCAAACTTTCAAATAGCTCAAGTTCTATTGCAAGCATCTTATCTTCTGCACCCGTTATTTTTTCTTCGTAATCTTTCAGTTCCGGAGTGATGTAGCGTTCGCAATTGGCAAGGGTTTGTTTGCGCATCCATTGCGGGGGTACTTTGTTTTTATGCAGATTTGTAACTTCGAGGTAGTAACCAAACACATTATTGAACCCGATCTTCAGTGAGGAGATACCGGTGCGATCACTTTCATCGGATTGTAATTTCAAAAGGTATTCTTTGCCATTGTGTGCAATGCTTCGCAAACTATCCAACTCTTCACTCACTCCTTTATTAATGAATCCCCCTTTAATTGCGAGTGCCGGCGGGTTATCTATAATGCGGGCCGTAATTTTTTCTGCAATATAAAAGCATGGATTAAGTGCATCTGCAAGACGTATCAAAAGCTGAACGCCGCTGTGTGCACACAGCTCTTTGATCGTACCGATCTGCCGTAAAGAGCGGGATAATTGCAGCAGCTCACGTGGATTTATTTTCTTCAGCGGAATTTTAGATAAGAGCCGCTCAAGGTCTCCACAGGGTCGCAAAGCCTGCATTAATTGATTACGCAAAGTGGTGTTCAGGATCAGTTGTTCTACAATATCGAGCCGCTCATTGATTCGCGGTATGTCCTTTAATGGCAGCACCATCCAGCGTTTCAACAACCTGGCGCCCATAGGAGTGGAAGTATTGTCCATTACCTTCAGCAGGCAGGCTCCATTATCAGCTCCGGAACCAAGCAATTCAAGGTTGCGAATGGTGAACCGATCCATCCACAAGTGATCGTCGAGCTGTAGGCGTTGAATGTTGTTGATGTGTTGAAGGTTGGGGTGCTCTGTGTCTTTCAGGTAGTGCAATACAGCTCCTGCTGCAATGAGCCCGGCATCAAAGTTTTCAATACCAAAACCCTTCAATGAATGAGTGTCGAATTGTTTTAATAAAAGCTCGTGTGCATATTGTTCGGTGAAGATCCATTCATCTAAAGTATAGGTATAAAATCTAGCTCCGAATTCTTCTTTGATTTTTTTTTGATGATGCCTTTGAAAAATCACTTCAGCAGGTTTGAATCCTGACAATAGTTTATCGGCATATTCTTTATCACCTGCAGCTGTAAAAAATTCACCTGTTGAAATGTCAAGAAATGCAAGTCCGTAATTGGTGTTTTGAAAATGGACTGCTGCCAGGAAATTATTGGAAGACAGGTCCAGCAACTTATCGTTTGTAGTGGTGCCCGGGGTGACCATTTCTGTTACACCTCTTTTCACAATCCCTTTCGTTGCTTTTGGATCTTCGAGCTGATCGCAGATAGCCACGCGGTAACCCGCCTTCACCAGTTTGTGCAGATAAGTATCCAGTGCATGGTATGGAAAACCGGCTAATTCAGAATTCGGACCGGTGCCGTTGCTTCTTTTGGTTAATGTAATGCCCAATACCTGCGATGTAATGATGGCATCGGGGCCAAATGTTTCGTAAAAATCGCCGACACGAAATAGCAATATAGCATCAGGGTATTTACCCTTAATAGCTTTATGCTGTTGCATCATAGGTGTTTCTGATGCTTTTTGCTTATTCATTTCCACCCTACAAAAATAACAGCAACCATCCCGAAGCAATGCTTCTGTCGCTATTTTTTATCCACTATTTGCATGCACTTACTTTTGCAGCGTGCATACAGAGAACAATATCCAAAAACTTTCAATGGAGCAGTTGGGCCGCAAGACTGCAGAAGAATTGAGCGAAGTAATTAAGTTACCCATTATTGCAGTGTTGGAAAATGTCAGAAGCGCTTATAATGTCGGATCCATATTTCGTACAGCCGATGCATTTCTATTGGAAGGCGTGTATCTATGCGGCTATACAGCCCATCCGCCACACAAGGAAATAAAAAAAACTGCACTTGGAGCAGATGAATCAGTGCAATGGAAACATTTCAAAACTATAGCCGAAGCAATCAATGATCTGAAAAAGCGAGGTCATAAGATATATTCCATTGAGCAGGCTACAGGTAGTGTAAAACTACAGGAGATTCAATATGCAGGAGAAAAGATTGCTATCATATTTGGCAATGAAGTTTCAGGAGTAGAACAGAGTACGATCGAGCAATGCGATGGTTGCATAGAAATACCTCAGTTGGGTATGAAACATTCACTCAATGTATCTGTGGCAGCAGGCGTGGTATTGTGGGAGTTAGTGCGAACCCGAATTGGAAGCGAATATTAAAATAAAATAAATTTTGAACAGATACTGAAATAATTATGTCCACATTAAAAAATTACTTATCACTAATAAAATTTTCACATACAATTTTTGCTTTGCCCTTTGCACTGATTGGTTTTTTTTTAGGTATATTTTATTTTCCATTATCAGTTATACCAGGTTGGCACACCAGAATTTTTTCTCCCCAAATGCCATGGCTTAAACTACTAATGCTCTTTATCCTTGTAATTTTATGTATGGTCTTCGCCCGAAGTGCAGCAATGGCATTCAACCGCTACCTTGATAGAAAATGGGATGCAATGAATCCCCGAACAGCCATAAGGGAAATACCCAAAGGGATTATTACACCTAAAAATGCATTGACCTTCACAATTGCCAATTGCCTGTTATTTATTGCTTGCTGTTTTTTCATTAATCCACTTTGTCTTGCACTTGCACCTGTTGCTTTGGCTGTTGTACTGGGTTATAGTTACACCAAACGCTTCACACCACTTTGTCATTTGGTATTAGGATTAGGACTTTCACTGGCTCCTATTGGCGCTTATATAGCAGTAACCGGGCAATTTCACTGGCTTCCAATTTTATTTTCTTTTACTGTTTTGTTTTGGGTCAGCGGATTTGACATCATTTATTCACTGCAGGATGAAGAATTTGACCGCAGCAATCAGCTTTATTCCATTCCGGCTGCAGTGGGTAAAATAAAAGCTTTAAACATCTCAAGGTTTTTACACCTGTTGAGTTTTGCTTGTGTTGTTGCTGCAGGTCTGCTAGGTGCATTAGGATGGTTGTATTGGCTTGGGGTTTTGGTCTTCGGAACTATGTTAATCTATCAACATTCAATAGTGAAGCCAAATGATTTGAGGAGGGTGAATGTAGCGTTCATGACTGCAAACGGAATTGCTTCTGTTGTATTTTCTTTGTTCGTAATTGCCGATATGTTTGTGCATTAAGTTGGACAAATTTATTTGCTTTTTGCTCAGCTAATTAGTTTTATTGATTTTATTATGGCAAGAATTCTTTCTATAGACTATGGTGAAAAACGCACCGGGCTCGCTGTTACAGATCCTTTACAGATCATTGCCACAGGCCTGTGCACCGTTGAATCTTCTAAACTGATGGCTTACTTGAAAGATTATTTCGCTCGTGAACAAGTGGAATTGGTGATCATTGGGATGCCTGCAAATATGGATGAGAGTGACACCCATGCCACACCATTGGTAACCAAATTTGTTACTGCTTTTAAAAAAACTTTTCTCGGCCTTGCAATTGAAGAAGTAGATGAACGCTTCACATCAAAACTGGCTTCCCAATCCATATTAAAAATGGGACTGAAAAAAAAAGACCGCAGAAGGAAAGGTTTGATAGATGAAGTTGCCGCAACTATTATGCTTCAAGAGTATTTGGAAAGCATCAGCAATTAAAATCCGCTATATTTTTTCAGTGCAGGCATTCGCTTGTATTTTTGCATTCAAAATTTCTTAATTCATATTTTTTTAAAAATGGTTTTACCCATTGTAGCGTACGGCCATCCTGTTTTACGAAAAAAAGCCCATGATATTGATAAGGATTTTCCCGAATTGGAAAAGCTGATTGCAGATATGTGGGAAACCATGTATGCCTCTAATGGTGTGGGGCTAGCTGCACCGCAGGTCAATAAAGACATCCGGCTTTTTGTGATTGACAGTGCACAAATCTTTGAGAATATGGAGGATGAATACCGCAAAGAAGATGCTTACCCTGACGACCCCGGAACCAAACAGGTTTTTATCAACGCACATATTGTAGAAGAGCATGGCGACGACTGGGCCTATAATGAGGGATGCCTTAGTATCCCTAAGATCCGGCAAGATATTATGAGAGCAGAAGAACTTACCATTCGTTTTCTAGACGAAGAATTCAAAGAACATACCAATACATACAACGGTATCACCGGGCGTATCATCTTACATGAGTACGATCATATAGACGGTAAACTTTTTATAGATCATATTTCATCTTTAAAAAGAAAACTATTAAAAAGAAAATTAGATGATATATCCAAAGGATTGATCAAAGTGGATTATAAAATGAAGTTTGTAAAACAATGAAATTATTATTCATTATATCATCTTTCTGTATTGCCATATCTACTTATGCACAGGACTCTTCTGATGTAGAAGCTGTTCGTTCTACAGTGCAGCTTAGTGAAGTTGTTGTTCGAAGTGATTTGAACGTCCCTAAATTCTTACGCAGGGTAAAAAATGATACCTCTTACCATAAGGCATTTAAAAACCTGCATATATTGGGATTTACAGCTTTGAACTTTATCCAGATGTCGGATAAGAATGGGAAAACAAGAGCATCGCTTCAAAGTAAAACACAACAAAAACGAACCAATGGTTGCAGAACAATGGATGTGTTGGAAGAAAAGATAACAGGGGATTTTTACGATAAAAACAAACAACCGAATTATTACACAGCAGAACTCTATGCAGCTTTCTTCTTTACCAGGGGGAGAATTTGCGGGGAAAATAATATAGTGAAAGGGAACGAGATGAATCTGAAAGGAAAGAAAGGGCTTGATAAAAACAAAGAACAATTAAAAATGTTGTTCTTTAATCCCGGAAGAAAAATACCCGGCATTCCTTTTATCGGTGATAAACTTGATGTTTTTGATGTGAAGGTAGCAAGCAAATACAATTTTTTTATAGATACCTCTGATCTCAACGGGCAGCCTTGCTATGTCTTTAAAATAGAACGTAAAGAAGGATTGCCCTCATCAGAATTGAATGATATTGTTTTTGACAATATCACCACATGGTTCAATCAAAAAACAATGGAAATAGTGGGTCGCAATTATGATATGAGCTACAATGCGGGTGTATATGACTTCGATGTGCACATGGAAGTGCAAATGCAACAGGTCGGTAATTACCTTGTCCCCCACATATTGCGGTACAGAGGCAATTGGTTTTTAGTTTCTAAAAAAAGAGAAAGAGGAATTTTCACTGCCACTTTATTTGATTTTAAAATTTAAACTAATCAGTTCGGGGTTTTACATACCCTCTCCATTTCTCGATTACTGTTGTTATATCATCAGGAAGGTCTGTTGTAAAAAACATTTCTTCATTTGTTGTTGGATGAATAAAGCCCAGCGTTTTTGCATGCAATGCCTGCCTTGCACAAATGTCGAAACAATTATCAACAAACTGTTTGTATTTAGTATAAATAGTTCCTTTTACAATGCGATCACCCCCGTAAATGTCATCATTAAACACCGGGTGTCCTATGTACTTCATGTGTACACGTATCTGGTGTGTGCGTCCCGTTTCCAGTATACATTCTACCAGCGACACATAACCAAATCTTTCTATAACTGTATAATGAGTGACGGCAATTTTACCACGTTCGCCTTCCGGGTAAGCTTCAAATTGTTTACGGAACCGTTGATTACGTCCCACATGCGCATTGATGGTTCCAGCATCTTGTGCTACATCGCCCCATACCAGGGCGAGATATTGACGCTTAACCGTGTGATCGAAAAACTGCTTGGCAAGATGACGCATAGATTTTTCGTTTTTACCAAGCACCAACAACCCGCTTGTATTCTTGTCAATGCGATGCACCAGTCCAAAGCGGGGCAGCATTTCTTCAGAAATATGCGGATTATTTTTTTGCAAATAGTAAGCAATGCCATTGAGCAATGTGCCCGTATGATTGCCGCTTCCAGGATGCACCACCATACCTGCTTTCTTATTGATTACCATCAGCTCCTCATCTTCATACACAATATCAAATGCCAGTTCTTCAGGTATTACTTCTGTACTTTCCGGAGAAAGGTCTGAATAAATTATAATATGATCGAAAGGTTTTATTTTATAATTCGGTTTAATTTCTTTGTCGTTCACCAGCACCAATCCTATCTGAATAGCTTGTTGTAATTTATTACGTGTGGCACCTTCAAGGCGGCTGATCAAAAATTTATCTATGCGTATAGACTCCTGGCCCTTATCTACTGTAAATTGAAACCGTTCGTAAAGATCATCAGTTGTTTCAATTATGTCACCTCCCGTATGTTCTGATGGTTCATTTGTCATGTCTGCAAAAATAAACAGTACTGAAGTGTAAATTTGTTTCCTGATATGGAGCGACTAATTTATTTCGAAGACTTAGGTGTACTTGATTACAAAAAAGCATGGGACTATCAGGAAAGCCTGTTGCAACAAAACCTGGCGGTAAAAAAAATCAACATTGAATCAGGGAACGAGTCCAATGATCTGAGTACTACTAAAAATTATTTGTTATTCGTTGAGCATCCGCCTGTATATACCATTGGTAAAAGTGGTAAAATGGAACATGTGTTGATCAATGAAATGAAACGCATAGAAAAAGGGATTCAGTTTTTTCAAACCAACAGGGGAGGCGACATTACATTTCATGGTCTTGGTCAAATAGTTGGCTATCCTATTCTCGATCTGGAAAATTTTTTTACAGATATAGGAAAATACCTCAGGTACCTGGAAGAAGTGATCATACTTACACTTGATAGTTATGGTGTGCAAGGGATGCGATCACCAGGCGAAACAGGCGTTTGGCTCGATGCAGGAATCAGAGGAAAAGAAAGGAAAATCTGCGCCATGGGTGTGCGTTGCAGCCGCTGGATCACTATGCATGGTTTTGCACTTAATGTGAATACCGACCTTAGTTATTTTAATTACATCATTCCATGTGGCATCCAAAATAAAAAAGTAACCTCGCTCCAGAAGGAATTAGGAAAATCAGTTTCACTTTCGGAAATAAAGGAAAGACTTAAATTAAATTTTGAAAAAGTATTTGAAGCAAATATTGTGAGCGATCAAAAATCACGCGACAGATAAAACTTATGGCGTTCCACTAATTTTTCGTCATTGTATAATTCAAATTTATACCAACCGGCTTTGTAAAAATTCGCTTTATCCAGTGTCAGCGCTCTTTCTTTTACCGCTTTTATCTCGAACAAAAAAGTATCATCTTCTTCAAAAAATTTTATGCCATACTTTTTTAGATCGGCATCAGGTAAATTCAGAAATACATAACCATGGGTATTGGCATAAACATAAAAGGATGGAACAAAACCATTAGGTCTGAAAGTACTGGCAGCAGGTGGAGGTACAGGCGCAATATACGTGGTGTCTAATATAGGTTGCATAGCGGCAGTGAAATAAAAGCTTCCACCTTCCATGGCATAGAACAAACGATAATACATATGGTCGTTTAGTGCTTTTGTATCTGCATATCCATTTTGAATGGCTTTTGGATCTGCAACGCTCAAAATGGTTTTGTAATTTCTCAGGCTGTCATGCGAACGTTGAATACTGATCTGGCTAATGTTTGGAAAGTCATTTATCCATCCAATAATGATGCGGTTACCACCCACGTTTTTCACTAAAAATTTTGGAAGCTTGTCCTGGGCATTCGCAACTGCTGAAAATATAATACAAATGAAAAAAAGAAAATATTTACAGTGAAAAGTCATAAACACAGGATTGGATAGATTGACTTGCAATTGTTGCAAATATAATATCGGTTATAAAAACGGTTAAAAAATTAACGTTCCGTTGGGCAGAGAATGGTTGCCTTGTATGCCTCCACTATGTATGAACAGTAGCTTACTTCCTCTTTCAAAATAATTTTCATTGACCAGCTCATTGGCAGCGTAAAATAATTTTCCCGTGTAAACAAAGTCTGTAGGTATGCCGGTTTGCCGAAACCATTGATTCATAAAATTAATGAGTGCTGCACCCTGTTTTGCATAACCACCAAAATGAAATTGATGGAAAAGAATATATTGATCGTGAAGTTTTTCCGGCAATAAAGCATTTATCTTTTGAGGGAGGGTTAGATTGTTTTTTAAAACAGAGATACCTATTACTTGTTGTTTATATGTTTTAGCTGCTACCAATCCGGCAAGTGTAGTACCCGTACCTATTGCTACAAGTATATGGGTATAATCCGGTTTTGTTATCTCCTCCATGATGGATTCAGCACCCTTTCTACCCGGTAATCCATAACCTCCTTCGTTTATTAAATAGATATACTGTTGTTCCGTTTCCTCATACACTGAATTAGGAATTGTCTTTTTTTTGTATGCATCTCTTGAAATAAAGTAAAGTTTCATCCCAAGGCTTTGGGCCTGCAGTAATGTATTTGAATACTGCTTTGGTTCTTCTCCCCTCATAATGCCTATTGATGAAAAACCTTTATCCTTACAAGCTGCAGCTGTTGCAAGAATATGATTGGAATAAGCACCGCCAAACGTAAGGATGGTTGATTTGTTTTGTGTTTCCGCTTCCTGCAAATATATTTTTAGCTTATACCATTTATTGCCTGATACCAAAGGATGTATGAGATCAAGCCTCAATACATCTACAGCAATTCCTGAATGCGCAAATATGCCATCAATATTATCTAACCTGATATTATCATGCTGCATTAAATTGTTTCCACCTCCATAGAAACGAAATTATTTATTTTCGCACCGTCAGTTTAAAACTCATTTCACAGATATAAATAAAAATCAGAGAATGAAACCAACATTAGTGATCATGGCAGCCGGAATGGCATCGAGGTATGGAAGTATGAAACAAATACAAGGATTCGGTCCAAGTGGCGAAACGATAATGGATTATTCAATTTATGATGCTGTTCGTGCCGGATTTGATAAAGTGGTTTTTATCATACGTAAAGATTTTGCTGAACAGTTTAAAAATATTTTCGAACCAAAGCTTAGTGGTAAGATCAAAACTGAATATGTATATCAGGAAATGGATGCATATCTCGGAACTTTCTCACCGCCTTCTGAAAGAAAAAAACCATGGGGTACTTCGCATGCCATACTATGTGCAAAGGATGTTGTGCATGAGCCTTTTGCTGTGATCAATGCAGATGACTTTTACGGAAGCGACGGCTTTAAGAAAGCCTATGATTTTTTGACAGAATTCTGCGATGAAGACACGTATGCATTAGTGGGTTATCAATTAGCAAAAACACTTTCAGAAAATGGCTCTGTAAGCAGGGGAGTTTGCGAAACGGACATGAACAATAACCTTCTTGACATCAATGAAAGAATAAAGATATACAGAGAAAATGGTAAGATGGTATATGAAGATGTGGATGGCCGTAAGCATGAAGTACCTGAAGATGCTAAAGCATCCATGAACTTTTGGTGTTTCCATCCTTCATTATTTGCTTTTCTGGAAGAAGAGTTTATAAAGTTTTTAAGTCAAAGTTTCAATGATCCGAAAGCTGAATTTTTAATTCCATACACTGCTGATCAATTTATTAATAGTAAACGTGGAGTCATCAAAGTTTTACCTACTGATGCGCAATGGTTTGGAGTTACTTATAAGGAAGATGCACCGGTAGTTACTGAGAATATCAATCGTTTGGTTGCTGATGGGAAATACCCTTCCAAATTATGGCCGTAAACTAATTGTAAATTAAGATGAACTGAGGCTGTATATATAATAATTCCGAATCAGAGATCAACTGACCTTCACCATATAAATATAATCAGCGATTTTTTTCACCTGTTGCATTCTGTTCACACCCTTAAGCAGAGAAGTACCGGGAATTTTTATTTTATTATACAAGCTGTCTTCCTGAAGTGAATTCATAGCCATGTAAATATATTTGGCCTGCGTGGCAAATACTACACCTTCTGCGCTTGTTTGTTTTGCACTCAAGACACCTACTACTTCGCCGTCACGATTGATAATGGGTCCGCCACTATTACCAGGGTTGGCCGCAATGGCAATCTGACAAGTAAGGGTATCACCATTATAACCTGTACTTGCAGCCATATAACCTTCACCGTAAACAATGTCGTTTCTTGGAAAACCAAGAGTATAAATAGGTTCAGCAATATCTGCGCTGGTTTTGCGAATACTATAGGGAATAGAAGCCGGTGCTGTGAAAGAGGTATCGTTTATTTTTAAAATGGCAATATCCCGGGCGCTATCTACAAATACAACCTTAACAGAATAATCCTGGCCCTGTGTATTTTGCACCACTATGTTTTTGGCATTTTGAATAATGTGTGCATTGGTTACCAAAAGCCCTTTCGTTGAGATCAAAAAACCGGTGCCTCCTGTTTTGTAAATGATCGTTGGTGCACCGATAGCCTGCTTCACCTTATTGATTTCTTTATTTTGTTGTTGGTTTTGATTCTTGAGGGCATTAATCTCTCTGCCTAACTTCCTAAGTTCTTCGTTCGGCTTATCGGGTGTTACCGATAATACAAGCGCACTTATAATCAAAGCGGTAATTCCTGCAATAGATGCAGCAATGGAAGCTGTACGTTTGTACCTGTTGAAGAGATAAATGACTTTCGATTTTCCCTGAAGTTTTGCAGATTTTATTTCGCCTTTTTCTGTAAGATGCGTATGTGTATCAGTAATGATGGTTTTGAATTGGCGTGTCTGATCATAACGGTTCATTTGCTGAAGGAAGAAAGTATGTTCAACCACCATCTGATCAATATCAGGACTTGTTTTCCTTAATTGTTCAAAATAAACACGTTCATCAGGCGACATTTCACCTCTGATATATCTTTCAACCCCTTCTAATATTTTGATGTCATCCATTATTCAGGTCCAATTTATTTTGAGCGAAAAACAATTTTTTTAAACGTATTAAACATTTGTACTTCTGATTTTTTGCATTATCAGAATTGGTGTATCCAAAACTAGATGCAATTTCCTGCATATTTCTTTTCTGCAGGTAAAAGGCTTCTAAAAGACTTTTACATGGTTCGCCTAAGTTGCCCAGCGCCCTTTCCATCATGTAAAATTCTAAATCTTTTTGCTCATGATCTTCAACATCTTCTTCAACAGCTATTCCTTCTTCTTCACTTTCCACGAGCATGAATTTCTGTTGCTGCGCCAATTTTTTCAACCAAAGTCGTCTGCTCACTGAATAAACATAAGTCTTTATCTGGCAGTGTAATTCAAAAGATCCGCTTAAAACCTTTTGATACAAAACGATCATAGCTTCCTGAAAAATATCTTTTGCATCGTCTGCCGACCCATTATTATTGACCACCAGGGCCTGCACCATATTATAATTTTCCTTATAAATGGTCTCTACCGCACGGCGATCGTTCTTTGCCAAACCTTCAAGCAATGATTTTTCAATGTTTTCCGCCTTCAATGTATCCCTGGTTTATACGAACTGCTAAAAATAGTAACCCATATCCGGTGTTAAAAAATTTTTTTTCAAATCAGGGGTTACCTTCTTTCGTAAGCAGTATTAATTCTGGATAAACAAATAACCATGAAAAAATTATTAATGATCTTGACAGTTGCAGTTGCTTTGACAGCTTGTAACAACGACGGTGCAGGTGAGTCAGATGTAAAAGATTCTGTGCTGGAACAAATTGATTCAACTGGTGATGCCCGTGTTGATTCAATAAAAAATGCCACAGACAGTATCGAAAACAAAGTAGAGTCCACTTTTGAAAAGACTGATTCTGCCAATAAAGCTATTGCTGACTCGAGTAAGAAAAGCAATTAAATTTTAATGAGAATATTGATCTGCATATTGATCGTTTGCTTATTGGGGAGTTGTAACAACGATGGCAGTTCTACTAAAATCAAGTTTGATTCTATCGGGCGAGAACTCGATACACTAGGTAGGAAGATTGACACTACGCTGGACAAAGCCTGGGACTCCACCAAAGAAAAGGCAAAAGATTTGAAAAATAAGATTGAAATAAAATTGGATAAAAGAAACGATTCTATCCATATAAAAGACAGTCTATCTAAAAATTAAACTATCCCATTCTTCACAAAAACAAATAAACAAAATGAAAAAGCTATTATTCGTTTTCGCTATTGCCGGTACATTGATTGCCTGCAACAATGATGCTGACTCAACAGAGAACAAAAAGGATTCTATTGATTCAGTTGCCAATCAAAAAATAGATGCAATAGATTCTTCTGCCGAAACAAGGATTGACATGATTGATTCTACTGCAGAAGCAAAGAAAGATGCTCTAGATAAAAAAGACACTTTAAAAAAACGTAATTAAACAACAGAAAAATTAAAAGTATAATGAAAAAATTCTTAACGATCGCAGCAATAGCAGCTATAACTTTGGTAGCTTGTAACAATGATGGTGAAAGCACGGAAACTACCGATTCATCTTCTACTACTATTACTACTGATAACACTACTATCCCGGTTACCACTGATACTTCAAGTATGAGTTTAGACACAAGTTCAATGAACACAACTACTACTGATTCGGTTCAGCATTAATTGTCTGTGTTAATTTCTTGTCGGTCAAATAGTTAAGAGCAACGTTTTATTCATAGGTAAGCAATCGTTAGAAAAGCCGTCCTGTTCTCAGGATGGCTTTAATTTTGAATGTGAACGCTGCATGCTCTATTACCTTTGCACAAATTTTTATAAAAAAATGACTTTTGCGGACCTCGGTTTAAATGATAAATTATTAAAAGCAGTTGACGAATTAGGTTTTACACAACCTACTCCTATACAGGAAAAAGCAATTCCGGTATTGCTGTCAGGAACTAAAGATTTAATTGGGTTGGCTCAAACAGGCACCGGAAAGACCGCAGCTTTTGGATTACCTCTTTTACAACTCATTGATAAAGACAAAAAATTTCCACAGGCACTTATTGTTTGTCCTACCAGAGAACTCTGTTTACAAATAGTAAACGAAATGGAGATTTTTAAAAAGCACCTTACAGGTATCAATATTGTTGCTGTGTATGGCGGTTCTTCTATCTCACAACAGATAAGAGATATCCGTCGCGGTGTTCAGATAGTGGTGGCTACCCCGGGTCGCCTGATTGATCTTATAGAACGAAAAGCAATAAACCTCGAAGAAATTAAATATGTAGTGCTGGATGAAGCTGACGAGATGTTGAATATGGGCTTTAAAGAAGACATTGAATTTATATTGCAGAATACACCAAAACGTGATAGTACCTGGCTGTTTAGCGCCACCATGCCTGCAGAAATAAGGAATGTAAGTAAGCGATATATGAAATCGCCTGAAGAGATAACGGTTGGTAAAAAGAATACGGCAAATATTAATGTTGATCATCAATTTCTGATAACGACGGCACAACATAGATACGAGACCTTGAAACGCCTTATTGATTTTCACCCGGGTATGTATGGGCTTATTTTCACCCGCACCAAAATTGATGCTCAGGAGATAGCCGAAAAACTTACCCGTGAGGGATATGATATTGATGCATTACATGGCGACCTTACCCAGCAACAGCGCAATAAGGTGATGGATGAATTCAGAGAAAAAACATTGCAACTATTGATTGCAACTGATGTTGCAGCTCGGGGGATTGATGTACAGGGCATCACACACGTCATCAATTTCGAGTTGCCCGACGATGTTGAAGTGTACACACATAGAAGCGGCCGTACGGGCCGGGCCGGTAAAACCGGTGTTTGCATGTCTATTGTGCATGCACGGGAAGTAGGTCGTATCAGGCAAATCGAACGCATGGTGCAGGTCCCTTTTCATAAAGTGGAAATACCTACTGGCAAAGATGTATGTCGCAAGCAATTCTTTTACTTCATGGACAAATTGCTGCAAACCGATATCAGTCATGGGGATTATGAAACCTATATGCCGATGTTGGAAGAAAAGTTTGCAGATGTATCTAAAGAAGAAGTTTTGAAACGTGTATCAGCACTTGAGTTTGATCGCTTTTTAAAATACTATGAAAATGCGGAAGACCTGAATGCAAGAGAGCGGATTCGTGATGACAGAGGCCGCGGTGCAGATAGTGGTGCCGACAGATTTGGAGATAGAAGAAGAGAAACACGTGGAAGAGAATCAGGTGGAGGCAGTGGCAATCAAACAAGGTTGTTTATAAACCTGGGCACTAAGGATGGTTTTTATAAAGCAAGTTTTTTACAATTTATTCTTGACCTGAGTGATCTAAAAAAAGATGTATTAGGGAGAATAGATATGAAGGAAATGAATA
>Ga0183260_10001567_pt1 | contig 18960 bp, 20 predicted proteins | sample AntDrymUQ4972206_2_FD_129768 | JGI IMG/M metagenome (GOLD analysis project Ga0183260, IMG submission 129768) | Polar desert sand microbial communities from Dry Valleys, Antarctica - metaG UQ497 (22.06) (version 2) (version 2) | ecosystem: Environmental > Terrestrial > Soil > Desert | place...
CGAGGACGGGCACGTCCAGATGCGCCTCAAGCGCTTCAACATCAACCCCTTCGGCATCGGAGGCCGTTATGCCGGCTCGATCACCCGTATCTCGGACCGGGCCGTCATCAACGTGAGCGCCGGCGGCGGGCTGCTGCCGAGCGTGATCGGGCGCCACAAGCGCCGGCTCCTCGCCGAGGACGAGGAACAGGAGGTCCTGCATGGCCACGAGCCTTGAGCCGCTGAAGGGCGGCTACGACGTCGACGACAACGCGAGCCGCTTCTCCAACTACTTCCACGTGCTGCGCGAGCTGGTGCACCTCTCCTGCGGCTGGCTGCCGCTGGAGCCGCGCCTGGAGGTCAAGTACGCGCTCGGCGACCACCTGCACGACGACGCCCGCGGCCTGACGAAGATCAAGCGCCGCCTGTATGAGCTGCGCACGCCGAGCGACTACCCGGGGGCGCCCTGCGTCGAGCTTGGCGAACTGTTGGACCGCGCCAATGCCGCCCGCAGCTCGGCCGACTACGTCGAGGTCGCCTACGGCGAGCTCAAGCCCGCGCTCGCCGCCGCGATGCGCGTCCACCTCGACACGCTGGACCCGATCGTCGACGAGCCCTCTCTGCGCCTGCTCACCCAGCTGCTGCACCGCCAGGAGCGCCATGTCGTCGAGCTGTCCGCAACGCGGTCGCACCCCCTCCCCGTCGAGGACCTCGGCGCGCTGCCGATCCAGCTGCGCGAGGTTCGCGAGCTGAAGGTCATGCCGCCGCTCGAGCAGCCCGCGCGCGACGACTACGTCGACGTCACCGAGGAGGGCGACACCTATCTCGGCGACGAGCTGTACGTCAACGGCGACGAGAACCACGTGCCCACCGACCCGGACGAGCAGCAGCACTTCTTCCACGGGCTGATGGACGCCGAGCTGTGCGCCGCGGAGCTGATGGCGCGCAACTCGCACGAGCACCCCGAGATGCCGTGGGACTTCCACGTCGACATGGCCCGCCAGTGCTGGGACGAGATCCGCCACGCCGAGGTCCACGACCGGCTGATGGCCACCGAGCTGGGCTGCCGCTGGGGTGACTTCCCGATCGGCTTCGGCTACTTCAAGTCGATCTACCGGCTGGACCTGCTGAGCCGCCTCGTGCTGTTCAACGGCACGAGCGAGCAGAAGGCGATGTGGCGCCACTCGCACCGGCGCAAGGTGCTGGTCGAGCTCGGCCAGGCGACCGTGGCGCGGGTGTTCGACTACCTGCTCGCCGACGAGGTCCCTCACGTCCACAACGGCGTGCGCTGGGGCTCATACCTGCTCGGCGGCGACGAGCAGGCCTACCGCGAGAAGGTGCGCGAGCTGCGCCAGGGGCTGGACGCCACGGGACAGCCAATAACATAGGTCTCGCCTGCCAGGCGAGCGCGCTCGTTTCCTCGCCGCTCGCCTTCGGCGACGTCAGAAGGGCATCTTCCCGCGGCCCTTGCGGCCGGTGCTGCCGCTCTTGGAGACCGCCTTCTGCGAGCTGTCGAAGGGCTTGCGGAGGAAGCGGCCGACCGGGCCGGGAGCCTTGCCCGCGCTGCGGCCGCCGAAGCCGAGGACCTTCTGGCCGCCGCGCTCGGGATGGCGCGACAGACGCGGCACCAGGAACGCGAGGACGAGGATCAGGACGCAGAACACGGCGACGCCGGCGATGAGCATGGGTGTGCTCCTCCAAGGAAGGGGTTGTTGCGCTCGTACCCGGCACAGCGCCGGATCAGGCGATCATGTCGCCATGGCGGGCCGGTGCGCCGGCCAGTCGCGCTCGCGCTCCAGCTGGGCGGCCAGCGACAGCAGCACGCCCTCGCCCTCGGGCGGCCCGACGAGCTGGACGGCCAGCGGGAAGCCGTCGCCGGTGAAGCCGGAGGGCACCGCGGCGGCCGGCTGGCCGGTGTGGTTGAACACGCCCGGGTAGGGCACGAAGCGCGCGGTGCCGTTCACCGTCCAGAACGCGGAGCGGCCCTCGTATTCGAGGACCTTCGGCGGCCGCCGGGTGAACATCGGCGTCAGGACGACGTCGACGCTTTCCTCGAAGACGCGGTTGATGCGGGCGGCGTCGGCCGCCTCCTGCGCGCGGGCGCGCGCCAGCGCCGCGGCCGGGATCAGGCCGCCGAGCCGCATGTAGCCGCGCGTGCGCCGCGCCAGCCGGTCGGGATACGGGAGTGCCCCGCCCTCGTCGTGGATGCCGCGCAGGTAGCGGGCCACCATGTTGGGCCACACGCTCCCGAAGTCCAGCTCGCGCTCGATCACCTCGTGGCCGAGGCCGCGCAGCAGGTCGGCGGTGCCCTCCACGGCGCCGAGCTGCTCGGCGTCGGGCCGCGCGGGGACGCCGGGCGGCACCTTGCGCGACACGGCGATCCGCAGCCGTCCGGGCTCGCGCGCCGCAGCCTCGGCGAAGGACTCGCCGCCGTCGCGGATCGCGTCGTAGAAGCGAGCGCTGTCGGCCACCCGCCGGGTGATCGGCCCCCAGACCGACAGACCGTGCCACGGCTCCACCCTGGGCGCGGCTGGCACCCGCCCGCGCTGGGGCTTGAGCCCGAACAGCCCGCAGCAGGCGGCTGGGATGCGGATCGACCCGGCGCCGTCGGAGCCCAGCGCCGCGGAGGCCAGGCCGGCGGCCACGGCCGTGGCCGAGCCGCCGCTGGAGCCGCCGGACGTGCGCTGCAGGTCCCACGGGTTGCGCGTGAGGCCCCAGGTCGGCGACTCGGTGAAGGGCGTGATCGTCAGTTCGGGCACGTTCGTCTTGCCGAGGATCACGGCGCCCGCCTGGCGGATCCTGCGCACGACCTCGGAGTCGGCGCCGGCTGGCCCGCCCGCGGCGCCGGTGCCGAGCGCGGTCACCTCGCCCGCGATGTCGGTGTCGTCCTTGATCGCGACCGGGATGCCGAGCAGCGGGCGCCGGTCCCCGCTCCGGCGCCGCGCGTCGGCCTGGGCCGCCTCGGCCCGGGCCCGCTCTGCGAAGACGACCCGGTAGGCGTTCAGCGCGGGGTCGTGGCGGTCGATGCGCCCCAGGAAGAGCTCGGTCAGCTCCTGCGAGGTCGTCTGCCCCTGCTGCATCAGCTCTGCGTGCTGGTCGAGTCCGGCGAAGGCGAGGTCCATGGTCGCTGCAGGCTATTGAGCTGGCAAGCTCACGGTGTGCACGTCGGCGACACGATCCGTGAGCTGTGCTCGTTCGGCGGCCGCGGCGCCGGGACCGACGCCGAGCGCCGCGCCGCCCTGCGGCTGGCGGACGACCTCGGCGAGCGGGGGCACGACGCGTGGGTCGAGACGCACTGGGTCCATCCCGCGTGGGCGCTGACCGTCGCGCTCGCCGCGCTGCTCGGACTCGTCGCGAGCCTCGTGTCGGTGGCGGTGCCGCTGGCCGGCGTGCTCCTGGGGGCCTTCGCGGCGCTCTGCCTGGCGCTCGAGGCGCTCGGGGGGACGAGCCCGCTGCGCCTGCTGACTCGGCGGCGGGCGACCCAGAACGTGCTCGCGCTGCCCGAGCGGCCCGAGGGCGTCACGCTCCTGATCGTCGCGCCCTACGACGCGCCGCGGCGCGGCCTCGTGCTCAACGACCGCTGGCGCGCGCTCGCCGTGCGGCTGCGCAACGTGCGCGCGTGGCTGGCGCTGTGCGCGCTCGTCGTCGCCGGCGCCTCCGCGGCCCGGCTGTCGGGGATCGACGCGATCTGGCTGGGCGCGCTCCAGCTCGTGCCGACGGTGGCGCTGATCGTGGCGCTCGCCGCGGCGCTGGACATCGCGCTCTCGGAGTACTCCCCGGGCGCCGGCTCGGCGTCGGCCGCCGCGGTGGCGCTCGCCGTGCACGAGGAGCTGGTCCGGGAGGCGCCAGAGGCGCTGACCCCCGCGCTCGTGCTCTACGGCGCGGGCGCCTCCGGGCCGCACGCGCTGCGCGCCCAGCTGCGGCGCGAGCGGGCCGCGCCACTGCGGACCGTGGTGCTGGAGCTCGGGCCGTGCACCGGCGGCTCGCCCGCGTGGGCGAGCCGGCACCCTCAGCTCCGCCGCGCCGCGGAGGTCGCTTCAGCGGCGCTCGAGCTCCCGCCGGCGGCGCGGCGGCGCGGGCGGGTCCGGCATCCGCTCGGCGTGCGGCGCATCCCCGCCCTGCGGATCGCCTGCCTGGACCAGCGCGGCCTCGCGGCCCGCTCGCACCAGCCCGACGACACGGCCGGCGCCACCGACCCGGCGGTGGCGACCGCGGCGCTGGACCTCGCTCTGGGCATCGCCGACGCGCTCGACGCGGAGCTCTCGGCACGCGAGGCGAAGGCCGCGCCGGCAGGAGGCTGAGCGCGGCGGGAGGCGGGTAACTCCGACGGCATGCCTCAACCCGACTCCATGGACGAGCCCAAGGTCCTCGAGTGCCTCAACGAGGCGCTGGAGCTCCAGCAGCGCTCCCTGCTCCAGTTCACCCTCGCCTCCGGCAGCATGTTCGGCCTCGAGATGCAGGCGCTCACCGGCAAGCTGCGGGAGTTCGCCGAAGCCGAGCTGCACGACACGCGGCTGATCGTCGAGAAGATCTGCGCGCTCGGCGGCGACCCCACGACGCGCGTCGGCGAGCTGCGCTGGCATTCGGACCCGCACGACGCCGTCGACAACCTGATCGAGCACGAGGACGAGACCATCGCCGCCCTGCACGGGGTGATCCCGCACTCCGGCCAGGAGCCGCGCTCGGAGGCGCTCGAGCACCTGATGGAGCACCTGATCATGCGCAAGCAGAACCAGGTCGACTGGCTGCGCCGCGCGCGGAGGAAGCCCTAGCCTGCGGCGCGGCGCCGGCCCGCGACGATCCGCAGCCGCCGGGTGGCGACGAGCACCCCGCCGTCACGGTCGCGTGCGACGACGGTGACGCGCGCGTTGACGGCGCGGCGGCGGCGCAGCCTGCGGCCAGCGCCGGCGCCGACCGCGAGCTTCAGCGCCACCGAGCCGCGCCCCTTGCGCCGGTGCCGGCGGGCGAGCGTCACGGTGGCCGGCCGCTCGGTCGAGCCCTGCTCGCCGGCCACGGTGGCGAGCTCGTCGGTGCGCAGCGCGGCGGTCACCGCCGCCGGCCGGTCCAGCTCGATGCGGACCGTGAGCTTTCCCTGGCGCAGCGCCGCGATCGTGATCCGCCGTGGGACGCGCAGCCGGAGCCCGGGCGCGTCGGCGTCCTCCGGGGCGCCGGTCGAGGCGGCCGGCTCGGGGGCGGCCGAAGCGGCGGGCGCCGGTGACCCGGTCAGCGCCGGCGAAGCCGTGGGCTCTGCCGTGACGGTGGGCTCTGCCGTGACGGTGGGCTCTGCCGTCGGCTCCGCGGTGGGCTCTGCCGTGACGGTCGGCTCCGGTGCCGGCGTGGCGGCCGGCTCCGGCCCGGGCTCGGCGCCGAGGAACGGGCCGGCGATCTCGTAGACGGCGCCGAAGCCGAACGCCCGCTGGGCGGCGACGTACATCCGCGTGCCGGTCGGGTCGAAGACGACGCCGGCGAGCTCGTTCTGCTCGCCCGCGGCCTCGCCCGTGAGCTGCAGGAACGGAGCGACCGTGCGGTCCGGGGCGATGACGCAGACCTCCATGTCACCGCCGTCCTCGCACACGAAGACCTCACCGGCCCCGGTGACCGTGAGGTTGTCGACGCCGCGCAGCACGCCGGCCTCGCCCGCGGCGGCACGGTCGTAGATCGTCTCGATGCGGCCGGTGGCCGTCTCGTAGGCCCAGACCTGGTCGGTCTGCTTGGTCGAGAAGTAGACGATCCCCGAGTCGAACCAGATGCCCTCGCCGCCCGGGAACGGCCGCATCGCGGCGACCTGCTTGCGGGTGGGCGCCGCGAGGCCCGCCGGGTCGGGCACCTCGGCCCATGCGAGAGTGCCGTCCGGGCCGGGCACCGCCACCTCGAGCACCCCGCGTGGAGGCTCGGGTAGGCGTTCGGCGTGAAGCGATAGAAGCCGCCGTCCGGGCGATCCTCGGTCATGTAGAGGCGCCGGCCGCCGGGATCGACGGCGACCGCCTCGTGGTGGAACGTGCCAAGCGTCGGGCGGATGAAGCCCTGGCCCGCGACGGTCGGATCGCACTCCCACACGTGGCCGTACTCGTGCTCCTCGCAGGAGAGCCAGGTGCCCCACGGCGTCGGGCCGCCCGCGCAGTGGCGTTCGTGCCGCCGAGGATGCGGTAGGCGTCGGCGACGCTCCCGTCCGCCGCGAAGCGGATCGCCGAGCTGCCCGCGCCGGCGGCCGCCAGCGACTCGGAGTTGGAGACGAGGATCCAGCCGCCGTCGGGCGCGGCGTACGTGGCCTGGCCGTCGGAGAAGACGTGCCACGGGTATCCCGTCCCGGGCACGACCTCGCCGGCGCGGGCGATCGGGCGGGAGCTGAACCCGGGCGGCAGCCGGAAGCCGTTGGCGTCCGCGGCCTGCAGCGCCCCGTAGCTCGTCTCGACGGTGCGGGCCTCGGCGACCAGCGCGGAGCGCCAGAAGCCGGCGCCGAGCGCCAGCGCGCCCGCGCCGGCGAGACTCGTGCCCAAGAACTCCCTCCGCCGCATCCCCGCCATCCCGCGCGCATACTGGACGGCGGAAAGGCGGTGCTTTGGTCAGCTCACAGCACGTTCAACCCGCGGAGGTCCTCGACGGGCTCGGAGAACGAGCAGCTGCCGTAGCCGACGAACAGCTCGGCGCGGGCGGCGCTGACCGCCCCGGCATCGAAGCGCCGCCCTGCGGCCGTGAAGGCCTCGGCGTCGACTGCGAAGGCGGACGCGTCCTCCTCGAGCAGCACGGCGATCAGCTCGCGCTCGCCGCCCCCGGCGGCGTGCGCGAGCACGGCCGCGGCCAGCAGGTTCAGGAACCCGTGGACGATCCCGTCGCGGATCGGGTGGTGCAGCCCGGCGGTGGCCTTGAACGGCAGCCCGAGGTCGCGGCAGCCGACGATGAAGGCGGCCAGCTCGGCGGGAGAGGGGAACATGTCCGGCGTCGCGCCGCCGCAGCGCACCTTCGCGCCCGCTCCGGCGCCCGCGACCTCGCGCAGCTTCGCGTCGTCCCCCGGCCGGACCTCGAGGAACACCCGCGCCGGCGCGTCGCGGACGGCCTCTGCGCGCTCCAGCCTCGCCTCCACGACCTCCACGCGCCGCCCGGCGAGCTCGGGCAGCGCCTCGGTGTCGAGGATCACGCCGAGCGGCGGCTCGAAGTCCGGCGGCACCCGCTCGAGCTGGGAGGCGGGCACGAGGAAGCGGCCGAGCAGCCATGCCTCGGGCGTCCCGCGCGCGTGCCGGTCCACCTCGAGCGCAGCGTCCATCGGCAGGCTGGCGGGCGGGAAGAGCGCCGCGTGGTCGATCAGGCGGGAGAGGAGCGCGCGGCGGGCGTCGCCGTTCATGCCGGCGGGATCGCGTTGTGCTTGGCGGGCCACTCGCGGCGCTTGGAGGCGTACCGGCTGAAGCGCCGCACGATCTCGTCGCGGAGGTCCTCGGGCTGGACGATCGCGTCGACGACCATCTCGGAGGCGAGGTGCAGCAGCTCCACGCCCTCCACGTACTCATCCATCAGCTCGCGCCGGCGGGCGTCGCGCTCGGCGTCGTCGGAGATCGCCTGCAGCTGGTTGTAGAAGACCGCGTTGACGGCGGCGCTCGGTCCCATGACGGCGATCTTGGCCGTCGGCAGCGCCATCGTGCAGTCGGGGTCGAACGCCGGGCCGGCCATCGCGTAGAGGCCCGCGCCGTAGGCCTTGCGCACGATCACCGAGAGCTTCGGCACGGTCGCCTCGGAGACGGCCGAGATCATCTTCGCGCCGTGGCGGATGATGCCCTGGCGCTCCACCGCGGTGCCGATCATGAAGCCGGGCACGTCGGCGAGGAACAGCAGCGGGATGTTGAAGGCATTGCAGGTCCAGATGAAGCGCGCGGCCTTGTCGGCGGAATCCACGAACAGCACGCCGCCCTTGAACTTCGGCTGGCTGGCGACGACGCCCACGACGCGCCCGTCGAGCCGCGCGTAGCCGACGATCAGCTCCTTGGCCCAGCGCTTGTGGACCTCGAGGAAGCTCCCCTCGTCGGCAAGGCCGGCGATCAGCTCGCGCATGTCCCACGGCTTGTTCTCGTCGGCGGGGATCAGCTCGCGAATCGTCTTCTCGGCGGCGGCGGGCGCCGCGGGGGGCGCGGCCGGCGGCTCCTCCTCGAAGGAAGTCGGGAAGTAGGACAGGTACTGCTTGGCGAGGTCGATGCCCTCCTCGTCGGACTTGACGAGGAAGTGCCCGCAGCCGGAGTTGGCGGTGTGCATCTTGGCCCCGCCCATCTCCTCGAGCGAGACCTTCTCGCCGATCACCATCTCCGCCATCCGCGGCGAGCCGAGGTACATCGACGCGTTGCCGTCGCGCATGATCACGACGTCGCAGAACGCCGGGATGTAGGCGCCGCCCGCCGCGCTCGGGCCGAACAGCACGCACACCTGCGGGACGGCGCCGGAGAGGCGGACCTCGTTGAAGAAGATGCGCCCGGCGTGCCGGCGGCCGGGGAACATCTGCACCTGCTCGGTGATGCGCGCGCCCGCCGAGTCGACGAGGTAGACCATCGGCACCTGGTGCGCGAGCGCGGCCTCCTGGATGCGCAGGATCTTCTCGACCGTCTTCGGCCCCCACGACCCGGCCTTGACCGTCGGGTCGTTGGCCATCAGCGCCACCGTGCGGCCACCGATCGTGCCCATCCCGGTCACGACGCCGTCGGCGCCGAGGCCGTCGCCCTCCCAGTTGGCGAGCAGCGCGTCCTCGGTGAACGAGCCCTCGTCGAGCAGCCGCGCCACACGGTCGCGGACCGGGAGCTTGCCCTGCTGGGCGGACTTCTCGCGGTGACGGTCCGGGCCACCGGCGTAGGCGCGGGCGAAGGCGTCGTCGACGTGCTGGGCGTCCGTCATGGCGGGTGCGGACGATAACGCGCGCCACTCTCGTCAACTCTGGTTGACTTCTGGCCGGGGTCAATGTACGTTGACGGCATGACCCAGGCAACGGAGTTGGCGGACGCCACCGCGAGCACCGACCCGCAGGAGGGGCTGGCGGCGGTCGCGGCGCTGCGCGCCCTGCTCGAGTCGCTCGAAGCGCTGCAGATCCACAACGCGCGCGAGCGCGGCTGGTCGTGGCAGCAGATCGCCGAGGCGCTCGGGGTGAGCAAGCAGGCGGTGCACAAGAAGCACGGGAGCGGCCGGCGCCGACTGCTCGGCCGGAAGGAGCGGTGATGTTCGAGCGGTTCACGCGAGACGCCAAGGAGACGGTCGTGCAGGCGCAGGTCGAGGCCCGCGCGCTCGGCCACGACTTCATCGGCACGGAGCACCTGCTGCTCGCGGTCGCCGCCGTACCGGGCGACGCGTCGCGCGTGCTGGCCGAGAACGGAGCGACGGCCGACGCCCTGCGTGCGGCCGTGCGCGAGGAGATCGAATGTCCGCCGCTCGATGCCGGCGCGCTGGCCTCGATCGGCATCGACCTCGACGAGATCCGCCGCCGGGTGGAGGCGTCGTTCGGGCCGGGAGCGCTCGAGCGCGGCCGCGGTCGCCGGCCACACCGCCGCGGGATGATCCCCTTCACCCCGCGCGCGAAGAAGGCGCTCGAGCTGGCGCTGCGCGAGGCGGTCGCCCGCAGCGATCGCCATATCGGCGCCGAGCACCTCCTGCTCGGGCTCCTGCGCGACGACAAGGCGCTCGCCGTCGGGGTGCTGCGGCGCTCCGGCGCGCGGGTGGAGCGCGTGCGCGACTCGCTCAGCCCGGCGGGGAGTCGTCGCGGACGCGGAGCGTGATCTCCTCGTCCGCGCGCGCGGCGAGCGGCTGCTCGCCGGCCCGGTACGGGTCCGGCTCGGGCGGGAGCGGGCTGCGCGGGCGCAGGCCGGCGGCGAGCGCGCCGAGGCCGAGCAGAAGCAGCAGCAGCGGCCACCACAGGAGCGTCTCCTCCGCCCCGATGGCCACCACGGCCACGAAGGCGACCAGGTTCGCCAGCCCCAGGTAGGCGGCGCCGGGCACGCGGTCGACGGCCCCGAAGGCCACCAGCCCACACCCGGCGGCGAGCACCACGAGCTCCCAGAAGCCCGGCAGCAGCGCCTCCGGCGAACCGCCGAACAGACTCAAGAGCGCCAGCAGGCCGGCGCCCAGCGCCATCAGCGGGATCACGAGGATCGCCAGCCCGGCGGCGTTGACGAGCTGCTCGGCGTGCCGGGGCGCGCGCCCGCGCAGCGCGAGCGAGCCCAGCACGAGGCCCGTCGCGAGCGCCAGCAGCGCGAAGCGGTACGGACCCTGGGAGCCGGCGTCGAAGATCCACGCGAGCGCGGCGAGCAGCGCGACGCCGGCGGCGATCGCGGCGATCAGCAGCGACACCGCCGAGCGGCGCGACAGCGAGGCCCAGGCGGCCACGCCGGCGAGCGCCAGCGACGTCCAGGCGAGCGTCCCGGGCGGCAGGCCGGCCCAGACCAGGGTCGCGCGCGCCCCGGTCGCCGACTCCCCGGCGCCGAAGTCCGCGCCGAGCAGGTCGGCCAGCCGCAGCAGCGCGGCGTAGAGCAGCAGCAGCCCCGTCACGAGCAGCACGGACTGGTAGGCGGGCGGGCGCTCGTCCTCCGCGCGCGCCTGCAGCCCGACCCCGAGCACCGCGCCCGCCGCCAGCGCGAGGATCAGCAGGTGCAGGGCGACCCCGATGCGCCCGCCGAGGCGCAGCTCCTCGAGCGCGAGCCCCACGGTAAGCACGACGGCGCCCGCCGCGATCAGCGGGCCGCGGTGCGCCGGCGGGCGCAGGAGCTCCAGCGCGGCCGAGCCGCTCCTCCGTTCGCGGGCCACGCCGACGGAGGCTAGAGCCTGGCTAGCTCATGCGCTCCCCGCGGACCTCGACGGCGCCGTCGCTGACCCGCACGGCGAGCGCCGGCTGCGGGTACGCGGCCGGGCCGCGCTCGACCGAGCCGTCGGAGAGCCGGAAGACGCTGCCGTGCCACGGGCAGGTGACGCAGCCGTCGGCGATCTCGCCGCCGCTGAGCGGCCCGCCGCGGTGCGTGCAGCGGTCCGCCAGCACGCGGACCGCTCCCCCGTCGCGGACGACGAGCAGCGGGACGCCGTCGACCTCGACGCGGCGCGGCTGCCCCTCCAGGACGTCCGCGTCGTCGGCGACGCGGGTCCAGTCCCGCGGGTAGGCCTCGAAGACCGTGTTGTCCACGCCGATGCCCTCGGCGTAGGCGAGGTGCCCGCCGAGCCAGCCGCCCGCGCCCACGGTGCCCATCCCGGCCAGGGCGAGCAGCTTGCCGCGGCCGCGAGCGCCGCGCCCGCGCGCGAGGAGCGAGCCGGCGAACAGCGCGGCGCCGGTGCCGTTCACGACGGCGTGGACGATCCCGATCCGGCGGACGCTGTCGTTGCCCACCGTCGAGTCGGCGTAGTCCGACCAGCCCGTCATCACGGTCGGCACGGTGGCCAGCAGGCCCGTTCCGATCAGCTTGTCGGCCGACGCCTGGCCGTCCTCGCCCCCGATGAGGTCGAGGATCACGGCGCTCGTCCACGTCCCGAGCGGCACCAGCTGGAGCAGTGGGTGCAGGGCATGGCCGAGCCACGTTCCGCTCAGCGCGTCCTTCACCGGGCCGGAAGGGATGAGCTCACGGACTTTCTTGGCGACCGTAGAGGCGGGCGCGTCGAGCTGCTCGAGCGCGGCGAGGCGCTCGGCGAGGTGGCTGGCAACGGGGCGGCGATCGGACATGCGCGTGGGCTACCCGCAGTTCGCCCGCCGTAGTGGGTCTTCTCGTGACGTTGCACTCGAGAGACCGGCCGCCGGCGCCGCCAGGCAAGGACGCAGACCCGCAGGAATCCCTCTGGGATTTCAAGTGGTCGAGGACGCCGCATGGCGGTGATCGGCGGCCGCCGATCTCGGGTGGAACGTTGCGAGAAGGCCCACTAGCCTCCCGGCATGGCCATCGTCGAGACGGAGGACCGCGGCGCCGTCCGGCACGTCGTCCTCAACCGCCCGGAGAAGCGCAACGCGTTCAACGAGGAGCTCGTGGTCGCCGTGGGCGAGGCGCTGCGCGCCGCGGCCGACGATCCGCAGGTCCACTGCGTGGTGCTGCGCGGCGAGGGACCGATGTTCTCCTCGGGCATGGACCTCGGCTCGCTGGCGGCGCTCGCCTCCGAGCCGGAGTACCTGCGCCCGTTCCGGCGCGCCTGCCTCGAGGCGTGGAACCTGGCGGAGGAGATGGCCAAGCCGACCATCTGCCAGATCCACGGCGCCTGCATCGGCGGCGCGATGGAGCTGGCGCTGGCCTGCGACATGCGCGTGGTCGCCACCGACGCGCTGGTCGGGATGCCCGAGACGAGGATCGGGCTGATCCCGGACGTCGGGGGCTCCTCGCGGCTGCCGCAGATCGTCGGCCTCGGCCGGGCGAAGGAGCTGGTGATGACGGGGCGGCTGATCGGCGGCGAGGAGGCCGAGCGGATCGGGCTCGCCAACCGCGTCGCGCCCGCGGACGAGCTCGAGGGCGCCACGCAGGCGCTGGTCGACGAGCTGCTGGCCTGCGCGCCCGTCGCGGTCGGGCTGGCCAAGCGCGTGATGGACGCCTCCGCCCGCCCCGCGCTCGCGGCCACGCTCGAGCTGGAGGTCGCGATCCAGGAGCGCTGCGCCCGCTCGGAGGACTTCGCGGAGGGCGCCGCGGCGTTCCGCGAGAAGCGCCCGCCCGAGTTCAGCGGGCGCTGAAGCCCGCTCAGCGCAGCCGGACGCGGACGGGCCGGGAGCGGCCCGTCGCCCACGGGTAGCCGTTCTGCTCGCGCACGACGGCGCGGAAGCCGAACGTCGCGGGGCGCGAGGAGCGCTGGAAGCGGTAGATGCCGGTGAACCTGCCGTGGCGCGCCCGCACCGTCTTGAACGTCCGCCAGCCGAAGCCGCGCTGGTGGCCCTGGAGGACGACGAGCACGCCGCGGCGCGGCAGGCGCCCGCCCTTCAGCTGTCCCCGGAACACGACCCGGCCACCGCGTCGGACGCTGCGCTTGCCGGCCCGCATGCGCACGCCGGCGCGCGTCCTGAGAGCCACCAGCTTGGTCACCGCGGGCTGGGTGTCCTCGGCGAACGGCGTGTAGGTGAGCAGGATCTGGCGCGACGGGCCGCGCGGCGCGCGGTACGCGTAGCCGCCGTCGGGGCCCGTCGAGATCGACGGCAGCTCGCGGAAGCCGCGGTCCCCGGTCAGCACCCGGGTGGCCACGCGGATGACCGCGCCCGTGATCGGCGCGCCCGACTCGTTGGTGAGCCGTCCGCGCACGTAGCTGGACTCGCCGTAGGAGACGGTGACGCGCGGCCGCGGGCGCTTCTTGCCGAAACCGGCGGTCATCGTGACGCTGCGCGAGGCGCCGGCGCCGTTGGGGATCGGGTCCAGCGTCACCGTGCCGTCGGCCCGTGCGGAGCGGCCGGTGACGTCGACCGCGGTCACGGCGATGCCGTGGGGCCCGCTCGGGAGCCCGGCGGAGTCGAGCGTCGCCTCGTAGGGCGCGGCGCGGTCCACGACGGCGGGCCGGCCGGCGAGCGAGAACTCGACGCGGTTGAGGCCGCGGTTGTCGGACGCACTCGCGCGCACCGTGACGGGCGCGCCCTGCGAGACGTGCTCCGGCGCGGAGGCGATGGCGACGCGGGGGGCCTGCGCCGGGATGACCGTGTAGCGCAGGAACACGCCGTTGGGCGGCCAGTTCGCGGCGTTGTTCTCCATCCACGCGCGGCTCTCGGCGAGCGGTGCGAAGTACTCGTTGTAGACGGTCGTCCTGCTCACGGACGGCGCCGTGACCGTGAAGGTGAAGCGCCCCGACTTGCCCGGCTCGACGAACGCCTGGTCGAGCGGCGTGGCGCGCGCCCGGTTGAGCCAGCTGGAGTTCGCGAAAGAGCTGAGGCGGTCGCGCGGATTGGAGGTGCCGAGGCGCACGACGTCGTTGGTCCACGTCCCGGAGCCGACGTTCTGCGCGTTGAAGTACGACGTCGCGACCTGGCCCGACTCCAGCGTGAGGTACGCGCTCTGGCCGAGGAACTTGGCCTCGTAGACCCCGTTTTCCCCTGCCGCCGGCGCGGCCGCCACGAGGGCGAGCAGCGAGGCGAGCAGAACCATCCGTGGTGCCCTGCGCACGGCGCGGAAGGGTACGGCGGCGCGGCCGCTCGCGCAAGGGGCGCCGGCGGCCTCGGGCCTCACCACTCGTGGCCCACGAGCACGGGCTCGGGCGCGATCGCCACGCCGAAGCGCTCGCGCACCCCGCCGGCGATCTCGCGCGCCAGCTCCATCAGCTCCGCGGTGCTGGCTCCGCCGCGGTTGACGAGCGCCAGCGTGTGCTTGGTCGAGATGCCGACGCGGCCGTGGCCGTGGCCGCGTGGGAAGCCGGCGCGCTCGATCAGCCAGGCGGCCGAGGTCTTGATGCGCCCGTCCGGCTCGGGGAACGCCGGCGGGCGCAGGTCCGGGCCCGTGCGCGCCTCGAGCGCCGCGAACGCCTCCGGCTCGAGGATCGGGTTGGTGAAGAACGAGCCCGCGCTGACCGAGTCGGGGTCGGCCGGGTCGATCACCATGCCCTTGCCGCGGCGCAGCGCGAGCACGGCCTCGCGCACCCGCTCGAGCGGCGCGCTCCCGCCGACGGGCACGTCCAGCCGCCGCGCTAGCTCGGCGTAGCGCAGCGGGCCGGCCTCGCGGCCCTCCCGCAGCCGGAAGGTCACCGCCAGCACGACCCGGCGGTCGCGGTACTTGAACACGCTCGAGCGGTAGCGGAAGCCGCACGCGGCGGCCGGCATCACCTCGATCTGGCCGCTCGCGCGATCGAGCACCCGCACCGACACGACGGACTCGGCGACCTCCTGGCCGTAGGCGCCGACGTTCTGGATCGGCGTCGCGCCGGTCGAGCCCGGGATCCCCGACAGGCACTCGAACCCCTGCAGGCCGGCCGCGACGCAGGCGGCGACCAGCTCGTCCCAGGGCTCGCCGGCCTGGACCGTCAGGCGATCGCCGTCGCGCTCCACGCCGCGCGTGAGCACGCGCACCACCGTGCCGGGGAAGCCGTCGTCGGCGATCACGACGTTCGACCCGCCGGCGAGCACGAGCAGCGGCTCGTAGGCCGAGCGCACCGCCTCCGCCAGCTCGCCCTCCGTCCGGGCCTCGACCATCCGCGCCGCCGGGCCGCCGAGCCGCAGCGTGGTCAGCGGCGCGAGCGCTACCCGTTCCACACCACGGGGCCGGCGGTGAGCAGGTGCGAGCCGAGCGGCCGGCCGAGCACCTCCTGCGCCGCGCGGGAGGCCTCGAGCAGCGCGGCGAGCGAGACGCCGGTCTCGACCCCCATCTCGTGCAGCATCGAGACGACGTCCTCGGTGGCGACGTTGCCCGTCGCGCCGGGGGGCACCGGGCAGCCGCCGAGCTCGCCGAAGCTCGACTCGAAGGAGCTCACACCCACGTCCAGCGCGGCCAGCACGTTGGCGAGCCCCTGCCCGCGCGTGTTGTGGAAGTGGGCCGTCAGCTCGAGCTCGTCGCCCAGCGCGTCGCGCGCGGCCGGGAAGAAGGCGCGCACCTGCGCCGGGTTGGCCATGCCCGTCGTGTCGCCGAACCCGATCTCCTGGGCCCCCGCGCCGGCGAGCCGGCGGGCGATCTCGAACACGCGCTCGGGCGGGACGTGGCCCTCGTAGGGGCAGCCGAAGGCGACCGAGACCACGGCCTCGCAGCGCAGCCCGGCCTCGCGGGCGCGGGCGAGCACGCGCTCCAGCCCGGCCAGCGACTCCCCCACGGAGCGGTTGACGTTGCGGCGGTTGTGCTCCTCGCTCGCCGACAGGAACACGTTGACCTCGTGGAAGCGCTCACGCAGCTCGAGCGCATGCTCGAGGCCCTTCTCGTTCGGGACCAGCACCGACAGCGCGACGTCCTCGGGGACGTCGATCGCCTCCAGCACCTCGCGGGCGTCGGCGAGCTGGGGGATCACGTCGGCGCGCACGAAGCTCGTGACCTCCAGGCGCCGCAGGCCGGTGCCGGCCAGCAGCTCGATCAGCCGCACCTTCTCGGCGGTCGCGATCACCTCGGGCTCGTTCTGGAAGCCGTCGCGCGGGCCGACCTCGCGGATGCGGACGTGCTGGACCGACGTGCTCACGCGCCGGAGTCTAGGGTTCGCCGCCATGGCCGATCAGGTGGCGATCATCGGGGCGTCGGGCGCGCTGGGCTACGGCCTGGCACTGCGCCTGGGCACGGCGGGAGTGCCGATCGTGGCCGGCTCGCGTGACGCCGGGCGTGCCGAGGAGACGGTGGCGCGGCTGCGCGAGGCCGTGCCGGACGGGAGCTTCGATGGCGCGGCCAACGGGCCGGCGGCCGAGCGCGCCGAGGTCGTGTTCCTGTGCGTGCCGTTCCGGAGCCAGTCCGAGACGCTGACCAACCTCGCCGAGCACCTGCGCGAGGGCCAGCTCGTGGTCGATGCGACCGTGCCGCTGGCGGCGGCGGTCTCCGGCAAGGCCACGCGGATGCTCGGCGTCTGGCAGGGCTCCGCCGCCCAGCAGGCCGCCGAGATGGTCCCGCAGGGCGTGCGCGTCGTCTCCGCGCTGCACACGGTGTCGGCGCCGGCGCTGCGCGACCCGGAGGCCCGGATCGACGAGGACGTCCTGGTGTGCGGCGACCGCAAGGCCGACAAGGCACGCGCCGCCGCGCTGATCGAGCGGATCCCCGGCCTGCGCTGCGTGGACTGCGGGCGGCTGGAGAACGCCCGCACCACCGAGGCCCTGACGGCGCTGCTGATCGGCGTCAACGTCCGCTACAAGACCCACGCCGGGATCCGCGTGACCGCGCTGCCCGACGCCCTGTGGGATCGCCCGTCGTAGTCCTCGCCGGCGGCTCGGGCGGCGCGAAGCTGGCGCGCGGGCTGCAGGACGAGGTGGGCGGCGAGCTGGTGGTGATCGCCAACACCGGCGACGACGTGGAGATCCACGGCGGCCACGTCTCCCCCGATCCGGACCTCGTGACGTTCTGGCTGGCCGACCGGATCGACGACCGCGGCTGGGGGCTGCGCGAGGACACCTTCCACGTGATGGACGGCCTGCGCGAGCTGGGCGAGGAGGTGTGGTTCAACCTCGGCGACCGCGACCTGGCGCTGTGCCTGCGCCGGGCGCGGCGGCTGGCCGAGGGCGCCCGGCTGACCGAGGCGATCGACGAGGCGCGGCGGGCGCTCGGCGTCCCGGCGCGGGTGCTGCCGATGACCGACGAGCCCGTGCGCACGCACGTGCGGGCGGCCGGGCGCTGGTGGCCGTTCCAGGACTTCATGATCCGCCACGGCGCGGCCGGCCCCGTCGAGGGCGTCGAGCTGCGCGGCGTGGACGCCGCCCGCCCCACGGCCGAGGCGCTGGAAGCGATCGAGCGGGCGCGGGCGATCGTGATCGGGCCGTCGAATCCGGTCATCTCGATCGGGCCGATGCTCGCGGTGCCGGGCGTCCGCGACGCCCTGCTGGCCGCGCGGGCGCCGGTGGTGGCGGTCTCGCCGCTGGTCCGCGGGCAGGTGCTCAAGGGGCCGACCGCCGCCTTCATGGCCTACGGGGGGCTTCCGCTCAGCTCGGACGGGATCGCCGCGCACTACGCCGGCCTGCTCGACGGGCTCGTCGCCGACGAGCGGGCCGGCGGCCTGCCCACGCTCGAGACCGACGTGGAGATGGGCGACGCCGCAGCGCGGCGGCGCGTGGCGCGCGAGACGCTGGCGTTCGCGGGCGCGCTTCAGTAGTCGGCGATCACGAGCCGGTAGCCGAGGTCGAGCTCGTCGAGCTCGAGCAGGCCGGCGTGGCGGCGCTGCCACTGGCCCGACTCGAGGTCGGCGCGCAGGGCGGCCATCGCGGCGTCCACGTCGGCCGCCGGCAGCAGGCGGAAGACGGAGATGCCGTCGCGGACCACCGGGTCGAGGTAGGCGTGCGGGCGGCGCCAGTAGGCGCACAGGAAGCCGTCGCGGCAGTCGTGCGGGATCGGGACGATCTCGGTGCGCGTCGCGCCGAGGTGCCCGGCGATCTCGTCCATCGAGATGCTCTGCGGGCGCCACGTGGCGAGGTACTCCCGCGCGAGCCAGAAGTCGAGCAGCGCGGCGATGTCGAACTGGAACAGCACGGCGCGCCGCCGCGCCACCCGGCGCATCTCCCGCAGGCCCGCGGCGCGGTCGGGCCAGTGGTGGTCGCTGAGCACCGCCATCGCCGCGTCGAAGCTGCCGTCCTCGAACGGCAGCGCCTCGGCGGTCGCCTGCACGGCGGGGGCCGCGCCCGGCGGCCGCTGGGCGATCATCACGTCGGAGGGCTCGACGGCGAGCACGGCGCGGTCGCGCGGCTCGTAGCTGCCGGTGCCGGCCCCCACGTTGACGACGGTCCGCGAGTCGCCCAGCGCGGCGTGGATCGCCGCCGCGATCCGCGGGTCCTCCCCGCGGACGCGGGTGTAGCCCACCCCGATGCGGTCATAGAGCTGTCCCATCCCGGTCAGTCTGCCAGTGCCCGGGGTACCATCCGCGGCGCATGCGCACGGTCGCCGTCCTGCCGGTCAAGACGTTCGCGCGTGCCAAGCAGCGCCTGGCCGAGGCCGTGGGAAGCCCGGACCGGCGCGAGCTGGCCGGGGCGATGGTCGGCGACGTGCTCGAGGCGCTCGGCCGCGTGAGGGGCTTGGACGGCCTCGTGGCCGTCACGGCCGAGCCGCGGGCGGCGGCCGCCGCGCGCGAGGCCGGCGCCCACGTCGTCCACGACGACCGCGAGGCGGGGCAGTCGGCGGCGGCGGCGCTCGGCGTCGAGGCGGCGCTCGGGCTCGGCGCGGAGCGGGTGCTGCTCGTGCCCGGAGACTGCCCGGCGCTCGACGCCGGCGAGGTCGGTGCCCTGCTGGCCGGCGATCCCGCGGTGGGGGTTTTGATCGTCCCCGACCGCCACGGCTCGGGCACCAACGCGCTGCTGCTCACCCCGCCCGGCGCGATCGAGCCGTCGTTCGGGCCCGGGTCCTTCGCCCGCCACGCCGCCCGCGGACGGGCGGCGGGAGCCGTCGTCAGGGTCGCCGAGATCCGCTCGCTGAGCCTCGACGTCGACAC
>Ga0183260_10001568_pt1 | contig 18951 bp, 16 predicted proteins | sample AntDrymUQ4972206_2_FD_129768 | JGI IMG/M metagenome (GOLD analysis project Ga0183260, IMG submission 129768) | Polar desert sand microbial communities from Dry Valleys, Antarctica - metaG UQ497 (22.06) (version 2) (version 2) | ecosystem: Environmental > Terrestrial > Soil > Desert | place...
AGTTTCGATGATTATTTTCCATGTAGGATAAAGAATTGTAAGCTAAAGCATATAATGAATTGGCTAAACCTATTTGTAGATTATCATAATAATGAATTAAGAAATCTTAAGTGAACAGAGCCACTGTATGTAATGAACTAAATAAAAATGATAGATTTCTTATTATTTAATCCCGTTTATTACTGATTTTTATATCTGTTTGATAATAATTATCAAATAATGATTCCCATAAATAAGCCGTGGTTGGATGACGATGCTAAACAAGAAGTTTTGAAAGTACTTGATGAAGATGCATTGACTTCTCCTGCTAAGAATGGTGGAAAACGGGTTCAAGAATTTGAGAATCTCTTAAAATCGTATCTCAAAGTGAAGCATGTAACCGCTGTTAATTCGGGAACATCTGCTATACATGCCTCTTTGTTGTCTTTGGGAGTTAAACCGGGCGACGAAGTAATTCTTCCATCCTTTACTTTTGTAGCTACGGCCAATTCAGTTATTGCTACTGGAGCAAAGCCTGTTTTTGTCGATATAAACAAGAATGACTACACAATAGACGTTTCAGATATTGTGAAAAAAATTAATAACAACACAAAAGCAATTATTCCAGTTCATCTTTACGGTCATCCTTCTGATATGGATGAGATCAATTCTATTGCAAAAGATAATTCATTACAAGTTGTAGAAGATTCATGTCAATCATTAGGTTCTTTGTATGATCAAAAACAAACTGGTACCATAGGAAATTTAGGTTGTTTTAGTTTTTATGCCAGTAAAGTACTCACGACTGGAGAAGGGGGGGCAATTGTTACTAACGATGACAATCTATATGAAAAATTGCTAATGATAAGGAACCATGGTATGGTGCATGGATATGATACACAGATATTTGGTCTGAACTTGAGGTTACCCGAAGTAAGTGCCGCCATCGGAATATCTCAGATGCGAAAGCTAGACAGGATGCTACAAATGAGAAAAACAAATGCAGAATTATTGTTTGATGGATTAAAGAAATTTGAACAAAAAGGCTTACTCACATTGCCTTATGAACCTGAGAATAAAAAATTCAATTGGTATCTCTTTACTATTGGGTTCAAGGAAAATTCTCAACGAGAGTTGATCAAAAATAATCTTATTGAAGAAGAAATTGGTGCTACTGTCTATTATGATCCACCGATACATAAGACTCCTTATTATAGTCACCTCAATGATCTTAGCTCTGATACTTTTCTCTCTAATACTGTTTGGGCTTGGAATCATGTATTGTCATTGCCTGTTCACCCGCTGATAACTGAAACCGATATAAACAAAATTCTAAAAATATTTGAGAATAATCTACATTGAATCAACAATACTACATGAATTAGTTGGAACTGGGATTTTCTCCTAATAAATACCATTTTTATATGAGTTATTAAATCGGTTTTAATGTAAATGAAATTAACCATAGAAAAAGATGAATTTCTATCTAGAAGGTTTTACCTAGTCATTTTTTATTTATGTGCATTTTTTATGGCAACAATTACTTTTTATTCATTATATGTAAGTCTTGATGAATATTTGAATACTGGAAAGGTCATAATAGGAGAGGTATTGGTTAATACCGAATTTCCTGTTAAAGGGCTAGCAAAATTGGTAACCTATCTTATGATCGTGTCTGTGGTAGCTTGGTATTGCGTTACTAAACTTGGAGCAGATAAGGTAAAAAACATACCAAAAAGTGTAAGATCCATTTTGCAATTGATAGTTCTTGCAATACTAATACTTTCAATTTATGAATTCTTTTATAATTTTATAATATGGAACGCATTAATCACTGCTGATTTAATCAACGGTGAGTTAAGATTAGATGATTTATTTATGCCCTATCCTAATCCTGATACCCCGTGGAACTTGGTATTTGCTACAAAGATGTCTTTGGCCGCTTTGATTATTTCTGCTCATGGTTTCTACATAATATCAAAAAGAACCTGAGAAGCTGAGAAACGGTGAAACTTTGAGGTTAGAAATTGATACATGTTTAATTCAAAAAACATTTAGTTATCATCATGACTGCTGTTGCACTGTCTAATTCATTTTATGAGATTTGCATGCCCCCATATTAAAAGCAAATAAGATTTTATTACAGAAAACTGAAAAATTTTACCATGGGTAATATTGATAAAAAGAGTATTCAATTAACCGAAAAAGAGTGGCAAGTAATACTTGATTCTTTGAGCAATACTATTTTTAACGAAGAAATAACTGAAGAAGCCAGAAAAAATGCTAAAGATTTATTTCTCAAAATAAATAAGAATATCTAATTTTAAAGGTATAATATATAATTAAAGCAAATTAGTAGTATAGGTCATCATTAGACCTATTATTTAAGATAGAGTTTCTATTTTGATCTATTTCTGATGGTTTATCTTTGGTCATTAAGGGATATCATAACTATAGCTATTTTGAGTTTCTTTATCACATTCTGTTAATCTTTAGTTGGATCTATTCTATAATATGTTGGATGTGTTGAACACATCGAATTTTCGTTATTTATTGTATATAAAACCTAACACTCGAATAAGAAATGTCAATTTTGACATTCACCTGTGTCCGGTTTTTTATTCGTTTAACTAATGCTTATATTCTTGTATTTTACAAAAGTACTGTATCCGTTGTATTGATTGATTGTGATTTTATTAAATTATACAGATCATTAAACAACTAGCCAATACATAGAGAAATTAAAATACATGTGAGCAGTCACCATATAATTCCGACTACATTATACTCCTGATTTCATCATATTTTAAAAATATCGTCAAGATCAATTATAGTTCCAATCTACTTTGAAAGTATATTTCTAATTTGCTTTACTAATTCCAATATTCTATCGATATCGTTTGCTTCTGGATTCAAATCTATATATTTATAAAGAATTTCTAAAGCCTGTTCATATTCCTTATTTCTATATAAAATTATACCTTTGTCTCTGAGTGCTTCAGAACTAGAACTATCTAAGGACAGAATCATTTCGTTTATTTTCATTATTTTGTTTAAATCATCCACTTCCATGTATCCATTTTTCAAATTATTTAAAACTCTGACTAAAATTTGTGATGAATCTGTCTTCTTCATCAAATCGTTAGACAAAGAAATGGTAGATCTAGGATATGCCTTGTTCAAAAGATCTTGTAAGATATAGTCATCCATGATTCTACCGTTGTTGAAAGGATCAATTACTATGGATTCGTCCGTATCTTGGTCTAGTATGTATTTGACTAAAAAGTGAGATGGAAAATTAACGGGATGGAGTTTAAAATCTATGTAACTAGCAAGGTGAATATAGATTAATGATAGAGTTATTGGAATTCCTGTCCTTTTTTCTAATACTATGTTTAAATAATTATTGACAGGATTATAATAGTCACTAATATTTGGTTGAAATTTTTTATCGTCAAAGAAAAATTCATTCAATTTTTCAATAATATGGGTTGGTCTCATACTTTTTGTATTTTTTATTTGCGAGTTTAACTCTTTTCCCATCTCATTCATCATGCTCATATATTCTGATATTTTCAGGTTGGGATAATCGATAATTCTAGCAATATGAAGTACATATTCTGTTATCTTTACTATGTTATCATTTTCTTGCACTTTCTCAATTACTGTCTTTTTCCAATCTTTCAGGTAGTCTTTCTCTATCTTATCTTCAAAACCCAATATTAGTAAAAGCTTGTTTCATCCTTATAAGTAAAATCAAAAAAATATATCATGTTACAGTCGCTGAAATATTATCGATGATTTTTACCATACATTTAGTAGTTTTTTCCAGAAGGTCGATCCTGGCAAATTCGTTGGGTGAATGTATCTTTGAGAATATATAGGTCCCACCAATTGAAATGCAAGGAGCTTTTAGTATATCAATAAAATCATACATGGGTCCAGTACCTGCAGATGAAATTGATATTATTGAATCTCCAAAAATTTCATTTGCAGATTTTTCAATTATTTTTACATACTGATTGTCTATTGCAGTTCTTCCAGCGGCTTCTCCATGGATAAGTGTGACTTTGATATCATCAAATCCATTTTCTACTAGATGTTTCTCTAACCTTTTAAACTGGAGACTCGGGTCCATATTTGGAACCAAACGAAAGTCAATCTTTACCATTGCTTTTGAAGGCGTTATGGTTTTTGCACCCTGTCCTGAATATCCAGAATTTAATCCAGATATGTTACATGTTGGTTCACAAGTCAAAGCTTTCTTAACTCTTTTCCCGCTAAGATTATTGATAAATTTGCTGATTCCATACTCTTTTTTAAAACTTTCTTCATCAAATGGTTCGCTGTTTACAATCAAACTTTCCTCTTCAGATAATTCCTTAACTTCTTTAAACCAATCCTTTATCAAAATATTTCCTTCTCTATCGACTAATGTTGATAATGCTTGGACAATTCTCCAAGCAGGATTTTCTATCAAAACAGCTAGACTAGAATGAACATCTCTGGAGGCACCTTGTGCCGTCAATTCTACGTATAAAAGACCTTTCATCCCCAAACTGATAATAGGTTTTTGTTCCTGATCTATATATCCAAATTCCCAAATAACCACATCAGTCTTGAATTTTGTATTGTATCTTTTTAGATATTTTGATATGTTATTGCTTCCGATCTCCTCTTCTCCTTCAATTAGAAACTTTATATTCATTGGAACATCGCCTCTTTGTTTTAGAAAAAATTCTATAGCTTTTAATCTGGTTACAAGTTCACCCTTATCATCGGAAGCACCTCTTCCATAAATTAGATTACCTTCTACTTTACCTTCAAACGGTTCATATTCCCATAAATCCCTAGGTTCTTCTGGTTGTACATCATAATGGTTATAAAATAATAAGGTCTTGCCATTTGGATTTGATTTGGATTTGACCTCTCCATAAACTAGTGGAGGTGCAGAATTCTTGTGATCATCCTCAAAATATATCAACTCTGCGTCGATTCCTATTCTTTTCATCATTGCAACGATCTCTTTAGCACACTCTTCCAAATTTTGCTTTCTTGCAGAAACACTTGGAATTTTTATCAATTTCTGAAGATCGCTTATCAGTCCATGAGTATCAATATCTATTGTCAACTTATTTGAAGACATTTAGCTATGATGATAAATATTTCTTTAATATAAAAACTAAATTTTTTTAATATTTTTATAATCAGATGATATACTTTTTTTATTGAGTAATGAAAATTTAAAGAACATTTTCCTTTCACCATCTTCTATTGCTGTAATAGGAGCATCAGAAAAACCTGGAGTAGGTAAAGCTATTTTTTCAAATATATTGAGCGGCTATAAGGGAAAAATATATCCTATTACCCCATCTAGTACATCGGTAGCTGGCATAAAGGCATACAAAAGCGTACTTGATGTAGATGACGACATTGACCTTGCGGTAGTCGCCACTCCCAATAGAACCGTTCCTGCAGTAATGGAAGAAATAGGGAAAAAAAATATCAAATCTTGTATAATTGTTTCTGCAGGCTTTAAAGAAGTTGACGAAACTGGTGCAAAATTAGAACAACAAGTACAAGACATTGGAAAAAAATATGGAATCAGAATAATAGGACCCAATTGTCTTGGAATAATGAGTCTTACAGATCAAAATCTCATGAATTTAACATTTTTGAAAATTACTCCTAAACATGGCGAAATAGCTCTTGTCTCTCAAAGCGGTGCTATTTGCGCGGCAACGGTAGAGGATGCCATAGCTCAGGGAATAGGGTTTTCCAAAGTAATTAGTATGGGAAACAAGGTAGATATGGATGAAGCTGATATACTTGAATTATTAGAAGATGATCCTTATACCAAAGTAATTGTGATGTATTTAGAGGATATCCATGATGGACGTAGATTCATGAATGCTTCTAAAAGAATTACTTTAGAAAAAAGAAAGCCAATTGTTGTTTTAAAATCTGGTAGGACTCCGGAAGGCGCCAGAGCCGCAATGTCTCATACAGGTGCGTTGATGGGTTCAGACGAAGTATACGATGCTGTATTTAAGCAAGCTGGGGTGATCCGTGTAGATACAATGCAGGAATTATTCGAATTAGCAACCGCTTTTTCAAAACAACCTTTACCAATGAATAATATGGGAGTCGTAATTGTTTCTAATGCAGGTGGACCAGCAATCATTTCCACCGATTCTTGTTCCAAATACAACATACAAATGGCAGATATTTCTAATTCGAAGGAAAGTATATCTAAAGTTATCCCGCCACATGGATCCTCCCGAAATCCTGTTGATATAGTAGGTGATGCGGATTTCAATAGGTTTGAAAAAGTATTGATTGAAGTATTAGCTAATTCTAATGTTGGGTCTGTAGTAACAATGTGTACTCCATCTGCGACTTTAGATTATAATGAATTAGCCAAAACAATAATTCGAACATCAAAGAATACTGGCAAGACAATGCTAGCTGCATTAATGGGTTTGGCTGAAGGTGTTGAAAATAAGTCTATATTGTCAGAAGGAGGAGTACCTCATTTTATGTATGCAGAACCTGCCATAAGGACATTAGATTCAATGTATAGGTTTAGTAATTGGTTAAATAGTAAAAAGGAATCTATACCTACTTTCCCCGTTAATAAGGAGAAGGTTAGGGATGTTATATCCAATGTTTACGAACAAGGTAGAACCAATCTATTAGAGGATGAAGGCTATGCTGTACTTCAAGCATATGGATTTCCCGTTCCAAAGAGTGTGCTAGTAAATAATGAAGATGATGCTGTTAAATCTGCAATAGAAATTGGTTATCCTGTAGTCATGAAAATATCTTCAAAAGATATTATACACAAATCAGAATCGGGCGGTGTAAAAATTGGTTTAAAAAATACTGATGATGTTAGAAATGCATATAATTCTATCATGTCTAGTGTAAAAAATTATAATCCAAACGCAAGAATTGAAGGTGTATTGATTCAGGAAATGGTAACCAATTCCAAAGAATTAATCCTTGGTGCAAAACAAGACAAATTATTTGGGCCATTACTGATGTTTGGATTAGGGGGAATCTATGTTGAGATTCTAAAAGATGTAAATTTCAGACTGGCTCCCATTTCTGAATCAGAAGCCAGGGAAATGGTGGATTCAATCAAAACCATTTCTTTATTGAAAGGGGTGAGGGGTGAAAAATCATCAGATATTTCATCCGTGATTGATTGTTTGCTCAGATTATCTCAGCTAATTGTAGATTTTCCAGAAATCGAAGAATTTGATATTAATCCGTTACTGGTCCTAGAAGAAGGACGTGGTTCACGGGTAGTGGATGTGAGGATTGGATTAAAAAATAAATAAATAAATAAATAAACTATTTCATTCTAATTTTTTGCCACATTCTTCACAAAAAATGGATTCTGCCTCATTATTGTATTTGCAATTTCTACACGTTTTAGTATCTATTTTTGTTGTTGTTGTTGCTGCTGTTGATAATGAGCTATTGATGGCCATATCACTATTACCTCTACTAACGTTACCATTACCACCTCCAGAACCTCTTGATTTATTCTCGTTAGATTGTAAATTTTGATCTGCCAAAATAATTATGTCTCCTATTTTAGAAATCTTATTCCATTCTATTTCTTTAATTTCATTGTTTGAATCTTTTATCTTGAAACTAAATTCAACTTTTCCATCTAATAATTTTCTTAAACCAATTTCTTGTACTTTGCCAATTAGGTGTGCATTATTATCATAAGTTGACATCCCAATTATTTTTTCAATATGCACATAAGTGGATTTCAAATCAGGAATGGCTTTATCATTATCGTTGTTTTCAATTTGATTGATTGGATTAATGCTCTTGCTCTCGTTTCTATTTTCTGTTTCTACTTTTCCGTCATATTTTTCATTCTCTTTTTCTGTTTCTTTTGATTCTAAGTTCACATTTTCTTTTGATTCATCAAATTTTCTATATTGGGCTATAATGTAATCACAGTTTTTGCATTTGTATTCTCCTTTTTCTTTTAAAATTATATTCTCGCCCAAATCTTCGTTGGGGTTTTCAAATTCAAGATTAGGCGCCCCTTGATATTCTTTTTCACATTTGTTACAATAATATTTTTTAAATCTGTCTTTATCTAACTTGCCTATGCCTGCCAAAAAAAGCTCAGGACCGCCCAAATTTGCTATCTTTTGCTCATCATCACTAACCTTTGCAATTGCATATCCTCCAGAACCTCTTAATTTTTTTTCGACAAATGTTTTTTCCTTACTCATGGTTACAAGGCCAATTAAACGGTGAAATTTAAATAATATATAGGTATAGGTATCTTGGTTCGAATATTACAAATTATGAATGGACAAGAAAAATGTTAATCAGGGCCTACTATAGGTAATGCCTTGTTAGCGGGCAAAGTTATTATTTTTTCTTGTTGGTCTTTATCTATTCTCTCAAATTCAAGTGTCATCTCAATAGGTGCGTTATATCTTGAACTTAGTTCTTCTGCAAGTTGAGCTATAGATTGTTTATCTGCAAATTCTTTAGATCCTTGCAAGAATACCCTTGTTTGTCTATATGCTATTTTGCCACCAAACTTTGAACTGAGAAAATTTGCAATATCTTTTACCTTTTCAACCGGTATCTCATTGTAGTAGAAACATATTCCATTAACGGGTTCCTTATCAAATGGAGTTCCATATCTATACCAAAATACACCAAAATGCTCGTGGTCACCTTGTAAACATTTAATCTCCCAATGATTTACATTGTCAATAGGATAAGTTCCATTCCTTAAATCATCTAGGCTAAGCCTCCAGTATCTTACACGCATTTATTTAGGGTAGGATTATGCATTTTATATTTGTAGATTTAATATAATGTTCTAAATATCCTTTGGTTTACAAAGGCATTACGGATTGTCCTAAATGTAATCTGCTAGAAAAAAGATAGAAAATAAATTATCCTAAGGGAGAATTTTACAAACCGTTATAAATCCTTGCAATTTTTCTAAATCTATTTGGATAATAGATTAGACTTGTTGATGGAAATGGAACAACACTTTGATAATAAAGACGAGGCATATTTTAAGAATCTAGTTGACCATGAGGATTATGTAATAAGAACTAGAGCCGTATGCATATTAGCAGATATTTCTGGAGAAAAAGCCATTGAACCTATTGGACAAGTTCTATTAAATGATTCAGACCAGCTTGTAAGACACGAAGCAGCCTTTTCTCTGGGCCAATTAGGGCACAGGTGGAATAGACGTTCTATCAAAAGCTGTACTAGACGACCCAAGTTTTTTTGTTAGACACGAAGCTGCAGTTGCATTGGGAGTTATAGGGTCAGAGCAATCACGAAAAACCCTTGAGCGAGCACTAAATGATGAGAGCGAAGAGGTAAGAGAATCTGCTATGATGGCACTAGCAAATTTAGACTATATCTCACATGTAAAAAGAACTAATAAGTTTACAAGTTTGACCGGTGGATGATTATCATTCAAATTCAAAAAGAAAGAAGACTAATCAACAGAGACTATGATGTTGTTCTATACTCTCTATAGCTGAGCTGGCAACTAAAAAATCGACAAATTAATATTGATTCTATAAAAAATAGTACTATAAAATGTCTGATCTCAAACAAGATGAGGAGGGTTTAGCACTACTTCTTGAGGAAAATGTAAACGAATTTAATGGGTGGCGTTTAAAAAATCTCACTTTAAAATTAGACTTTAGTGGAACTGATTTTTCAAATAAAGATATCTCTAAAGCATATCTTAATGGCATAACTTTTACCGAATGTAATTTTACAAATTCAATAGTGGTGGGCACCAATTTGGTACAATCCAATTTAACAAGAACTAATTTCGAAAGTTCTGATATGTCTGAAGCTTTGATACTGTACGCCACAGTAAAAGATTCTAATATTTCTAAAAGCCAATTAAGCAATACCAATTTCATGTGGTCAGATTTACAGAATTCGGATTTTAGACAAAGCAATATGTACAAGACTATTTTTGTTGAGGCGGATCTTAGAAATGCCAATACAGAAGGACTAGATAAGAGTAATGCTTATTTAAAATATGCAAAATTAAAGGGAACTTCTTGGGAATAGCATGACTGTCTGTTTCAATTACATGGGCTTTAAAGTAACATCATTCTATAAGAAAATCACTGCAAGTAATTTCAAACTAAATTGCTTCAAACTTTTCTCTATTTAAAAACCAGACTTGCATTATCTTATACTGATAACAGGAACTATTGTCATTTTATGTTATCAAGTTCTTTTTTGTTTTGTTAACGTAACAAAGTGAGTGTAGCATTAGCAGTACCACTTTTATTTAATAATTGTTATGATCATAGATATTGAGCAGTCAATCCAAAATAAATACCTCAAAAGGTAAAATGGTTTTAACTGTAGCAGCAATTGCATCATTATTAGTGATGGCAATGAATGTAAATACATGGAACGCAAATGCAATAGAACTAAGTAAATTTAAGGACTTCCAAGGAATAGATGATATTGGTCAGAGTGCAGAATGTGTTATTGTAGTAGTAGGATGTGACGGTCAAGGTTCTGTTGGCAGCAGTGGAGATGTAAATGTCGGAAGCGGTGATGATGATACCAACACAAATGGAAATGGCGGTAATACACCTCTCCCCCCAATAAATCAAGAAGACTGTGCAGTATGTCTTGCAGCCTTATCTCCTGAACAACTAGTTAGTCTTCGAGCTGCATTACAATTAGGTACAGATGCAACATTACTTGAAATTTGTGCAGCACTTGACCTAGTAGCAACAGTTGGAGCCTTAGTGGTATTATTAGATGGTATAGGACTAAGTGCTCAGGCAATTGTCGACTTATTGGCTTGCTTAGACATTGAAATCAGCTTAGACGCGGTTCTTGCAATCCTGTTATAAAATAGGATTCAAGTATGACCCAAAAATTTTTATTTTTTTAGAATATGCATACTGTATCAAAGTAAAAGAATTTAGTTAGTTTTATATCTGAATTTAAAGTTTATCATTTAAAAATCCGATTAGGAATAGCTTTAGGCCCGACTAGAAAGTCAAATTTGTTACTCGTTTAGAGGATTCTAATATAGATACCAGTATAAGATAAGATAAATTTCTACTATTTTAGCACAAAATTATTATAAACATGTATACCGAATTCATAAGCCGTGTCTTCATATTCATTTTTAGTAAGATTTTCCGGTCATCCGTATGACAGCAATCATAGCTAGAATTGACACGATGAATGTTACATGAATATATTTTTATTATTGCTTTCTTAGTAAAAAAAATCAAATCTATCTTCTTAATGCATACACGTCTGTATCATAACATACTTAACTAGAATGCTCCCAGGGATTTCGTCACTAATGTAGTAAATTAAGCACAAAGCATTTGTATTGGTCGATCCTTTGTCTTTAGGATAAAATATCTTGATATTCTATAATCTTATACTAAAATTTCTCATAATTTTTATGTTATTGTCAAAAAAAAACACTATATGCCATTTACTACCATTTATATAAAAAATTAATAAGTATGCATTACTTTTTAGATAAGATGGAGGGAATAGGTACTGCAGAAGGATTAGAAGAGTCTACTAAGACAATCCTGAATGTCTTAAATAATTCTAGAAATAGTCTATTAATTTGTGCAGACCAATATTGGCCTTCAGTCGCGATTGGAATAGACGTTTTTAATAAAGCGATGTTTGACTTAGAGAAAAGAGATATAAAATGTCGATTTATTACCGAGATAACGAAAGAAAACCTTGCTTTTTGCAAAGAATTATTGAAAATAGCTGAGGTGCATCATTTACCTGGGCTAAAAGGAAATTTTGCAGTAAATGAAAACGAGTACATTGCATCGGCGACAATGAAAAATTTACAATTATTGTCTCAAGTTGTTTATAGCAATTCAAAGGCAATTGTAGAACAACATTATTTCTTTTTTGAGAACTTGTGGGATAAATCCATTTCTGCAATAGAAAAAATTGATGAAATTGAGAAGGGCATAGTTCCCGAAATTATAGATGTAATTAAGAACCCATTCGAAATAAGGAACATTTATTTTGATGTTTTAAAATCCAGTACTTTTGAAATAATGCTTATACTTACAACTTCTACTGTTTTTATGAGAGAGGAAAACGACGGAATAATGCAATCTTTGATAGATTCTTCAAATAAGAACGTAAAAATTAGAATAATTACTCCAACATTTACTAATTCAGAAAATGAAATTGACAATCTAAATCAAAATAAAAATATTGAAGTTCGACATATCGAATCGCCTTTTGATGCGCAGATAAATATGCTAGTCGTAGATAGAAAGTACTCCCTGATAGTGGAATTAAAAAATGATACCAAGCAGAAATTTACCGAAGCAGTTGGCTCAGCAGTATATTCTACAAGTAAACCTAAGGTTGTTTCCTTTGTTACCATTTTTGAAACATTATGGAAACAAACTGAACTATATGAAAAACTTAAAGACGCAGACAAACTTAAAGAAGAATACATAAGAAAGCTTAGGCTGGCTGACAAAGCAAAAGATGAATTTGTTAATATCGCTGCTCATGAGCTAAGAACTCCAACACAAAGTATTTTGACTTTTGCAAATTTATTAAAATATGATATTAATAAGAATGAATCAATAGAAGCAATTCATAGAAATGCTAAAAGACTTAACGTTTTGATAAAGAATATTTTAGATGTTACTAGGATTGAAAGTGACAAACTTTTATTGCATCAAGAAAATTTCAACTTAAACGATTTATTAATTACCGTCATAAAGGATTATACAAGAGAATTAAAAAAATCCCATTCTCATAAAAGGCATATAAAATTGCATTATGCATTACAAAAAGAAATCAGAGGACCAGATGCTCTTATTTATGCTGATAAGGAAAGAATAGTTCAGGTTATTTCTAATTTGCTCGATAATGCTATAAAATTTATTGAAAAAGATGGATTGATCATGATAACTCTTAAGATATCAAAAGGAGATGGTCCAAACGAATACGGATACGCGGAAATAATCATTAAAGACACGGGAAGTGGGATCTCAGAAGAAATCCTTCCTCATCTTTTTACTAAATTTTCTACTAGATCGTTTCAAGGTACTGGATTGGGCTTGTATATTTCAAAAAATATTATTGTATCCCATGGTGGAAGTATGTCGGCTGAAAATAATAAAGATGGAAAAGGTGCAACTTTCTCTTTTATAATACCATTAATTAAGACCGACCTGATACAAAATATTTTTGGAGTGAGTGTATGAAATGAAAAACAAAAAAAATAAGATAAAAATTCTTATCGTAGATGATGAGGATGATATTACCTTATCTTTCAAACGCATCCTAGAATTTCACGGATTTGAAGTAGACACATTTAATGACTCTAGTTTAGCCTTGTCAAAATTTGAAGTAAATTACTACGATATTGCACTTCTTGATATTAAAATGCCACATCTAGATGGTTTTGATTTGTACAAGAAAATAAAGGAAATAGATAATAATATTAGGATATGCTTTTTGACTGCTAGCGAGGCGTATTATCAACAATATCGAGAAAAAGACTTTCATGAATTAAGCAGAGATTTGTTTATTCAAAAACCAATTGAACTCGAAGAATTACTAAAAAGAATTGATTATATGCTCAAGTAATTATAGTATTCTGGATTTAGATATTCTCAACCTAAAAGTGGAGAATCACTACTCAATCATCTCTCTCATCACCCACCTATCCTTGTAATGTCTGTCTATTTTTCCCCTCTGCCTTATCTCGACATATTTCTTTATAGTGGATTTTGATAGAGATATGGATCTACAACTATGCATATTTTTTATCATGTTTAGACAAGCGAGATCACCATAACTTAATATAGAATGACGATATCTTCAATTGAATATTAAATAAAAATTGAATGGTTACAAGTTTGCTTTATAATTATGATGTGAATTGAGATTTTAAATAACGTAGAGGATAGTAGTACAGTTAATATATGATTGAATAATGATTTGATCACAAGATATACCAAATAATAGAACTAAGTTTAATTTGTATTTCTTCAATTTGACAAGGGATCGGATCGGAGTGTTAGAAATTCAAATTTAATACTATCAAGTCTGATGAATGTAAAAAACTTTAGGCTTATTTATATAAATATGTACACGCCTTTATCCTTTTGAAAAATTCACTAAAATGAATCTTCTAAAAGGATATTGGTATATATTCGCAATATTAAGCAACAACCATATATAGTACCTGATCTATATTATCCATATAAATATGATAGATAGCCTAAACAATCTATCTGATTACGATAAGGATGATAACTTTGAAAACACTTTCAATAATTCCATTGTTGGTGGTCCAAGATCAAACATGGATTCAAATAGTTTAACTAAAGAAAGTAATCAAGAACAAATAAATTTTATTAATTTCACACAACAATATTGTATAGGATTTATAGATATAATTAATTCCACACAAGAAACTGCAAAAATTAAAGACCCTAAAAAGTTAAGAAAATATTATTCACTTTTTTTGAATTCCATGAGTACCATACTTAATCAATACGGTGGGAAAATTGTTAAAAATAGTGGGGATAATTTGTTTTTTTACTTTCCAAAAACATCAAATCTCCGTAATCAACAGGCATTGCAGGATGTTTTTGATTGCACCACTTCAATGATTAAATCAGGCAAACCTTTGAATCAAGAATTAGCAGAGGAACACTTGCCCCCAATCGATTATAGAATTAGTATGAATTATGGGTTAGTAGAAGTTGCTTTGGGCTCTAATAACAAGGAAGTAGACTTATTTGGATCGGTAGTAAATGAATGTGCCAAGATAAACAGCTTATCTAAAACAAATGGATTGGTAATAGGAAAGAACTTGTATTCCTTATTAGTTAATTCAACTTTTAGTAAAGAATTTGAAATATCTGAGATTAAACTATCATTAGATGGGGATAGCAGAAATATTAAATCCTATTACATAATAATGGATAATAGAAAAATATTAATCACAGATAAACGATGTGATGCCCACCTTAAGCATCAATCCCCTTCGAATGAAATCAAGCGACCTTTAAAAATAGAAAACAAACTGTACAATATATTATTAATAGATGATGACGAGGATATTCTGTACACATATCGTTCACTGTTGAAAAAGGAGGGATACCAAGTACATTCTTATTCGAATGCTATTGAAGCTCTAAAAAACTTGGCAAAAAAAAATTCACATAACTATGACTTGGTGGTTATGGACATAAGAATGCCCGAGATGAGCGGAATAAAGCTGTTCTACAGGTTTAAAGCTATAGATCCATATATGAATATTCTTTTTGTAACTGCTCTGGATCTAGTTGGCGAGTTCGTGGAAGCATTGCCTGAAATAAAAGTAACTGAAATTGTGAGAAAACCTTTAAGCGGTGAACAATTTGTCTCGATAATAAAAAAGAAGTTATCCGAAGCCAATCGTTGGTAATTGACAGTATTGGATTCTTTAATTTTTACTGTCGTTGGTATTAAAAACGAATTAGGACTGGGCATTATAACAAATAGTTTGATGGGATTTTCGAATCTGTCAAATACTTACTCAAACTTTTTATGATTTTGTTTAAAGATGACGTTTTTGAAAAATCTCACTCATATTTTCTCGCAGGATTCAATTTTATCAAGTCTAATTAAATTAATAATTTTCCCGTCTCTAGTGTTATCTCTCATTTTGGCAATCTCATTAGATCCTATTTTATGGATTTCTTCAGAGATACATCATTTTTACATCGAATTGATTGCAGTAATACTAGGTGCGGCTCTATCCTTTTATTACATTTTGCGCTATAGGGTTCTAAGAGACCTATTTAGTCTTTTTGTTGGTATAGGATTTTTCATTAGTGTTTCTATTGATTTGTTCCATGTTATAATATCTTATGCATTAATAGAGAATATATTATTTGTAAAGTATTTTATCCCTCAAACTTGGTTTGCAGGGAGATTTTTCCTTGCCGCAATGCTCTTAATTGCTATTTTAAAATATTCGTCACTATCTCAAAGAGAAGAGATAGAGCAACTGACAGATGTCCGATCTCCATCAAATACTCCGAAAGACACCGAAAAGAAGAGCATTACTGAAAAAAAAGATAGTGTATTTTTATATTTATCCTTGCTGGGGATTATCGCAATAGTAACAGCTCTAAGCTCACTCTTTTTGGTTTATCCTGCATCTGTTTTAGATGAGTATTCAGTGCACAGGCCATACGAAATTCCCCCTCTAATATTATTCTGTTTGGTATTGTTCTTTTTTTACAAGAAAAAAATCTATCAAAAAAAAGATGTCGTGTATAAAGGACTTGCCTTGTATCTTGTAATCGATATTTTTACACAGGTCATAATGGCCTTTTCTGCCATGTCTTTTGATACCGCTCACAATATGGCACATGTTCTTAAAGACGTAGGATATTTTGTAAATATTATTGCACTTATTATATCAAGCATGCAATACAGTATCAATCTAAAAAAAGCTAATTCATTAATCAGAGAAAATCTCATAAAATTACAGGAAAACGAGAAACTCAAGGATGATTTTATTAATATAGCTGCACATGAATTACGTACCCCAATTCAACCAATTCTAGGACTTTCTGATTTGATTAATCATAACCTTCAAAATGACAAGGGCGAGATCAATACATCCGAATTGAAAAATGACATTAAAGTGATATATAGAAACGCAAAGAAATTGCAAAAGCTAACCAATGATATTTTGGACGTATCCAGAATAGATAGCCATGTGTTAAATCTTGTTGTCTCAAGGTTTGATTTTGTGGATCTCATTAAAAATGCGGTCCAGGACTTTACCATAAAAGCAGAAAAAAAAGAGGAAAACGTATCAATTGTTTGCAATTTCCACAATGAAACTAGATCAACAGATGTTATTGATCAACCTATTTTAGTAGAAGGCGATACGGCTAGAATATCACAGGTGGTATCAAATCTATTAAATAACGCCGGAAAGTTTACTAAAGATGGAAAAATAATTGTAACAGTATCAAGGAAAAAGAACCCCGAAGAAGTAATTGTGAGTATCAGTGACAAGGGGGAAGGAATTCATTCTGAAGTAATGACTCATCTATTTCAAAAGTTTGTTTCAAAATCTGATAGTGGAACTGGTTTGGGGTTATATATTTCAAAAAATATAGTAGAAGCTCATGGAGGTAAGATTTGGGCATCAAACAATCAAAACGGAATTGGCAGTACTTTTAGCTTTAGTATTCCTGTTGAATTAAGATCTATGCCAGACTCCGAACCCGAACCAAACTCAGAAACAAATCGAGCCTGAACTATATCAAAATCAAATGTTATTTATTAAAAATATGATTATGGAATAAGAATAAATAACTTTTTAGAATATGACCTCGGCATAGACATCGACATCGGTTTAAAAGGTATAGTATAGACTTTTGAATTACCAATAAAAAGTGAATCTCTTGAATTAGCAGGAAGTAAAAGAAACATCATTGACTATTGATAGTCTTATGAATTTCAAATTAATACAATATTCTCGTTATATACAACAACATCAATTCCCTTTTTCATAAATTTAGTCCAGATCTTTGGTTAAACTTACTAATCAAAGGGTCTCTACCTCAGTAATCAATAGAATTGTTCATTACCATTATAGAGAACCTAATGGCCTTTTATGAGACAAAAGAATATGGATTGGATCGAGAAATATTACATGCTTCTTTTTATTCTCTACAATGAGATATCACTCTAGTTTTCAGACGAAATGAGTGCATTTCTTGAAACTCATGGACATATCCCGACCAATGGTGATGGAGGTGCCTTTGGTTATGGTGTATTAACTGACTAAGGATTAGATGCTGTAGTAGTTAGTACAACTCATGCAGGAGTTCAAGATAGTGAAGAACAAACAGATGCCGATGATCCAGTATGGCATAATCATTTTGTTACATTAGCACAAGATTCTGATAATTGTGGAGATGATTTAAAGGTAGAATCTATAACTTTTGAATCCCCTGGACAAGTTGATATTAGAGATAATAATGCTGACTTGACAAAACTTCCGGCTTCATTCTCAGGCACAGATGCATTGAGTGGAGATGACTTGACAATAGAACCTGGAACTAACGTTGATGATGTAGTATCTTTTAAACTGGCACCACAATTTAGTGATGATGATGAATTAGAAGCTGTATGTGTAACTGATCTCCAATCCGCCGAGAATATTGTATTTGACAATAACAATGGTAATAGTGATGGTAACAGTAATAACGATGGTGGTTCTAGTTCAAATGATGATGATGCAGCAAATCAAGGAATAGGTCAATCACAATCAACAGACCAGTAACATCAATAATTTCCTGTTACAGATAGATTTGTCAGTCGGTCTCATTATGGAGACTAGTTAGCTGACTCTGTATGAGTTTTTATTTATTTATTAAGTATAGGGATAAGGTGCTCCAATCGCTCAGACATTATACTTTTTCGATTATGAGAATGTTTAAATATATATCCCAATATTCAATAAAACGATGAATAAAATCGTCTATGTATTAACTTCGATTGCATTGTTAAGTGCAATAGCCATGATCACACAAACACAACTTGTAGGACAAGTATCAGCACAACAAACACAAGGAGAACAGTCCACTCCATTTATTACCCAGAATACAACAAAGTCTATGCAAGATCCATTACCAGGACACGAATCTCATCAAATTGTTATTGCAGCTCCACCAAGAGATGATGGTAAGATTTATTCAGGTATAGCATCATTTACTGCAAGCCAACCTGTAGAAGTAGTTATCTTACACATGTATAAACCAGGAGCAAATTCAACTGAAACAGGTGAATTATTAAATGCACCATTTGGTGACGGCAACGTAGCAATATCTTTAATGAAACAATTCACTGATTCTCCAGTTAATGCAGGGTCAT
>Ga0183260_10001569_pt1 | contig 18950 bp, 19 predicted proteins | sample AntDrymUQ4972206_2_FD_129768 | JGI IMG/M metagenome (GOLD analysis project Ga0183260, IMG submission 129768) | Polar desert sand microbial communities from Dry Valleys, Antarctica - metaG UQ497 (22.06) (version 2) (version 2) | ecosystem: Environmental > Terrestrial > Soil > Desert | place...
TACTGGGTGCGGCCAGTGTCGGTCTCGAACCACTGCTGGCAATACATCGCCCAGCCCTCGTTGAGCCACATGCCCTGCCAGTCGCGTGGGGTCACGCTGTCGCCGAACCACTGGTGAGACACCTCGTGCAAGATGACGGCATCGGGTCGCTCTACCGCCCCAACGCTGAGGGTGATCATGGTCTGCGTTTCCATGGCGCTCGCGCCGCCGACAACCACGAGTCCCAGGCTGGAGAACGGGTAGTCACCGATGTGCTCCACCGCCCATTCGAACGCGTCGGTCGCGTCACGCTGGAGTGTCGGCAGCAACCCCTCATCCTCAGGCCTGAGCCAGTAGGAGATGTCCATTCCGCTGGGGGTGGCTTGCACATGCTCGGTGTAGGGGCCAATCGCGATCGTCACCAGATAGGACGCCGCCGGCTCGTCTAGGTGCCAGGTGTTCGTGGTGGCATCACCCGAGGTCTCACTGGCCTGCAAAATCCCGTTGAAGACCCCGACCTGGCCGTCGTACGCCGTGATGGCCGTGTCGTACAGAGCCTTGTCAGAGGGATGGTCGTTGACCGGGTACCAGGTGAACGCGCCGTACGGCTCCTGGAACGTGTAGACGGAACCGTCACCATCCACGTTCCAGCCCAGTCCCGCGGTCATGTCCGCTCGCCCGCTAGGCGCAGGGGTGTGTTGGGGCTGGCCGGCATAGGGAATCACCAGACTGTGGACGTCGCCGGGCGCCAGCGGGCCGGTTTCGAAAGTAATGCCGTCGTCAGCCTGGTCGTGTTCGATGGCCTCGCCGTCGAGCACCACCTGACCCGCCTCCAGTGCCCCGGACAGGTCGAGCCGAACGGTGCTCGTCTCCTCGGTCGCTCGGAAGGTCACGGTCGTCCTACCCGTGAGCAGGTCGCCATCCCAGTCGAGCGCCAGAAGGTAGTGGAGCACGTCGACCTCCGGGTTGCTCATCTCCGGGTAATAAGGATCTTCCACTGGCTTTGATTCGGCCATCTCCAAGACGTCTGCGTCAGGCACCCCAACCGGTCCAGGTGGAGATCCCTCGTCAGGAGCGGTCGGTGACTCAGGAGGCTGGGTCTCGCCGGTCTGGGTTGGTGAGCCGGGCGCCGAGGTCGGCTGCTGCGACACCTGCCCAGTGTCGGCGACCTGCTCGGCAACGCCCGAACAGGCCCCAACGCCGATGAGCAGGGTGAGCACCAGGGCGGCTGCCGGCCGACGCCGGCAGAGGGCACCGCGCCGACCCAACCCATGGGGGGCGCATGGGCCGGCAGACCCGACGCTGGTCGGCCATGGCGAGCCGCGCAAACCAGCGAGGATTCTTTGCATGAGTAGAGGGTACGTAGGAGTAGGAACGGGCCAAGGTTTCGTCCACACCGGTTCCGTCAGTTGGTTGATCAGCGGGACGACGAGAGACACCTCGCGTTCACCTTCCTTGCACCATGGGCGACAATGGAAACCCGCATTACGCGCACATCAAGAGAGGTAGTCATGGCATTCATCGACAAGATCAAAGGCAAGGCCGCCGAGGCGGTCGACAAGCACGGTGACAAGATCAGTGGCGGGCTCAGCAAGGCCGGTGAGTTCGCCGACAAGAAGACCAAGGGCAAGTACAGCGACAAGATCGCCGCGAGCAAAGAGAAGGTCGGTGAGCGCTTGAGCAAGCGCAACCAGGGCTCCGACATCACCGGAACCCCGACGGCGACTGACGCCCCCCTCAACCCTGCCGCAGGCGTGGGCACGTCATCGCCGCCCGCTCCTGAGCCCACGGTTCCGACCTCGACTCCGGGCACGGAGCCCACCGGCTCGCCGGCGATTCCCGTGCCGGAACCTTCTTCGGAGCTCGCCTCCGACGACGACACTTCCCAGCCGCCGTCGGCACCCACCTATCCACCGGCACCGTGACGCAGTGGTTGCGGTGGTCCGCCCGGACCACCGCAACCTCTGGGTCTTCTTTCTGACTCCGCCGACATGAATCCCCGATCCAGCGGGGACATTGCCCAATCCACCGGCATGACCACGCGGTTCCGCGTCGTGCCAGCCGCCTACATAGCTCTGCGGCGCGACGAGCATGTGCTCCTGCAGCTCCGAGCCAATACCGGTTACATGGACGGCCACTGGGCGATGGCCGCGGCTGGCCACGTGGAGGCGGGCGAGTCGGTCTACGACGCGGCGAAGCGAGAGGCTCGCGAAGAGATCGGTGTTGACATCGCACTCAGCGACCTGATCCCGCTGTGCACGATGCACCGCACTCATGCGGACCATCGCGAGGTCGACGAGCGAGCCGACTTCTTCTTCTCGTGCAGCCGTTGGTCCGGCGAGCCGCGGCTGCTCGAGCCCGACAAGACCGCTGACCTGCGCTGGTTCCGGCTCGACGGTCTCCCTGACCCGGTAGTGCCCCATGAGCTGACCGTTCTGCAAGGTCTCCTAGGTGGTAACCTCCCCGCCGTCGTCACCTTTGGTTTCTAGACCAGTACCGAGGCTTGTCGTCGAGACGGGGGCTGAGCCAGCACCAACGCTGCGCGCCGACGCGGGCGGCCGCGGTCAAGAATTCGAGCAGCCCGACGTGGCAGCAGCCAACGCAGAAGGAACGCCGACCGTAGGGAGGCCGAGGGAGACCGGCGTCGGACTGGTCGCCGTCCGCGCCTCCCACGCGTGCCCGGCGCGGGTAGGTCGTACCGACAGCACGGGCAGGTCGGACACCAGATGGTGTGGCGCGGCGTAGGTCACCCGAGCAGTGACCATGTCGCCCGGCCGGACGGCTGGGACTTCACTTGTGGGCGGCGTGAAGTGGACCAGCCGATTGTCGCGGGCACGGCCGGACAGTCTCTCGGTCGCGGCGTCTTTGCGTCCCTCGCCTTCAGCGACCAGGACCTCGACCTCGCGTCCGACGAACGACTTGTTCTCCTGCCAGGCGACGTCGTTTACCAGCTCGACGAGGCGCTCGTAGCGCTCCTGTACGACCTCCCGGGGCAGCTGGTTCGCCATCGTGGCGGCTGGAGTGCCCGGCCGCTTGGAGTAGAGGAACGTGAATGCTCCGCTGAATCGCGCTTCACGCACCAGGGACAGAGTTTCCTGGAAGTCCGTCTCGGTTTCACCGGGAAAGCCGACGATGATGTCGGTCGTGATCGCTGCCTCGGGCAGAGCTGCGCGGACCCGGTCGAGGATGCCGAGGTACCGGTCTCGGCGGTATGAGCGGCGCATCGCCTTCAGCACGGTGTCGGAGCCGGACTGCAGCGGCATGTGCAGCGACGGCATGACGTTCGGGGTCTCGGCCATCGCGGCGATGACGTCGTCGGTGAAGTCGCGGGGATGGGGCGACGTGAAGCGCACGCGCTCGAGTCCTTTGACCTCGCCACACGCTCGCAGCAGCTTGCCGAACGCGAGCCTGTCGCCGAACTCCACGCCATAGGAGTTGACGTTCTGCCCGAGCAGGGTCACCTCGACCACGCCTTCGCCGACCAGCGCCTCGACCTCGGCCAGCACGTCCCCCGGCCGCCGGTCCTTTTCGGTGCCACGCAGTGCCGGCACAATGCAGAACGTGCACTTGTTGTTGCACCCCACACTGATGGCTACCCATGCCGCATACGCAGACTCCCTGCGCGCGGGCAAGGTCGAAGGGAACACGTCGAGCGACTCGAGGATCTCGACTTGTGCCTCCTTGGCGATGCGAGCCCGCTCGAGCAGCACCGGCAGCGCGCGGAGGTTATGGGTGCCGAAAACCACGTCGACCCAGGGGGCCCGGCGGGTGATCTCGGAACGGTCCTTCTGCGCTAGGCAGCCGCCGACGGCGATCTGCATGCCTGGGTTCGACGCCTTGGCTGGGGCCAGGTGGCCGAGGTTTCCGTAAAGCTTGTTGTCGGCGTTCTCTCGTACCGCGCAGGTGTTGAAGACGACCACGTCCGCGACCTCGTCAGGTCTGGCTCGGACATACCCCGCTGCCTCGAGCAGACCCGAGAGCCGTTCGGAGTCGTGCACGTTCATCTGACAGCCGTAGGTGCGGACCTCGTAGGAGCGGGCCGTCCCATCGGGTGCGCCACCGACGGCGGCTGCGCCGGCGTCAACGGTGTCGATAAGGGAGCCGGTCATAGCCGGTCAAGCGTACGGCGATCCGCTCGTCCCGCCCAAACTCCACCGTCGAGTCAGTGTCAGACTGCACCGGCAGATCGCCCGGATCGAGGTCGGCCTCGAGGCAGGAGACCCGAACTGGGAGGTCACCCTAGCTGGGTCGTGCTACCAACTACTCCGATCCGCGTTCCAGGCCAAAGATCTGCGCAAGGGCAAGAAGATCGCGCCAAAAATAGGGGACGGGAAAGTTGGATGGTCTGCGAATTGCAGCCCTTGCCGCCTGCGTTCACAGCGGCGGCAATGCGTCGTTGATGTAGAGGACTGAGTCAGACACCTGGCAGACGAGCAGCCGTAGCGTCCCGTCCGTGCATGGGCTTACTAAACTCTGTGGGTGCAATGAACTAACAGGAGCGCACCGGTTCGTTGAGCGTTGCGGTCCAGTTGCTCCCCTTAGGCACCAATGTCCAAACTTGCCACCCGCACGGTCGCTCCCCTGCATTCCCCCACCATGCATGGTCGCCATCATGGGCAAACACATGGACGCTGTATGAGGTGTCCGATTGCTCGGACACGTGTGCTGCGCTCGCGTACGCCGCTCCGGGCGGTGGCTGTAGACCAGCGCGGGTAGGAACGAAACTGACCGCACCCAGGCTAGACAGCCTCCCTTTGAGTTCCTCTTGCTCCGCTGCCGTCCATAGCCGACAACCGTTGTCGCGGTTCACAACCGGTTCTCTGGCGCAGAAGGTCTCGTTTACCCAAATCTTCGAGATATCGCTTTTGTGATATTCGAACAGGGTGGTCAGGTGCGCGCGCAGCGCTTCTCCTGCAATCACCGCTTCGCTTGCGTGAACCGGTGTGCCGTTGTCATTAGGTGCACCGACTGCTGTCACCGTCGTCCCTACCGGCACCACACTCCCAGCGGCAGGGTCAGTTGCCTCGATAGGCCCGATGTCGCAGTCGGCGCCTTCCGGGCACCGGTTCTGCCAAACCAGACCAGCCTCTTGGACAATGGGACTGACCTCGCTGTCGTCATATCGGCCCGTCAGGTCAGGCACTGCGGTGTAGCCCTCCGGTATGAGTCGCACAGAGCCGAGAATCTCCTCGATGATTGACCTCTGGGGCGAGTGCACAAACATCAGTACGTTCTCGCTTGGAACGATGAGTGCTCCGTTGAACTGGTTGGGCAAGCAAGACCTGCCGCAGATTCGGGGGCGCACGTGGCTTCGAAAGACCGGGACACCGTCGATGTCACCAGCCGCCTCATAGTCAGGGATGGCTTCAGCCACAGCCGAGTCGTCCAGAGACACCACATGCAACGACGACCAGCGCTGTGCACGCATGCAAGGGGTCAAGAAAAATCCGCCCTCCACTGGGAACACAACCGTGTTCGCCACCGGAACGGATTCCCCATCACACTTCGCTGGCTGCGTTTCGTTCGTTCCCCAGTCCTTCGGCACCTCGACGGCTATGCCGTTCATGCCGACCATCCGATTACCCGACGACACCCTCAGCGCAGTGGGACCCGTCGTGGGAGTTTCTCCCGCCACCGTGTCGGGGGACGAGAAAGGAGGTGCGAGAGCGAAGCCCCCAACCGTGACCAGGGCAACTGCCGCGGATATGCCGACAACCTGGAACGTCGTACGGCGTCGCCGATTGCGCTTCCCCGTCATCAGCACCTCGTTTGCCGGCGCAGGACCCACGGGCACCCGACCGCCGAGGTTCTCCAGCAGCCTGGCGGCTTCTTCTTCGTTCATGGCAGATTCCCGTCAGGTAGGTCGGCGAGGTGCTTGTTCGCGGACAGGTCAGCTAAAGCTCGCGAGAGCCGGCTCTTCACCGTGCCTCGTGGGATGCCGAGCGCTGTCGCGGTCTGTTCTTCGCTGAGGTGGGCGTAGAACCGCAAGACGACAACCGCGCGAAGAGGATGGCTCAGTGCGCCGAGGGCACGGTCGACAGCATCCGTCACGTCGACGCGGCCCTCGGAGTCGCGTGGGTCGGGTTGCTCAGGGAGATGCTCTGAGGCACGCTCGCCTGACCACCGGCGGCGCCGTGTGTCGGTGTGGCAGTTGACCAAGACGCGGTACACGTAGGCGTCTCGGTCGTCGGCGTTCGCGACCTTCGACCAGGAGACGTAGCATCGCGCTAACGCGGTCTGCACCAGATCCTCCGCGTCCTGCGGGGTGCACCCGAGGAGAACTGCGGAGCGCACCAGAGCAGGCCACCGCGCACTCATGTACCCGGTGAAGTCCTCGTCCTCATCCCAGTCCCCCATCCAGTCGGCGCCCTCCTGTTGTGGTTCCTACAACGTACGACGGGTTGAGCCCACGTAGACGTTCCATTAGCCATGAAATCGGTTTGACCCGGACATACTCAACGTGTTCGGCTGACGCTCGTGGCGGCAAGGGATCCGGACTCACCGACTCAGTTTCCAGAGCTCAACACGCTGCTGCAGGAACTGACTGAGCGCACCCAAGCCGTCCTGGGTGACAACTTCGTCGGGGCCTACCTCCAAGGCTCGTTTGCCGTGGGGGACGCCGACTACTACAGCGACTGCGACTTCCTGATTCCGGTGCAAGACCGTATTTCGGTTGAGCAAGAGGCAGGGCTGCGAGCGCTGCATGACGAGATACCCACGCGAGGACGTCACTGGACGCATCACCTTGAAGGCTCCTATCCGCTCAAAGCCGAGCTCAAGACTCTGAAGGCGCTGGGCAAGGAGTGGCTCTACATCGACCATGGGTGGCGGGTAATGCAGTGGTCGACTCACTGCAACAGTGAAGTTGCTCGGTGGTCCTTGAGGGAGCGTGGCGTGGTGCTCGTCGGCCCAGACCCCAAGACCTTGGTGGATGAGGTAACCGCCGGTGACCTGCGCGCGAGCATGCGCAGTCTCGCAGCCGAGTTCATGCCCGGCTTCGTCACGTGGATGACTCTGGACATTGCCTGGGGTCAGCGGTACGCCGTGACGACCCTCTGCCGAATCCTGGGCACACTCGAGTTCGGGAGGGTGGTGTCAAAGCGGGAGGCCCTGCTGTGGGCGGGTGAGAACTTCGACGGCGTGTGGTCCGAGCTCATCCGGCAGGTACTGGAGGACCGACCCATGGGGTTCGACGCGGGGCAAGCCGCCCGCACCGGAAGCGTGGAGAAGACGCTGGCCTTTGCTGCTCACGTAGAAGATCTGGCCATGCGCTGGCCAGATGCCTAAGCAAAACGGGGTCGTCCGAGGAGACTCCGCTTAGAACTCTGATGCGCGTGCACCGCCGGCTAGCCCCCGCAGCCCTCCTGGCGTCAGCGGGCCACCTCGGTGGCGCGGGACTCGCGGACAACCGTCACCTTGATCTGGCCGGGGTAGGTGAGCTCATGCTCGACCTGTTTGGCGATGTCCCGGGCCAGCACCTGGGCTTGGATGTCGTCAACCACGTCAGGCAACACCATGACCCGGATCTCGCGACCGGCCTGCATCGCGAACACCTTGTCGACGCCTTCGCACTCGCGGGCGATTTCTTCAAGCCGCGCCAGCCGTTTGACGTAGGACTCCAACGACTCACGGCGGGCTCCCGGTCTCCCGCCGCTGATGGCATCGGCGGCCTGGGTGATGATGGCCTCCACGGTGCGTGGCTCGACCTCGTTGTGGTGGGCTTCGATGGCGTGCACCACATCTTCGGACTCTCCGAATCGGCGCGCCAGCTCAGCTCCGACCATCGCGTGGGAGCCCTCCGCCTCATGTGTGAGCGCCTTACCGATGTCGTGCAACAGCGCTGCCCGACCGCAAAGTTTTCGATCCAGCTGCAGCTCGTCGGCGATGAGGCCGGCGATGTGACACGACTCGATGAGGTGCTTGAGCACGTTCTGCCCGTAGGACGTGCGGAACTTGAGCTGACCCAAAGTGGTCACCAGTTCGGGGTGCATGCTGGTAATGCCTGCCTCCACCAACGCATCCTCCCCCGCTCGTTGGCAGACTTGCTCGACCTCAACCTGACTGCGCTGATGCATCTCCTCGATCCGGCTGGGGTGGATGCGTCCGTCGAAAAGCAGCCTCTCGAGCGTGAGTCTTGCGATCTCGCGACGTACCGGGTCGAAACACGACAGGAGCACCGCGTCAGGAGTCTCGTCGATGATCACGTTGACGCCGGTGGTCTGCTCGAAGGACCTGATGTTGCGACCCTCGCGACCGATGATGCGGCCCTTCATGTCGTCGCTGGGCAAATGCACTGCCGACACGACGGCCTCGGCGGTTTGCTCGGAAGCGACTCGCTGGATGACGGTCGCCAGCAACCGACGCGCCCGGGTCTGGCTCTCGGCCTGGATCTGGTTCTCGATGTCTCGGGCTCTGACCGCTCCTTGCCTCTTGGCGTCGTGTTCGATCTCACCGATCAACTCTGCCTTGGCCTGTTCGGCTGTCAGCTCGGCGAGCCGTTCGAGGATCCGGCGGCGCTCTGCGGCCAGGTCGAGGAGCTCAAGCTTGCGGGCGGCGAGGTCCTCCTCGAGCTGCGCCAAACCTTGGGCGCGCTCCTCGAGCAGACGAGCGTCATTGTCGAGGCGGGCTTCACGGTCCCCGAGCCGATGTTCGCGCCGTTCGAGATCAGCTGTCTGCTCATGCACCTCGCGGCGCAGCACAGCTACCTCCTCTCCGGCCTGCTGCTGGAGCGCGCGAGCTTGCTCGAGTGTGGCGGGTGAGCGCGAAAGAATCGACGCCTCGCTGTGGCTGCCGCTCAAGGGTTTGGTGACGAGTGGGTCCAGCGTGGTCGGCTGGCCGGGATCCTCATCGGTCAGGACAGGTCGTGACTGCTCAGCACCGGCGATCGGATTCGCTGACTTGGACGACGCCCTACGCCGCGTCCTTCGACGTACCACTCCAAAGACGACCAGGCCGAACAAGGCCGAGGCGAGAATCACACCGCCGATGATCACGATTACCAGGACAAGTAGAGGCACGTCGTCTCCCTTCGTCAGACCGGCATAAGCCAGCCATCGTGTTGCGCCAGGAAGCAACGGTTCGACGCGGACTCAAGGCCCCATTAACGAATGAGAGTGTGCCGCTTCGTCCACCGCCAAGTGACAGTGGACGTATCGCGGATAAGCGGGTGCTGCGTCCTCCCTGCGTATGTCGAATAGCCGCCCGGGTGACCCCGGCAATCTCAGGTTTCAGTCCAACAGTTTCGGTGTGATGTGGGTATATCTACGGTGGTGGCGAAACATGTGAAACGTCGTCGTTGCTTCTTTGTGACACCGTAGAGCGGCTCGCCATCACGGTCAAGCATCAGAGGACGCCGTCGCCTCATGATCCTCGGCGAGAGCTTCGCGCACGACCGCCACTGCGACGGAACTCGAGTATCCCTTCCGAGCCAGCATGCCCACCAGACGACGCAATCGCTGCTGCGGTTCAAGCCGGCGGGCCGCCGCAAGCTTTCGCTCCACCAAGGCGCGGGCAGCAGCCCGTTCGGCGGCGGGGCTGATCGCATCGAGGGTGTCGCGAGCCACATCGTCGTTGATGCCTTTGCGTCGAAGCTCCTCCATCAACGCCCGGCGGGACAGCCCTCGACCCGCCTGGCGAGACTGCACCCAAGCCTGGGCAAAGGCCACGTCATCGACGAGCTGCACCTCTTCGAAGCGGTCGAGCACTGCCTTGGCGACGTCCGCAGGCACATCCTTGTCGGACAGGGAGAGCTCCAGCTCATGTCGCGACCGTGGCTGTCCGGTGAGCTTGCGGAGCACGATGGCCCGGGCAACCCCTTCAAAATCCGCCAGCGGGCCGAGATCTCGGTCAGAGTCGCTTGGCTCGGCTTGAGCGCGCCGCGCCATCAAAAGTCGATATCGACGGGCTCCGCGACTACCTCGTCCTCAACAGAGGCACCGATCCCGAGCTTCTCCAAGATCCGCTTCTCGATCTCGTTGGCAAGATCGGGGTTGTCGAGCAGGAAGGTGCGGGCGTTCTCCTTGCCCTGTCCGAGCTGGTCGCCCTCGTAGGTGTACCAGGCGCCGGCCTTGCGAACTAGCCCACTGTCGACCCCCACGTCGATGAGCCCGCCCTCACGGCTGATGCCATGGCCGTACATGATGTCGAACTCCGCCTGTTTGAAGGGTGGCGCAACCTTGTTCTTCGCCACCTTGACGCGCGTGCGGTTGCCGACGAAGTCGGTGCCGTCCTTGAGGCTTTCTATGCGCCGGACGTCGAGGCGTACCGAAGCGTAGAACTTCAGTGCGCGCCCCCCGGTCGTGGTCTCGGGAGAGCCGAACATCACGCCGATCTTCTCGCGCAGCTGATTGATGAAGATCGCAGTGGTGCCCGAGCCGCTCAGCGCCCCGGTGATCTTGCGCAACGCCTGACTCATGAGCCGTGCCTGGAGGCCCATGTGTGAGTCACCCATCTCGCCCTCGATCTCAGCGCGAGGGACCAACGCGGCCACCGAGTCGATCACGATGATGTCGAGGGCACCGGACCTGATCAGCATGTCGGCGATCTCGAGGGCTTGCTCTCCATTGTCGGGTTGAGAGACCAGCAAAGCGTCGGTGTCGACACCAAGTTTGGCCGCATAGGCCGGGTCGAGTGCGTGCTCGGCGTCGATGAACGCGGCAATGCCTCCACCTCGCTGAGCATTGGCAACCGCGTGCAGGGCGACGGTGGTCTTGCCGGAAGACTCGGGCCCGTAGATCTCCACCACTCGGCCACGAGGCAAGCCACCGATGCCGAGTGCGATGTCGAGTGAGATAGCGCCGGTTGGAATCACCTCGATGGGCGCCCGCACCTGATCCCCCAGCCGCATGACTGACCCCTTGCCATGGGCCTTGTCGATCTGAGCAAGTGCGTTGTCGAGTGCCTTTGCGCGGTCTGCTTCAGCCATGTCGAGTGCCATCCATCAGGTTGGGTGGGTCTGTCGACCCTACGGTTTCCGGTTGAGGAGAACGCTAGAGGGAGCTGCCGACAAAACCGCTGTCGTCAACGTCGCTGTGGACAAGAAGATCCTCTCGCGTCACCTGAGGAAACTATCCCGAACAGGTGTTCGAAACCACCCGACACGCCGCGCTTCGTCGCAACCCCTCTCGCGGATGTCCCAACGCCATGGAAGCGAAACAAACCACCGTCACCGATCCCGGGCAGGCAGGTCCAGAATGCGCCACACCTCGCGCCATACGACCTTCGCGTCCCAACCGGCGGCCAGTGCCTGCTCGACCGTGCGCTCTCCGAGGCCGGCGACAACGTGCTCCCTCGCCCAGGTGCGCGCATAACCGGCCCCCAGCGCAGCCTCCATGCGGGCCCAGAACTCCGTGTATCGCATCGCGCCCATCCTACGAGCGGGTCAAGGCAGGTGACACCGGCCATCACGCGACCACGGGATCCTCGAGCTGTGCGGGAAGTCGGATGAGGAACCGGCATCCGCCGCCCGAGTTGGCGACCTCCACACTGCCGCGGTGCGCCTCGGCGATCCCCCGCACAATCGCGAGGCCGAGCCCGGAGCCGGCATCCGCCGCCGGAGTGCGGGCGTGGCTGCCGCGCCACGCCACGTCGAAGACACGGTCGAGGTCCTCCTCCGGGATGCCGCCGCAACCATCGCTCACCACCAGTTCGACAGCGTCACCGCTGGCTCGTGCGGTCACCTCGACCCGACCTTCACTCGGCGTATATCGGATCGCGTTCGCCACCAGATTGCCGATCATGCGGTTCAGCTCACGCGAGTCGGCCCGCACGGCGACTCCCGGTTCCGCGTACCCTCCGAGCCGGACACCATTGGCCGTCGCCACCGGGCTGCTGATCGCCACGGCTTCGCTGATGGCGTCGTCGAGCAAGACCGACTCGAGCGACAACTGCAGCGCACCCGCATGGATACGGGAAAGCTCGAAGAGGTCGTCAACCATCCGCGCCATCCGGTCGACCGTTTCGCGCATCTGCCGGTGGTAGCGAGCCGGGTCGTCGACCATGTCGTCCTCGAGAGCCTCGGCCATGGCCCGCAAACCGGCAAGCGGGGTGCGCAAGTCGTGCGACACCCAGGCAACCAGCTCTCGCCTTGACGCCTCCAGCATGCGCTCGCGCTCGCGCGACTCGGCCAGGCGCGAGGAGGTGTCGGCAAGCTGCGCGGACAGGTCGGACAGCTCGGCGGCGGTGTCGAGTGGGGGGACGAACGACCCCTCCACGCCCAGGAGCCGGGTCGCCTCCTGCACCGCCCGTGAGCCGCGCACAGCCAACGACGCGACCAAATAGGCGAACAACAGGGAGACCAGCCCCGCCGCCATCGAGACCAGCAACACAACACCGAAGTCGTGCTGCGACAAGAACATCGCCCGAGCGGTGCCGAGCATTCCCGCCACGAGCCCCAACACGCTGACCAGCGCCACGGTGGCGAACGCCCACTTGAGCGATCGCCGCCGCACGCGATAGGCCAGGACCAGCCCGCCGAGTCCTACGACACCGGACCACGCCACCGCGATCGCGATGACCGTCACTGTGTCTGAGCTCACGACTGCTCCTCCCATCGGTAGCCGACCCCCCACACGGTCACCAGACGGGCCGGCTTCGTGGGGTCGGTCTCGATCTTCTCCCGCAACCTCCGCACATGCACCGTCACCGTGGGCTGGTCGCCGAAGGACCAGCCCCACACCTTCTCGAGCAGCTCGACGCGGGTGAACGCCGTGCCTGGATGGGTGACGAAGAACCGCAGCAGGTCGAACTCTCGCATCGTCAACGGTACGGCTCGGTCGGAGAGCAACACCTGGCGTGCCGGGCCGTCGATGACGAGGTCGCCGTCCCGCACCACGTCGGGATGTGGGGTGCTCGACTCCGCTGACCGACGCAGCACCAACCCGACGCGCAACACGAGCTCACGAGGGCTGAACGGTTTGGTCAGGTAGTCGTCCGCTCCAAGCTCCAGCCCCACCACTCGGTCGGCCTCGGCCCCCAGCGCAGTGAGCAGGATGACCGGGATATCCGTGCTGGCGCGGATGTCTCGGCATACCTCAAGACCGTCGATACCGGGAAGCATGACATCGAGAACCACCAGGTCAGGACGCGCACGTGCCACCATCGCCAGGGCGGTCTCGCCATCACTGGCTTCGCTCACTTCATAGCCGTCGGCGCGCAGGTAGGACAACACGACCTCGCGCACGGTGGGGTCGTCATCGACAACCAGCACGCGTGTCATAAGCGTCGCGACGGGGGTCGGCTCAACGCAGGACCGATCTGTGGCGATGCCACGAAATCAGGCTGGCCACTGCCACCCCTGCCAGGGTGATGGCGGCAAGGACCAACCAGCCGCCGACATAGTCGCGGTCGAGAAGAGTGGGGTTGTCCGCGCGCGCCCCGAACCGCCCGAGCACAGGTACGGCGAGCAGCGTCACCGAACCCAGCACCACCAGCCCGGCGGCCAGCGGACCTCGCAGCCATACCGGTACCACCCGAACTGCGATCAGGGCCATCACCAGCACGAGAGGCGCCAACACGGCGTCGTGGGCGAGGACTCCCGCCGCCAACCACACGCCGGTGATGGTGAGATTGTCGAAGCCGAGGCCGAGCAGCTGCTTGCCGCCCCAGGCCAAGCCCGCCAACCCGAGCATGAAGAGCAGTCCGCGCAGCACTTTCACGCCAGAACCTCCATCCGCTTCACCCATTTAGTCTGCAGCACCCCCGGCCGATTAGGAGCGATGAGGCGGCAGGGGTGCCCGTGGTCGAGGCTGAGCCCCTCACCGTTGAGCTCGAGCGCCAGCAGCGTCAGCGGGTCCTGCGCGAAGTTGGCGGGAAGGGTGGTCTGGCGGAACGCGCCCTGCATCTGCAGCGACGTGACCTCGACATCGGCGTCCTCGGCGGCATCGACCAACGCCAGCAGGTCTCGCACCCTGACCCCGCGCCACTCCCCCGAGGCGCTCCACCCCTCGACGCAGGCAATGGGCAGCTCCGCGGTCGTTTGTTCCATCGCCTCCAGGTCGGCCCGTGTCAGCGTCACCTGCTTGCCGCCGTTGCGGACCTCCAATGCGTATGCCGGATTGGTGGCGGCTGGGATCACCCGGGCCGCGACGGCGCTCACGTTGATAGGGATGCCGGCTGGTCCGTCACCTGACCGGACTCCGAAGATCGAGACCTGCCGAAGCCACGGCACCGTTGCACCGGCGGTGGTCAGCACCGCCACTCCGGTGGCGACCCAGGTGGTGCGCAGGAACCCCCGACGGCTGGGACCCTGCTCGCTCGTGCGGGCAAGGTCATCGTCAAGCGGGCCGCTCAAGGCCCGCCGAATTCCCGGCAGCTTGACCGCGATGTGCACAATCAGCGCGCCGATGGCTATCCAGGCGACCGCGTAGTGCGTTGAGCGGAACGAGAAGGACCAGGGATACCACTGTGCTGAGTTGGCCAGTCCGGTGACCAGTTGGAAGATCGCCGCGGAGACGAGCAGAGCGATCGAGAGGCGCTCTGCGAGTTGCAGCGCGAGCCGTCGTACGTCACCGAAGGTGAACCGATCGAACAGCTTGGGAAAGACCGACCACAGCTTGACGAGAAGGAGCGGCACTGCGGCAGTGCCCGATATGACGTGTACGCCTTGGGTGATGCGATAGAACGAGACCGGTCGGGTCGGAAACGTCAACCATCCTGGCATGTCCTGCGCGGCGTGGCTGATGAGACCGGTGACGAAGGCCAGTAGAAAGCTGATGCCCAGCCACAAGCCGACGCGGCTTGCGATCTCGGGTCCTCGCAACCTCGAAGTGAAGCTGTCAGGGTGGGGAATCAACGACAGCGGTGATCGCATCAGGTCCCTTCCTTGGTCAGCTCGGCGAACCAGCGGCCCTGAGAGTTGAGAACATCGAGGACCCGCAGACAGCTGGCGGCAGCCAGTGCCGCGATCTGGTCGGCGGGGACGACAGCCCAGGGGAAGCGCCGTGACACGACGCCGTTCACTTCGAGGCCAATCCGATGGATGGCCAGGCGTCCACCGGGAGCCGCCAAGTCGACGACGAGCCGTCCGCAGGGAGCCAGCAGCTCGCCGACGCGGCCCAGCAGGCGGTGCGGGTCGCCGCCGATGCCGATGTTGCCGTCCGCCAACAGCACGGTGTCCCAACGACCCTCACCTGGCAGCGCCTCGAACACGTCTCGATGCAACGCGGTGCAGCCGCGCGCCCTGGCTTGCTGCACGGCCTCCGCGACGATGTCGATGCCGAGAGCGTGCACTCCGCGGGCCATCAGCGCCTTGGTCATCCGTCCCGGCCCGCAGCCGACGTCGACAGTTGCGCCCGAGCACCGGCTCAACAGCGCCTCGTCGCTGGAGTCGGCCTCGGCTCGCCAGCGGACTGCGGGGAGGACGTGTGGGGAGGCGTTCATGCCGATGACCCGGCACGGGGCGCCTCGAAGCGCATCGGCGAAGGCGTCACCTGCCGGCCGCAGATGTGGACGCTGCGTCAGACGGTGAACGGTCTCGGTCACAGCGCCCGGCTCAGCTCGGCGCCGGCGAGCACCTGGTTCAGGCAGTGCGCGAAGCGGGTCTGCTCGGCGTGTGCGGCGACCAGAATGGCATCTTCAACCGTGTCGACGTCAACCAGCTCGTGCACCACTGAGACGGCTGCACCAGCAGCGCCGAGTGCCTCCAGAGTGCGACGAGCCGTGTCGGGTTGAGACATGGGTACGTCGGCGAGCTGGTCGACGTACCCCGCCCTCCGCGTCGCGAGCCCCCACCAGCCACCGTCGGCAGCGGGACCGAGGGCTGCGTCGGAACGAGGACCCGCCGGGCCGGTGACGGCATCGGCCAATGCGAACAAGTCGCTGAGGGAGACCTGTGGGGTGTCCGTCCCGATCTGTACCAGGGGCACGCTGTCGCCCCAGAGCCGCGCCGCGTCAAAGTGAGCGCGCACAAGCCGCGCGGCGAACGTCGTACCCGACTGGCCGATCACGCGCCACGACCCCAGTCGTCGGCTGATCTCAGCGCCCTGTCGACCTCGCCTCAGATCACCCACAATCGCGATCAAACGAGCAGATTTCGGCGCGAACGCCTCACAGGTGTCGAGCGTGTCCAGCAGCGCTGCGGCGGCAAGGTCGGCGGCAGCCACTGCACCGACGCCGTGCGCCAGCCGAGTCTTGGCAAGGCCAGGCACTGGCGCCTTGGCCATGACGAGCACCCCGGCCCGGGCCCTCAAGGCAGGACCTTGGCGAAGTCTCGAGCGGTGCGCAACGTGCCCCGCACCGATCCTGACACCTTCGACTTCGTGCCGAGGGCACGTTGCCGATAGGAGATGTCCGACTCGGCAAGCACCCAACCGGCCCGTTGGGCACGGGCCAACAGCTCGACCGGATAGCCGAAACGACGGTCTTGCACGCCTAGGTCGAGGAGCGCCTGCCGACCGCAGACGCGCATCGGGGCGATGTCCTGCACGTCGAGCCCGGTACGGCGACGCAGCCACGCCAACACAGCCCGGTTGCCGATCCGCGCATGCCAAGGCCACACCCCGGCTTCGGCGGGTTTCCGGCGGCCGATCGCCATCGTGGCCCGACCAGACTCGACGGCCTCGATGAGTGGCATCAGCTCGCGGGGGTCCATCGAGCCGTCCCCGTCCATGACCGCCAGCAAAGGCGCTCTCGCGGCCAGTACGCCGGCATGCACGGCTGCGCCGTAACCAGGCTGGGCCTCTCGTACGACGGTGGCCCCGTAGGAGGCCGCCACGTCAGCGGTGCCGTCGCGTGAGCCGTTGTCCACCACGATCACGTCGATCTCGGAGGGCACCAGCGCAAGCACCGAAGGCAAGGCAGCTGCCTCGTCCCTGCACGGCAGCACGAGCTGGCATCTGAGTGACATGGCAATCACTTTAAGGTGCCGGTACGGCCCAAAGAGTGTTGTTGGTGATTACGGAAATGTGACGCCGGTCTTAACCGGCCGTGCGGTTTCAACCGGCTGTTGCAACGAGCCTCTGTTGAGTGCCTGGGCGGGAGTCTGCCAGTTGAGGGTCAGGCTTCGGCGCGCTGTTGCCGCGGCATTGGCGACGAGGCGGCTGGCCGTGCAGATCGGATCTGCCCTACTCATCCAGCAGGTGCTTCTCACTTCCTGTGGACGGGTGAAAGGTCAGCGGCCGCGCAGAGGTGCCCGGGCAAACGCCGCCAAGCCCTCGGCTGGGGAGACCGCAGCAGTGAAACCCAACTCCCCAGCCGCCCGTTGCGGACTGGCCACTACATGGCGCACATCGCCGGTGCGGTAGTCCCCTGTCACGACCGGTTCCCATGCTGAACCTTCCGATTCTGTGGCTTCCATGTCTGGGGTCCCCGAGTCTGGGGTTCCCAAGTCTGGACCCGGTTCTGGACCTTTCGAGTCTGCGGCTAGACCGCGCACGACTGCCCGCGCCACCTGCAGGATCGACACCGGGTGTCCTGAGCAGACGTTGTACGCCGAGAAGGAGTCGGCCGCCCGATCTATGACCTGCTCGACCGCCAACGCGTTCGCCTCCGCCACGTCACTGACATGGACGAAGTCGCGCATCTGGCCACCGTCCTCAAAGACACGAGGCGCCTCGCCGCGCTCCAGGGCCGACCGGAAGATCGCCGCTACTCCTGCGTAGGGAGTATCCGGTGGCATGCCAGGGCCGTAGACGTTGTGGTAGCGCAAGGCGATCACCGCGCTCCCTGCCTGACGCGCCCACGCCACCGAGTAGTGCTCCTGCGCCACCTTGCTCGCCGCGTAACTACTGCGCGGAAGGAGCGGCGCATCCTCGTCCACCAGCTGCCAGTGAAGCGCGACGCCACACTCGGGACAGCTCACGTCGAACCGTCCCGCGTCGAGGTCGGACAAGCACCGAGGCGCGGGTCGCCGGACCCCGTGGGTGGGGCAGGAGTAGCGCCCGTCGCCGTACACAACCATCGACGACGCGAGCACCAGCTTGCGCACGCCCGCTCGAGCCATCTCCGCAAGCAGAACCGCGGTACCCAGGTCGTTGTGGGAGGCGTACAGCGGGAGGTCGGCAGGCGTCAGCCCGGCGCCGACCATCGCCGCTTGGTGGCACACCACGTCTACGTCGGTGAGCGCTTCCCGAAGGCGCTCCGCATCCCTCACGTCGATCCTTCGAATACCGGCCCGGGGTCCCCCGTCGGCCGCGTCGGCTGCGGCTGCGTCGTCGGCGTGAGCCTGCGGAATCCAGGCGTCGAGTCCCACAACCTCGTAACCCCGCTCGTTGAGAAGGTCAGCGACCGCGCTGCCGATGAAACCTGCCGCACCCGTCAGCAGCACTTTCAGCGGTCGCTGTGGGGCAGCGCTCATGCTGGCAGATTCGCTCATGCTGGGCGTCAGGGATGTCAAGGCGGCTCGAAGGGAAGCTGCATGCCATCCAGAGCGCGGCCGCACTTACAGTCAGGATCACCGGTTGGGAGCGAGCCGATCACGTCGGCGATCAGCTCTCGCAGCCTTTCCACATTGCGGCCGAACTCTGCGAACACTGCGGCCTGGCTGACGGACTCAGTGCTGTAGATGCCGGCATCTCGGTCGGTGACCAAAGCGATCGGCGAGTAACACATCGCCAGCTCGCGAGCCAGCACCGCCTCTGGGTGGCCGGTCATGTTGACGAGCGCCCAGCCCTGCCCCGCGTACCACTGCGACTCCGCTCGCGTCGAGAACCGGGGACCCTCGATGACGACCATCGTCCCGCCGTCGACGACGCTGGGGTCACCGTTGATCAAGGCTCGCCGAAGCGACGGACAGTAGGGATCAGCGAATCCCACATGCGCTGCCCCGGTGTCCATGTAGGTCTGCACTCGACCGGTGGTGCGGTCGACAAGCTGGTCGGGCACCACCAACGCGCCTGGCCCGAGCTGCCGCTGCAGGCTCCCGACGGCGCAGGGGGCGAGAACTCGTCGCACGCCCACCGACCGCAGCGCCCACAGGTTGGCCCGGTAGTTGACGCGGTGAGGCGGGAACTCGTGGTGCCTGCCGTGCCGCGGCA
>Ga0183260_10001570_pt1 | contig 18942 bp, 18 predicted proteins | sample AntDrymUQ4972206_2_FD_129768 | JGI IMG/M metagenome (GOLD analysis project Ga0183260, IMG submission 129768) | Polar desert sand microbial communities from Dry Valleys, Antarctica - metaG UQ497 (22.06) (version 2) (version 2) | ecosystem: Environmental > Terrestrial > Soil > Desert | place...
GCCGTGATCGAGGCCCTGCGCCAGCGTTTTCCGGGCATCGAGGGGCCGCGCCACGACGACATCTGCTATGCCACCCAGAACCGACAGGACGCGGTGCGGCGGCTAGGACAGGATTGCGACCTGGTGCTGGTCGTCGGTTCTCCCAACAGCTCGAACTCCAACCGGCTTCGCGAACTTGCCCAGAAACAGGGCGTTCCGGCGTATCTCATTGATGGGGCGCAGGACATTCGCGCCGAGTGGCTGGAAGGAGTCCGTCGCGTTGGCGTCACCGCGGGAGCATCGGCACCGGAAAGCCTGGTGAACGGCGTGGTCGAGCGCTTGCGCGCAGCGGGCGCCAGCAACGTCCGGGAACTCGAAGGGGAGGTCGAGAACATGGTGTTCGCGTTGCCAAAGGAACTGCGAATCGCAGTGGTCGAGGATTGGAACCGTTCGTAAACGAAGAGGTCCCAGCCCCTCGGCAAAGCCTCGACGTCAACCTCGATTTGCGTCACATTGCTGCAATGCGGCGCGGCACCTGCCTGCAGTCGCCCGTTGCCCTTCTTTTCCTGTCAGGTGTGGTTACCCGAGTGATCGATCTGCACTGCCATTTGCTACCCGGCATCGATGATGGCCCGACGGAACTGGCGCTGTCGTTGGCGATGGCGGAAGCCGCGGTTGCGGACGGCATCACGACGACCGCCTGCACTCCGCATATTTATCCGGGTCTTTACGAAAACGACAAAGCCGGCATCGAACGCGCCATCGCGACGATGCGCATCGAGCTTGAGCGCGCGGGTATTCCCTTGCAACTGGTGGCGGGTGCCGACACGCATCTGGCCCCTGACATGGTCGATGGCCTCAAGCGAGGCCGAATACCCACGCTGGCCGGTTCGCGCTACTTCCTGTTCGAGCCGCCGCATCATGTGGCGCCCGCGCGCATGGACGACATGATCTTCTCGCTCATGACTGCCGGTTACCTGCCGGTGGTGACGCACCCCGAGCGCCTGAGCTGGATCGAGGAAAGCTACGAAATTTTTCCAAACATGGTCAAGGCCGGGGCCTGGATGCAGATCACCGCAGGCAGCCTGACCGGACGTTTCGGCAAGCGGCCGAAGTACTGGGCGGAACGCATGCTCGACGAGGGCCTCGTGCATATCCTTGCCACCGATGCCCACAACATGGCGCGGCGGGGTCCTTGGCTCGCCGAGGGTCGGGATGCTGCTGCGAAGAGAGTCGGCAACGATGAAGCGTTGCGATTAGTTCAGGCGCGGCCGCAAGGTATCCTCGACAATGCCGAGCCCGCCGCGTTGGCAGCGACGATGCCGAAGACCGCAGTGGTGCAGCCAGCGCGTTCGCGTAACCGGTTGCAACAATGGTTCGGGCGCAGAACCTGACACCAGCTAAGGTGGAATCGCGAGGTAGTTTGGTCGCGCCTGGGCTAGACTCGCGTCCTTTTTTGCGCGCCGCTCTCCTCGCTGGTGAAGTGGATGGGTGGTTGAACCGTCAAATCAGTATTACTGAAGGAATTTCGATGCGCAGTTCGTTGCCACGTTTGCTCATCCTGATCTGGTTGGCCATGGTCCTGGCGGCATGCGGAAGTGCTTCGGGCGCGCGCCGGGATGCGCTGCCCGCGCCAGACACCACCACTGCCGGCGGCGCCTACAAAGGCGCGTCGGATTATCGGCTCGGCGCGCAAGACTTGATCGAGGTCAGCGTGTTCGGCGTCGAAGACCTGAGCAAGACGGTCCGCGTCAACTCCAACGGCCAAATCTCGCTTCCCCTCGTGGGAGCGATCATGGCCGGTGGTCAAACCATTCCAGAACTCGAAGCGGAGTTGGCCAAACGCTACTCCGACGGCTATTTGCAGCGACCCCAGGTCACCGTGTTCATCAAGGAGTTCGCCAGCCAGCGCATCACCATGGAAGGCGCATTCAAGACTCCCGGGATCTATCCGCTGACGGGGAAAACCACGCTCCTGCAGGCCGTCGCAGTCGCCGGCGGTCTCGACCCTCTGGCCGACCTGGGGGGCGTGGTGCTGTTTCGTCAGATCGATGGAAAGAGACGCGCAGCTGTCTACAACATGCGCGAACTACGCAGCGGTAAAGTGGAAGATCCCCAGTTGTATGGCGACGATATAATTGTCGTGGAGCAATCTGGCAGCAAAACTGCACTGCGACGCTTCATCGAGACTATCCCGGCCTTGGGCCTGTTCCTGGCCCTTTGACAGCGCCGGTTTTCATCTGGACAAGTAGTGCCCATGAATGATGATCAATTAGCCGCAGGCTCCGCGGATGCTTTAGTCGGTCTTCCGGCGCGCGTCGCACCCCGAGAGAATACGGTGCCGGTTCCCTATCGCCCGAGCAGTTTGTCGGTGGAGACCCTGGCTGAGGAGCGTCGTGAAGACCGCGACGAAATCGATCTATTGGGTTACTGGCGCATTCTCACCAAGCGCAAGTGGCTGGTACTTGGCGTCCTTGCGACCGTAGCTGCCATCAGCTTGTTGCTCACCCTCATGGCCACGCCAATTTACCGCGCGACCACTGTGTTGCAGATCGACCGCGATGAGCAGCAGGTCGTGCAAGTGGGTGGCACCGGTGCTGCACGGGGCTGGGATCCGGAGTTCCAGCAAACCCAATACGAGCTGTTGCGCAGCCGTTCGCTGGCGGAACGGGTTGCCGAAGATCTGGGGTTGGACGCCGCTGCGCTTGCTCAATTGTACAAGCCGAGCTGGTTTGACCGGCTGAAAAATCTCCTCCGTCCAGCGCCGAAAGCAAGAGCGCCCGCGGCTTCCAGCGATACCAATCCAACGTTACGGGCAGCCACCGGCGTGGTGCAGGGCGGATTAACCGTAGAGCCAGTGCGCAACTCCCGACTGGTTCGCATCAATTTCGACAGTACCGTTCCTGCGTTCTCGGCAAGAGTCTCGAATGCCTTGGCCGAAGGCTTTATCGCATCCGGGCTGGAGAGGCGCTTCGGCGCGAGTTCGTACGCAAAAAGGTATCTCGAAGAACAGCTCAAGAATCTGAAGTCCCGGTTGGAAGACTCGGAGCGGCAGTTGGTCGCTTTTGCGCAAAAGGAAAACCTTGTCGCCACGAGCGAAGGCCAATCGCTTGCGGGACAAAACCTTACCGAACTGAGTTCCACGCTGGCCGCTGCGCAAGAGCAGCGCATTCGCGCGCAAGCGCGCTGGGATCAGGCCAGGAACGCGCGCGGAGCCGCACTGCCGGCGGAGATGCTGGGGAATTCCATTATCCGCACGCTTCAACAACAACGTGCCGAACTCCAAGGCCAATATCAGCAGAAATTACAAGTGTTTCAGCCGAATTACCCCGTCATGCAGCAGCTCAAGGGCCAGCTCGACGACGTCGAAAAGCAGATCAGCGGAGAACTCGACAACATCCGCTCGTCAGTCAAGGCCGAGTACGACGCTGCCACGGCACAGGAAAATCTGTTGATGACCCAACTCGGCTCGCTGCGCACCCAGGCGCTCGACGTTGAGGGTCGCAGCATCAACTACAACATTCTGAAGCGGGAAGTCGAGACCAATCGTCAGCTGTACGATGGACTGCTGCAACGCTACAAAGAAGTGGGCGTAGCCGGAGACGTGCGGTCGAACAACGTCTCCATCATCGATCGTGCCGAAGTGCCTCGCTCGCGCTTCAAGCCGAGTCGTTCGCGAAATCTCGCGATAGGCCTGCTGCTTGGCCTCACGCTGGGCGTGCTCCTCGCTTTCTTCATTGAGCATCAGGACGACACGCTCAAGTCCCCCGAAGACATCGAGCAACATCTCAAGCTTGCAGTCCTCGGCATCGTGCCACTGCTGTCGAAACAGACCCCGACAGAAGCGCTCAAGGATTTGCGCTCGGCGTTCTCCGAATCTTATCGATCGGTACGCACCGCGCTCCAGTTTTCCACCGACCATGGCGTACCCAAAGTACTGCTCATCACGAGCGCGGGACCGGGCGAAGGCAAGTCGACGACGGCCATAACTCTCGCGAGCAACTTTGCCCAGCTGGGCAAACGCGTGTTGCTTATTGAAGCGGACCTGCGCAACCCGTCGCTGCACAAGACGATGGGCATCCGCCCCGAAATTGGGCTGAGCAATCTCCTGGCGGGCGCGGCCCTCGTGCCTGATGCAATTCAACCTACCGATGATGAGCGCCTCAAGGTCATTTTTGCGGGACCGCTGCCGCCCAATCCGGCGGAACTGCTATCCGGCTCCAAACTCATCGCGCTCCTGACCATCGCGGTACAGCATTACGATCAAATCATCATCGATGGGCCGCCGATCATGGGCATCGCCGATGCACCGATCCTGGCCAATGCCGCTGCGGGCACGCTGATGGTAGTTCACTCGGGCAAGACTCGAATCGCTACCGCCCAGTCGGCGGTCAAACGGTTGCATGGGGCGCGCGCGCATATTGTTGGAACCCTGTTGGCCAAGCACGACGCCAAGACCGCAGGTTATGGTTACAACTACGAAGGCTATTACGCCTACGGCGGGCCTGCGCAGTTGACCAAGGGCTAGCTCAATTGAACGACAGCGCACTCGAAGTCGCGCTGGCGCTATGGCGTACGCCGACCATGCGCGCCGTACTGCGCACGCGGCCTCTCCCAGACAATGTCAGTGAAGTGATCGAGCTTGCGTCCGGAAATCCCGAGCGGCTTGAAGAGTCATCCACGCGCACCGGAGAGCCGCCGGAAAGGGTGCTCGATGCCGCCCGATTCTATGTTCGCGAGATTTTGCTCTGCGCAGACTCCGACGCCTATCGAGTGCTTGGGGTGTCTTCCGACGCGGAGCAGGGCGAGATCAAACAGAACCACCGCTCTTTGCAGCGCTGGCTGCACCCGGATCGTCGCGGAGACAGCTGGGAGGCAATCTTTGCAACGCGCATCAACAGTGCATGGGGGGAACTTCGATCGCCCGACCGCCGCGCCGCGTATGACGCTCGCTTGGTCAGCGCGAAAGAGTCACCCATTCTGCAGTCGGAACCTCCGCCCGTGCTGGTCCGAGGTTGGCGATCAGAGCCTGCTCCCAATCCACGGCAACGCGGGTGGATTGCGGCCGTCGCAGCGTTGGGTGCATGTGTTTGGCTGATAGTGCTGCTGGTACAAAGGGAAGATGCGCCCGCGCCGGCTTGGCGCGAAAATCCGGTAGAGATAGCCGACGTTGCCCCCGAACCTACGGTACCCCTCGAGCGGGTGCCCGTTACGGTCGCAGCCAAAGTGCGCAACGCGACAACCGTCAATAGGTCGGTGACGCAGATGCCGCAGGCTGAACCACCTGGCCGGGTTGTTGCTCCAGTAGTCGCGCCGGTGTTAGCCGAGCCGGTGGTGGACCCGAAACAGCGACCGCAACATGCAAGAGAGATCGCCGCAGTGGTTCCAGCGCCACAAAAAGAGGGAGTGCCGACCGCAGAGGTCGCGGTCGTGGCTGATCAGGACTTGGCGTCTCGCGCTCCAAACGCTCCTCCCAAGCTGCCCACGCGCCAGGCAGCAGTCGATCCGCTCCCGGAGCGTCGCGCGACTGTCAAAGTCAAAGCACCAGTGCTTAAAGCCGACGAATTCGAGCAGGCCACGCTCGCCCGTCACCGCGGCCTGGAACTTGCCAAATACCTGGGAAGCGGCACTGAACGTGTCCCTCCCATCTGGCGCAGTGTGGTTGCGCAGGACGCTGCGGCTTCCATTCGGCAGCGGCTACAAACTCGTGGCTCGACCGGGTCGGCGACGCGTACTGCTGCGCGTCTTGCCGGCACGGTATGGCGCATTGGCGATGAGCGCGCCACGATGACCGCCGTGATTGTTGCCGATGGGAGCATCGTCCACGGGTCGCGCCTGCGCGTAGATCTTGAATGGCGCGACGGTGCGTGGTTGGTCGACGCGATCGAGACGAATTGACTGGCGTGAGGCGAATCGTTACCTGGCTGCTCGCGATGGCGCTGTTGGCACTTTGCGCTTTCGCTGCGCAACGGATCGTCAAGATTGCGCAGGCAGACCGGTGGGCCCGCGAAGATCCGCAGCGCGCTCTGCGATGGCTTCCGGATCACCCGCAAGCTCTGCTGGCTTTGGCACATCAGCAGATTGCCGACAAGAAGTTTTCACTAGCGCAGAGCACAGCGCGCCACCTGCTGGCGGTCGCGCCACTGGAAGGGCGTGCTTTTCGGGTCTTGGCTGAAGCAGCGGCCGCGCAAGGCCAACAGGCCGAAGCACTCGCGCTGTATCGGATCGCCGCACGGCGCAGTCCGCGCGATGTGCGTACGCGCGCGTGGTTGATTGAGCACTTCCTCGGCACTGGAGATTACCCGCGCGCACTCGCGCAGATGGACGTGATGCTTCGAACTACGCTGCACAAGAGCAATATCGTCCTCGCGGCGATGGCGCTGTTGGCAGTCGATCCGGCATTTGCCAAACAGTTGGCGCGCACGCTCGAACAGCGACCCGCATGGCGTCAATCGTTGCTCTCAACCCTGTACAACGGCAAAGATTCGCGTGGTGCCAATTCGGTACTTTCGCACTTGCGGGCGCGGGGCGGACTGTCTCCCACCGAGTTCGATGAGTGGATTGCCTGGCTGATGAGCAATGATCGCTGGGGGGAGGCGTACAGCCGATGGGCCAGCGGTGTGGCAAGGCAGGGAGGATCGTTGCAGCCGATCTACAACGGTGGCTTCGAAATTCCGGTCACCGGCCGGGGTTTTGACTGGCGAATTACAGCGATTCCTGGCGTGTCAGTCGAGTTCGAACCTGACGTGGGCGCGGTTGGCCTATCCGCGCACGTAGCGTTCCGGGGGAGGCCTGTGCCGCAGATCAACCTGGAGCAACCACTCCTGCTTGCACCCGGCGCATACCGATTCAGTTCCCGTGTGCGCATGGACGCTTTACGCAGCGACCGCGGTTTGGAATGGGTCATCACATGCGCGGGGCAGACCGATCCGATCGCAAACAGTGCGCGTTTGGAGGGAACGTTTGCCTGGCGAGCCATCGAGATGGATGTCATCGTCCCGCCCAACGACTGCCAAGGGCAATGGCTGCGCTTGCGCAACCCCGCACCGTCCGGGTCGTCCCAGCATGTCTTCGGTGACGTCTGGCTGGATGACGTGAAGCTGAAGCGACAACGCTCGATGACCAGACCAAGCTATTGAAACCTGACAAAAGCCTCGCTATCCTCCCGACATGCGCATCACCGTGTGCGCCGACAAGGGAACCTTTATGACCACATCCTTACGCTCAGTTCTGGCCGCAGTGTTTGTTCTTGCAGCCCCGATGGCGATGTCTGCTGACGATGCGGCGACGTTGCGTGTGGATCAAGGCGCCGTCATGAGCAGCGAAGGCGGCGAGTTCGTCACCGCGCAAACGGGTCAGGTACTACTCGAAGGCCAACGTCTCATGGTGACGGAAGGTGCCGTAGCCACTCTCATATACAGCGATGATTGCAAAGTGGTCTACGACGTACCGGGTGTGTACGTGATCGACGAAGACTGTGAGGCAGCGATGCTAATGGCCGATGGCACTGGCGTCACAGTCACAGAACGCACCGTGATGACAGGTAGCACCTTGGGAACCAGGGGATCTATCGTGCCTCTTCTGATCGTCGGGGGTGCCCTCATTGCGATTCCACTCATCTTGGACGATGACGACGACGACGACGATTTCGTCGCGCCGCCCGTAAGCCGTTGAGTTAAGACACCGGCGCTCTTGGCCGAGCCCAGGCTGCAAATCGACGGGACAGCCCAACCAGCTGTCCCGTTTTCGTTTCGGAACCCTGAACGACGCTGAGCTGCGAGTTTTCGATTCGAGTCCTCAGCTTTTCACTTCCGTCATTCCCGTTTTCACTTTCGTCATTCCCGCGAAGGCGGGAATCCAGCATCGGGCATCAAGGCGTGAACAGTCACCGAAAGCCCCCCATCCCCGACTTGTCCGAGCACTTCAAGCGGTGGGGGCACCACGCTGTCGCCGTCATTCTCATCCTGGCATTCGTCACAGGTGGAGGCTCTTCAGACCATGGGCCGGGCGACGTGCTCGTTCAACTGCTGTCCCTCCCATTGCTCCTGTGGGCGGCTCTTGCGCTATACGGATCTGAAGGCACTGGCATGCGCAATGCCGCCATCGCCGTCGCGATACTGGTCGCGGTTACGCTCTCGATCCAGCAGCTGCCTCTCGCCGAAAAATTGTGGCGCTCAACCGAAGTTCGCGACGCCCTGGCGATAGACCTCGTCGCTGCCGGTGTTGGTACACCTCAGCGGATATGGTCGTTGTCGCCCCTGGCATCCGAACGCGGCCTCTGGTCGATCTTGCCCGCGCTGTCGGTGTTTCTTGGCGTTCTGGCAATGCGCGCGGGAAGACACAGGCGTCTGTTGCTGACGGTTGTGTCACTCACTGCCCTCAGCCTCTTGCTGGGCTTCCTGCAGCTGGGCGCCCCGCAAGACAGCATCTTGAACCCGTTTCCGCAGTGGCAACCCGCGTTGAACGGTTTCTTCTCCAACTTGAACCATCAGGCATCGGCATTGGCGGTGTCCGTCGTGATCATTGCGTCGTTGGCGCTCTACGACTGGCGGCGCGATGACCAATCGACCGTTCCGCGCTGGCGACGTGTTGGTTTGATTACGCTTGGCGTTCTGCTGCTTGCGTCCCTGCCGTTGATGGACTCGCGCGCTGCGCTACTCATTGCTTTGCTGGGTTTGGTTGCGGTGCCTTTCCTGCTGCGCCGTAGTCGCCGGGATCCGCTCATCTCCAAGGTCAAGTCGCGCGTTGCTGGAGCCTCGCTCTTCGTCATTGCGTTGGGGGTGGTACTCGCTGCGATTGGCTGGTTGCGTTTAGATATCGCCGAGGAAGCACGCGTCTCCGTTGCGCAAGCTACCAGCGTCATGGGCTTGTCGCATGCGCCGTTAGGCGCAGGGCTCGGCAGCTTTACGGCATGGTTCGACCAGGCGGCACCATCAAAACTTATCCAGTGGGAGTATTTCAACCACGCCCACAACGAGTACGCGCAATGGTGGCTGGAAAGCGGTGTGCTGGCAGTGCTCGCGGTCATCGGCGTTATCGCCGTGTTTGTTGCCTGCTACCCACGACGTTCTTCCGAAACTTCCTCAAGCGGTGATCATGGAGTGGGTGTCGCCGCATGGCTCGGATGCGCGCTGATATTGCTGCAGTCGCTAGTCGACTACCCGTTGCGCACGCCGGGGATGATGACGATAGCAAGCTTGCTTGCTGGCATTGTCGTTTCCCAGCATGTGTCACGAACCGTGGGCACCGGCCGTGAAAAGAGAGCTCTACCGCCTCCCGTGGTCCTGCCTACATAATTGACAGATGTCGCAAGGCTTCGTGGCGTCGTGTTTATGCACTCTCAGGTATCCAGGAATGATTGACGAATTGGCGCTGGATACGGCGCGAATCGGAATTGTGGGGTTGGGTTATGTCGGCCTGCCTCTCGCTGTGGAATTTGGCAAGCAATACGACACGGTCGGTTTCGACATTAATTCCTTGCGAGTGGAAGAGTTGCGCAGGAGTCACGACGCCACTCGAGAGGTCGAACCCGAGCTGCTGGCGTCAGCTACGCGGTTGCGCTTCAGTGCAGAACTCGAAGACATACGCGGCTGCAACGTTTTCATCGTCACCGTGCCCACTCCGATCGACAGCGCCAAACGCCCGGACCTTACCCCACTGATCAAAGCCAGTCAGGCGTTGGGCGCGGTACTAAAGCAAGGCGACATCGTAGTCTACGAATCTACGGTGTATCCGGGTTGCACCGAGGAAGTCTGCATCCCGATTCTTCAGAAAGTCTCCGGCCTTAAATTCAACTCGGATTTTTTCGCCGGCTACAGTCCTGAGCGCATCAACCCGGGCGACAAACTTCATCGCGTAACCAACATTCTCAAGGTCACGTCGGGCTCGACGCCGGAAGTCGCCGACTTCGTCGACGCGCTGTACGCCTCAATTATTCTTGCTGGCACCCACAAGGCCAGCTCAATAAAGGTCGCCGAAGCTGCCAAAGTCATCGAGAACACCCAGCGCGATCTCAACATCGCGCTGGTCAACGATCTCGCCATCCTGTTCAACAAACTCGGCATCGACACGCTCGAAGTGCTCGAGGCCGCCGGCACCAAGTGGAACTTTCTCCCGTTCCGCCCAGGTCTCGTCGGCGGCCACTGCATCAGCGTCGATCCCTACTATCTGACCCATAAGGCGCAGGAAGTCGGACACCACCCTGACGTGATTCTGGCCGGCCGCCGCACCAACGACGGCATGGGCGCGTACATCGCAGGCGAAGTGATCCGGTTGATGGTGCGCAAGGGCATCAACCCGGTGAAGGCGCGCGTGCTGATCCTGGGTCTTGCGTTCAAGGAAAACTGCCCGGACCTGCGCAACACCCGCGTGGTCGACATCGTGCACGCGCTGCAGGGCTACCACGCGCTGGTCGATGTCCACGATCCGTGGGTCGATGCCGCCGAGGCGCAGCACCAATACGCCATCACTCCCATCGTCGAGGTGGGGGGGGGTGAGTATGACGCGGTGATCGTGGCGGTCGGCCACGACGAATTCCGCGCACTGGGCGCCGAGGGCATCCGCGCCTACGGCAAGTCTGCCTCGGTGCTGTACGACGTAAAGTACGTACTGCCGCGCGATGCGGTGGACGGGAGGTTGTAGGGCGGTGCTCGGTGTTCGGGGAGGAGGGCGGTTTTCGGTTTTCAGTGTTCAGGGAGGGGCGTCGATGGCATTTCACTCGTTTGAGGAGTTGGAAGTCTGGAAGGTTTCGTGCCGGTTGGCGATCAGGGTTTACGCCGACCTGCGCACCTGCAAGGACTACGGCTTGAAGGACCAGATGACCCGTGCAGCGGTGTCCATCGCGTCCAACATCGCCGAAGGTGCTGAACGCACGACCGGCCCGGATTCGTCAGGTTCCTCAACATCGCAAAAGGCTCCGCTGCCGAACTGCGCACCCAGGTCTACATCGCAGAACGCATCGGCGAACTGAGCAGCGAGCAACAACGTCACCTCAAAACCGACCTGAAACAAATCTCCGCAATGCTCCACGTCCTATCCAAAGCCATCCAGAAAAAACCAGCCCCCGCACCCCGCCAGAAAACCGAACACCGAACACGGAAAACCGCCCCATCACCACCGAACACCGAAAACAGAAAACAGAAAACATGAAAGTTCTAGTCACCGGCACCGCCGGCTTCATCGGCTCCCACGTCGCCCTTAAGCTGCTCGAGCGCGGCGACCAGGTCATCGGCTTCGACAACCTGAGCGATTACTACGATGTGAATCTCAAAAAAGCGCGTCTTTCGCGCTTCATGGACCACCCCAACTACACGCATATCCACGCCGACTTGGCCGACCGCGCTGAGGTCGAGGCGGCATTCGCTATCCACAAGCCACAGCGGGTGATTAACCTCGCCGCACAGGCCGGCGTGCGCTATGCGGCCGAAAACCCGCACCTGTACGTGTCGAGCAATGTCACCGGCTTCCTGCACATCCTCGAAGGCTGCCGCCACCACGATATTCAGCACCTGGTGTTCGCATCGACCAGTTCGGTCTACGGCGCCAACCTCAAGATGCCGTTCTCCGAATACCAGCCCACCGAGCACCCGCTCACGCTGTACGCGGGCACCAAGAAGGCCAACGAGCAGATGGCGCACAGCTACGCGCACCTATACGGCATCCCCAGCACCGGCCTGCGCTTCTTCACCGTGTACGGCCCGTGGGGCCGCCCGGACATGGCGCTGTTCCTGTTCACCAAGGCGATCCTGGCCGGCGAACCGATCAAGGTGTTCAACCACGGCAAGCACAAGCGCAGCTTTACCTACGTGGACGATATCGTGGAAGGCGTGATCCGCACGTTGGACAAAGTGCCGGGCAAAAATCCGGACTGGGACGGTATGGCGCCCGATCCGGCCAGCAGCGGCGTGGCCCCCTATCGCATCTACAACATCGGCAACGAGCAGTCGGTGGAGCTGTTGCGCTACATCGAGGTGCTGGAGCAGTGCCTAGGCAAGAAAGCGCAGATGGAAATGCTGACGCTGCAGGCCGGGGATGTGCCGGATACCGAGGCAGATGTATCCGCGTTGGCTGACGCCGTCGGGTACCGCCCGCAGGTTCCGGTGGAAGAAGGCGTGGCGAACTTTGTGCGCTGGTACAAGGAATACTACGGGTGATGAGCGCTGCGATGGGTCAGCTGACGAGTCAATACCGCTACTGACCAAGATATACAGTTATCTTTGAATAGTAAAACGCCGCCATATAAACAGGAAGATTGTGAAAAAAGCACTGAGTACAGGCATTACTGGCCAGGACGGCGCCTACCTTGCCGAGTTTTTGCTTGGCAAGGGTTACCAGGTCCACGGCATCAAGCGACGTGCCTCCTCATTCAACACCGAGCGGATTGATCATCTCTATCAGGATCCGCACGAAGGTGATCGCCGGCTCGTTCTGCACTACGGCGACCTCACCGACGCCACCAACCTGATCCGAATCCTGCAGCAGGTGCAGCCAGACGAGGTGTATAACCTCGGCGCACAGAGTCATGTGCAGGTGTCGTTTGAGACACCGGAATACACCGCGAATGCCGATGGCGTCGGCACGTTGCGGCTGCTGGAGGCGATGCGCATCCTTGGAATGGAAGAAAAAACGCGCTCTTACCAAGCATCGACCTCAGAGTTGTACGGCAAGGTCGCCGAGACACCGCAGAACGAACACACGCCGTTTCATCCGCGCTCGCCATACGGCGTGGCTAAACTCTATGCCTACTGGATCACGGTAAATTACCGCGAGGCATATGGGATGTACGCCTGCAACGGCATCCTCTTCAATCACGAATCGCCGATCCGCGGCGAGACCTTCGTGACCCGCAAGATCACCCGAGCCTTGGCTCGCATCCATCTCGGCCTCCAGGATTGCTTGTACCTAGGCAATCTTGATGCGCGCAGGGACTGGAGGCATGCCCGCGATTACGTCGAGATGCAGTGGCTCATGCTGCAGCAGCCTGCGCCCGAGGACTACGTCATAGCCACAGGGGTGCAACACTCGGTGCGCGCCTTCGTTACCTTGGCTGCTGGCGAGCTGGGCGTCGCAATCGGCAGGCGAGGACATGGCTCTGATGAGCGCGGCGTTGTCGTGTCGGCGCCAGCTGGCTCAGCCATGAAGATCGGCCAATGCATCAACGCTATCGACCCGCGCTACTTCCGTGTGGCCGAGGTGGAAACGCTGCTCGGCGACCCGCGCAAGGCGCGGGAGAAGCTGGGCTGGGTGCCTACCACGTCCTTCGAGGCGCTGGTAGTCGAGATGATGGCGGCCGACATGCCGCTAGCCCGTCGCGACGCGCTCGTGACCGAAGCGGGTTATCGGGCGCCGAATAATCATGAGTGAACCGATTCTGTCGCCGCACGCCAAGATATTTGTGGCCGGCCACCGCGGCTTGGTCGGCTCGGCCATCGTCCGTCGCCTTGAAGCTGAGGCAGCTAGCCACTTGCTTCTGTGTACCCCGAAAGAGCTGGACTTGACCGACCAGACGGCGGTAGAGGCCTTCTTCATCGAGGAGAAACCTGAGTACGTGTTTATGGCTGCGGCCAAGGTTGGGGGCATCTTGGCCTCCCGCCTGCATCAGATGGGTTGGCAGGCCCGCATTGGACTCGCCGAAGGCCTTGAGCAGACCTATCGCTGGTACGTGGAAAACGTGGCATCGTCCCGGTGAGATTCGTCAGGCAGATGACGGGGCGATTGACGGAGGCCATTCTTGCCGGTCGTAATCCAGAATGCTGGCGGAAACGATGAACGCTGGATCGCCACGGCCCCGCCGGATTTATGCCCTTCGGGGTACCCGCCATGACGGAATAAACCAGCGTTTCCCAAAACTGTCACAAGGATTCATGCGCGCGTATCAGGACCACTTGAACATGAATGTACTTACGTGGGGTCTGTGATCTCCACACCTCGTTTTCACCGCCTGGCCAAGGAAGGTGGCTGGATCGTTGCGGGTCAGATCGCCACCGTCCTGGGCGCGCTGGCGCTGGTGCGAGTGCTCACCGAGTACCTCGAACCCGCACAATATGGACAGCTCGCGCTGGGCCTCACAGCCGCTGGCTTGGTCAACCAGGTCGTGATGGGCGGCGTGACGGCTGGCATAGGCCGCTTTTACTCGATCGCTGCCGAAAAAAACGATCTGCCCGGCTACCTGCTCGCCTCGAGCCGACTGATGTGCTATGCCACCGCTGCTGTGGTGGCCATTGCCTTGGCGCTGATGGCGGGCCTGTTTTGGTTCGGCTATTCCCAATGGATGGGGTTGGCCGCCGCGGCCTTGGCGTTGTCGGTATTAATTGCTTACAATGCATCGCTTAGCGGCATTCAGAATGCCGCGCGCCAGCGGGCCCTCGTCGCCTTTCATGGCGGCCTAGATGCCTGGCTGAAAATTCTGCTGGCCGTCGGCGTGATGCTCTGGCTGGGGAGTTCCAGCACGGCGGTGGTGCTGGGATATGCCCTGTCTTCCTTAATTGTTACGGGGTCGCAACTCATTTTCTTGCGGCGGCTGATTCGCCCCCCAGGCAAAGAGCTCAAGGCTTTTGAAAACTGGGGGCGGCAGATATGGGCGTTTGCGTGGCCGTTCTCGGTCTTTGGGGTTTTTACTTGGGTACAGCAAATTTCGGACCGGTGGGCATTACAGGCATTTACATCCACGCAGGAGGTTGGTCTATATGCGGTGGTATTCCAGTTGGGATATGTTCCCATTGGTCTGGCAACGGGTATGGCAATGAGCTTTCTGGGACCAATTCTCTATCAGCGTTCAGGGAGTGCGGCAGACCACACCCGCAATATATCGGTGCACCGTATTGCCTGGCGCATCACATTGGTTGGCCTTTTTGTGACAGCTCTTGCCTTTGTCTTCGCGTTTTTGCTGCACGAGTGGATATTTCATCTGCTGGTTGCCGCAAAGTATCACACGGTTTCCTACTTGCTCCCCTGGATCGTCTTGGCGGGCGGTATTTTTGCCGCAGGTCAGATGCTTGCCCTTAAATTGATGTCGGAACTGAAGCCCGCTGCGATGATTGTCGCCAAGATCGTGACGGCCATCCTTGGCGTCGGCTTGAACATCTATGGTGCCTCACAATTTGGTCTACAAGGGGTCGTGGCCGCGCTTGTGGCGTTCTCCGGCATCTACTTTTTTTGGATGTCATGGCTGGCCCAGCATCCGCTGGCATCGGTCAATCATCTTCCTCTGGCATCATGAAAACGATCATCAAACATAATCTATCCCGACTAGGCATCCTTCCCGTGCTTGACTTGATCCGGCGATTACCCGAAATCGCGCGTTGGATCCAGGCAGGCTGCACCGGCATTGCTCCCTCCCCGGTCAAGCGGATGGTGCTCTCGGCCTACCGCAAGCAGTATGGTCTGACGCAGTTCATCGAAACCGGCACACATCTCGGCGATACATTGGCGTATATCGCGCAGCAGAAGAATGTCCATGCAACGAGCATCGAACTTGATGAGGACTACCACGAGGCGGCCAAACAGCGTTTCGTTAGTTACCCGAATGTCACTATCTTGCAAGGTGACAGCGGCAAGCTGCTGCCTGAACTGGTGCGTGAATTGCAAATCCCGGCATTGTTCTGGCTCGATGGACACTACAGCGGCGGCGACACGGGCAAGGGCGAGTTGGACACTCCGGTAAGTGCCGAATTGGAGGCGATCCTAGATTCACCCGTGAAAGGCCATGTGATCCTCATCGACGATGCACGCTGTTTTAATTTCACCAATGGCTATCCTCACCTGGATGACTTGCTCAAATCCGCGCGCATGACCTCTGCTTATCAACTGGAAGTATCGGCTGACATAATCCGGCTGACTCCAAAGCTATGAGAAAAGAAATGAAAGAATCTAAATCTTGTAGTTCCGCATGGCTGCTCGATTATCAACGCAATGTTTACTCTCAATTCGGTGAAGATGGCATTATCGAAAAGATAGTCAATACTATTCCAGATGATGAAAAGTGGTGCGTGGAGTTTGGAGCGTGGGATGGGCTACACCTGACGAATACACGAAATCTGATCGAGTCGCGCGGGTTTTCAGCAATTCTGATTGAGGCAAATAAATCGCGATGTGCTGATCTTCAGAAGAATTATTCTGATAATGAAAAAGTGATTACAGTAAATCAATTCGTTGGTTTTGATGCCGATGATGGACTCGACGACATTCTTAAAAAAACTCCAATACCAAGAGATTTTACTTTGCTTTCGATAGATATTGATGGAAATGATTATCATGTCTGGGAGGCCGTCGCAAGCTATCAGCCAAAAGTTGTCGTTATTGAGTTTAATCCTACATTCCCTGTAGGCATTGAATTCGTTCAACCAAAAAACCAACATATAAACCAAGGGTCAAGCTTGTCGGCACTTATTAAATTGGCAAACAAAAAAGGCTACGAATTAATCGCGGTGCTTCCAATAAATGCTTTCTTTGTTAAAAAAGAGTTCTATCCACTTTTCAAGATTGAATCCAACGATCCAGCAACTCTTAACGAAAACGCTGAGTACATTACATATTTGTCTATTGGGTATGACGGCACAGTATTTCTCAACGGATCTAGAAAACTACTCTGGCATGGCATAAATATAAGCGAATCTGAGGTACAGGTTCTACCAAAATTACTCAGAAAATTTAGTGGTAATTACAGCTTTCTTCAGAGAAGCATTTTTTGGTTGTATCGTAAAATACGTAATCTCACTTAGACCTATGTCGATATTTATTGAGCTGCACTGGCTCCTCTCCAGCCAATTCGGCTTTGACCCCCGTCACTTGCTCCGCTCCCTGCGCGGCCTGCCGCGGTTTGTGAGTGACTGGTGGAGGTTCAGAAAGGACTATCCCGGCCCGCTGAGCTGGATGCTCTGCCTGCATGACCGCTATGAAGAAGGGGTACGACCAAAAGCCAATACTTCTGCAGGATTTGCTGGTGGCGCGCTGGATATTTGATGCCAAGCCACAGCGGCATGTGGATATTGGTTCGCGGGTGGATGGCTTTATCGCCCATGTGGCACAGAAATTCCACCATGAGTTACAACGAATTGAGGTTAAGCGATGAGCTTAGGCGAACGCATAGTTGATGCCATCGAGGCTCGCAGGGATCGAAAGCGGAAAAGTGCACCAGGGGCGCATGGTGACTTTTACCGGCATGGTGGCAACGAGCTACTGTACGATGTGCCGGTTACTACTGGCAGTCTGGTGATTGATGCCGGTGGATACAAGGGCGAGTGGACTGCCACAATGATTGCCCGCTATGGGTGCCGAAGTGAAGTTTTCGAGCCTGTTCCATCTTATGCTGATCACTGCAAGCGCCTGTTTGGAAGAAACACACTGGTTCGTGTTCATGCCGCTGCACTTGGTGGTTCATCGCGTATCACAAAGTTCAGTTTTGCAGCTAATGGTACCTCAGAATTTAGAACCATAGAAGATTCAGATATCGTTGAGGCGCCCGTCGTCGATGTCTCGCAGATTTTCGAGCAACTTGGTGAGGAGACGGTGGCGTGCTTGAAGTTGAATATCGAGGGAGGGGAATATGAAGTGCTAGATAGACTCCTCGACACGAACCAGGTCATCCGTTGCAAAAGCCTTCTAATTCAATTCCATCATCAACCTGAGGGCTGGGAGCAACGACGGAAAGACATCGAAGCGCGACTTCAAGGAACTCATGCGCGGGAGTGGTGCTATCCGATGGTGTGGGAAAAATGGGTCAGGCAAAACCATGTATAGCTTCGATGCCATCCTCTGCAGCGAGCTGCTGGAGCATGTCCTGGAACCCACCCATGCGCTGGATGAATTCGCGCGACTACTCAAACCCGGGGGCGTGGTGATCCTCACCGCCCCATTTGCCTCCAATGTGATGCATATGGCGCCGTATCACTATTGTTCCGGCTTTTCCAGGCACTGGTACGAACACCATTTGGCGCTGCGCGGCTTTGAAATCAAGGAACTCAGCCCCAACGGCGACGGGTACGCTTTGCTTTGGCAAGAGATCACCCGCCTCGGCGGGGTGGAACGTCAGCACGGCAACTGGGCCTGGCCGCTTGCCTATGCTTACGCGATTCTGGGGATGCTCTATTTCAAAATCCGCAGCGATCAACGTGCGGAAGATCTGGCCTGTTTTGGGTGGCATTGCGTGACAATAAAGATTGAAAAAGTAACGCTGTGAAAGCTCTTTACCCATTTGTTATTCTGAGCATCGGGATATTGTCCGTTTTCCTATTCCACACCGATGTATTCCTCCCGATCTGGGTGTCTGTGGCTATATTGTCAGGTGTTTCATTATTTCTTTGGTCTGAGTATCAGCATAAGCGTGTTGGTGTGCTGATGCTGCTCTTGTGGCTGGTGTATACACTGCCATTCATTCACCTTATTCCCTACTTGTGGTTTGACTTTGCAAATGAGTATCCTCGCATATTGTGGGGGATGCCCGTTAACCCGTATATGCTTGACGAGAGGGTCATTCAACTCACTGCCATGAGTGGCGCGGTGGGTGGAATTGGCTTTGCCCTTGGTGTGTCGCTAAACAACAAAGCCATCGTTCGAGATGCTGGCATGGATGCCATTGGGAATCGGAGATTGATGAGAACGCTTTCGACTCCAATCTGGGTGTTTTGGGTCATCGGCGGTGTTGCTCTTTCCTGGTTGTCGGCACCTGAGCAAACCATTTTTTCAGCGGCCTATACCGAGTCAAACTCGGCGCTCCATGGTGCTAATTTCGGTTCGTCCTGGATGGTCTCCTATGTGCTCTTAGCATTCGCACTGTGTGATGCCCTATTGGACCAAAACCCTGGAAGAAAGGCGCTCAAGAGGAAGGTCGTTTTTGGGGCGATTGCTTTTGTTGTGGTGACCCTTCAACTCCTGCGTGGCGATCGTGAGTCAATCTCGTTCGTATTCGGCGCCCTCCTTGTTTACTTCTATTGGGCGGCACCCCTTACCCGGACGCGCCACGTGCAA
>Ga0183260_10001571_pt1 | contig 18941 bp, 16 predicted proteins | sample AntDrymUQ4972206_2_FD_129768 | JGI IMG/M metagenome (GOLD analysis project Ga0183260, IMG submission 129768) | Polar desert sand microbial communities from Dry Valleys, Antarctica - metaG UQ497 (22.06) (version 2) (version 2) | ecosystem: Environmental > Terrestrial > Soil > Desert | place...
GCGTCCCTCGCCGTTGGAGACCTTCGTGTAGGAAGGCCCGCTGCCGCAGTCCGCGGGATTCGCCGGTGTGGGGGCGGTCGGCAGCCAGTCGTTCGACCTCGAGCGCAGATCATCCGTGGATGTCGGCGTGGTGGCCGGACGGCCATATCATCGCCGCAACATCCGTTCACGCACGAGATTCGCGACTTCGTCACGGCTGTAGGGCGGCGAGGACCTGCAGACTGGCTTCGCCGAGGCATTGTAGGTTCATCAGGTGCTCGAAGCGGTCGGCGCCTCGGCGGCGGAGGGGACGTGGACGTCGTTCGGCGCGCAGTGACGGGCCGGGAGGAAGAGGCGCAGGGTGAGACGAGCACTGTTCGTGTGGGGTGGATGGCCCGGTCACGAGCCGCGACGCTGCGTGGCACGGGTGGCGGCGGCACTGAAGCCCCACGCTTTCGATAGCGAGGTGGTGGACTCCCTGGAGGCGCTCGCCGACGAGCAGCGGCTCGCGGCCTTCGACGTCGTCGTGCCGTGCTGGACCCAGGGGGCGATCACCTCCGAGCAGCTTGGGGGGCTCATGCAGGCCGTCGCAGGGGGCGTGGGCCTGGCCGGCTGGCACGGCGGGATGGGCGACGCCTTCCGGGACAGCCCTCGCTTCCAGTTCATGGTCGGTGGGCAGTGGGTCGCCCACCCCGGCGGCAAGGTCGATTACGAGGTCAGCGTTCGCGATCACGACCACGCCATCACCGAGGGCCTGGGCGGGTTCCGGCTCCGTTCCGAGCAGTACTTCCTGCACGTCGATCCCACCAGTCACGTGCTGGCCACCACGACGATGGACGGGCGGCACTTCCCCTGGCTGGAAGGCAGCGAGATGCCCGTCGCCTGGACCAGGCCGTGGTGGGCGGGGCGCATCTTCTACTGCTCGGTGGGCCACGTCGAGGCCGACTTCGACGTGCCGCAGGTCACCGAGCTGGTCCTGCGGGGTGTGCGCTGGGCGGCTCGCGAGCTCGATCCAACAGGGGCCGACCGCACGGTTGCCCGGAACGCCGCCGCCGAAGCGAACGCCGAGGCCCACTGGTAGCCGGGGGTTACGACGGAACGCGCAACGCCACGTCGAGACGTCAGCTTGTTAAGCCTCGCCGGCGCCGTCCGTGAGCGCGGGCCGGTCGGTGCGGAATGCGTCGATGTCGTAGTCGGTCCGGCCGCCGACGGCGAGCTGGCTGAGGATCTTGCCGATTAGGCCGGCGAACTTGAACGCATGGCCCGCGCCGACCGCGACGAGCACCTGGGGGAAGTCGGCCAGCGGCCCCACGACGAAGTCGCGGTCGGGTGGAAGGGTGTACAAACACGTCTTGGTGTACAGCTCGGGGCCCAGGGCCGCGGGGATGTGCTCGCGAAGGAAGGCGCTGAGCATTGCGACCTTCGAGCGGTCGGGCTCGAAGGTGCGGGTCGCGGCCGTGACCCGAGCGCCGCCAAGGTCCTGCGCCGCCTTGACCGCGACCTCCCCATACACGGGAAAGCCGTACAGGATCTGCTCGCCGAACCACGACCAGGCGGGGAAGACCTCGGGCCGGAACTGGCGCAGGTGTGGCGTCGCGAAGTAGGTGACCTGCTCCTGGGTGACCGACAGCGGCCACGACAGCCCGAGGCCCGCCAGGTGGTCGCTGGTCCACGCGCCCGATGTCAAGACGACGCGGCCGGCGCTGAAGGTGCCGGCGTCGGTCACGACGTCGACGTGGTCGCCCAACGGCCGAATGTGCTCGACGACGACCTGTTCGCGCACCTGTGCGCCCCGTGCGCGGGCCAGAGCGACGTGCACGGCGTTCGCGCGCGGCCGCGACGATGCCGCCGTCGGCCTGGTACACGCCCCGCGTCCCCTGGGGCAGGCGGAACTGCGGCCAGCGGGCGGTGACGTCGGCGGCCTCGAGCTCGGTGCAGTCGATGCGCGCGTAGCGCATCGCGTCGATGCACCCGTCCAGCCGCTCCGCGCCGGGCGTGCCGGCCGGCGCCAGGTCCAGGGCCCCAGTCCGTGTGATGAGCTGCAGGCCGGATTCGTCCTCGACCTCGTGCCAGGCGTCGTAGGCGGCCGCGATCAGTGCGGTGTAGTGCCGCTGCGCGTAGGCCTTGCGGATCATGCGCGAATGGTCCGAGGAGGCGCCCCGTTCGGAACCGAGCCGGAACTGCTCCAGCCCCAGCACCTGGCCCGCACCGAGCCGGGACAGCCAGTACAGCGTCGCCGAGCCGATGCCGCCGCAGCCGACGACGACGACGTCGTAGACACTCACGGGCGACGTTCACGGGAGGCGCTCACGATGCGCCGTCCTCGCCAGGTCCGGCGCCCACCGACGCGGGCCCGGCCACCGAAACGACCTCGCCGGTGGCACCTGAGCGGTAGGCGGCCGCCACGAGTGTCATGGTTCGCCGGGCGGCGCGGCCGTCGATCCTGAACCGCCCCTCGGCGAGAAGGCTCTCGAGCGCCTCACGAAACGCGCGGGTGAACGACCCGTGCAGGACGTAGGGTTCGCTGGCGGTGTCCCAGGAGCCTTCACCGTCGCTCACCACGGCGGCGGTCGCGTGGGGGCGGGTGAAGCTGATCGTGCCGCCGGTGCCGTGCAACTCGTTCACGACGGTGCCGCCGGCCGCGACGCCCCAGCTCACCGCCAGGCTGGTGGTCGCGCCGCTGCGGTGACGGCACAGCACGAACGCCGAGTCGTCGACGTCGATCGGCTGCCGATAGGTCGCGGTCTGGGCATACACCGTCTCGATCGGCGAGTCGAGCAGATGCTCGGCGAGGTACAGCGAGTGGTAGCCCTCATCCAGCAGGCACCCACCGCCGCTGACCTCTGACTTCGTGCGCCAGTCGGGGTCGTAGCCCTGTGCACCCACGTAGTGGCCGTCGCGGACCCACTCGTTGCGGTACAGGAACGGCTCGCCGATGCGCCCTTCCCGGCGCCAGCGGTCAGCGGCCAGCGTCGTGTCCAGATGCAGGTAGTTGTGCACCACACCCAGCTGCACGCCGCAGTCGGCGACGCGCTGAAGGATGGCGTCGATGTCGGCGGTCGTGGTCGCCAGCGGCTTCTCGCTGAGCACGTGCGCGCCGGCGGCGGCGATGGCCTCGACCACGGGTCGGTGCAGGACGTGCGGGACGGCCGCGTCGACGAGGTCGAGCCGGTGCTCGGCGAGCATCGTGCGGTAGTCGCGGTAGCGGCGCCGCGGCCCGATGCCCAGGGCCTCGCCGACGACTCGCAGGCGTGCCGGGTTGGGGTCGGCCAGGGCGGTGACGGAGGCGAGGTCGGCCGTCTCGGCCCAGGCGGGCGCGTGCGCCTGCTCGACGATCCTGCCGCAGCCTATGATGCCGACCTCGAGCATGTCGCGTCCGTCCTGCCGCGGCCGCGGCCGCGCGCGTCGGGGCTATGTGATGGTGGCGTATGCGGGCACAGGGATCACGCACGCGCGGTCCCCGGCGCGGATCTCGCCAGGACGCTCGACCGACGCCGCGACGCCGCGACGCCCGTACGCCTCCCGCACGAACGCCCTGACGAGCCCGCGGGCCCCTGGGTGGAGCTCTTGGATCACCTCACCGGGGTAGCGACAGGGCAGATTCTCGCCTTCGCACAGCAACCCCGCGCCGCTCGGGAACATGATGCGCGTGCCCGCCGGCATGCGGCTGAGGTGCGGGTAGCCGCTGACCAGCGCGTTGGCGCCCAGCCACTCCGGCTCGATCCGGTCTAGGCGCAAGCGGCGCGCCACGTCCGCGCACTCCTCGGCCGACACGATCGTGAGCTGCCGCCGGTTGCGGATCTCGGTGTCGCGGGCGTAGACCTTGGCGTCCCGGCTGTTGGACCGCATGGTCAGACCGTGGTGGCGGTCACCGGGGATCCCTCCGAAGTTCAGCCGCACCGACGGCAGCCGTATCGAGACCAAGCTGCCGGGTTGCGGCGCGGACAGGATGACCTCGACGACGATCTCGACGCGGTCGTTCGGCACAGAGGCGCCGAAGGTCCGCCTGTTGGGATCGTTCACCACGGCTCCGCCGTCACCTCCCCGACCATGACGTGGACCGTGTCGGTGCCGAGGACCGGATGGGTGGCGCGCACCACGACGGCGCCGGGCCGCTCGCCGGCCCGCAGCCACACGACCGCCACACCGCCGACGAGCGGAACCGGGTTGTCACCGACGACCGTGGCGGGTCCCGAGAGGTCCAACTGGATCGTTCCGGTGGCGAGGGGCCGGACGGCGCCGTACTCGTCGGTGACCCGCACGACGAGCCGTGTCGCGTCGCTGCCGTCGGCGAGCAACTCGGCGTCGTCGGTCTGAACGAGCAGGGCGCGGTCGGCCCCACGGCCCGACAGCCTTCTGGTCACCGCGAGGTCGCGGCCGAGGTAGCCCTCCAGCGTCAGGTCGCCCCAGGTCCGCCGCCACGGCGCGATCCCGCTGGTTTGGTCGAAGAAGAACGGGGCGTGCGCCAGATGCGGGAACGACGCGCGGTCCGGTGCGAGCTCGGCGACGAGCTCAGCGCCGACGTGGGCAAGGATGTGGTCGCAGTTGGAGAAGATCGCGCCCTTCCCCGGCCCGCCGTAGTCGGCGTGGTCGCCGGCGGCCCAAAAGAATGCCGGCTCCAAGACGACCTCGTCGTCGGGGTCGCACTGCGAGCGGTAGAACGCCGCCGCCGGCTTCCCGACGCGGAAGGCGTCCGCGACGCCGTGGTAGCAGACACGGTCCCCGGAGCCGAACTCGGCGTGAGTGTTGTAGTCGAAGGCGCACCATCCGAACCCGCCCGCGTAGCGGTCGTCGGCAGCCAGCCGGTCGTGCACGGTGGCGTGCAGGAGCGCGTGGGCCTGCACGCGCTCGACGTTGTCGGTGCGTTTCGTCGGGAACATGTGGCCGGCGAACTCCGAGACCAGGTAGGACGGGTGGTTGGGTACCAGGAGCAGCCCGTCGACCCCGAAGTCGTTGAGGGCGAACACATCCTCCAGCAGCTCGGATTCCGGCAGGTAGCGCACGCCGCTGGTTTGGCGCGAGTCGTCCAGCCCTCTGGCGATGGCGTTCGTGCGGCGGTACAGCTCCGGGGCATCAGCCGACTCGTTGACCCGGACGCCCCACAGGACGATCGAGGGGTGGTTCCAGTCGCGTCGGACCATGGCCTCGACGTCCCGGCAGGCGAGGTCCTGCCACGCGCGGTCCCCGATGTGCTGCCAGCCGGGCATCTCCTCGAACACGAGCAGACCCAGCTCGTCGCAGGCGTCGAGGAAGCTCGGGGACTGCGGGTAGTGCGACGTCCGGACGGCGTTGCACTTGTATTCGTGGCGCAGGATGGCGGCGTCGCGGCGCTGGACGCGAGCCGGCATCGCCCCGCCGACGTGCGGAAAGGTCTGATGGCGGTTCAGCCCGCGCAACTTGATGCGCCTGCCGTTGAGAAAGAACCCCTCCGGGGTGAACCGCGCGTCGCGCAGCCCGGTGCGCACCTCGGTGACGTCCCGGCAGCCGGAGTCGTCGTGTAGGCCCACTACGACCCGGTACAGCCGCGGGCCGTCAAGCTCCCACAGCCCCAGCTCAGCCAACCCCGGCACCGTCACGGTGGAACCGTCGTCGGGCGAAGCCGAGGGCTCGATCGGTCGCGTCGCGGCGGCGACGCGCCGGTCGCCGTCCCAGACGGCGACCTCGAGCCGCAGCGAGTCGGTGTCTGGAGTGGCACCGTCGACGAAGCAACGGACGTCGACCCGGCGGTCGTCGGTCAGCACGTCGACCGGCTTGGCGAACACCTCCCGCAGGAACGTCGCCGGCACGATCCGCAGCCGGGCCTCCCGGTAGATCCCGCCGAACGCGAGGTAGTCGAGATGGCCGCCGAACGGTGGGATGTCGGGCCGCTCGGTGGAGTCGACCTCCACGGTCAGCGCGTTGTCGCCGCCCCACCGGACGTGGTCGGTAACCTCGAACGAGCACGGCACGTAGCCGCCCCGATGCTCGCCGACCCGCCGCCCGTTGACGGTCAGCGTGCATGCGGTCATCACGCCGTCGAAGTCGATGAACACCCGCGAGCCCGCTCCCCCGACGGGCAGGCGCAGCCGCCGGCGGTAGGTCGAAAGGAACTGGTACGCCGCGTCGTCGAATCCGTGCCACGGCAGTGTGACGTTGCTGTGTGGCAAGGTCACCGGCTCGAAGTCACCGTCGTCGAAGTTCTGCTGCCCGCTGCCGGGACGACGTCGTGGGCAGTAGCGCCATCCTCGGTTCAGCGGGGCGACGACGCGCTTGCCCACCGGTGAATCACTCCCCGCCCGCTTGACGGTCGACGACAGCCGTGCTTAGGTGGCACAGTTTGTCTACGTCAGAGACTAATTGTCAAGCGGCCTGGGGACGCGGTGCGATACCGGGAATTCGCGCCTTTGCGGCGCCCACTGTCGGTGCTCGTACTCGGGACGCTGCGGTTCCGTGAAGACGACATGGCCACAGTGGACGCGCTGCTCAGCCTGTGGCTCGAGGTGGGCGGCAATGTCGTCGATTGCGCCCACGAGTACGGCGAGGGCAGCAGCGAGCGCGCGGTCGGCGCCTGGTTGGCGGCGTCTGGCCGGCGCGACGACGTCGTGGTCGTCTCAAAAGGAGGCCATCCCTACGGAGGACGCCTGCGGGTAACCCCCGGCGATCTGGCCGCCGACCTCGACGACAGCCTGGGGCGGCTGCAGACCTCCCGGATCGACCTGTACCTGCTCCACCGCGATGACGCGGCCGTGCCGGTCGGTCCGCTGCTCGCCACGCTCGAGGAGCACCGGCGGACCGGCACCATCGGTGCCTACGGCGCCTCGAACTGGTCGGTGGCGCGCCTGGATGACGCTCGCGAAGCCGCCCACGCGCAGGGTGTCGCGGGGTTCTCGGCGAGCAGCCCTCACCTGAGCCTGGCCGTGCCCGCCCGCCCCCCGTATCCGGGCGCCGTCTCGGCCTGCGACCCCGACTCCCGGTCGTGGTACTCGCGGCGGCAGCTGGCCGTGCTCGCGTGGTCGGCGCAGGCCGGTGGGTTCTTCGTCGACCCGGCGGCGGGAGCCGTTCCCGAGGCCGCCCCGGCGGCGGTCTACGCCGGCGGCGGCAACGCCGAGCGCCGTCGCCGGGCACAGGAGCTGGCGGGGCGCAAGGGCTGCGAGGCCAACGCCATCGCGCTGGCCTGGGTGCTGCACCAGCCGTTCCCGACGTTCGCCACGATCGGCCCGCGCACCGTGGGCGAGCTGCGCTCGAGCCTGCTCGCGCTCGACGTCGACCTCAGCCACGACGAAGTTCGCTGGCTCAACCTCGAGACGGACGGATGAACACGATCCGCGTCGGCATCGTCGGATGCGGCGAGGTCACGCAGGCCATCCATCTGCCGACGCTGGCGTTCTTGCGGCACCGGTTCACCGTCACAGCGCTGTGCGACGCCGCCCCCGCTGTCGTTGCGGCCGTGGCGCGACGCTGGGGCGTGCCGGCGGCCGGCACCGACCCCGAGCAGCTCATCGCGCGCGGCGACGTTGATGCGGTGCTGGTCGCCAATCCCAACGCCTTCCACGCCGAGACGACGCTGGCGGCCGTCGCCGCCGGCAAGCACGTGCTCGTCGAGAAGCCGTTGTGTCTTGGCATGCGGGAGGCACGCGCGGTGGTCGCGGCGGAGGCCACCGGCGACGTCATCGTGCAGGTCGGCTACATGCGCCGCTACGCCGGGGCGTTCGGGGAGGCCAGCCGGCTGCTGGCGGGCTTCCCGCCGGTCCGTCTCGCCCGGCTCCACGCGGTCCTCGGTCGCAACCGCCTCATCCTCGACCAGGCTCACCGCATCGACAGGGCCGACCTCTCCCCCGCGTTGATCGCCGAGGGTCGCGCCCGCGAGGCGGCGGCGGTGGCCGAGATGCTGGGCGACGACTCGGCGTTGTCGCGTGCCGCCTACCTGTTCCTGGTGACGCTCAACTCCCACGACTTCTCCGTGCTGCGGGGGCTGCTCGGCGTGCCACACGGGATCCTGTACGCGGCCCGGCGGGGGACGACCGACTCGCCGTGGCTGTCGGCGGCCCTGGACTACGGGTCGTTTGTCTGCCACTTCGAGACCGGCTTCGACGAGATCGCGCGCGTCGACACCTTCCTGGAGGTCCACGCCGACGACCGGGTGCTGCGGTTGGAGTACGACTCGCCGTTCGTGCGCAACCTCGCGACGCGCCTGCGGATCACCGCCCGGATCGAAGGCGGCGGGGTGACCGACACCGCGTCGCAGATCTCCTGGGAGGACCCCTTCACCAGCGAGTGGACAGCCTTCCACGACGCCGTCGTGTCCGGCGTCAGATCGCCGACGACGCCGGCCGACGCGCTCGAAGACCTCGTGCTCGCGCGTGACCTCGTAGCCGCGATGTCCTCCGTGACGGGGTGAGGCCGGAATGCGATGTGCGATCGCCCTGCAGCTGTGGACGGTGAGGCAGGCGGCGGGGCACGACCTCGCCCGGACGCTCGAGCGCGTCGCCGACCTGGGCTTCGACGGCGTCGAGCTCGTCGCTTCCCTGATGGGATCGGACCGCTCCGGCGCCCGCATCCGCGCGGTGCTCGAGCGGCTCGGGATGACGCCCGTCGGCTACCACGCCACGCTGGAGGCCCTGGAGTCCGAGCTTGACCGCCTGATCGACGTGGCGTGCGAGCTCGGCTGCCCGAACCTGGTCTGCGCGTGGCTGCCCGAGCCGCGGCGTGCCGATCACGCCGCGTACCTGGACACCGCCAGGTCCCTGGCCGAGATCGGCCAGCGGTGCCTGCAGGCCGGCCTGCAGCTCGTCTATCACCATCACGACTTCGAGTACGCCCGCTTCCAGGGACGGTCGGCGCTGGACTGGCTCTGCGGGCTCGTGGATCCCGCGCTGATGAAGCTGGAGCTCGACACCTACTGGGTGCTCACCGGAGGTGTCGACCCCGCCGACGAGCTGCGCCGCTACGGCGACCGCTGCCGGCTCCTGCACGTCAAGGACCGGCTGCCCGACGTGATGCCCGACGCGGCCCCCGCCGAGCCCGGCCTGGCCCATCGCAACACCGAGGTCGGCACCGGGATGCTGGACCTGCCAGCGGTGCTGGAGGCGGCCGCGTCGCACGTCCGGTGGTACATCGTGGAACAGGACGTCTGCGCCGGCGACCCCTTCGACAGCGCCAGCACGGGCCTGGACAACCTCCGGGGGGCCGCGGCCAGCCACGACCGGGACTGACCCCAGCCGTAGGCGACGAAGCGAATGTCGTCCCGGCGGCCGAGCGGGGCTTACGCCCGGATGGGACCGCCTGCGGTGTCGCGTTCTCGCTCCGGCCCGCCGCGCACCACCTTGCCGGCGTGCACGGTGACCGCCGACAGCAGCTTGCGGGTGTACGGATCCCGCGGCGCGTCGAAGACCTCCGCCGCCGGGCCGTGCTCGACGATCTCGCCGCGGTGCATCACGAGGATGTCGTCGGCGAGGTACCGCACCACGGCTAGATCGTGGGAGATCAGCAGGTAGGACGCGTTCTCGCGCTGCTGCAGGTCGATGAGCAGGTTCAGGATCGCGGCCTGGACCGAGACGTCGAGGGCGGACGTCGGCTCGTCGAGGACGACGAGGCCGGGGCTGGTCGAGAACGCCCGCGCGATGGCCACGCGCTGCTGCTGCCCGCCCGACAGCTGGCGGGGGCGCACGTCGAGGTGCTCGGGACCGAGCTGAACGGCCTCCAGGAGGGTGGCGAGCGTCTCGTCGCGATCGGCGCCGTCGCCCGGCGACAGCATGCGCATCTGCCGGCGGAGGATCTGACGGATGGTGTGGCTCGGGTTCAGGGTGCCGTCGGGATGCTGGAAGACCATCTGCAGCGCCCGGCGGGCCTCCACGCTGCGCTTGTGGGCCAGGCGCGTCACGTCAGCGTCGGCGAGTCGGACGGTGCCGGCGTCGGGCACCTCCAGCCCCGCGATCATGCGCGCGAGCGTCGTCTTGCCCGAGCCTGACTCCCCGACGACGCCCAGGATGCGCCCTGGCGCCAGCGTGAAGCTGGCGTCGGTGACGGCGATGACCTCGCGGCCACCCGACCGGAACACCCTGCGCAGCCCGCGGACGTCCAGCAGCGTGTTGTCCGCGGGTGCCGCGGTGCGCCCCGCGACCTCGGTCACGGCCGGGGGACCAGCCGCGGCGACCGTCTCGTGAAAGAAGCAGCGACTGTGCTGGGTGTTGCCCGAGGCGAACAGCGCCGGATGCTCCTGGCGGCAGCGCGGCTCGCGGAAGGCGCAGCGGGGCTCGAACGAGCAGGCGTCCACCTCTGGCTCGCGCGAGCCGGCGGGAAGCGGCTCCAAGCGCCGGGAGTCCTTGGACGCGCCGGGGGGAACCCGGCAGGCCAGCAGGCCCCGGGTGTACGGGTGCGTCGGTCGTTCGAACACGCCCTGTGTTGCGCCGGTCTCGACGAGTTCGCCGCGATAGAGCACACCCACGCGTTCGCACACGGTGGCGACCAGGCCGATGTCGTGGCTGATGAACAGGATCGCCGTGTCGAACCTGCTCCGGAGGTCGGCGAACAGCTCGACGATCTCGGCCTCGACGGTGACGTCCAGACCGGTTGTCGGCTCGTCGAGGATGAGCAGGCTGGGGTCCATCGCCAGGGCCATGCCGATGACGATGCGCTGCTTCTGGCCGCCGCTGAACTGGTGGGGATAGCGGTCGTAGGCCCCGTGGGCGTCCGGGAGCTGGACCAGGTCGAGCATCCCCTCGGCGCGTTGGCGGGCCTCCTCGCGACCGAGACCGAGGTGCGCCCGGTAGACCTCGGCGATCTGCTCGCCGGCGCGCATCGAGGGGTTCAGGGCACTGGCCGGGTTCTGGTAGACCATCGCGATGCGGTTGCCGCGGATCGCCGACAGCTCCCGACGCCCGAGCGGCACGAGGTCGGTGCCGTCGAACGTGATCGACCCCTGCGTGATTCGTCCGTTGTCCGGCAGGTAGCGCAGGATCGCCATGCCCAGCGTCGTCTTGCCCGAGCCGGACTCGCCGACCAGCCCCATCGCCTCGCCAGCGTCGATCGAGAAGGTGACATCGCGGACGGCGGATAAGGCGCCGCCGCCGACGCGGTACTCGACCGTGAGGCGCTCGACCCGCAGGACGTCGGCCGCGGCGCTCACGACGCCCGCAGCCTCTGAGCCAGGACGTTGACGGCCACCACCAGCGAGGCGATCGCCGCCGCTGGCGCGACCACCACCCACGGGGCGATCTGGTAGAAGGGTCGGCCCTCGGCCACCATCAGGCCCCAGTCGGGCGTCGGCGGCTGGATCCCGAAGCCGAGGAACGACAGGGTCGCCACGGCGAAGATCGACAGTGCCAGGCGCATCGTGAACTCGACGTTGATGGTGCCCACGATGTTAGGCAGCAGCTCGCGGAACAAGATGTAGGCACCGGACTCGCCACGCATCCGCGCCGCGGCGATGAAGTCGCGGTCGCGCCACGACAGCACGGCCGACCGCACCACGCGGGCGTTGTACGGAGCCAGCATCAGCGCGATGACGACGATGAGGTTCAACTGGGAGGGCCCCAACATCGCCAGGATGACCGAGGCGATCACGACGATCGGGAACGCCATGAGCAGGTCGAGCGAGCGCATCAGCAGCTCGTCGACCCGGCCCCGATAGAACGCCGCGCACAGGCCCAGCGTCGTTCCGATAGCGACGCCCAGTGTCGTGGCGGCGATGCCGACGATGAGCACGCTGCGGCTGCCCGCCAGGATCCGGCTCAGCACGTCGCGCCCGAGGTTGTCGGTGCCCAGCCAGTGCTCGGCCGACGGTGGGGCGTAGCGGCTGGTCAGCGTCTGCGCCGTGGGCCCGTAGGGCGCGATCAGCGGCCACAGCACCGCGATGACGAGCCAGCCCAGCAAGACGAGCACCGCCAGGGTGAGTCCCGGCGAGCGCAGCAGCGTCCGCAGCCGCGCCATCAGGTAGCCCCTCCGGCCACCTGCGCGCGGACCCGAGGGTTGAGCAGTGTGTACACCAGGTCGGCGGCGAGGTTCGACAGCATCAGGATGGCCGCGAGGATCAACACGATCGCCTCCAGCAGCGGGACGTCCTGGACCAGCGCCGCTTGTAGGAGCAGCTGACCGATCCCCGGGTAGTTGAACACGTTCTCGATGACGACGAGGCCGCCGACGAGCCACGCGATCTGATTGGCGATGACCGTGATAGCTGGCAGCAGCGCGTTACGCAGGACGTGCCGGCGGATCACCGTCCGTTGACCGAGGCCCTTGAGGATCGCCGTGCGCGTGTAGTCGGCGCCCAGCTCAGTGATCATGCTGGCCCGTACCGTGCGGGCGATGTAGCCGATCAGCACGGGGCTGATCGCGATGATCGGCAGCACCAGGTACCGCAGCGTCGTGAGCGGGCCGGCCCCCTCGGGGACCATCGCCGAGGATGGGAACCAGGGCAGCAACAGGCTGAAGAACAGGATGAGGAACATGCTGCTGACGAACTCCGGGATCGTGATCGACACGACGCTGACCCCGTTGATGACCCGGTCGGTCAGGCGGTCCTTCTTCAGTGCGGACACCACCCCAGCGACGATGCTGACGGGGATGATGAACGCGAACGCGACGCCCGCCAGCACCATCGAGTTGTACAGCCGGGTGGCGATCAGCGGGGCGATGGGGATCCCGAGCCGCCAGGAATCGCCCCAGTCGCCGGTGAGAAAGCCGCCCATCCAGTCCAGGTATCGCGTGCTCAGAGCACGGTCCAGCCCCAGCCGCTCACGGACCAGCTCGACGTTCGCCTCGGTGGCGTACTGCCCCAGGATGAGGTTGCCGACGTCGCCCGGCAGGATCTCGACCATCCCGAAGATGAGCAGCGACACGACGACCAGCAGGACGAGCATGACCGCGATCCTCCGCAGCGCGTAGCGGAGGATGCCCGAGCCCGCCGACCGGCCCACCGCGATCATTCCACGGTCGTGGTCCGGAAGTCCACGAAGTTGGCCGGATGGCTGTCGTAGCCCGAGACGTTGTCGCGGACCGCAGACAGCGTGTCCTGGAACCAGGCGATGATGGCGGGCACCTCCTCCTGCTGGATCGCGGCCATCTCCGCCAGGATCTCCGCCCGCTCACCCTCCTCGACGGTCGCGTTCAGCTCGTTCAGCAGGGCGTCGTAGTCCTTGTTGCACCACTCCGCCATGTTCCAGTCCACCCCGCACTGGAACGCCAGCGACGGCATCTGCGCCGGGGAAGAGCGGTGCAGCCAGGTCTCCATCGCAAACGGTAGCTCCAGCCAGTGCTGGTAGTAGACGTCGCTGGGTTCGACGGTGATCTCGATGTCGAACCCGGCCGGTTTCGCCATCTCGGCGACCGCCTGGGCGAAGATGCCGATGCCGCCGTAGGTCACCAGCTCGGCATTGATGCCGTCCCGGTGACCCGCCTCGGCCAGCAGCTCCTTCGCCCGTTCGATGTCCTGCGTCCGCTGCTCGGTGTCGATAGCCGAGGAGGCCTGGTAGATGGGAGAAACGGTGTGGTCGTTGGCGACCGTGGCATGGCCGCCCCACAGCTCGTCGACGATCTGTTGGCGGTCGACCGTGAGGGCCAGTGCCTGGCGGACGCGCACGTCGTCCCACGGCGGCTTGTTCACCTTCATGATCAGCTGCCCGTGGCTGGCGCTGGGTGCCGAGAGGATCTCCACGCCGCTGCCCTCCGGCACGGTGGCCACGAGGTCGCCGGGCAGCAACGTCAGCACGTCGACGTCGCCGCTCTGGATGGCCGTGATCTGGGCGCCGAAGTCCTCGTAGTAGATGGCCTCCATGCCGTCGAGCTTGGGCAGGCCCTCCTCGAAGTAGTCCTCGTTGCGCTCGAACACAGCGCGCTGGCGCGCGACGTACTCGGTCAGCTTGAACGGTCCGGTGCCGATGGGGTTTTTTGCGAAGTCGCCTTCCCAGTCGGAGGGCAGGATGGCGGCCTGGTACGCGGTCACCCAGGCCGGGAAGTCCCCAACCGGCCCGGTGAGCTCGAACCGCACGGTGTGGTCGTCCACTGCCGTCGTGCCGCCCTTCTTCAGGAACGTGAACGATCCCGCGGCGGCGGAAGCGACCTTCGGGTCGACGAGGCGGTCGAAGGTGGCGACGACGTCCTCGGCGTCGAAGTCCGAGCCGTCATGAAACGTCACGTCCTCCCGCAGCTCGAAGGTCCAGGTCTGGCCGTCCTCGCTCTCCCACTCCGTGGCGAGGTCGGGCTGCAAGGACAGATCCTTTCCCAGCCGCACGAGGTAGCTGACGACCGGCTGCACCGTGTGGATGTCGCCCAACGAGCTCATCATGTGAGGGTCGATGCTGGTGGGTGGCGCGGCCGCGTAGGTCAGCGTCCCGCCGCCTCCCGCGGGGCCGCCACCATCCGTCGCCTCGCTGCTGCCGGCGGCCCCGGTGCCCTGCGCGGCTTCCAGCTGCTCGTCGGCCGTACCCTCGATCGGGGCGCAGCCGGACAGCATTAGCAAGGCCACGAGCCCTGCCAGAGCCAACCACCGCGGACTGTGACGAACGGACGCAGCCATCTCGTTCCCAACCCTCGACGGGAACAAGATCGCAATCCCGATCGCGTCGTCGTTTGTTTACCCTGTGAACTAAGCGTAGCGGACGGGCGTTGTGCAGAACAAGCACCAATAGAGGATCATCCTGTGGCCCGCAGCGGCTCGACGGCCCGCGGGTTGGCTACGAGGTGGTGCCGCACCAGGGCGACACCACCCCACAGGGGGGCGTCGTGGCCGTGAGTCGTCAGCTCCACGCGTAGGCCGTCGTAGAGGTCGCCCATGAGCCAGTCGTCGACCTCTGCCTGGAGCCTGTCGAGCTCTTGGCCGAAGGCCGTGGCAAGGAAGCCGCCGAGCACGACGACCTCCGTGTCGTAGGCGCTGGCGATGTTGCCGATGCCGACCGCGAGGTGCCGCCGCAGCCCGCCGAGCGCCTCGACGGCGACTGGGTCCCCTGCGCGTGCCGCGGCGACGATCCGGTCGGGCGACAGGTCGTCCGGCTCGGCCGCGGTGCTGTCGGGGCCATCCCACAGGCTCGACGCGCGACCGGATGTCCGCGCGTCGCGCGCGGACGTCAGCAGCGCGTCCCGGCTGACGTACAGCGCCCAGCACCCTCGCTTACCGCAGCGGCAGCGCGGACCATCCACCGCGATGCTGACGTGACCGACTTCCCCTGCCGCGCCCCGCGTGCCCCGAAACAGCGTGCCGTCGATGACCACCCCGGCACCGACGCCGAGCTCGCCCAACAAGAAGACGAAGTTGCGGACGTCGCGGACGGCCTGCGGCCGCTGCTCAGCCACGGCTGCGAGGTTGGCCTCGTTCTCGACCAGGAGCGGCGAGTCCGGGGGGACCGCGTCAGCCAACGCCGACCGCAGCATCCGACCGACGTCCGCCGCCTCCCACGACAGGCCTGGGATGTAGGTGAGCTCACCGCGCTCTCCGACGATGCCCGGCAACGCGAGCGCTGTGCCGAGCACCTGTCCTGGTGTCGCGTCCGCGTCCGCCAGCGCGCCGCGGACCAGGTCGGCGAGTCTGCGCAGCGCCTCCGTCTGGCTGATCCGACGCAGGTCGACGGCGCTGAAGCCTCGGGCGCGCTCGGTTCCCGCGAAGTCGACGACGAGGGTCGCGACGTGGTCGACGCTGATCTGGGTGGTGAGGATGAGGCCGCGGCGGGGGTTGGGCGCGAGCAGCTGCCGCGGCCTGCCCACCTTGCTTGGCACCGCCCCCTCGACGTGGACCCAGCCCCGTCGGGCGAGCTCGTCAACGAGGTTGCTGATCGTGGGCTTCTTCAGGCCCGTCAGGTCGACGAGCCGGGACTGGGAGACCGGGGCATGCCGGATGATCGTCGCCAGGACGAGCGACAGGTTCGCCAGCCGCATCCCGCGTGCATCGACGGCCTGGCTGCCCGTGCCCTCACCGCTGCTCGCCATCACCTGAGGCCTCCGCCGGCTCAGCGCCTAGGCGAGGATATCCGTCCGCTGGCAGGGGGCGCGTGCCGCGAACCCTGGCACAAGGTGCAACCGGTGGCGCGGCTCAGGTCAAGCGTAGGGTCGACCATTCTTCGAGGACCTCCTGGACGGACTCCCGCGTAACTGCGCACCACCGTAGTCCGGTCGCGTCGAGGTCCCACAGCACGTTCACATGCCAACTGCCGTCGCCCGGGTCCTGATAGAGCATCTGTCAGAGCGTCTGGGGGCGGGCTTCGAGGCGGATGGCTGACTGGATGACGCCGAGGTGGGTGAGGCCCTGTGGGAAGTTGCCGAGCGGTTCGCCGGTGGTGGGGTCGGCTTGTTCGGCGAGAAGGCCGAGGTCGTTGGCGGTGGCGAGGACCCGCTCGACCCGTTCGGCACCGCGGTCGGGATCACCGTCGAGAGTGTGGTTGTCGGCGAGCCACAGGGTGCACAACAGGAACGCCCCTTCGGGTTCGGTGACGCCATCGTCGTAGTGATACCGGCGCAGCAGGCCGTTGTCGTCGAGGCGCGCGGTGATGGCGCGGCGGGTGGCGCGGCAGCGGGGATCGTGGGGCGGGAGGAACCCGATGAGGGGAGCGACGAGGACGGCGGCGTCCAGCTCGGCTCCGTCGATGGTGCCGGTAAAGGCCTCGATGTGGGGGTTCCAGGCACGCGACTCGACCTGGTGGCGGATGGCGCCGCGCTGGGCGGTCCAGACGTCGACGTTGCCGTCGAGTGCCCGGTGGTGAGCGAGGTCGACAGCGCGGTCTAGGGCGAGCCAGCACATCAGCCGGGAGTACACGAAGTGGTCTCGGTCGGACCGCACTTCCCAGATCGAGTCGTCGGGGCGGTTCCAGCGTTTGGCAGCCAGGTCAGCGAGCTGGCGCAGCGTTGCCGCTGGTTGGGCGGTGTCCATGTCCATGTTGTGGTAGCAGTGGGCGGCGGCGGCGATGACGTGGCCGTAGACGTCGTGCTGGCGTTGGACGTCGGCGGCGTTGCCGATTCGGACCGGACGCGACTGCTTGTGGCCGGCAAGAGCGGTGATCTCCCGCTCGCCGGGGATGAGGCAGCCGTCGAGGGTGTAGGCGACGGACAGGTCGGGGCCGTGGCGGTCGGCGACGCGGGCCAGCCAGTCCCAAAAGGCCATGGCTTCGTCGTGGTGGCCGAGCCGTTGGAGCGCGAGGACGGACAGGCTGCTGTCGCGCAGCCAGGTGTAGCGGTAGTCCCAGTTGCGGCTACCACCCGGGTGCTCGGGCAGCGACGTGGTGGGCGCGGCGACGAGCCCGCTGGTGGGCTGGTGAGTGAGCAGCTTCAGCGTGAGGGCACTGCGGGCGACGGCGTCGCGGTAGCTGTCCGGGAGGTCGCTGTCGGCCAGCCAACGACGCCAGCTGGTGGTGCTCGTTGCGACGCGCTGGGCGTGGTCCACGACATGGCCGGGTGGGGCGCCGGCGGACAGCACGGCGACGAACGGCTGTCCTGGCCGCACAACGGCGCGCGTGACGCCCACGCCGTCCTGGATCGTCATGGGGGCAGTGCAGGAGATCCGGACCTGGTGGTCGCCGTCTGCGATAACGAGGGCATCGTCCTCGACGCGCAGCGGTGCTCGTGTCGCGGTGAAGCGCCGCCCGGCTCGTACGGTCGACTGGAGGGGCACGGCGCCAGCTGTGGCCTCGATGATTCTGATCAGTTGGGTGCCCATGCCGTCGTCGGTCGGGACGGCCATGAGGTCGCGACCGACGGCCTGCCCGTCCGCGCAGGTAAAGGTGGTCTCGATGACGTTGGTGTCGGGCAGGTACCCGCGGCTGGCCTCGTAGCCTGCGCTGGAAGCCACCTGCCAGGCGCCGCCGTCGTCAGGGTCGAGGATGCGGTCGAACAGTGGCGGGTCGTCGAACCGGGGCCAGCACAGCCAGTTGACTGCGCCGGCGCGGTCGACCAGCGCCGCCGTGCGCAGGTCGCCTATCAGGCCGTGGTCACCGATTGACGGGTGTCCTGAAGGCCCCAGCCCCGTCGCTGGGTGGCTGGTCATCGGATCAGGCGATCCCACGCCCCGTAGCGGTCGCGGACCGGTCCGCGTGGCAGCGACAGTGCGGCAGTGACGGCGGCGGTGATCAGAATGGCGGTGGCGTAGCCGGTGTCGGGGCCGGTGAGAAACAAGGTGGCGGCGATGACGGCCGCGGCGGCGAGGTTGGCGTAGCGCACCACACGCACGACCTCGGCCATGGCCACGACCGCGACCACGATGACGAACGCCCCGCCGATGTGGGCCACGTCGGCGGCGCCGGAACCGATGTCGACGCCGACCACGGCTGGCGCGGCCAGCAGCCAGACGCCCAGGCCCGTGATCGCGAGCAGGTTCCACGGGATGCTGAACCCCCACACCGACGAGGCCAGCACCGGCCGGGGGTGCTCGGACAGATCGGCCATGGGCGGGGTTGGGATGGACCGCGAGCCTGCCACCGACCTCGCCCTCGCGCACCGCGACTGCTACGACAAGCAGTTGCTCGACGCCGGCGACGGACGTTGCGGCATGGTGGACCTGGACACCTTGACGTTGGCGGAACGCTCGCTCGACCTGGCCAACGTGCTGGTGCACTTGGAGCTGCGGGTCGCCCAGGACGTGCTCGACAGCGAGAGCGCGCGGGACGCGGCCGCCGCCCTGGTTGCTGGGTACCGCCCTGACGCGGCCGTCCGAGGGCGCGTCCCCGCCTACGCAACCGCCAGTCGCCTGCGACTGGCGTGCCTGTACGCGTTGCGACCCGGGCGGCGACACCTCACCAGCGGGCTGCTGGACCGCGCCGCCGCGCCTTCGTGGGGGCTCGACGGATGAGGCGTGCGGCACGGCTGCGCCTGCTTGACGCCGGCACCCGGAAGCCGTGACGTCCGCACGAGTCGACGTCGCCCTGGTGCTCGGCAAGCCCGTCCACCGCTGATGGGACTACCTTCCACAGACATAGGGGTCTCCTGCGGGGAACGCTTCCAGCGCTTGTCCCTCGAGGACTGACGTGAGACGGCGTCCCCGCAGGACGGCCCTGAAGGCCTGACGCCCA
>Ga0183260_10001572_pt1 | contig 18936 bp, 20 predicted proteins | sample AntDrymUQ4972206_2_FD_129768 | JGI IMG/M metagenome (GOLD analysis project Ga0183260, IMG submission 129768) | Polar desert sand microbial communities from Dry Valleys, Antarctica - metaG UQ497 (22.06) (version 2) (version 2) | ecosystem: Environmental > Terrestrial > Soil > Desert | place...
GCGGCGCCGTCCCGCCGGGTCCTCCCTCGTTAACCCACCTTCTTGTCGGGAACAAGCGATGCGAGGTGGTCGGCAATCATCTTTGCCCCATCGGGCAAATTGCGGAATCCCGGAAACGGGTTCGTATCGATCACGCATGCGCCGTCCTCTGACAGCAGCACATCGATGCCGGCAATTTCCAGGTCGAGTGCGGTGCTGACGCACCGCGCCAGCTTCTTGAGGTCTGGGTCGACATCGAACGGAATACCCGGATCGACCGCGCCATGTTCGGGCGATGCGTTCTTGATCAGACCTCTCACCCGATTGCCAGCAACGTAAAGCTTCTGGACCGTCCCATTATTGGGGATGTACTCCTGGACGGCAAATGGACCTGGAAAAGGCGGTTGACCTGGCAACTGGCCATCGATTGCGATCACGACACGCTGACCGCGACCCACATTGCCGTCGGCATCCTTCACCACAATCGCCTGCTGGCGGGATATCGCCAGCACATCGGTCCATGTATCGACGACGCTGGTCTTCGGGACGCGAACTCCGGCGGCGGAAAGACTGGCGAGGACGCCTGCACGATTGCTGCTTGCGCTTGTTGCTACGATTCGATTGCAACAACGAATCCCAGCCTGCTCAAGCATTGCCGCGGCAACCAGCTGATCCACATTGAGCCCTCGTTGGACCACGAGTTGTGAACGATACAGTAAATTCGGGATCCCGCCACGTTTGTCAATGTGGTGCAAGATGATTGTCGGCACACGGTGATGCAAGCGTCCGATGACCTCCGTCAGCACCGATTCGTTGACGAGCGGCTTTCCGAGCAGGAATGCGATCTGGCGGTTCGGACCAGCTGTCGAGGTCATGTCCATTCTCCATTGACAGCCGCCGCCAATAGCATCTGCTGGTGTAAAGGCAAGCGTCGAATGCAAGAGTTGTGCAGCGCCACAAACTCCCCAGCGAGTTCATATGTGTCGTTGACGGCAACCTGTGATTGCTCAGAAACACGCGTTACATACACTATGTTCATGAAAACCGGATATGGATACGGATAGTTCACCGGTTTCGGCGTGAGGTGACGAAATGCGATTACGCCCAGCTGTTTCGGCGAACTTATGGCCAACCCGGTTTCCTCAGCGACCTCCCGAATGGTCGCCGAGCGTAGCGGTTCTCCCCGCTCACGACGTCCGCCGGGAAGAATGTGGTTTCCGCTGGGATTATGCATCATGAGCACCGAAAAATCGGACAGAACGATGCAACGGCCAGACGTAGTCAAAGCGTAGGGCGGCGTATCGGAAGTCACATAGGTAGTGAGATCGAGTTCAATTTCTCCTCCGAGCCACGTCACTTGCTCTGAACACATCGGCGCATGGTCACGGAGAAACAGTGCGAGTTCCCTGTCTACCCCCAACTGGTTCACGTTGCGCTCCATTGTGTCGCGTTATCCGAACAATCCCAATTGCCTGGTCGCCTGTCGTTTACGAGCCATCTCAAGCGAGGTCGTTGGCTTAATAGTCGGGAAGAATGCTTCGAACTCCTCGCTATTTTCGAACAAGACTTCAAATCGACCGGCGGCATCTTTCAGGTGGCGAAGCAACACCGTTGTGTTCTCGTCCTCGGCGTAATCCTCCGTGAAGCCCAACGCGCCATTGACGCGTTCGTACAGGAGCACTCGCTCACCGTACCGCCAACGGCCGGGGTTATCCTCCAACAGGGATTTCAGCCGGGGTTGGCTGCCTAACGTCGATTGGCGCAGCATTGACCATTGACTGAATGCTTGGGGCGGGAGCTGGCGCTCGATAATACGTTCGGCCACGGTGAAATAGCGATCCCGCGCCCTGTCGCGTTCGTCGCGCATCAGGTCATGCGCAGTGGATTTGAGGAACTCCCGGAAACACGGCTCCATCCTGCGGCTCCGAAGGGCGCTGCCCGTCATTGACATGTTCCCGTCGTACCCCAACAGCGCGTAGTTCTTGAGCTTGAGTGACATCATTTGCATATAGCGTCCATCATGGGCAAGGCGAACGCGTCCGGGCAATTCGTCCGATAACATCTGAATGAACGCTTCCTCCTCCAGTTGCGAACGAACCGAGGTTGGCGGCATAAAATAGACCCCGTCGGTGTCGACTTCGATGGGTTCCGCCTGCTCGGCATGGAGTTTCGAGACGACAAGCCTAATGAGCCGCTGACCTTCCAACGTCACTTCTTCCGCGGCGTCGAAATCGTTAAATCGGCCTCGGCCGAATCCCAAATACCCGTAGAACGAATTGATCAGGACCTTGAACGTACCTTGCAGACCGCCCCACAGAGCACGGTTATCGCCAAATGCGAGCGCTGTCTTACGCTTGGCCTCGATACGGCGGGATGTGAGGTCTCGAAGCAACAATGGAAATGCGCCGAGCACATCATTTCGTGACGTGATCGTCTGTTCGAGCATGATGGAAGGGTACAGACTCTCGACGTCCGCCTTGACCACAGGACCAAAGATGCCCGTCTTGATCAATTCCAGGTGCGCGCCGGCGAATGGCCGGGATGGATACGGCACGGGCAGGCTGTGATCTGCCGACAGGTAGGCCCTGACCATCAAGTGATCGATCTTCGTACCCGTTCCAGCAGTCGTCGCTGTTTGCAACGCCATCGGCACGATCTGGGTCTGGTAGAACTCGCGCGGAAGAGTGATGCGAGAGAGGCGATCGACATCGCGCACATCGTCAAGCGCATACCGGACCAAGCGATCCCGAGATCGTTCGCCGGAGCGCCAGAGGTTGGCGATTTCCTCGCCCTCCACGTGCACTCGATCCTCCCGCTCGAGGCCCAATTCGCGAATGATCGACTTGAGTCCGTAGCTTGAAAGTCTGCCCTGGACATCCCAGCGCTGAATTTGCTGATACGTGTCGACCACGTGGCGCCCACGAATGTGGACTGAGGTGTAGGGCAACGACACGGGTCCAACGCGGAAATTGCGGCGGACTCTGGCGAGACTGGGTGGTGAGCCATCCCGGCCAAGTCTAAGGATGACGCCCGAGCGCCGGGCTCGTTCGATGAGGAACGGCAGATCGAATAGAAAGATATTGTGTCCTTCGATTACGTCTGGATCCAGAGTCTTAAAGACCGTGTTAAAACGCTCGAACAACTCCGATTCGGTTGATTCCTGAACCAGCACCACCTCATAGTCGCCTTGGCGGAGCGCGATCATGATGACTTCGGCATCCGGCTCGTGAGGGTCAAGCCCAAGTGTTTCGATGTCAACCTGCAGTCGACGCAGGTCTTCAAAAAGCATTTCCTTGAACAACGTCGTGCCGGTTCCGATTAGGTACTGTGAAATTGGCGACCGGATCGCGAGTACCGAATGGTCATCGTTTGAGAGACTCCCCGTCGCTTCCCGGAACTCGCCGCGATTGCGGAACGTCAGCAAGGCGGCCAGCGGCAATCCGCCGCGAAGCTCGTGCCGCTCGACGTTCGGTTGAGAAGCGAAAGGAGACTCCGGCTGGACTACGATCCAGGGTGAATGCTCTTCAACAATCCGAACGGTCGTGCCATCCGGTTGTCGCTGGAAAAGGTGAACCTCGATTTCACCCGACGGCTCGACACTGACGATGCCAGGGGTCGGATTGACGCCGTAGAGTACGCGATCGGCATCGGATTCGGTAAACTGAAGCAACGGTCCACTTTCCTCCCGACAGCGGCATCGCGCATGTGGCACCTATAACCCGGCCGCGCGATCCAATGGTGCAATCATGATGCCACTTTGGAAGCGCGCGCGCGCAGGGCTCATTGAAACGATCTACCCCAGGACTTGTGCTGGCTGCGGCATGCGTGGCGCCTGGCTTTGTTCATTGTGCGTTGGGTCGGTGCCTCGTCTTGACAGGGGCATTTGTTTTCGATGTGGAAACCCGTTGCGGGCGACGTGTCGATTGTGTGCACAACTTGACCGATCCATTCACTTGGGACGAGCCGCGTTTCCGTATACGGGTTGGGTCTCGAACGCAATGCGATCATTCAAGTACACCGATGAGTGGAGTCGCGCTGCGCATCTTGCGTCGACGATGTTGCCTATGCTCCCAGTGTTTGGCGATCTCGATGCGATCGTTCCCGTACCACTCCACGAATCGAAGTTTCGCAAACGTGGATACAACCAGTCGGCCCTGCTCGCTCAATCGCTCGCCGAATCAATCGGCACTCCGATGATGCCATTGCTGGTGCGAACCCGGGAGACAGCGTCGCAGGTCGATTTGAGCCGGGAAGATCGCATGGTGAACGTAGCGGGCGCGTTTGCCCTCAACCCCAGTTGGGAGCCCGCGGCCGGGAGCAGGTTCCTGATCCTCGACGATGTTCGCACAACCAGCTCAACGCTCAATGCGTGCGCGAACACGTTGTTGCGGACTGGTCCGAAGAGTATCGTCGTGGCCACGCTTGCGCTGGACATTCCCAAGCGAGAACTGCAATGGTGGTTAGACGAGCGAGGTTAACGCTTGAGAGAACTACGCGATCAACGTTCGGGCAAACGCTCGCGCCCAGGCGTCGACGTCGGCTATAACATCAAGGTCTGTGATCTCGACGGGTGCGTGAGCTGCCAACGCCGATTCAACGACCGCCGGGATGTCGACAAACCGTATGCGGCCATTGAGGAAAGCTTCGACCGCGACTTCATCAGCGGCGCTGAGCACCGTTGGGTAAGTCTTGCCATCTATTCCGGCTCGCCGAGCCAATCCGACGGCGGGAAACTGATCGAGATCAAGCTCCTCGAAGGACATCTGTGACATCCTTTGGAAATCAAGTGATGCGCAGGGCCCCGGTACGCGGTCCGGATAAGTGAGCGCGTATTGGATCGGAAGCCTCATATCAGGAAAGCTGAGTTGAGCAATGGTGGCGCCATCCACCCACTCGACCATGGAGTGGATGATTTGTTCACGATGGACGACCACCTCAATTTGCTCATACGGAACATCAAAGAGGTGATGGGCCTCGATAATTTCGAGCCCCTTGTTCATCATCGTGGCGGAATCGATCGTGATCTTGGCTCCCATGCTCCAATTGGGATGGGCGAGAGCGTTAGCGACTGAGACGTTGGCCATGTCCGCTCTCGACGTGCGAAGAAATGGCCCACCCGACGCCGTGAGAATGAGCCGTGCCAGGTCTGTTCGGTTCGCCGTCATCAGACATTGCCAGATCGCGCTGTGTTCACTGTCGATCGGCCGAAGTTCGACGTTGTGCTTCGCCGCCAGGGGAACGATGAGGTCGCCGGCGCAAACGATCGTTTCCTTGTTGGCAATCGCAACAATCTTTCCAGCCTCAATGGCGGCCCAGGTAGCGCGGATTGAATCGTGGCCCGACGTCGCCACAACGACGATGTCAACATCGGGATGAGTGGCTGCCCGGATCAGGCCCTCGGGAGTGGGCAACACTGCCTTGCCGCCGATGACGCCATCAGCCGCGCGGGCGACGACGATTTTGGGATCGAACTTCACGACTTGTTGGGTCAGAAGTTGGAGATTGCTCCCGGCGGCAAGCGCCACGACATGGAAGCGTTCCCCGAGGTGAGCGATCACCTCCAGCGTCTGCGTGCCGATGGAACCGGTTGAGCCGAGAATAGCGACGCCTGGACGAGACATCTTTGCGCTCCGATGACTTTGATTCGACAGGACGTGTACGGAGCAGAGCAAAACTACGGAGCAACTTAATTGTCGGGATCCATTGGACAGTGCAGCGCCCGGCAGTCGCTAAGTCGCCAGCGGGGCGATGAGCCAGGCGGCGACGACCACGAAGATGAGGGCGTCGATCCGATCGAGCACTCCTCCGTGTCCAGGAACAAACGTGCCACTGTCCTTGACGCCGCGCATGCGCTTGAGCATTGATTCTGACAGGTCTCCTACCTGTCCAACAACGCCGAGCACAATGCCAATGCCGATAGCATTTGCGACACCAACCTCCATGCCGAAGGCAACATCGCAAGCAACCGCGGTGAATGCCGCGGCCACCAGGCCCCCCAGCGCGCCCTCGACGGTCTTGTTGGGGCTCACGCGCGGCAGCAGCTTGCGTTGGCCCCACGTCTTGCCGACAAGATAGGAGAAAGTATCGGACAGCCACGTCACGAGCACGGCCAGCAGCAACCACGCGAGGCCACCCCCTGACGCATCGGCGACACCAGGAAACACACCCGCCAGTTCCTTCATCCAGACATGGGCCGGGTAATCAATTGCGTTGCGCAAGTCGATAGCGGCATGAGCAGGCAACGCGAGATATAACGCGGTGGACGTTGTCGAAGTCCACGTCTCGATGCCGTCAGCTTCGCTGAGGAACATGGCGGCAGCGAGCGGAGCCCCAACACAAAGAGCAACCACAAGAGCGAACACTTGGGGATCAGAATTCAGCGCCGCCAGTACCCCCGCCAACACCACGAGTGTAAGACCCAGGTGTTTCAGGAGCGTTGGCAGCGGGTTAGTGATGGCGATGGCTTCTCGAAAGGCAATGGCCGTGATCCCGGTAAAAACCACCGCAAAAACCCAGCCTCCGAACCATGCGGGAATCAATCCAATCAGGACGACGCCGATTGATGAAATTGTTCGCTGGCCCACACGTGCCTATCTTCCTGATGCAGTGGAGGCAATCGCGCCGAATCGGCGTTCTCGCCTGCTGTAATCCTCAACTGCCTCGACCAGGTCGTTGGCATCGAAATCTGGCCAGAATTTGGGAGAGAAGAAGAACTCGGAGTACGCCCCTTGCCAAAGCAGGAAGTTGCTCATCCGATATTCGCCGGAGGTGCGAACGATCAGATCCGCGTCGGGAAGGTCCGGCGAATACAATCGATCCCGGATCGATTCTTCAGTGATGTCGTTTGGCTGTATGCCGTCGCGCACGATCGCCTGAACCGCATGCAAAATCTCACGACGTCCACCATAGTTGAAGGCGAGCGTGAGAGTGATCGCGCTGTTGTCCTTGGTGAGTTCGATGGCATCGCGCACTGCTTGGCGAAGCGAAGGTTCCAGCGCATCGAGCTCACCGATATGGCGGAGGCGGGCGCCCTGGCGATGAAGTTCCTCAGTTTCGCTGTCAATCGCGTGAGCAAGGATACGCAGGATGCCCTGGACCTCCTCCTCCGGTCGCGACCAGTTTTCGGTCGAGAATGCCCAAAGCGTGAGATATTGAACCCCGAGCCTGGCGGCGGCATAGGTGATCCGCCGGATGTTGTCCGTTCCGTGTTCGTGGCCCTGGATGCGGTCGAGTCCGCGCTGTGCGGCCCACCGTCCATTGCCGTCCATGATAATCGCGACGTGTCGCGGGATATGCCCCGGTTCGATGGATTCGCGCTCACCCGGTGGAACTGTGGCCGGCGATGGAGTGGCGCCGACATAATCTCGATCAGGCATATCTAGACCTCGAGGACTTCATGTTCCTTGGCCTTGCCGATCTTGTCCGCCTCGTCGACATATTTCTTGGCCAAACTCTCGACATCCTGACTGGCTCTTCGCTCGTCGTCTTCCGAGATTTCTTTGTTGGTGGTCAAGTCCCTGGACTTGGATATTGCATCGCGCCGAATATTACGAACCGCAACCTTGCTCTCCTCGGTTGTGCTGTGCACGATTTTGACGAGTTGCTTGCGCCGCTCCTCAGTCAATGTGGGGATGTTTATCCTGATCACCTGACCGTCATTGTTGGGGTTGAGGCCCAGGTCAGACTGCAAGATTGCCTTTTCGATGGGGCCAATGCTTCCTCGATCCCATGGCTGGATCACGATCAGGCGTGACTCCGGCACCGAAATGCCGGCAAGCTGGTTGAGTGGCGTCGAGGCGCCGTAGTAGTCGACATGAACGCGCTCGACGAGCGCCGGCGAAGCGCGGCCAGTGCGGACGGAATCGAGGTTGTGGTGCAGGGCGTCCATCGCCTTGCGCATTCGCGTTTCCGTGTCCTTGAGGATATCGGCGATCACGGAGCGGTTCCTTTCGCAATTACGGATGGCAACGTCTACACACGGGAACACTGTTGCGGCAATGTCGCAACGCGCTAAGGCAACCAGTGTTATTGAGGATACCAAAGTTCCGGCGTGATCGCCCTTTACGGCGAGTTTGCCCATGCCCATTTCGATGACATCGATACCGTATGGGCGCCTTTCGTAGAGACCGACCTTTGCGTCGTCCCGAGCCCAACGTCCTGCGCATTCTCAACCAATATGCAACTGGCTGTAACCGCCGCGGAGGACTGATTCATTGTTAATCATCCTCTGCCCGGAGCATGACAAAGCTCCGCCTCTGACTTGAAGCGGCGCCAGTCGATCGAACTACGCGTTCCGGGACTCGTCCGGGAGATCAGCGCCGAGTTCGAAGCGAGAGTACCGCCGAATAACGATGTTCTCGCCGAGCTTGGCTATGCCTTCCTTAACAATGTCGTCGATTGTCTTCTTGGCGTCCTTGATAAAGGTTTGTTCGAGCAGGACGACGAGCTTGACCGCCTCTTCCTTACTCCCGAACTCCTTTACCAGCGCCGGAATCTCGGATTCCGGGACCTCATCGACGGAGACGTAGCGCGGCGGGATCGCGGCGACCTGCATCGCCACATCATGGGCGAGCGCCTGGAAATCTGGCGTCCGGGCCACGAAGTCGGTTTCACAGTTGATCTCGACGAGGGCGCCGATCCGCCCGCCACCGTGAATGTAGGGCTCGACCAGCCCTTGCAGCGCACTGCGGTCGGATTTCTTCCCGGCTCGGGCGAGACCTTGCTGGCGAAGGATCTCGGTAGCCTTGGCAGCGTCGCCGTCGGCTTCCACAAGCGCGCGTTTGGAATCCATGATCCCGGCGCCAGTCTTATCGCGGAGTTCGCGAACCTGTTCGGTTGTTACTGCCATTGTGACCCTCGTGTACTTGTGATCAAAAAGCGGGCGGAGTGTAGATGTGTTGCTCAGGACCGCTGCCGTGGAAGGTACGTGCAGGAACTGGCAAAGTCTATGCCTTCATGCTCCCTGGTCCTACTCTTTGCTTACGGCGACCTCGTCCTGACTCTGTTCAGCCGCATCCTCGTCCGTTTTGGAGGCGAAGAGATCATCGGCGGAAGCGACGGCCCCGGCAAAGTCGGAACCTTCGCCAGTCACGCTTTCACGCTCCAGCCGGCCATTGATCGCCGCCTGGGCGATGCCGGTTGTAATCAGCCGGATCGAGCGAATTGCGTCGTCATTCGCCGGCAGCACGATATCGATCGGCCCGGGGTCGGTGTTGGAGTCGACCATGGCGATGGTGGTTATGCCCAGCCGCTGGGCTTCGTGAACGGCAAGGTGCTCGCGTTTTGGGTCGATGATGAATAACGCTCCCGGGAGCTGAGTCATCTCCCGCATGCCCCCAAGCGTGCGCTGCAACTTATCGAGTTCCAGCTGTTTCGACGAGGCCTCCTGCTTCGGCAAGTAATTCCAGTCGCCTCGTTCGTTTTCGGCAATGAGCTGGTTGAGGTGGCGCAATCTCTGACGAATGGTGACAAAGTTGGTCAGAGTGCCACCGAGCCATCGGCGGTTGACGTAGAACTGACCGCTGCGCTCAGATTCCTTGTGAACGATTTCCTGCGCCTGCTTCTTTGTGCCCACGAAGAGGATGTGTCCACCCCTGGTCGTAATTTCACTGACCAGTTCGTGGGCCTGCTCAAGGAAGGGCACCGTTTGTTGGAGGTCGAGTATGTGGATGCCATTGCGTTCGGAAAAAATGAACGGTTTCATCCTCGGGTTCCAGCGGTTCTTCTGGTGACCGAAGTGAACGCCGGCTTCGAGCAGCGCCTTGAGACTGACACGCGGATTGCGTGCCTCCGTTGTCTGTGTCATGCAAGTAACCTCTTGGTGTGTTGTGCTTCCGCGCTGGTCAACCCAAATTCGAACCGGAACGCTCATGCGTGGCCGGCACACCGAAGTCAGTCACAACGCGTGCAGAATCGGCGGCCCGGCGGATGCCAAGCCGAGGTCAAGTGTACCACCTCGCTGGGAGGGGACATTGGCGCCGCGGATGGCATTCACGCGCATTTCAGCGCTCAACGGCACCGACTCCAGGTATTCGAGAACCCGGCGTTAGACGGCGCCGGGTTCCGATGACTGTCATTGTGGGCGAGGACGGTTCAGTCAGCGGGTTCGATGAAGTCTGCGGCCACCCAACCTGCCTCACTCGTGTCGGAAACAATCACTTCATACCAGGTGAAACCGTCGGCCTCGACTGGATCACCCTGGATTTCCAATATTTCGCCAGCTTCGAGTTGCTGAACGATCTCGCCCTCAAGGTTGCCTTCGCTGCGCATATTCAAGCCTTCGGTAACTCTCACAAAATCACCGACTACATACTCGCCCGCAGCGGTGTCATCGTCGGGCACGGGGGATTCTTCCAGTTCCGGATCAACTGGTTCGCCGGGATCCACCTCTTGGCCGGGGGTTGAGGCCGGGGGGTCAGATACTTCCTGGGTCGGCTGATCAATCACTTGGACAGACGGTTCCGGTGTCGATTCTTGGGCGATCAATTCGACAGTGCCAGGTGGCTGGGTCGAGACTGGATCGTCACCATTATTCCCGTTTCCCGCCAGCTCCGATGCCCAATACCAGAACAGCCCGATCATGAGCAAGAGACCGATGATCGGCAGGGCGATGCGCAGATACTCGGTCCAATAGCGCTCTTCCGGCTGGAACTGCACCGAGCGCTGTCGGCCACCGCCGCCATTGGTGCTACCGCCTCCCGATCCGCCAGAACCGCTTCGTTGGGCGCCGGGCGCACGGCGAGTGCCCTGCCGTGAATCATCGTATTGGAACTCATCATTATATTCGTCGCCAGGGTCGTCGCCTGAACCCGACGAAAACATCACGTTTCCACCGCGCCCGACAAGACTGTGGCCGCCGCGAGTTGACGGCGATTGTCCATCGCCAGACGTCATTGCGAGCGCTGGTCGCAAAGATCCAAAGAGTTCAAACTGGAAGATATTCTGAAATTTCACGTGTGCTCGACCTGCTATCTCTTATATTGGGGGCTTAGCAGCACCTCTATCAGGTTGCCAAGAGTCTCCAAACCCGAGACTGCGACCTGATCGGAGCCGAACCAGCCTGTTCACAGCCTCACCCTGGCGAGCGATGCTCCAGATCACGGTTCGAAGCGATTCATGCAGAGAGTCGATCTCGTTTTCGGCCGATCATTCTTCCGTGGATTGCTCGAACTGCGTCGTGTCGCGGTGTCGAGAAGCGCATTGGAGTATAGCACGGTGAATTTCGGTTCCCCCGCGCAATCCTGGCGAATGCGCCCGGGTATTAGCCCTTCCTGCATCAGGAACGCGAACGTGACCGCTTGTGCATTGAGGATTTCGGCAGATGCACCTCAAGTCTGCCAGCCACGTCACTATTCATGGCCCACGGTTTCCCACATCAGCGATGAGCGTTGGGGCGCACCTGAAGACGTGGCCCCAAGACCTGATTCTGCTATTCCTAAGAAGACGAGCCGGACGCTGTCCCTTCGTCGGCGCCAGAACTGTCCCAAGTGGTTTCCTGGCCGCCAAATCGACGAATGAAGGTGTTGCTGCCGGGTCCAGCGTTGCCACCGGCCTGTTCGCCGGGGGCTTGGCCAGTATCCGGTGGCGACGCAACAGACGTAGCCGCTACTGTCGACCGGGGCCGTGGCGTTCGCGTCGAGCCACCTGGTTGCGACTTGCCCGATTCCATCGCAAGTTCGCCTTCGTAAAAGGCGCCTTCATTGATGACGAGAGTGGTGGTGGAAATCTTGCCTCGCACCTTTCCGCTCTCCAGAATCTGCATCCTTCCGTGGCAGTTGATCTCCCCGTCCAATTCACCAGCCACCGTGATGTTCTCAGCCTCAATCGTGGCATCGACGGTCGCGCCCTGGGCTACGAAGAGTGTGCCTTTGCAGTTGATCGTGCCCTTGACCTGACCTTCCACGCGGAGGTCCCGGGTGAGATTGAATGTGCCGTCGAAGACCGAGTAGCGATCGAATACGCTAACTGAATCATCTTGGCCGACACTGGCCTGGTAATTTCCCTCAGAGGGGTAGGCGGCGGGGTCGTAAGTGCGCATTGACATGGTGGGAACTCCTGGGGGTTGAGGTGTCAACCTCATGAACGGGCAGGTATCAGGATGCGGCGCGAGTGCGTCGCTGGATGACCGACGCCGCGGTTGAGCGATCGGAGCGCGCGCGCGAGTCGTCACCGGAGCCAACTTTGAAGTTGCCATTGATGTTGGCGCCCTCGTGAATCACGAAAATTGGCGACGTCACATTGGCTGACACGTGGCCGCTCGGCAAGGCCTCGAATCGACCGCTGGCCGAAATCTGTCCGCGCAGGGCGCCGGCCACAATCACACGCTGAGCAGAAAGCGTGGCGTCAACCTCGGCGCCTTCAGCAATCCAGATGTCCTCGCGAGCGGTCACGCTGCCCTCAACATTGCCGTGGACATGGACACTGTTCTCTGAATTGATCTCGCCCTTCCAGGTGGTTTCACGCGCGACCACACTCACCGAACCATCGACAGCGGGCATCTCCGGGAGCTCAGGCGCAACCCCCTCGTCTTGGGCCCGGTTCACCTGACCCGGTTGTGGGGGATATGATCCGAAGCTATACGCGCCGGAATCCTGGTCGACCGCGCCAGCCTGACTACGGTAGGTGTTGTCGACCGGAAACTGGTCGTCATCGAGTTCAGGCAAATCGTCCTGTGGATCGTCCAAGTCGTTGCCGTTGTTCCCCAACTGGTTCCGGAGCGCACTCATTTGACGTTGAAACGAGTCGACTTTGCTATCTCTTCGGAAGACCACGTTGCCACCTCCTCAAGCTGCTGGCGCCAACGCGGGCCCGGGCGAGCTGAGCAATAACGAATCGCACCCGCCGACAACTTCGACAAGGCGCCAACATATGCCTGCCCGGCGAGCGTGCAGGAGACGGGAGCGGCGGTAGCGCACGTCATCGTCGCACGCTACACGACCTTCCCCAACAGTATACACGGTCGCGCCAAGTATGTCCGTACAAGCACGACAAGGCGCCCGGACGGTGTTGTTGCGACACATTTTGCGTCAATCGAAATCCAGAGCAAGGCGCCGATCGCTGACCGGGCCGACCACCTAATCCCGGCGTACGAACATAGTGTGCGGGACATGTTCATGTTGTTGTCAACAACAAACGTGAATGAGACCCGCGGCTGGATGATGGCCGCTGGCATCCACAGTGGCAACAATCACGGCGATGACCTGAAAGGCGTCTTGCAGAGCAATTGGGTGTGGTGAATTGCGCTCCGAGTCCGGTCCAAGGCCAGCCCTTGGCGCGCTCAATGATGTCGGTATGATGGGAAAATCGCGAGGCAGCCCTGTCCGCCGCCCCGATCCTGGAGGCTTGGTCGCCAGTTATGCAGTTGTAGAGCGCTTGGCAGGAATTCAGGATAGGGTAGGAGGGGCCGGGACTACTCGAAGTCCTAACGTCGCAATCATCCCAGGCAAGTACTTGCTGGAGAGCGGCCGAGATATATTCGTCCAGGGTGACCAGGGGAACCATGTCCTCTGAGGGAGGTCCGAGTTTGGTGAGTCCCAAGGTCCGCGCGATGTGTTAGTTCAGGAGCCAATCCACCCCAACCTGCCGGAGATTGAGTGGTTCGCCATGACTGATCGCGGCTACCCGGTGTCGCATGTCACAGAACGTTTGTGGCGCCGGAAGTGAAACACAGCTGACTTCCACGCGATTGACCCACGCGGGAAACCGAGTCACGATCGCTTCGTGCATGGAGATGGGCGGCGGTAGATCGTCGTTGACTGGACCGCGCGCCATCACCGCCACATGGTCGAGGTTATTGCGGCGCACCTCGAACCCGCCGGTCACCGACGACCCGTAGAGGAAGAGTCCAAGCGGCGCAGGTCCGAGCGTTGGCTGGATCGAGGACACTACATCGGCGCAAATCTCCGGACATTGCCGAGCGCCGTCGCGTATCACTCCGTCGTCATGGGGACTTCGATTCCGCAACGCCCTCCCGCTTTCCTAAGACATGCCGCGCATGTGAGGAAGATCACGGCAATCAACAGGAGCAAGGTAGGTTGGGACGACGGGTTTCCGCCGGACCCGGTGTCCGGTAGCGATCGGATCAAGGGTTGGACATCGCTGGCGCCGGTTGCCTGCGAAGCACTGGCCGTCGACACATCGGTGGTCGAAGCATCCGCGTTCGACGGTGGGTCGACCGAGGGCCAAGAACCGGCGCCGGCATTTGCTGGCTCTGCCGGAACAGTTTCGTCTTCGTCGCTCACACCATTGTTGTTGTCGTCCGGATCAAGGACTTCGGGGATGTTGTCGCCGTCCGAATCGGAATCGGAGTCATCGTCGCCTGGTTGGTCCGGTGGTGGTGGATTAGTCACGAGTGGATCAGGATCGTCGATATCGGGAGAGCCATCGTTATCGTCGTCTGGATCGAGCTCGTCGGGGATGCCGTCGCTGTCAGTATCGACGAACGTCTGAGTTTGGTTGGCGGATGAGGGCTGGGGAGCGGCGACCGCGTTATCGACACCCGTGGACAGCGCCAGGAAGAGCATGAGCACAACCGAAAACCGCAATGAAGCTTTGACCGAGCGTTCCATCAAGTACTCCAGTTTCATCTCAGCTTCGCAACCATCAGCTCGCCGATCACACTGTCCCTGTTCCAGAATGCCGGGTTGCGCTATTCCGTTATTGTTCAACTGCGTTCGAGTATTCCATAGCGCGCGCAAAAGTGGTAGTGGCAGAGCGGGCGAAAATGGGGATAGACGAATTGACCCGTCAATACCGACCAACGAAGGAGGGTCACAAAGCTGTTCGGTACACTTACGCAATCGTGGGCTTCCGTTATGGAATCAGGGTTGCCCGGACGTGACGACCGCCAGGCGGCCAATACCACTGTGGGATGATCATGCAACGAATCGAAGACTATGCGCTCCTCGGCGACTTGCAGACCGGAGCATTGGTTCACAGGAGCGGATCGATCGACTGGTGCTGTTTCCCCCGGTTTGATTCGGGCGCCTGCTTTTCGGCGATTCTTGGTGGTCCTGAACATGGGCGGTGGTTGATCGCTCCAGCCTCGGCGCCAGATTCCACCGAGCGAGCGTATCGACACGATACTCTCATTCTCGAAACGATTCACGAAACAAGTGAGGGCGCGGTTCGCGTGATTGATTTCATGCCGCCGCGAGGCCGGGCGCCAGATATCGTGCGCCTGGTCGAAGGAGTGCGCGGATCGGTGCGCATGAATTCGGAACTCAAGATCCGGTTCGACTACGGTCGGATAGTTCCCTGGGTTCGGCGAGTTGACCATGCCCGTGTCGCGGTGGCCGGTCCGGACGCCTTGTGCCTGCGCACCCAGGCCGAAGTGCACGGGCAGGATTTCGCCACGGTGTCGGAGTTCGTTGTGGAGGCTGGTGAACAAGTGTCGTTCGTGCTCACCTGGTTTCCATCGCACGAGGCGTTGCCTCAACCGATAGAACCGACTGTCGCGCTGGCCGAAACAGAAACCTTCTGGCGCAATTGGGTCAACCATTGCCACAGCGCCGGCGCCTACCGGGAGGAAATACAGCAATCGCTGCTGGTGCTCAAGGCGCTCACCTACAGACCGACCGGCGGGATTGTGGCTGCTCCGACCACCTCATTGCCGGAGTGGATCGGCGGTGTCCGGAACTGGGACTACCGGTATTGTTGGTTGCGCGATGCCTCGCTGACATTGATTTCGATGTTACGCGTGGGGTATCGGGAAGAAGCGGTCGCCTGGCGCGATTGGCTCCTGCGCGCAATTGCTGGCGACCCGGCGGACGTCCAGATCATGTACGGAATTGCCGGAGAGCGGCGGCTCCAAGAGCGCGAACTCGATTGGCTCCCCGGACTTGCCGGCTCAGTGCCGGTTCGCGTTGGAAATGCCGCCTCGAAACAATTGCAGCTCGATGTCTATGGCGAGGTGCTCGATGCGGAATATCACACCCTGCTTCACGGTGGGCGCCAGTCGCGGTTTGCGTGGGCATTGATGCGCCACCTGCTGGACTGGCTCGAGGAGGGTTGGCGCCAGAAGGACGCCGGAATCTGGGAAGTCCGCGGACCCAATCGCCACTTTACGCACTCGAAGGTGATGGCATGGGTGGCGTTTGACCGGGCGATCAGGATGAATGAGGAGTTCGGCTGCGACGGGCCAGTCTCTCGGTGGCGAGAACTCCGCGCCGAAATCAAGGCCGAAGTGCTGACATCGGCCTGGAGCGAGCGCAAGGAGGCATTCACCCAGTCGTACGGTTCGGACGAACTCGATGCCAGCGTTCTGCTCTTGCCAATCGTAGGATTCCTGCCGGCAACCGATCCTGGAATCGTTTCGACGGTGGCCGCGATCCGGAGGGAACTCTCAATCGACGGGCTCCTCTACCGATATCGCTCCGATGAGGGCAGCGTGGACGGATTGCCAGCCGGCGAGGGCGCGTTCCTTGCCTGTTCGTTCTGGCTAGTTGAAGTGCTGGCGATGCAAGGTAAACAACGGGAAGCTGAGGCGTTATTCGATCGGTTGCTTTCTTTGCGGAACGACCTGGGATTGATGGCTGAGGAATATGACCCGACCGCCAAGCGACAACTTGGCAACTTCCCGCAGGCCCTCACGCACCTGGCCCTGATCACTGCCGCACTCGCCCTCGACACACAAGACCCGCGCTGACCGAATCCCTGTTGCGTGTGCCGAACAATGGATCGGCTGGGTCCGCTCCAACGTATCGTTCCACCGACTACGCTTCTCGACTTCGTCAGGGCACTCAGGATGCTCATGGCGCCGATCACTGGAGGCGACTGTGGTAGCCTGTGAAAGGATGCTGCGGACCAGCACACCTCCGTCATGGCGCCTATAACGGATGTAAGAGCGCCACGGCGTCAGGACGTCACAATCGAAGGAGTGCACAGACGATGGCGTACGATCCAAGGGCCGACACAGGCATTCCTACCGAACAGGTGGGATCGCTGCCGAGACCATCCAAACTTCAGGCCGCGTATGAACAGTATGACGCCGGCGCAATCGAGAAACATCAATTGGAAACGGAGCAGGACGAGGCTGCCCAGGATTCGATCCACCGCCTGGAAGCCACTGGGTCTCCGATCGTCTCCGATGGTGAGCAACGCTGGTCGAGTTTCGCGACGTACCCCGTCACCGATACCCTGGCGGGCACGGGCCTCGCTCCAAATCTCGCCCCGGGGGGTCAGTTCTTCGCGATTTTCGCCGACGGACATCACCGGCAGTTGCCTCGACTGACGGGTGGACCCTTCAAGTACCAGACGTATGCGGCCGACTCGTTGAAAAAGTCCATTGTGTTCGCCACCAAGCCTATGAAGCAGGCGGTGATTGCCCCCTCCATGCTCGCGCTGCTCTATCCGCTCAACGACGAGGTGCCGGACTACTCGCGTGAGGCGTTCGAGGAAGATGTCTGCAACGAGTGCGAGAAGGACATTCGACAGGCGTTCGATGCCGGAGCTGTGCGTGTCTCGATCGACTTCACCGAAGGGAGGCTCGCCACAAGGGCCGACCCTCGCAATCCTTGGACGGGCGCGGGCATGCTGCCGCACTTCGTCGATCTCATTAATCGGGTGCTCGACCGATTTGCGGCGAATGAGCGGGTGAATATTGGAGTGCATACGTGCCCGGGCGGTGATCGCGACTCCGTGCATAGCGCCGACGTGCCGTATAGCAGCCTGCTGCCGGAGTTGTTCAAGCTCAACGCTGGATATTTTCTGATCCAGTTTGCGAGCGAGCGGGACAAGGACCCCGTGCTCCAGATGATCGGAGAGCATAGCCGCGACGACGCTAACGGAGTGGGGCAAATGTGTTACATCGGAGTGATCAACCCGCAGAATCCCCGAGTTGAAAGTCCGGAGGAGGTCCACGACCTCCTTGTTAGGGCTGCCAACTTCATTCCGAAGGAACGGCTCGGAGCGACGGACGACTGCGGCTTCTCACCATTCAGCATTGACGAGAAGCCAAATCATGGATCACCAGACTTTGCCCGCGACGTGGCTTTTCAGAAGATCTCGAATCGCATCGAAGGCACGAGGATGGCCGCGGAGGCGCTCGGCGTGTGAGCAGCGACCTCCTCCAACGGGATGTCGAAGACATCGTGCAGTACGAACGCGACACGCTCGATCCGCGCCAGCGTGTCCACTACGACCGCCAGTGCTTCGGAAGTCGACTCCGTGAGGATCGCCACATCCTCAGGTTTCTGGTCGTCGTCGCCGGGTTCCGGCATCCCGGATTCGGCTGAGTCTTCACCCCGTGTCGAGCGTGTCCGCAGTTGATCGAGGCAGATTCGGTTGGCCACCGTCGTTAGCCACCCGCCGAGGTTCTCGATCCCGTCTTCACCGGCGCGGTCGAGAAGAAGCTACGCCTCCTGCACCGCATCCTCCGCCTCGGTGGTCGCTCCCAGCAACCGAGTTGCGACCGCGAGCAGATGCGGTCGGTGCGTCTCGAACCGTGCTGCACTTGCGTGAGAGTCCGGAGCCTGTCACATTCCTGGTTTGCGATCCGTCAGGGAGATGACGGGCGGCTCGCGCCCCGCCGTTCGTCTTGACACGACCGTACACACCGGGTCGATTTGACCCACGACTTCAGGAGTGACCATGACCGACTCTTCCACCCAGGGAATCAAGACCGTGCTGCATCCTGTGTCTAATCTGGCGACGGCCAAGGCGGTGTACGCCGCCCTGCTCGGCGTACTGCCGCAGACCGACGAGTCCTACTACGTCGGGTTCGAGGTCGCGGGCCAGCACATCGGGCTCGTGCCGGGCGGTGGACCGCAGGGCATGACCTCACCGGTGGCCTACTGGCACGTGCCGGACATCGAGGCGAAGCTGGCCGAGGTGACCGCCGCGGGCGCCACCGTGAAGGAGCCCGCGCACGACGTCGGTGGCGGCCGCCTGGTGGCCACCGTCACCGACCCCGATGGCAACGTCCTCGGGCTGCTTCAGGACCGATGAGTGCCGACCCCC
>Ga0183260_10001573_pt1 | contig 18934 bp, 10 predicted proteins | sample AntDrymUQ4972206_2_FD_129768 | JGI IMG/M metagenome (GOLD analysis project Ga0183260, IMG submission 129768) | Polar desert sand microbial communities from Dry Valleys, Antarctica - metaG UQ497 (22.06) (version 2) (version 2) | ecosystem: Environmental > Terrestrial > Soil > Desert | place...
CCCGCGCGAGCCGCTCCTCGCCTACGGCCGCTGCCTCGCGCACTTTGCGGTGGATCCGGACCTAGTCTACGTCACCACCAGGCTCGCCGGCCCGAAGACGCGCTTCCTCCCCTTCAACCAGGGGAAGTACGGCGGCGCCGGCAACCCGCCCGTGCCGCCTACGCGCAACGGTTACGCGACTGCCTATCTCTGGGAGGAGACCTGGGCGCGCGACAGCGTGCTCGACCTGGTTCGGCAGTTCATTCACGAGGTCGAGGAGGAGGACGAGAAGGGGCACAAGACCGGCGGGCGCTTCCTGATCTTCCCCCGCTACCAGCAGCTCGATTGCGTGCGAAAGCTCGTGACCGATGCGCGGGTGCGCGGCGCCGGACAGCGGTATCTGATCCAGCACTCGGCCGGCAGCGGCAAGAGCTTCACCATCGCCTGGCTCGCCCACCAGCTCGCGACGCTGCACGACGGGGCCGACCGGCGCGTCTTCGACTCGATCGTGGTCATCACCGACCGGCGCGTTCTCGACCGCCAGCTCCAGACCACGATGCGCCAGTTCGAGCAGACGCTCGGCGTGGTGGAGAACATCGACACCACCTCGCGTCAGCTCAAGGACGCACTCGAATCGGGCAAGACGATCATCGTTACCACGCTCCAGAAATTCCCGGTGATCGCGAAGGAGATCGGCGAGCTGCCGGGCAAGCGCTTCGCGCTGATCGTGGACGAGGCGCACTCGTCGCAGTCGGGAGAGAGCACGAAAAGTTTGAAGGCGGTGCTCTCCTCGAGTTCGCTCGAAGCGGCGGAACGCGAGGAGGCGGCTGCCGAGACACCCGAGGAGGAGCTGGAGAGCACGATCCTGGCCGAGATGGAGAAGCGCGGACGGCTTCCCAACCTCTCGACCTTCGCCTTCACCGCCACCCCGAAACCGAAGACGCTGGAGCTGTTCGGCACGAAGCAGGCCAACGGCAGGTTCGCGCCCTTTCACCTCTACAGCATGCGGCAGGCGATCGAGGAGGGGTTCATCCTCGACGTGCTGGCGAACTACGCCACCTACAAGGCGTACTGGCGGCTGCTGAAGAAGGTCGAGGACGACCCGCGGTACGACAGGAAGAAAGCCGAGTACCTCCTCAAGTCATTCGTGGAGCTGCACCCGCACGCCATCCGCGAGAAGGTGAAGATCTGTGTCGAGCACTTCGCCGCCACGGTGCAGGGGGAAATCGGCGGGAAGGCGAAGGCCATGATCGTCACGCGTTCGCGCCTGCACGCGGTGCGCTACAAGCTGGCCGTGAACACGTACCTGGCGGAGCGCGGCTACCCGTTCAAGGCACTGGTGGCTTTTTCGGGCGCCGTTCAGGATGGCGGCACGTCTCTCACCGAGTCGGGGATGAACGGCTTCCCCGAGGGGCAGACCGCAAAGACTTTCGAGAGGGCCGAGTACCGGTTCCTCATTGTCGCCAACAAGTTCCAGACGGGCTTCGATCAGCCGCTGCTGCACACGATGTACGTGGACAAGAAGCTCGGCGGCGTCGGTGCCGTGCAGACGCTCTCGCGGCTCAACCGCACCCATCCGGAGAAGAAGGGCACGATGGTGCTCGACTTCGCCAACGAGTCGGACGAGATCAAGGCCGCCTTCGAGCCCTACTACGAGACCACCTTGCTCTCGGAGGCGACCGATCCGAACCTGCTCTACGAGATCCAGGCACGTCTCATCGCCTTCCCGGTTTACACCGAGGCCGACGTTGACGCCTTCGCCAGGATTTACTTCGACCCGAAGACGACACAGGACCGGCTCCATGCCGTGCTCGCGCCGGTGGTCGAGCGATTCGAGGCGCTCCCGGAGGAGGAGCAGCGGGACTTTCGCGGTCAGGTCACCGACTACGTGCGCCTGTACGCGTTTCTCAGCCAGGTTCTGACCTTCGCCGACGCGGATCTCGAGAAGCTGTACGTCTTCACGCGGCACCTGCGCCGCCTCGTGCCTGCCGATCCTGAACAGCTGCCGCGCGAGGTGCAGCAGAACATCGACATGGAGTCCTACCGCATCCAGCAGACCGGCAGCGGAAAGATCGCCCTGGAGCGCCGGCCGGGCATGCTGGATCCGGTGAGCACCAAGAGCGGGTACGGCGTGGAGCCCGACGATCTGGAGACGCTCTCACGCATCATCGCCGAACTGAACGAGCGCTTTGGACTGAACCTTGGCCCCGAGCACCGCGTGACGCTGGGCCAGATGATGGTGAAGCTGGACGATGACGCCGCGCTCGATGCAGCCGCCCGGGTCAACACCCGGGAGAACGTGCGACTCACCTTCGACCAGAAGGTCGAGCACGTCATCCAGGAGATCGTCGACTCCAACTTCGATCTCTACAGGCGAATCACCGACGACCGCGCCTTCGGCGAGGCGGTGAAGAACTTCCTGTTCGACCAGTATCTGCGCGCCCACCGTAATGCCGAGGAGCTGATCCAGCGCGGCGAGTCGAAGACGCTGGAGTTCAAATCCACGCTGCGCTGGAACGTGAAAGAGGACCGGCAGGACGACAAGGTCGTCACGCATGCCGTCCTCAAGACGATCGCGGCGTTCCTCAACACCGAGGGTGGCGATCTCCTGATCGGCGTCGCCGATGATGGGGCGATTGTCGGCATCGAGCGGGACCGGCTCGACAGCGACGACAAGTTCATGCGCCACCTGGCGCAGGTCGTGCGTAACGGGCTCGGCGACCGGGCCGGCACCTGCATCGACCCCAAGACGCAGATCGTGCATGGCAGGACGGTGTGCGTCGTGAGCTGTCAGCGGAGCCCCGAGCCGGTGTTCCTGAAGTGGAAGGGGATGGAAACGGCGGCGGAGGGGGAGTTCTTTGTGCGCAGCGGACCGGGGACCGTCAAGCTGCCGCCTGACAGCGGGAAGGAGTACGTCCGAACCCGGTTTGTGGGCGTAGAGCGTGGGAAGGAATCCGATATACCGGCCGAAGGAGACTCAGGCCTCGCCTGACCGCGCCGTTGTTGCGTAGAGTCGGTGCCCGCCGGCGGGGCGGAAACCGAGCGTCTCCAAAGATTCCATCGACATCTCCGCCGGGTGCACCTTCGGGAAGCGGAAGCTCCCCATGCCTCGCGCGCGGAGTTCCGAGAGCAGCCCCTTTACACGGGCTCCACCATCCCCGATGAAAGAGCGGAGCGACACAATCTCCGCCGTTGGCGCGAACGCAGGCGAAGCCACTTCGGGCTTCAGGTAAAGGACGTAGGCCTCGATCCGCTCGTCGGAGGCGACGGCAAGTCCCGCGATCTCCTCCTTCCTTGCGGTGAGGGTCTCGACCGAGCGCCTCCAGCAGACCTGCGGATGGCCCTCTTCAAGGAGGCCATTGGCCGCGAGATCGTCGACCGTGACAGGGATCACGAACCCGCCGGCGTGTAGAGCGGGGGGCTTCCCCCCGCCGCCCCCTCCTACACGCTCGTGCTCGTCGCCCTGCAGGACGTAGTCTCTCAGGATCGCGTCCTGGACATATCCGCTGGCGCTGAACAGCCCGCTGACAGGTGCAAGAGCCTCGGGGACCTCGGCGACGATTCGGGGCGGGCCGAGAATCGCGAGCTTCGACCCGAGCGAGGCGAGCAGGTGACGGCCATGACCCTGTCGCCGATGATCGGGATGGACGGCAATCCTGTGGACGAGGGTACCGGAAGGCCGCTTGGCGCCGATCAGGACGCCGATCGGGTCGGAGCCCGAGAAGGCGACCATGCAGCTGCTGCACCAGACCTGAAGGTCGCGGATTGACCGCTTGAACACAGCCGTGGTCACCGGCGGCTCGTCGGGACAGTACGGCGCCCAGCAGCGATTCAGCGCGTCCACGAGAAGCGCGATGTCGTCCGTGCGGCAGAAGCGATAGGCGGTCATGCTGTCGCTGCGCGTGCCTGAAGATTCCGTCAACTCCCAACGCCCAACTCCCAGGCTGCTCTCCTTGGGAACTGGGAGTTGGAGATTGGGAGTTGATCGGATGCCTTCTGACTCCGATCAGGCCTCGCGATCCTCGTCGGATGCGCTTCGGGCGTTCAGCGCGCTGACCTCATTGAGATAGCCGCTTCCGTTGCCGGTCGCGGGCGCGCCTGGAGCTGCTGCGCGGGGACTCGCGCCCGGTCCGGAATACGTCGCGATCATCTCCGCCATCATCCGCTTGCCGATCTCGATGCCCTCCTCGACGAGCGCCAGGTCGATTGCCGCCGCGGCGCGCTCCCGCGCCAGCTCCTCGATCCGCTCCTGCGTCTGGCTCCGCATGAAACCGGCCGGGACGCGGAAGATTCGCTGGGCGGCTTCGTCCGTCCAGTCGAATGTCGAGATCAGCGGGTTCTTCCTCTCGTCGCGCGCGATGAGCCTGGCCTCCGCGCCGGCGGCCGACATTGCGCCAGGCGCGCCGACGGCGCGCCCCGCCGCAGCCTCGGCGGAGGCGGGCGGGGCGAAGCCCCCCGGTCTAATGTCGAGCGGCGCCCCCGTCTCCTCCTCGATCACCTGCCGCGCGAAGTCCAGCGTGATTGCGTCGAGCTTCTTCATGCGCGCGCGCTTTTCGACACGCGCCTTGACGCGGCGGCGCTGATACGCGTTCTTCATGGTCCAGAGGCCTTTCCTGGCCTCCTCTGTCCAGCGGAGCTTCCGCCCGTCGTAGGTGGTCTCCTCCGCGAGACCTCCCTCCACCTCTGCGATCCTCTCGATCATCTCCCGCGAGATCACTTCGAAATCCGTGGCGCCGCAGACGGTGCACTTCACGGCGTCGCTCTGCGTGGCCGTGACGCCGCACGCCCGGCACATCGACACGGGGCCGGACTTCGCGCGATCGAGAGCCACCGCCTCGGCCAGCGCCTTGGTCGCGGCCGAGGCGCTCTTCGGCATGAACCGATCCATTGCGTCGTCAATCACTGCGCTCGTAATCACGGAATGCCCCTTCTCGAGCGCCAGACGAAGGACACCGGTGCGCGCGATCCCCTTGACCTGCTCGGGCACGTGCCTCATCCGCTCCTCGGCTTCGGGCGTCCACCGGACCGTCTCCTCGGCGCGCACGTCGAGCCGTGGCACCTCGATGCGCGTGGAGAGGAGGACATCGCACGGCGCGCCGCGGAGAATATTCTCCACGTTGCTCCCCAGCGCCGTCTCGTCCTTCGGGCTGTGGACGCCGATCCGCCCCAGCACGATGAGCCAGGGATTCGTCTTGCGCGCGTGGTCGAGGATTTTCTGGAATGGCTTGCCGTCGAGGAGCGTTTTGCTGATCGCGATGCCCGCCTCGCTCCCCATCCGCTCGCTCACCTCGAGATGAGACTGATAGATCTGCGCGAGCCCGGTGTCGATAATTTCCTCGTGAAGCTGATTCTGCTCCTCGAAGCGGAAGACCTTCGCCGCCTGCTCGGTGAGAACGTTGACGATGCCGTTGAAGACGGAGTAGTGCAGATAGGGATCGTACACCGCGATGGTCTCGACCCTCTTGCCGAACGTGCGCGCCAGTTCGACGGCGGTCATGAGCGCGCCGAATGACTGCGGGCTGCCGTCGATGCCGACAAGGATCGTGTCCCGCTCGGCCTCGCCCGGTTCGGGGACGTGCTTGACCACCCAGACATCGCGGTCGGATTGGCGGGCGACGCGTTCGGACACGGAGCCGATGACACTGTCTCGTGCGCGCCCGATCCCCAGGGCGCCGATCACGACCAGATCGTGCTGTGAGCCGGCGAGATCCTTGAGGATCTCGATGTGGTGCTTCCCGTCCATCATCCGTGGCTCGAACGGGAGGCCCGACGCCCCACAGAGGCGCGACATGCCGTCGAGATAGCTGTCGGAGATGAGCTTGAGGCCCATCGTGATCAGGCTGTCGTGAATCTTCCGCTGGCGCTCCAGTTCCACCTCGTCGATGTACTCCTCGGGCAGGGTGTACTCCATCTGCCTGAAGCGATAATCGTGCAGTTTTGCGGCATAGACATGGCAGCCGACCAGTTTCGCGGAGAACGCCTTGCCCAGCGCGATGCTGCACGCAACGGCGCGGTTGGAGTGGTCCGAGTTATCGACGGGAACGTAGATGCTCTTGTACATCTGTTTCTCCGGTTAGGGACTAGCAGGCTGTTGAACCCGCGCCGCTGTCAACCTCCAACTCCCAACAGCCAACTCCCAATCTGCAAAGGGAGTCGTTCGAGGGAGCCGGGTGAATGTCGCGGCGACGCCTCCCTTTGCGTTGGGAATTGGATGTTGGGAGTTGGGAGTTGGGAGTTAAGAGTTGGCATGTTTTCGACTTCACACGCTCGTGGCCGGCTGTGGTCCCTGCTCACCGCCGAGATCGCCTCGCGCCCGAGAGCCGTTCCGGCGCCGTACCCAGCCGATCACGGCCAGCTCCAGGGCAAGGATGAAGAACGCCGCCCTGATCATCGGGCCGACGGCCGAGGGGACTTGTTCGGGCTCCATGTAGAGGGAGTACCACAACGAGAGACCGCGCCGGTTCCCACGCTCACGCGAGAACCCGTCCCAGACCGAGAAGGCCATGGGCATGAACTCTCCGGGGGAAAACGTGGCGCCCGAGGTGGCGCGAAGCGGCCGCTTGAAGGTGACCGACCATTCTCCCTCGTCGTAGCTCGCGACACCAGTGAGATCCCCCGTGTCGTGGGGCGCGATCTCCGCGCTTCCCCGGCCGGTGAACTGAAGGGGATCGGGGCCGGCCAGATCGAAGAACCAGAGATCCACCGGGTTCTGGGCGTCGCCGAAGATGAAGTAGGGCTTGCGGGCGTCGGTCGGCACCTGCGAAGGAATCTGGATCGAGACTGCGTCGGAGAACTCGGATGGCGCGCCGGCCGGCGCGTCGGCTGCGTCCGCAAAAGGATCCTGCGCCTGCCCGGCCGGGGCCGGGGCGACCTCCTCCTCGCCGAAGATGCTCTCCGCACCACCGCTCCCGCCCGCGGCTGCGCCGGCCGCCGGCGCCTCCTCCTCCTCGGGCGGCACCGGAAGCGAGGGCCCGTTCTCGCCCGTTTTCTGCGCGCTCATGTCGTGCCATCGAACGAGCAGCGCGATCGAGTCCGCATCGTAAATCGCCTGAACCGTGACGCTGGTCGCGGGCGGATGGAACGCGCGTCCGGGCTCCATGATCTGTCCGATGATCGGAAAGCGGGCCACAGGAGCGGATGCGAAGCTCGCGGCCCCCTTGGCCAGATCGATGGGATCCTGGACGCGCCTGGCGACGACGAGGTTCGCATAGCCCGGCCCGCTGTTCCCCGAGAGAGAGACGATGAAGTCTGTGATCGCCCATCGCTGCTCGGGCGTCAGGGCTTCGAGAAATCCCGGCATGGGCGTGCCGTTGAGCCCCGTGGTCATCGTCCGGAAGATGTCCTCGCGGGAGGACCCTCCGCGGAAGGTCCAGCTCTGTGAGAGGTCCGCCGCGCGTATGGAATGCCCCCAGTCGTCCCTCAGGGTTGGAGCCGAAGGTCCGTCTCCCCGACCGAGCGTACCGTGGCACCGCACGCAGCCGGTCTCTTGATAGAGCGTCTTCCCGAGCTCGATTGACTCGTTCGTGGCTCTCGGCGCGCCCGGGAGCGGAACGGGCTGGGGGACGATCTCGGGATTCGAGAAGTCGGGAGAGAACGTCTTGAGGAAGTAGGCGAGATTCGATACATCCTGGCTGGAGAGGTTGGGCCAGCCGGGCATCGAGGTATAGGGCATGCCGCGCCTGATGACGTTGACGAGGTCCTGATGGGTCGGGAGCGCTCCGGTGGGAGTCGTTCGCACCTTGAACTTGCCCGTCGTGAAGTCACGAGGTCTGGGATGCAGGTGCGGGGTGGCGTAGCCTTCGCCGTCCCCCTTCTCGCCGTGGCACTGCGAACAATACTTGAGGTAGAGCCCCTTGCCCGACTCCCGCTGCGCCTCGGTCCCGAGATCCTGAGCCGCCGCGCGCACGGGTCCCATTGTCGTGGCACACAACCAGGCGATCAGGACAGCGGCACATCCGCGCGATATCAGACCAAAGGTCATCAGTGCCCGACCTCCTCCCTGGCGCGGGGTCTCTCGCCCGTGAAGTCGTAGAGAAAGAGGGTCACATCCCACATCTCTTCTTCCGTCAGCAACGTCTCCCACGCCGGCATGGCCGTGTCCCAGGGCGCCCCTTCTTCAGGCAGGCCGGGACCTCCCTTGGCGATTCGCCAGAACAGAAACGTCTCGCGAAGATTCGCGATTGTTTGCTTGTCGGCGAAGTTGGTCGGGATCGGGTTCAGCCCGTGCACGAACATGCCGTTGCCCGCCATGTCGTCGCCGTGGCAGAAGACGCAGTTCCGATAATAGACGCGGCGCCCGTTCTCGACATGTTTGCGGAACTCTTCCGGATTCGACGTTTCGAGAGGTCGGAAGGGGCTGTCTCCGGCGTCTATCGCGATCGTCTTGTCGTGAACCGTGATCTCGGCAGGCGACGCAGGATGGATCGTCCGCGGGAAGAAGGGAGGCTCGAGGGGGACGTTCATCTTGACGTAGACGTTCGCGGCCGCGAGCGCCGGAATCGCGACGACCGTCGCCACGAGGAACGCTGTGTACCGCTTGTCGGTCATGAACTGGACGAGCGGGCGGGAGACCTCTTCCCGGCGCTCCTGGCTCGAGGACACGTACGCCAGGATCGCAATTGAGACGATGCCCATGTAGAGCGAGACGACGGAGGCCGGAATCGGGGAGGTGAACCCGAACCGGAGCAGGACGTAGATCCCCACCCACCAGGCGCCGGCCCACAACAGGAGATTGGCCCGACGGAACAGAAGGAGCCCGAACGCGGCAGCCACGGCGAGGACGACCAGGATGTTCATCGTGTGTTCCTCGCGCTCGTGATGGTCATCACGACTCCTCCTTGGGAGCTGCCGGGGACTGCGCCCCGCCCGGCGCGGCCCCTGGGGCCGGAGAGGCCGCGGGAGCCGGTGCCGTACCGTCGTAATAGCGGTGAGTCGTCTTCAGCGTGACCGTCGGCGTGCCGCCAAGCGTCTGGAGGGCCGCGATGACGGAGAGAATCTCCTGATCGGTGAGGCCGATCGGAGGCTGGTTGACGGGGGGCATCGCCGGCGGAAATCCCGGCACGATGAAGGCGTTGGGTTCGTACATCGATTGGGCCAGGTACTCGACATCGCTCAGGCCCGGGACACGGCTCTTGGCCTGCGCTCCGATTCCCGCGAGGTCGGGGAACCGGAGCGCGCCGGTCTGGCCGATCGTGTGGCAGGCCAGGCAGATTCCCTTGCCCTCCATGATCTCGCGGCCGACCTTGGCCAGGTCGGCCGTGGTCATTTCGCTTCCCAGGGCGGTCTCCTGGGGAGGCTGAACTTCCTTCTGCGGCACCATCTGGCCGACATAGGCATAGAACGCGGTCGTCCCGAGGACGAGCGCGCCGATCCGGACAATGAGCGGGACCGTCATGACGCCCTGGTGCTCCTGTCGAAATCGGGCCGGTCGTGCAGGCTCGAGATCCAGAACACCAGGCCGATCAGCAGGAAGAACAGGACCACCGTCACCGAGACGACCATCGTGGCGAACCCGAGCGTGGGCGTGAACGCGTCGACCGACTGATCCCGGATGACGCCGTAGACATGCCAGTGCTGGCGGAGCCCGGACCGAACGTAGCCCATCAGCCCCATGAGCCAGGTGAAGGTGACCGCGATGAAGATCAGCACGTATTGCGAGATCGCCGGGATCCTGCCCCAGCGCACCTCGCCCGTCTTGCTCGCTCTGCGGAACAGAAAGATGTCGATGGCGGTGATCGAGACCATCGCGAAAAGGACCGAGAGGACCTGCGGCACGGAGAGCCGGATCCGGACGGTCGCCTCGACGAAGTACCCGTAAACGCCCAGAAAGATTACGAATAACGCCGTGGCCACGAAGATCGCGAGCTGCGCCGCATGTCCCTTCCTGGCCCACGCAACCGTGGCGACCTTCCCCGTCCGCCGATAGAGAAGGAAGCTCATGAAGGTCGTGAGGATCAGGATGTTCACGGCGGTGTTCTTGGCGGACATGACGCCGAGGAAACCCAGAATCGGGTGTGCCGACCCTCCCATCGCCCGGAGTTCGGAGACGGTCGCGATGATCGATCGCGGCGTCGCCCAGACCATGAAGCAGAGCGCGATGGCGATGAGGAGGTACTTGATGTACTTCTGAGCCGGCTGCACCCCCTCGACCCTCCCCATCCCGAGCCAGAGGTAGTAGTTGGCGGCGAGGAAGAGGTTGCCGATCAGGATGGCCTGGATGATGAAGAGCCACGAGAAGGCCCCGCCCATCATCGTGAGCCCCAGCGTCTGCGAGTACGCGTAGATCTCCTTCGCGAGCCAGTAGCCGGCGAAGGGGAGCGGGAGGAAGGCGATGATCGCCACGAAGTTGCCGATGTATCCCATCCAGTCGTAGTGCGCGCGCTCCTCGTCGGTTTGCGCCTGCAGGAACTTGAAGGCCGCGTAGGCGGCGGCGATCGATCCGCCGAACGCGACGTTCGCGATGACCCGATGGATGTTGATCGGCATCCAGGTGTAGTTGTAGACGGCGTCCCAGACGGAGAGAACCACCCCCGTCTCCGAGATCCCGCGCGGCGACATCATGAACGTGAGCCACGCATTGGCGATGAACATGATCGCCGTGCCGACGATGTTGAGGCCGAGCCCCAGGCCGAGATGAACCAGCGGATGGAATTTCCCCCAGCCGTAGTAGTAGGTGTAGAGGAAGAAGGCCTCGAAGAAGAACAGCAGGACGTAAGGAAGAAAGGTGGGGGAGAACACGCTCATCAGGTAGTTCGTGAACTTCGGATACAGGATGATGAGCATGAACGTCAGGAATGCGCCGAACGTCGCGGTGAGCGAGAAGGAGACGGAGAGGAGCTTCGTGAATTCGTACGCCAGCCGGTCGTAGCGCAGGTCTCCGGTCTTGTAGCCGATCGCCTCGACGATGAACGCGAAGATCGGGACGGCAAGGACGAACGCCGCGAACAGCAGGTGAAGCTGCGCGACCATCCAGATGGCCACCCGGCTCCCGACGACGGGAAAGGTCCGGTACTCCGCCTCCTCGTACGGCTTTGTCTGGGCCTTGTTCTCGGGGCCGAGCTTCTCGCCGGCCAGTCCCTCCGAGCGGACGCTCTGGGGCTGGGCGGGCTCCTGGTACTCCCGGCTCGTCGAGGCCATCTTCACGGCCGCCGCGAACATCACGAGGCCGGCGACGGGACCGAGAAGGACGACCAGCAGCTTGCGGTTCCTCAGGCCGCTCATGACGGCGTCCCCCTCATTCGACGCCCGCAGACACGCCCGTGGCGCGTGCCGGCCGCTTGACGCCTGCGAGCGCGAAATCGGGCCGAGGCCGCCTGCGAGGGCGGCCTCGAACGGGCGCATCCGCCAGGGCGGAAAGATCGGGACCAGTGCCTGGCGAGGCACTGGAGGACAGTTGCCGAGGCCGCGAATCCGCGATGGAACTGTGACGCCACATCCCCGCTCTCCAAAGCATCCGGCGTAGAGGGACTATCGAAACCCGTGGATTGAGGCCGGATGTTACCCACGAACTCGGACGAGGGTCAAGTGCGCCTCCGTGGTGATAGGCAAAAAGAGGGACCTTGCGGTCGGCGTCACCCCCAAGGCGAGGGCTATGACGCCTCACCTCCACGCCGCTCGCAAAGCATGGCGCCAGCGTCAGGGGTGCCTGCCCTGGGGAGGGCGCAGTGAGCAGCCCTGAGGTTGCTCTGCGGTGCGTTGGGGCGCCGTTCGGCAGGCCGCCCGCGTTCCCTTGGTACGGGTTGCCCACGAGGCGCGCGATCGGCCAGGCAGGCGAAGCCCTTGACAGCGGCAGTCATGGGGCGTATGAAGATACCCGCGGCGGCTACTCAGAACGATTCGGTCCTCGAACCGTGAAGCCGCAGGCTAGGAGTCTCACTGACTGAGGTACACCGGTCGGCGCACGGGGCGCGGCCCGGATAAGGCGATTCGTCTGGACGCGGCGCTGAAGTGAACGTTGCATTACACACCGTTGAACAGGGTTCATGGCCATGACAGCAGTGAGCACTGACCGGAAGGACTTCATACGGTATCCGACGAATCGCGTCGTCGGGACCATCGGCGACCCCGACAAGGCGGCGGCGGCCATCGGCGCGTTGCTCCGGGCCGGATTCGACCGGAAGGACATCGACATCCTGCACGGCGAGGAGGATATCGAGCGTCTCCATCCGACAGGCGCCGCACAGGGATTCCTCGCGCAGTTTCAGCGGACGTTCATTCGTACCTTTGACTTCGAAGAGTTCAAGCACCTGACGCCCCACGTCGAGGATGTTCGTGCGGGTCGATCCGTGATCATGGTGCTGACGAAACGCCGGGCGCTCCGTATGGTGGCCGCCGACATACTGCACCAGTACGGGGCCGAGTTCGTGGGGTTCTACGGCCGATGGGCGTGGGAGGAACTTCCCGCAACCGCACAGACATCGCCCGAAGACATCCCGGCATTGTTCGCACGGGCGTGGAGCGACCGCAATCCCGACGCCCTCGCCTCCCTGTTCGAGGAGGATGCCGAATTCGTGAACGTCACGGGTGTGTGCTGGCACGGCCGCGAGTCCATACGAAAGGCGCACGCGTCCGCGCTGGAGCGCGTCTTCAACGAATCGACCCTGGCGACCGGCGACACGAAGGTCAAGCTGCTGTCACCAGAGGTCGCCGTGGTTCACGCGCGAATGATGCATTCCGGCGGGGAACGTGCAGGTGCTGTCACGCCACCCGGACCACGCACGACGATCGCCTCGTTCGTTGTACATCGAGCCGGCTACCGGTGGCTGTGCGCGTCGGCCCACACCACGGACGTGATCCCGGGTGCGGAGACGACTGTCATCGATGAGGCGGGCGTGTTCGGCTCGCCGAACTATCCGAGCGACCAGGTGTCCTGAAGTCTCGAGACACTGGCCCCTAGGACCCTAGTAGATCTGCTGGGTCCTGGCGACGATGGTCTTCGGTGGGGTGACGCCTGCGGCGATCATCACCTCACGAAGTGCGGCTTCTGTCTCGGGTGAAGGCTTGAAGTTCCCGAACCTGTAACCGATGGCGATAGCCAGCGGCGTCCATCCGAACTTGTTCTCGCGGTTCCACAGGTCGATTCCGGCTCCCTGTGACGCCAGGAACTTCACGACCTCCGGGAGGTTCTTATAGGCTGCGCCGTGCACGGCGGTTTCACCGTTGTGGTCAACAGCATTGATGTCGGCGCCAAGCTCCAGCGCCACCTGCACCGCCTCGAGCACTTCGGGCTCCGTTCCGGCGTCCTCCCCCGGGGAGCGCGTCGCGAGTCCGGCGGCAACCATCAGAGGCGTGCTGTTGTCCGCGTTGGGCAGCAACGGATCGGCGCCCAGCCCGGCAAGTGTCTTCATCAGCTCGGCGTCGGACGTGAGAGCAGCCAGCAGGAACGGTGTCGCGCCGAGCTCGTTCAGGCGCGTATTGTTCAGGTTCACCCGCCTGGTCATCCGCGCGTTGACGTTCGCTCCACGCGCGACGAGCTTCCTGACGAGATCGAGGCTGCTCATCGGTCCCGAGCCTTCGGGAGCGGGATCGTTGTCGCCGACGCCCGGTTTGCGGACGGCCGTAATCGCGTGGAGGATCGTGTACCCCGTCAGATCGACGTTCGGGTTCGCACCTGCCTCCAGCAGGTGTGCCGCCAGCTCGAAATGTGCGTTCATAACGGCCAGCAGGAGCGCGCTCGCCCCGGCTGGAGGCAGTCGCCCGCCATAGCCACGCCCGCGGTTCGACGCGGCCGGGACGGTATCATTGGCGTCGGCCCCGGCCTCGAGCAGAGCCTGAACCACGCCGAGGCGCCCCTCGCGCGCGGCAAACAGGAGAGGCGTGAACCCGGACGCCAGGCGCGCCCGGAGGTCCGCACCGGCGCCGATGAGCTCCCGCACGACGTCCGCGTGCCCTTCCGCCGCCGCCCACATCAGTGCCGTCTGCCCGCGGGAGCCCTCCCCGGCGTCAACCGCGGCGCCGCGCGCCAGGAGCGCCTTCACGGGCCCGACCCTGCCGGTCCGCGCCGCCGTCATCAGCGGCGTTTCCCCGCCGGGGAGCGGCCTGTTCGGGTCCGCCCCCGCCTTCAGCAGCAGCTCGACCACCTCTCCGCTGCCGTTCGTGCAGGCCAGTGACAGTGGAGTCACGCCGTAGCGGTTCGCCGCCCCCGCGTCGGCGCCGCCACCCAGCAGCAGTTCCACCATTTCGTGATCGTCGTGGTAGCTCGCCCAGTGCAGTGCGGTCATCCCGTCCACCTGCGCGGCCTCCACACCAACCCCTTCCTTCAGGAGTGCGCGAACGCCGGCGCGGTCCAGCCTTTCCGCCGCATCCGCAAGCGGCGCGCCGAATCCCTCCCGCCCGGAAATAGCCGAATGGGTCAGGCCCGGGCCCGCCGAATGGGCCGTCCCCGGGCCTGTCGACTGGGCGCCCTGCAGACCGGCCGCCGACAGCAGCAGAACGATCGTGTATACGCCGAACGGCTTTCGAGAGCGCATCTTGGTTCACCCCACAGGGCTTCACGCCCATCTCTCATCCAGGCACAGGCTCAGAGAGAGAGCAACTCATCGATCTTTCCCGTGCTGTCAGCAAAGGCGTCCATGCGGACACCCACCTTCTCGAGCAGCGTCAGGTGAAGATTGGCCAGCGGTGTCGGTTCCGCGTACTTGATGTGACGTGCCCCCTTGAGCTTGCCCGCGCCCCCGCCGGCGACGAGGGTCGGCAGGTTGATGTGGTCGTGCACGTTCGGGTCGCCCATTCCGCTGCCGTAGAGGTAGAGCACATGGTCCAGCAGGGACCCGTTTCCTTCCGGGGTCGCTTTCAGCTTCTCGAGGAAGTACCCGAAGAGCGACACGTGAAAGGCGTTGATCTTCGCCATCCTGGCCACCTTGTCCGGATCGTTCCCGTGGTGCGTGAGCGGATGGTGTGGATCGGGCACGCCGATCTCCGGGTAGGTCCGGTTGCTCGTTTCGCGCGCGAGCTGAAACGTGATGACCCGGGTGACATCCCCCTGCAGCGCCAGCACCTGCAGATCGAACATCAACCGTGCATGGTCCGCATAAGCAGCCGGTACGCCGGCCGGGCGGTCGAGATCCGGCAGGGGCTGATCCGCCGCCGAGGCCTCGGCCCTCTGCACGCGGCGCTCGACCTCGCGCACCGTGTCGAGGTACTGGTCCACACGCGTGCGATCCTCCGGTCCGAGCTTCGTCTGCAGCCGCATGACATCGTCGCGAACCCAGTCGAGGAGACTGGACCTCCGCTGCAGGGCGGCACGCCGCTCGGCCGCGCTTCCGCCCTCGCCGAACAGACGCTCGAAGACGATGCGGGGGTGGGCTTCGGCTGGCAGCGGCGACGTCGGCGAGGACCACGAGAGGTTGTTCTGGTAGACGCAGGCGTAGCCGTTGTCGCACTGCCCGACCGTCTGGAGCAGATCCATCGACAGCTCGAGGGATGGCAGCAGCGTGTCGCGGCCGATCTGCTTCGCCGCGATCTGGTCGACCGTTGTCCCGAGGTAGTAATCACTGCTCTCGGTCCACTTCGCCTTCGCCGCGGAGAGGAAGGCGGCGTTGGAGGTGGCGTGGGTCCCCGGGTAGGCGTTCTTCAGCTCGAGGTGCGTGATCACCGTGAGGTGATCCATCACCGGGCGCAGCGACTCGAGGGCCGGAGAGAGCTCGACCAACCTGCCCTCGCCTGGAGGCGTCCATCGGGGGAGGTCGCAGCCCATCGGCATGTACACGAAGCCGAGACGACGGACCGGGTCGGCCGCTGTTGCGGCGAGCGCCGTCATGGACGGGATCATGGCGTCGAGCAACGGGAGCGCCACCGTCGCGCCCATTCCCCGCAGAAACGTCCGGCGTGGCAACGCCTTCTTGGTGATGATCATCGCGACGTCCTCATCTGAAACGGTTGGCTTCTTACGACACCCAGAATGAGCGAGGAGAGGCGGAAATCCTGAGCACGCGCCTCCCGAACGATCCTACGGATCTCCGGGGCATCGTAGGACTCCACGCCTCGCCCCAGCCCGTAGACGAGCAGCTTCTCGGTCAGCGTGCCAATGAATATCTCCGGCCGCTTCAGGAGGGCCTCTTCGAGCCCGGCGATACCGGTGAACTCGCTGCCGTCCGGAAGGCCGCCGGAAGCATCGACGGGAAGTCCGCCGTCCACGGCCCGCAGCCGGCCGATCGCATCGAACGTCTCGAGAGACAGTCCGATCGGATCCATCAGGTTGTGGCAGGCCGCGCACGTCGGGTTCTCCCGGTGCTCCGCCAGCCGCTGGCGAACCGAAAGGGCGCCCTCGATCGTCGCGTCCTTCAGATCCGGTACGTCCCCCGGCGGAGGGGGTGGAGCAACCCCGAGGAAGTTGTCGAGAATCCACTTGCCGCGGATGACCGGCGACGTCCGCGTGGCATACGACGTCACCGTCAGAATGCTGGCATGACGCAGCAGCCCGCCTCGCCCGCTGTCATCCTCCCGGGTGACGCGCCGGAAGCGGCTGCCGTACACGTGCGGGATGCCGTAGTGGCGGGCCAGCCGCTCGTTCACGAAGGTGTAATCGGCACGCAGCAGGTCGAGCGCGCTGCGATCTTCACGCAGGATGCTCTCGAAGAAGAGCTCCGTCTCCTGCCGGAACGCCTCGCGCAGATTGTGGTCGAAGTCCGGGAACAGACGCATGTCCGGCGTGCTCGAGGCGAGACTGCGCAGGTGCAGCCACTGCGAGGCGAAGTTGGTCACCAGCGCCTGCGAACGGGGGTCCGCCAGCATCCTGCGCACCTGGCTGTCGAGGGTTGCGGGCTCCTGGAGGGCTCCGGCGGCTGCCAGGTCGAGCAGCTCGTCGTCCGGAATGCTGCTCCACAGGAAGAACGACAGCCGGGACGCGAGCTCGATGTCGCTGATGCGGGAGGCGGCGCCCGCAGGGAGGCCGGCGGGATCCTGCTCGACGCGGAACAGGAAATGAGGGCTGACCAGCACGCCGGCGAGCGCCATCTCGATGCCAGCATCGAAGTCCCCGTTCGCCCGCGCGCGGCGGTAGAGCGCCATGGGCCCCCGGAGATCGTCATCCGTCACAGGGCGCCGGTACGCCCGCCGGATCAGCGCGGTCAGGATCTGCCTGGCGGAGCTTTCTTCCTGGTCGGGGTGCGACGGTTGCGACAGGAAAATGCGGCGGCGGCTCGGCGTATTCCCGGCACCAGTCGGGGCGTACGGACCGATGACGGAAATCGAGTAGATGGCCGGCTGGACGCGTGGGTGCCGGTACGAGTTGAAGCGTGCGCGGTAGGGCTGCCGCGCAGTTTCCAGCAGCGCCGTCGGCTTCTTCGGGAATGCCACGCCGAGCGCGCGCGGACCAGCCCGGACCGGAATACGCACCTTGAGGTGCTGATCGACCCGGTCGTGCGACTGCCGGGTCTCGTCAGAGACGCCTGGCTGCGGCGGTTTCACCGTGAACAGTTGTACGCGTTCACCATCGAGCAACAGCTCGAGGTCGTGCGGTACGCTCAGCCCTTCGACGTGCTCGTCGCGATCGCGCGTCAGCCGGAGCTGGATCTCGTACTCGCCGTCCAGCGGAAACGTATACCGCACCATCGCACCGCCGCGGGTGCCGACCGGGAGCCCTTCCACGTGCTCCTCCTGTGTAAGGTCGGCCGGGATGCGGATGGTCTCGCCGCCTGGCGAACGGGTGGGCAGTCCGACAGCCACCCGGCTGATCTTTTCCGCGGCTGAGACGTAGCGGTCCAGGAGCGTCGGCGACAGGTCGCCGACCGTCACGTTGTCGAAGCCATGCCCGGGCTCGTCGGGGGGCAGGAGCGCGGCCACGTCGACCGCGACCGAGAGGAGATCGCGCACGGCGTGCTGGTATTCGGTGCGGGTCAGCCGCCGGAGGGCCGCGGTGCGGCCGGGATTCGGGTTGGCGGCGGCCGCGCGGTCGAGCGATGTCTCGAGGTAGGCAACCAACGCGTCGTATCCGCTCTCAGCAGGCCGGGGGGTGTCCCCCGTCCGCGGCGGCATCGCGCGAACGCGCAGCTTCCGCACGACCTTTTCCCACGTCCCGGTGCTCGCGCCGACGTCGGCGATATCGACGCCGTCGAAGGTCAGATCCCCGGCGAAATCGATGTCGTTGTGGCAGTTGAGACAGTAGCGATCCACCAGCGCGTGCGGCGAGGCGCCGGCCGATGGGGCAGTACTCCGTCGGGCGCGCTCTCCGCCCCCGGCCTGCCCTCCCCCGGACGCGCCGACGTAGCCCACAGCCGCCGAGACGATTGCCAGCGCGCCAACCGTCGTGAGGACACCACGCCGGTGCAGCCACAGCGGCTGCGCCACGGCGGCACCGACGAGGAGCCTGTTCGCCGCAACGGCGAGCGCTCGGGCAACGCGACAACTCATGCTCACCTCGGTTGATCGCTTGACGGGAACGGCAGGAACGAGCCGCCCGCCCTCGCTGCCATGGACTGCAGGTATCGCCCCAGAAGTGTGGCCGCAGGCCGTGTGCCTGTCAATGGGATGGGGACTGCAGGAGAGACCGTGTTTCGCAGCGCGCAACCCGACGCGCGCTCGCCAGACCATCTCAGCCGCTGCCACCCGTCCTGAACGTTCCCTGCTCAGCGACCATGCAGTTCAGAACCTCAGCCGCGGGGGCTCTCTGCTGAACCGGTATATGTTTGCGGGACCTGTCGCGAAGTTGCTGCCGAAGGTGAGCCTCTGGAACAGGCCGGGCGGGCCGGCGACGCCGTTGAAGTCGAGGTAGGTGGGTCACGTCGATCCGGGCCGGTCCTCCAGTTCACCGCACGAGCAGGAGTTCAATTTGAGATCCTTGGAAGAGATCCGTGACTTGGCGATGTGAATTGGGCGTTGGGCCTTGGGCGTTGGGAGTTGGGAGCGGCCTCACGCGCTGTGATCGCGGCGCACCACGTGGGAAACTGCGGGGCACGGAGCAGGCGGAGCGCACGGAGCAGGGCACATCACGGAGACGCGGAGTCACGGAGACGAACCC
>Ga0183260_10001574_pt1 | contig 18920 bp, 14 predicted proteins | sample AntDrymUQ4972206_2_FD_129768 | JGI IMG/M metagenome (GOLD analysis project Ga0183260, IMG submission 129768) | Polar desert sand microbial communities from Dry Valleys, Antarctica - metaG UQ497 (22.06) (version 2) (version 2) | ecosystem: Environmental > Terrestrial > Soil > Desert | place...
AGCATCCGGATCAGGAACACGAATCGCGCCGTGATCTCCTTGATGTTCACCTCATCGATGTTGTGATTGCGATAGTTCAGGTTATAGACCTTTTCGAGGCCCAGGATTTTCGCAACCTCCTCCGTATCCCTTTCGTCGTTCAGGATAGACTCCGCCCGAGTGCTGCCGCGACCCGCTGAATCATCGTTCGTGGTTCGTATCAGGTAGCCCTTGTAACCCTCGCGGATCAATTTCGCTACGAGTCCTCCGGCGAATATCGGGATGTCGTCCGAATGCGGCTGGATGGCGGCGAGCACCTTTCCTTGATGAGGGCGGCCCTGCTGTTCCCGCTCGATCACCAGTTCGTCATTCGAGAAGCGGTGAAGAGGATGAAACCTGTACTTCTCGAGATCCTGTTCTGCACGCGCCGCCTGGTTCTGATCCCCACTCGCCGCGGCGGCAATATAAGCCGAGGATCCAAGGAAGGCGCCGGCGGCCAATCCGGTCTTCAAGAAGTCCTTTCGATTCATCATGGTGCTCATCCGCTCCTTGGGTGATGACGTTGCTTCTCCGATGACCTCTGACTGCCGCTGAAGGCCTCTGCGCGCATACGGCCAGCGACGCCACATTATAGGGGAACATCCAGATAGGGACCATCCGGCGCCCCATCGCTCCACTCGGAACCAAACGGTCGCATTCGGCGGAGGCTCTGCACGTATCGAATGATAGGCGGGCGCGGGCGCTCTGGTAGGATCGGTGTCGTTGGCTGCACCTGTCCGAGACAGGGACGTTCGAGCGCGGGTCGATCGAGCGCGGGCACCCCGCTCAACATGCTCGACATGGAAGCAGGAGCTCGCGGATGATCCTTGTTATCTTCCCGTCGACGCTGAAGGTTAACGAGCCAGGGGAACCCGAGTCAAAGTCCTGAACGTCCGAGTCTGTACCGACATCCTGATCATCGCTGCCCACGACCGTCGTCATCTCTGGCAGGCGGAGCAGGTGGAGGGGAGATCAGGGAAAGGCGTTGACTGTCGTGCCCACCGGGAAGTATCAAACCCTCGGGGGACGACCGCGTCCCTACTTTTACGCACCGATGGCGCAGCGGTACCCATCGCAGGCCGTGCTGCACGTGCGCACCAACGGCGATCCGGCGCAGCTGGCGCCCGCGGTCCGAGATGCCCTTGCGTCGCTCGACGTGAACATTCCGCTGTACGACGTCAAAACGCTCCGCTCGCACATGCTGTTCGCCACCTTCACCCAGCGTCTCGCGGCGTCGATGCTCGGCGGTTTCGGGATCCTGGCGCTGACCCTCGCGGGCATTGGCCTCTACAGCGTCATGGCGTATGCCGTGTCGCAGAGGACGCGTGAGGTCGGCATCCGGATGGCGCTCGGCGCGCAGCCGTCCGATGTGCTGCGGCTCATCGTCCGCCAGGGAATGACGCTGCTGGCGATCGGGCTGGCGGTGGGCCTGGCGATGGCCTTCGGCGCCATGCCGCTGATGGCGCCCGTCCTGATCGGGGTCGATGGACGGGATCCTGTGACCTTCGGAGCTGTCTCGCTGCTGCTCGCCGTCGTGGCCCTGGCGGCCAGTTACATCCCGGCCAGGCGGGCCGCCGCCGTCGATCCGATCGTTGCGTACGGCGCTGAGCCGACTCGCGCGGCGGACTGGGGCGCGAACGGTTCAAACGTGAAGCGTCCTCCTGCCCGATCATCGCACCGCACTCTGGGGAGGTGCCGTCGCGCGGGAGGGCGGACCGAACCAGCGGTCCAGCCAATCGAGACTCTCTCTGACTCGGTCGTCGAGCCACCCGAAGCTCGAGTGGCCGCCCGGGAACGTCTCGTGGCGCTTGTGCTCCGGAGGTGAGCCGAGGATCCGGTAGAGCGGGAGCTGTGATGTCTCGTAGGGGAAGATGGCGTCGTGCCGGCCTTACGCGATCACGATGACCTACCTGGGTGACAGATGGTCTCGCCGAGAGGCGTGGTCACTCCCGCGGGACGTCCGCATACCTTCCGGTAGGCCAGGTTCTTCGCCCCGGCGGCATGGACGTTGAGCTTTTTCGAATACCGGAGTCGGCTGACCCGGTCAAGGCGCCAGCCGCCTGTGCGGAAACTCTGCGTGGCAACCCTGCGCACCATGACAGCCGACCGGATCGACTACCTGTCGGGCGGGGCGCTCGAAGCGGGGCTCCCGCGCGACCGATTCGCCGTCGTAGCCGAGGGCACGGTCGATCTCCCGAGGGGTTTACACCTTGCAAGTGATCTCCGACGACGGGGCACGCGTGTGGGTGGACGGCCGGCTGGTGCTGGACGCGTGGGCCCCGCACGAGTCGCGCGTTGACCGGGTGCCGATCACCGGCGGACGACGCACGCTGAAGCTCGAATACTATGAAGTGGACGGCTGGGCCGAGATTTCCTTGGACATTCAGCCGCGGAGGATGCGCTATTGATGGGATTCGACGCTGCGTCGCTTGGCGACCCGCAGATCTGGATAGCTTTCGCCACGCTCACATTCCTCGAGATCGTGCTCGGCGTCGACAACGTCATATTCATCTCGATTCTCTCGGCCAAGCTTCCCGAGGACCAGCAGAAGCGCGCCCGCCGGATCGGGCTCCTCGGTGCGATGCTGACGCGGATCGCCCTGCTGTTCTCGCTCGCGTGGATCATCAAGCTGACCGCGCCATGGTTCACGATTCTGGGTCAGGAAATTTCCGGACGGGATCTGATCCTGATCGTTGGTGGCCTCTTCCTGATCGGAAAGAGTGTCTACGAAATCCACGACAAGCTCGAAGGGGAAGAGGGTCACGCGTCCGCGAAAGTGGCGGCCTCGTTTGCCAGCGTGATCGTCCAGATCATGTTGCTCGACATCGTGTTTTCCCTCGATTCGGTGATCACGGCCATCGGCATGGTTGACGTGTTGTGGGTCATGGTCGCGGCCGTCATGGTCTCGGTCGGCATCATGCTGGCCTCGGCCGAAGGGATCAGCAATTTCGTGAACCGGCATCCGACCGTGAAGATGCTGGCGCTCAGCTTCCTGCTACTGATCGGCATGTCGCTGATCATGGAAGGCTTCGAGCAGCACATCCCGAAGGGTTACATCTACTTCGCGATGGGCTTCTCGGTATTCGTCGAGATGATCAACCTGCGGCTGCGGAAGGTATCGAAGCCGGTCGTCCTGCATGACCGATACAGCGAGCCGGCCGCACCGCCGGCGGCAGGGCGGCCCGTGAAGAAGCGCGGCTGAAACGTTCGAGCTCCTCCGGGCGTCTTACCTGAGTCTGCCCACTTCTCAGGAGGATTGCTCTACATGAAGCGTTTGCTACTCATCCCGGCTGCCGTGATGGTCGCGGCCGTCGTCGCCATCCAGGCTCAACAGGCGCCGCCCGCTGGCGCCCCGCAAGCCGCGCCGCCAGTGACGCAGCAGCGTCCTCCCCAGGCCCCCCTGGGCCCCACCGAATGGCGGGTCGACCGCAGCCACTCCGCCGCGACGTTCAGCGTTCGTCACAACGTGGTGTCGACGGTCCGTGGTCAGCTTGGACCGATCTCGGGCAAGGTCGAGTGGGACGGCAAGAACGTCAGCACGGTAACGGCTGATGTTTCCGTCGACATGAAGGGCATCAACACGCAGAACGAAGGGCGCGACAAGCATCTGCGCAGCGCGGACTTCTTCGACGTGGCGAACCATCCGGCGCTCACGTTCAAGTCGAAGCGTGTCGAGGCCGCCGCCAATGGACGCTTCAAGCTCGTCGGCGACTTGACGATTCGCGGCAACACGAAGGAAGTCGTTCTCGACGTCGAAGGCCCCTCGGCCTTCATGAAGAACCAGCGTGGTGTACTCACGGGCGCGACCGCGACCACCAGGATCTCCCGCAAGGAGTTCGGCGTCCTCTGGAACAACATGATCGAGGCGATGCCGGTCGTCGGCGACGAAGTGACGGTGACGATCGATCTCGAGTTGACGCGTACGGCGCTCCCGGACGCGACTCAGTAGCCCACCTGTCGATAACGGGAGGCCGGCCCTGTGCGACGGCCTCCCGTGTTTGACAAAGCTCATCCACGCCTTCAACAATCGCGAGGATGACTCTGGTGCTGACTGCTGCTCTCTGTCTGCTCGTCCTTCAAACCCCCGCGTACGTCCCCGAGAGGGTCTTCGACACACGCCAACAGGCGTTCGTCGATTTCGAGCTGATGCTCTCCGGAATCGCCGACGTCGACGTCGTTTTTGTCGGCGAGATGCACGACGACGCGAACACCCATCTGCTCGAGGCCGCCATCCTCGATGGTCTGCAGCGCAGGAAGCGTTCGGTAGTGGTGTCGCTGGAGATGTTCGAACGCGACGCGCAACCTTCCCTGGACGCCTACCTGGCCGGCAGCATGAGCGAGGAGGAGATGCTGAAGGGGGCGCGTCCCTGGCCGCGTTACGCGACGGACTATCGTCCACTGGTTGAGCGCGCGAAAGCCGCGGCCTGGCCGGTGATCGCCGCCAACGTGCCTCGCGCGATCGCGCAGCAGGTCGCCAAGGTGGGGAAGGAGGCGATCGGACAATTGACCGAAGCGGAACGCGCCGTTACCGCGCGCGATCTGCAGTGTCCGCTCGACACGTACTTCGATCGCTTCGCGGAATCGATGTCGGCCCACCCGGCGCCGAACCAGTCCGCGGACGAGAAGAAGGCGATGGCGGAACGGTACTACTGGTCGCAGTGTGTGAAGGATGAAACGATGGCCGAAGCGATCGCCGCCGCCCTGAGCGAGCGCAGCGAGTCGGAGGGCCCGGTCATCCATTACAACGGCGCCTTCCACAGTGACTTCGGACTCGGCACCACCGAGCGCGTCCGTCGACGCCTGCCAGGCAAACGCACCGTCGTCATCTCGATGCTGCCGGTCGAGGATCTGGATAAGCTGCAGCCCGCGGGCGAGGATCTGAAGCGCGCCGACTTCCTGGTCTACACCTACCGCATGAAACCGCAGCCGCTTGAGAAGAAGTAAGCGCGGCTCACCGGATCCGCTCGGGCAGGTCCGCGATCACGTACGACATCACCGCGATGGCGCCCGAGGCCCGCGCCATGTCCATCGGATCGATCTTGTCCACGGTGTCGGCCGGCGTATGGTGCAGCAGGAAGTAGTTGCCGTCGACCTCCAGTGACATCGATGGAATCTTTCCGGCTTCGACTGAGGGACCGATGTCGGCGCCGCCGCCCGCCGGGCTGATCTTCCCGGCCTGGATCCCGCGCAGCAGTGTCGCGATGCCCTCGATCTTTGCGCGCGCCGCATCACTGCCGGTGAAGCCGAAGCCGGTCGGCCGGAAGACTCCGGAATCAGACTCCATCATCAGCACGTGGTTCGCGAGCTGATCGCGGTAACGGTCGCGATACGCAGTGCCGCCGCGAAGACCGTTCTCCTCGTTGGTCCAGAGGACGACGCGGACGGTGCGGCGCGGACGCAGGTTCAACTTCTTCATCAGGCGCAGCGCTTCCCACGTCACGATCGTTCCGCCGCCATCGTCTGTCGACCCGGTGCCGACGTCCCACGAATCGAAGTGGCCCCCGAGGACGATCACTTCGTCCGGGAACTCGCGTCCGCGGATCTCGCCAACGACGTTGAACGAGTCGGAGTCGGGCAGCATCTGCGCTTCCATCTTCAGTCGAACGCGGACGGTAGTGCCGCGGTCCGACATGCGCTGCAGGCGATCGGCGTCTTCCGTCGTGACCGCAGCTGCCGGGATCTGCGGGGCGTTGGCGTCGTAGGTGAGCGCCCCGGTGTGCGGCGTCCGCAGTCCGGGAGGTCCCACGGATCGCACCAGCGTGGCGGCCGCACCGAGCGTCGCCGCGCGTGACGGTCCGGCGCTCCGATAGCGGACCGTCTCGCCGTAAGTCGTGAACGGCGCATTGAAGAGAACGATCTTGCCTTTCACGCGCGGTCCGGCCGCATCGAGTTCCTGGAAGGTGCGAACGACGAGCAGTTCGGCTTCGATGCCGTCCGCCGCCGTGCCGATGCTGTTGCCGAGACCGAGCATGACAAGCGCACTCGGGTACGGCGCCACGATCTCGAGGCTCTCCTTGCCTCGCACCCAGTGCGGGACTTTGACCGGCTCCTTGCGGACGTTCTCGAGGCCGTCCTTCTTCATCTGCGCGACCGCCCAGTCGATCGCATCCTCGAGGGCTTTGGATCCGCTGAGTCGATGCCCGAAGGTATCGCCGAGTTCGGCGAGGCGTTGCCAGGCGAAGTCATTGGCCAGCGCTTCGCCCAGCAGCCGGGAGGCGGCATCCCGATGCGGATCGAGCCACGCATCTGTGCGCGCCGGCTGCTGGCCACCGATAGCACTGACGAAACCGAAGACACAGATGAGGACGACGACACGACCTGCGAACTGATGGCGCATATGCGAAGAATTTAAGCACGAATGCGCAGTGTTGAAGGCCGTGCTTAAATGAATCCGATGACGGCTTTACTCCTGTGGGTGGTGTTCGCCTGGTTTGGCGCCGAGCAGCAGGCCGTCCGCTTTCACCACGTCCATTACCGCGTTGGCGATCCATCCGCCGCGATGAGCCATGTCGCGGCGAAGGTGGACGGCCCGCGGGTGATGCTGCCTGGACTCGGTGTCGGCGTGAGGGCCGGGGACGAGTTTCTGCTGTTCGATCGCCTCGATCCATCTGACGAGGCCCGGATCACGCAGCCAGACCTGACCAACGCGTACCGCGCCGCTGTCGCATGGTTTACCCGCCACGGTGTCGCGGTTTCACCGCAGAGTCTGGGAGCCTTGCGGGTGACCGCCGGCCTGCTCAATGAGCGCTACGACCACCTCGCCTTCATCGCCGCAGATCTAAAGGCACTCGCGGAACAGATCTCCCGCTCCGGCGCGAGGCCGGTGCGCAGCAGCGAGGACGCCGTTCTGTTCGATGCCGGAGCGGGCGTGTTCGTCGAGATCGTGCGCGATCCGGATCGCGCCGATGTCTTCTGGTGTCCGATGCACCCGGATGTCCGCTCAGCGGATCGCGGTACGTGTCATCTGTGCGGGATGGAGCTGGTGGCCATCCCGCCGCCGAAACTCGGCGAATACAAGCTGGACGTCCATCAGCTGCGCAAGGGTCGTGGCCCAGGACTCTCCGGGTTGAGGCTCTCTGTCAGCGAGCCGAACTCGGGCGAGTTGGTGAAGCGATTCGTCACCGTGCACGACCGCATCATTCACCTGTTCATCGTTGGACGGGATCTCGAGTATTTCGAGCACGTCCACCCTGAGGTGGCGGCTGACGGCTCCTTCGTTCTGACCCACGCGATTCCGCCAGGGGAGTACATGGTGATCGCGGACTTCCTGCCGGAAGGTGGCACTACGCAGATGGTGCAACGGGCGCTGATCGTGCCCGGCCCGTCGACTAGCCGCAATGCTTCGTTGCCCGCGCCTGACCTACAGCTGACGCTGAAGACTCAGGACTTCGTGGCGGGGAAGCATGCGTGCCTGACCTTCACAGTGACGGACGCCAAGACCGGCGCGCCCGTCACTGACCTGGAGCCATATCTCGGGGCACCGGCACACATGCTGATCGTGCGCGCCGATCTGACTGACGCGATCCACGTGCATCCCGAGGAGCTCGCGACCGGCGGACCGGCGATCTCCTTCCACCCGCTGGTGCCCGCGCCCGGCGACTACAAAGCCTGGGTCCAGATCCAGCGAGGCGGCAAGGTCACTACCGTGCCGTTTGTGTTGCGAGCAGAACGGTGACGGTGCAAGGCGCATCGCCGTCGATCTCGACTCGCGTCGCGCGTGTCAGCGCGATTGGCCGACGCAGCCAGTAGGTGTCCTGGAAGGCGGGATCGAAGTTCCGCAGCCACAGCAGCGGCTCCTTGCTGCCGTCGGCCGCCACCAGCGTCATGCGCAGGTCCGCCCCTTTCGACAGTGCCGGCTTCACTCCCACCAGGCGTCCGGCAGGAAGAGATCGCGCGGTGCAGGGAACCTCCAGCGAACGATGGTCGTTCGCCGTCAGAAGCGCACTTCGTGGCGGAGTACCGATCGCAGGCGTAACGGGTCTGGCCGATGTACCGGCCTTCAGCGGCAGGACCCTGGGTGCGCCGCCGTCCGCCCAGGCGGCAAACAGCGCGATCTCAAAAGCCGACAGCGACGGATCATTACCGAAGTCACCATAGCCGCGGACGATGTGCCATTTGGGCATGCGGCGGGTGAGGACCTCTTCACGGATCGCTCGCGCCCATGGCCTGGCTTCTTCGTAGGTGGTGAGCGGCATCGGCGCGCGTCCGCCTTCGGAGTGGCAGGAGACGCAGCGCGCCTCGACCAGTCTCTTGATCTCACCTTCCCAGCTGACTTTGGTTGATACGGGATCGTGCGCGAGGAGGCTTGTTGCCGCGATGCCCAGCACCGCGGCAGCAAGAGCGGCACGCATCCTACCGACCGCCGGCGGGAGGAGTCGTGATGACGGTGCCGGGGGCAACGCCATCGATCGAGTAGACGAACGACGTGAACATCATCTCTTCCCAGGTCTGGTCGCCCCACTTGACGTCGACCTTGGGATCGGGATTCGCCTTGTTGGCGCTGGAGTTGTCGTAATGCGCGACGGCCCGGATCTTCGTGCCCTTCGGCAGCTTCAACGGTTCGGCGAAGACGTAGTCGGTCTGCCAGTTGAAGTCGTAGTTCGGCACTGCGAGGATGACCTCGGTCCGGCCATCCGGGTAGGTCGCCGTGTATTCCCATTTCTTGCCGCGAAGGTGCGTGTGCGGCAGCATCTGGCGCAGCGTGATATCCGCGGTCGTCGTCATTTCCGCCGCGATCGAATAGTCAGCGGCGCCGGCGGGGATCAGCAGCGAGCCGTTCACGAGCGTGGCCATCCGCATCTCGACCTTCGGTGTTTCCTTCGCGAGGAACAGACCCAGCCTGGTGCGGTCCGTGACAGCCGTGCCGTTGGTGGTGTAGTGCATCTGGACCACCAGCGTGGATCCGGCGCGGATCAGGATGGCCTGGCCGGCGTCGAACTTCAGGACGCTGCTCCCCGGGGCGAATCCGCCAATCATCGCACCACGTCCGCGAGGAGCGGGGAAGAGGCTCTGGCCGCGCGCCTTCGTCGCCTCACTCTCGGCGGCAATGCCGCCGGACTGGCCTCCAGGGATGTTCATGCCACGTGCGAAGCTGACGGCGCTTGGACGACGTTCCGGCGTGGGCGGACGGGTCGAGACGATCACGTGGTGCACGACCGCGCGATTGCCGGGCCGGACCTCCAGGCCCTGCAGCCACTCGTCCTTGGTGAAGTTGGTGGGGATCTCGAAGTACTCGTACTCGACGAAGCCATCGGCCGGGACTTTGTAGTCGACCGGCAACTGCAGAATGGTGTCGGGCTGACCGAGTTGCCAGCCGTCGGCGAACTTCGGAAGCGGTGGCAGATCCCTGGGGTCGCCTTCGGGCGCGCCGCCGTTGGCCCACTTCGTCAGCAGATCCTTCTCGGTCGCACTGAGGCTCCGGTCGTTTGCGAACTTGCCGTGCTTCGGGTCGGCATGCCACGGCGGCATCGTGCCGTCGCCGACCTCGTCGCGAATCGCCTTGGCCCACTTCCGCGCGTCCGCGTACGACAGCAGGGACATCGGCGCGATCTCGCCAGGCCGATGGCAGGTGGCGCAGTTCTCATAGAGAATCGGCGCGACATCCCTGGTGAACGTCGGTGCGGCAGCCGCGTTGGGCCCGGATTTGGTCTGGCCGGCGGCTGACGGCAGCTCGAATGCCGGGGCACTGGCGTTGATGATGGCTGCGCCGAGCACGATGACGCTGGCCCCGATGGCGAGTGATGCCTTCACGCGAAGTCCTTCCGGTTGCGGTTGCTGTCTCGACGAGAGCCGGGCGAGCCTGGTTCCGCCTCCCACGCACCTCGGGCACCTTCTGAGCGGCGTACACGTATGGACGTGTGGTGAAAAGCCCCGCGATTCTACCAGATAGCGCCTGCGGCCGTGGCGAGCAGCGCAGCCGCAGCGAGCAAGGGTGGCGCCCCGCCAGCACTAAGGGTGACGAGCCGGTGGTAGGCTCCTAGCAGTGCGCGCCCTGCTGCAGCGATTCTTCGGTGGACGCCGATCGAGACCCGTCTTCACGTGCTATCTGCGGGAAAACGGTCCCATCGCTTATGAGCTGGGCCTGTTCGGCGAGTCGCCCCGGGACCGCGCCGACGCGATGATGTCCGGCGAGCTGTCCTGGGCGTGGAAGAGCGGGGTGCGCGAGTGGACCCACCTGACGCGAATCTCGCTCTCCGCATTCCTCGCGGACCTGCCCGCAGGTGTGTTGCTGGTGGCAACCGAAGCGGACCTGCCGACCGAGGTTTCCGACCGCGCCGTCGCAGAATGGATCCGCGGCTTTTGCCGCATCCAGGACGTTCCGCTCGTGGCGGTGATCAGCGTCACGCCGGACCGGCAGGTGCTCTTCGTCCAGCAGCACGCCACCGACCCGGTCAACCGCCTGCTGGATGCGTGGGGGCTCGACAAGGGGGCCGCCGAGCGGAAGTCCTACGCCCGCCTCGGCGCCGCCAGCCTCGAGGCGATCGCCGACCGGCTCTGACCGGCTGCCTTCGCCTACAGCGCCACCCGGTGACGTCCGCTGTGCAGATAGTTCATCGTCTGGACCGTCAGCATTACCAGGAAGTCCGACTTGGTCGACTCTTCGCTGCGTTTCAGACGGAGATCCATTTCCTTCGAGCGCGTGATCATGCTCTCGAGGACCTGGTCGATCGTGTACTGGTATTCCCCCGTCCACGCCGAGACCATGCGCCGCACATCCTTCCTGACCCGCGCGATGAAGCGCGCCGCCTTGATGTTGCCGCTGAACTCCGGCGCGGCTGAGAACAGCCGCCGCAGGTCGCGGTCATAGAAATGCGGATGCTCGACGCCGTAGTGCCGGCGCTTGCGTTCGTAGTGCGCGCGCAGCGTCTGTCGAAGCGCGTGCAGCGGCTCGAGTTTTCGCCGTGACGAGACCAGCATCGGCTTGGCGCCGATGTCGGTCATCAGCGCGTCCATGTATTCGAGCTTTTTCAGCGCCGGCCACTCGGTGTACCGGGTACGCCAGTCGGAAACCGGATTCAGCCACACCGCGAAGGTCTCGGCGAAGTCTTCGTCGGGGTGGCTCTGTGCGTACCAGCTATCGAGATGCAGGACGAAGCTCTTGCTGTACGGTTTGGGCGTGTAGTAGTTCGGGTACTCCAGATACGACGGTCCGAACAGCTGCTGCCGTCGTCGCCTCAGGCGCAGCTTGTAGGCGTTATCGACCGCGTGGCCGGCCTCGTGACGCAGGATCTTCATGCACCAGTCCGGCGTTCCGCCTTCGACCTCGAGCATCTGCGCGCGCTCGAGTCGTTCGAGTCTGGGGTGCGCGAGGTAGAAAGGGATCGCCACGCCCGGGACGCCGTCGGGCGAGAACCACTCGCCCGAGAGCCAGAAATGGGGCACGAAGGAGGTCAGGCCGCGAGCCTCGAGCTCACCCTGCAGCGCCGCGATTCGGTCCTGCAGGACGCTGCCTTCGATGGTCACGCCCAGTTGATTGATCCGGAGGTCGAGCAGCTTCTCGTCCGGCCAGGAGGCCCAGACGTCCGGAGGCAGGACGTCGGGCCGGGACGGCTCAGGATCGGTGGTCACCGGTCAAGTCTAATCGCGGCCTGCCGAAGGCCCTCCCGTGGCCGGAATACCGGATCTGTGGTATATCCGGTGAGCCTCACCGACCCGGATGTCCTGCGGATTCCTATGTACACCGGAGAGGCTCCCGAGGAGCGCTTATGAAATCCGGATTCAAATACGTGTGTGTCATGGCGATGGTGAGTGCAATGGCGGCGACGGCAAGCGCCGGCCAGCAGCCTCCCGCCGCCGCGCCGCCGACCGCGACCCAGCCTAAGCCCGATCCCCAGAAGCCCGAGCCGCCGAAGCCAGGCGATCCTCAGAGGGTCGAAGGGGAAATCGTCGTGGTCACCGGGTCCCGGCACGAAGAAAAACTCGTGAACGCGCCTTCGACGATGAGCGTGATCACCGAGAGCCAGATCAACGCCGCACCGTCGCCGAACTTTGCTGAGCTCCTTCGTTCGATACCGGGCATGAATATCACCCAGGTGTCCGCGCGTGACATCAACGTGACCAGCCGCGGCTCCACGGGAACCCTGGCGACGGGGCAGCTGGCGCTGCTCGACGGCCGCAGCCTCTACCAGGACTTCTTCGGGTTCGTGATGTGGGACTTCCTGCCCGTCAATCTGAACGAGGTCAAGCAGGTTGAAGTGATTCGTGGACCAGCCTCCGCGGTGTGGGGCGCCAACGCGCTCAACGGCGTCGTCAACATCATCACGAAGTCTCCACGCGAGATGCAGGGCACGAGCGCGGTCATGGGGTTCGGCTCGTTCGATCGCGCGAACGGTGCCGACGCCGGATCGCTGTGGTATGTGAGCGGCACGCACGCGGCAGCCATCAACGATCGCTGGGCGTACAAGCTGTCCGCCGGCGGCTACTCGCAGGAAGAGTTGTCGCGCCCAACCGGCGTCATCCCTTGCCCGATCTCGAGTGTCTGCTCGGCGACCCGGGCGTCATATCCCGGCTTCGTTAACCAGGGCACGACGCAGCCGAAGTTCGATGCCCGTCTCGACTACGACTACGAGGACGGCCGCAAGCTGTCGTTCTCCGGCGGTCTCGCCGGCACCGACGGCCTGATGCACACCGGGATCGGGCCCTTCGACATCGATCGCGGCACGACGATGGCGTACGGAAAGGCGAACTACTCGAAGAGCGCGTTCCGGGCGGCGTTGTTTACGAACACGCTCAGGGGCGATGCGACCAATCTGCTCAGCGTCAATCCGCTGACCGGCCGTCCCATCACCTTCGAGTTCACGACCAACACCTACGACCTCGACGTCTCGAACGTGCAGTCGTTCGGTGGACGGCATGTACTCAGCTACGGCGGCAACTTCCGTCTGAACTTCTTCGACCTGTCGATCGCGCCGACTTCCGACGACCGGACCGAGTTCGGCGTGTTCGCCCAGGACGAGATCTTCCTGTCGGACATGTTCCGCTGGGTTGTCGGCGGGCGAGTCGATCGCTTCGACTACATCGACAATTTCGTGTTCTCCCCGCGTACCGCGTTGATGATCAAGCCGCACGAGGACCACACCTTCCGGGTGTCGTACAGCCGGGCCTATCGGTCACCGTCGGTCATCAATAACCATCTGAACCTGGTCATCGCTGAGCCGCTCGACCTTCGAGCACTCGGTGGTCCGGCGGTGTATCCGCTTCCTGTCAACATCACCGGCAACACCGATCTCAAAGAGCAGTCCCTCGACGCCTTCGAGGTCGGCTACTCCGCGGTGCTGGGCCGGACCGTGCTCTCGGCGGCCGTCTACAACAACTGGGTGAAGAACGAAATCCTCTTCACGCAGGATCCGACCGGCAACTACACGGCGGCCAACCCGCCAGCGAACTGGCCGCTGCCGGCGGCCTTCCTCAACTTCGTGCCGGGACGAAGCCTGCCCGGCCGGCTCACGTATCTGAATTTCGGCAAGAGCACGCAGCGTGGGCTCGAGCTCGGCATCAACACCACGTTGAATGCCTACTTCGACGTCTTCGGCAACTACTCGTGGCAGTCGGAGCCCGATCCCGAAGGCTTCTCGCTGTCAGAACTGAACCTCCCGGCGACCAATCGCTTCAACGCCGGCGTCTCGACCAACTACAAGCGGCTCCTCGGCAACCTCTCGGTCAGCTACAGCGACAGCGCCTACTGGCAGGACGTGCTGACCGCGCCGTATGCCGGCACGACCGAGGCCTACACGCTGGTGAACGCCAGCGCCGGCGCGAGGTGGATGGGTGACCGCTTCACGACCACGATCAAGGCGACCAACCTGGGTAATGACGACGTGCAGCAGCACATCTTCGGCGACATCATCAAGCGGCAGCTCATGGCCGAGCTGCGCGTCAACTTCGATCGCTAGACAGGTCCTTCTCACGATCTCCCGGCCAGAGACGGTACAATCGCCTCTGGCCTTTTCTTGTGCGTCACTCCCATTCCGCCGCTCTCCTGTCGTATTGAATGATTCGCCTGCTTGCGCTCGACATCGACGGTACCCTGCTCGACAGCCACGGACAGCTCCCAGCCGAAAATATCGACGCGGTTGCCCGCGCCATCGAGCATGGGGTGGAAGTCGCGCTGGCGACCGGCCGCCGCTACGATTTTGCGCGACCCGTGTTCGAGCAGTTGCCGTCGCCGCTGACGCTGGTGTTGAGTAACGGCGCCGTCGTGAAGAGGAAGGATGGTGAGACGCTGATGCGTCGCCTGCTGCCGCGCGAGGTCGCCCGCGAGGTCCTCGAAGCCGTCCCACAGCATCGTCACGAAGCCGCCGTCACCTTCGACCGGGTGGGCGAGCGCCAGATCGTCTACCAGGTGATCGACTGGGATCACCCGCGCCATCAGAAGTTCTTCGCGGCGAATCGGGCCTACCTGGCGGAAAGCAATCCTCTCGAGGACTGCCTCACCGAGGATCCCGTCCAGGTGATGTTCACCGGCGGCTGCCGCGAGATGCGCGACCTGTTCAACGAGCTGCGCGGCAGCGATCGGTATTCGGTGGCGCTGACGGAGTACGAGTTCAGAGATTTCTCGCTCGTGGACGTCATGCAGGCGGGCTGCTCCAAGGGTTCCGCGCTGGCGGACTGGGCGCGCACACGTGGGTACGCGCCCAACGAGGTCATGGCCGTCGGCGACAACTTGAACGACATCGAGATGCTGGAATTTGCCGGCACGCCGGTCGTGATGGGGAACGGCATTCCCGATCTGCAGGCCCGGGGCTGGGCAGTGACGGGCACGAACGATGAAGCCGGCGTGGCCCGGGCGGTTGAGACATTCATTCTTGGAAAGGCGTCCTAAGCCGTATGGCATTGGGTATGGGTGGCGGATTACCGCGGGGAGAGCGGGCGCGCGGCAGCCGTCGGATGGGCACTGCGTCGGACGGCGGGCTGGGCGCACAAGCCGATAAGGCCAAGCGAAAGAAGCTCACCGCTGCGGCGTGGAAGGAAACGCGGACGCTGCTGTCGGCGCGCAAAGGCCGCCTCGCCGTCGGGATGGCGCTCATGCTGGTCAACCGCGCCACCGGCCTCGTGCTGCCCGCCACCTCGAAGTACCTGATTGACGACGTCGTCGGGCAGGGCCGTGCCGAATTGCTGCAAACGCTGGCGCTCGTCGCCGGCATTGCGACCATCCTCCAGGCAATCAGCGGGTTCGCGCTGTCGCAGGTGCTCGGTGTGGCGGCGCAGCGCGCGATCACCGACATGCGCCGCCGGGTCGAGGAACACGTCGCGCGCCTTCCTGTCCGCTACTTCGATTCGACACAGTCGGGCGTGCTGGTCTCGCGCGTCATGAATGACGCCGAGGGGATCCGGAATCTGGTCGGCACCGGCCTCGTCCAGCTGGTCGGCAGCTTCGTGACTGCTTTCGCGGCCCTGGCCTATCTGTTTTATCTGAACTGGCTCCTTACGGCTATCACTCTCGTGGTGCTCATCCTGTTCGGCGGGAGCATGTGGTACGCCTTCCGGACCATCCGCCCGGTGTTTCGCGAGCGCGGGAAGATCTACGCCGAGGTGACTGGACGCCTGACCGAGACGATCGGTGGCATCCGCATCGTCAAGACCTATACCGCAGAGAAGCGGGAAGAGCTGGTCTTCACCACCGGCGTGCACCGGCTGTTCCGCAACGTCGCCAAGACGATCACCTCGATTTCCGGCATCAGTGCCTTCGGCACCGCCGTCATCGGCGTGATCGGCGTAGTCATCATGATTGTCGGCGGGCAGTCGATGCTCGCGGGCGAGATGACGATCGGCGAGTTCCTCAACTACATCCTTTTCACCGGCCTCATGGCCGCGCCCGTAATGCAGATCGCATCCATTGGCACACAGATCACCGAGGCGTTTGCCGGTCTTGATCGCATTCACGAGCTGATGGAGATGCGGACCGAAGACGATGAGGACGCGACTCGCGAACCCCTTGGGCAGATTGCCGGAGCGGTCACCTTCGAGGACGTGACCTTCGAGTACAACCCGGACGTCGAGGTTCTGAAGCATGTCAGCTTCCGCGCGCCCGCCGGGACGACGACCGCCCTAGTCGGCTCGAGCGGCTCCGGCAAGAGCACGCTCATCAGCCTGGTGATGGCCTTCAACCGTCCCAAGTCCGGGCGGATCCTGATCGACGGACGCGACCTCTCCTCGATCCGGCTGCGTGACTACCGCTCGCAGCTGGGGGTCGTGCTGCAGGACAACTTCCTGTTCGATGGCACGATCGTCGAGAACATTCGGTACGGACAGCCGGAAGCGACGCTCGAGGAGGTGCGCGCCGTCAGCCGCGTGGCGCATGCGGACGAGTTCATCGAAGGATTCGACAAGCAGTACGACCAGGTGGTCGGTGAGCGCGGGGTGAAGCTGTCGGGCGGCCAGAGGCAGCGTGTCGCGATTGCGCGCGCGATCCTGGCGGACCCCCGCCTGCTCGTCCTCGATGAGGCGACCTCGTCGCTTGACAGCGAGAGCGAATCGCTGATTCAGGACGGTCTCAAGGCGCTGCGACAGGGGCGGACGACATTTGTCATTGCCCACCGCCTGTCCACAATCAGGAGTGCCGACCAGATCCTCGTGGTCGAGCACGGCGAGATCGTCGAGCGCGGTACCCATGAGGAACTGCTTGCGCTCGGCGGACGGTACCGCACGCTTTACGACAAGCAATACCGCCTCGAGGCGGATCGCTTCATCAATCCGGGCGAGGATCTCAGCGGGGTGTCGACGAAAGTGACACCGGCAACCGATCTCACACGACGATAGGGGAGGCCACCGAAGGACGAACGGAGAAGGCGGCACCTCTCCTGAGGCCGGCGCCGTGAATCATTCGGGGCGTCTGTGGGCCTTCGTTAACTTCGAAATGTGGCTGCGGCCGTTCATTGACGGCGAAGATACGAGCGAGCCTCAGTTCGCTCTGGCGGACCACCGTGAAGTCGCGACACAGCGTCCTGAAGCAAACGTATTGAGGAGGGCATGGTCTTGGGCATCATTGGCGGCACACTCGGCTATCGAATACTGCGGTATCTCAGCCCCGGCACGACCGGCAATAATGATTACACTGCTTATATCGAGCGCAGCAAGCTAGAGGTGTTCTTCGGGCCCCGAGTCTGGGATGAACTGCAGGGGAAGGTTGTCATTGACTACGGGTGTGAGAGCGGCATAGAGGTTATTGAGGTGGCGCGGCGGGGAGCGCGGCGGGTCATCGGGATAGACATTCGCGAGAGCGCGCTGGTCGGAGCGAGGTGTGCAGCAGAGCAGGCAGGCGTCTCGGACCGCTGTATTTTTACAACCAGGACCGATGAGAAAGCCGACGTCATTATGACCTTCGACGCTTTCGAACACTTTGCTGATCCCGCCGCCGAGCTGCGAAAGATGCGCCGGCTCTTAAAGAAAGGTGGTTACATCATCGCATCGTTTGGCCCGACCTGGTATCACCCGTTGGGAGGACACGGGTTCTCAATCTTCCCATGGGCGCATCTGGTCTTTAGCGAGAAAGCCATCTTGCGCTGGTACGGGGAGTTCTCAAAGGACGGCGCGACGCAATTTAGTGAAATCAGTGGTGGACTCAGTCAAATGACGATTCGCCACTTCGAGAAGACCGTTGCGCAAAGCGAGTTCCGGTTTGCAAGCTTTGAGGCCGTGCCGATTCGCAAATTACGACCATTCGCAAATCGCTTAACACGCGAATTCACTACCGCCATTGTCAAGTGTCGGCTGGTTCCACGAAGTGAGCGGATCACGGACTAGCATCTCCGCCACCACCTGGACGACACTGCGGGGCGTCTAGAACTGTCGCCCTACTTTCCTTTCGGCCGAGGCCCGCGGCCACACCCCTTTCAGCGTCGGGTTTTCGCGCGCGCTTGCTTCGGCAACCGGAAGATGTTGTAGGCGCCTGCGCGATCAGCTGCTGGTGCCGTTCCCGACGTTGCGAGTACAATTTCCTCTTCATATGGCCCAATTCATCTACACCATGAAAGGTCTGGGCAAGGTTCATCAGCCCGACCATGTCGTCCTCAAGGACATCTGGCTGTCGTTCCTGCCAGGCGCGAAGATCGGCGTTCTCGGTCTCAACGGATCCGGGAAGAGCACCTTGCTGCGGATCATGTCGGGGCAGGATCAGAACTTCGTTGGTGAGGCCTTCCCGGCTGCGGGCATCAGCATTGGATTTCTCGAGCAGGAGCCGAAGCTCGATCCCGCCAAGACCGTCCTTGGCAATGTCGAGGAGGGCGTATCCGAGATCCGCGATCTCCTGAACCGCTACGACGAGATCAACGCCAAGTTCGGCGAGGAGATGTCACCCGAGGAAATGGAGAAGATCCTCGAGGAGCAGGGCAAGGTCCAGGATCGGATCGAGGCAGCGCAGGGCTGGGACCTCGACTCGCGAGTGGAGCTCGCCATGGACGCGCTGCGGCTGCCGCCACCGGATGCGGATGTCACGACGCTGTCGGGCGGCGAGCGACGCCGCGTGGCACTCTGCCGCTTGCTGTTGCGGTCGCCTGACCTGCTCCTGCTCGACGAACCGACGAACCACCTCGATGCCGAGTCGGTCGCCTGGCTCGAACGATTCTTGAAGGACTATGCCGGCACGGTCGTGGCCGTGACGCACGATCGCTACTTCCTCGACAACGTGGCCGGCTGGATTCTCGAACTCGATCGCGGCCACGGAATCCCCTGGGAAGGGAACTACTCGTCGTGGCTGGAGCAGAAGCAGAACCGTCTCGCGCAGGAAGAGAAGTCCGAGTCCAAGCGTCAGCGCACCCTGCAGCGGGAGCTGGACTGGATCCGGATGTCGCCGCGCGCCCGCCAGGCAAATTGCAAGGCGCGTCTCACCGCCTACGAACAGCTGCGGAGCGAAGACACGGCCCAGAAGTTCGAACAGATCGAAATCTATATCCCGCCGGGTCCGC
>Ga0183260_10001575_pt1 | contig 18914 bp, 22 predicted proteins | sample AntDrymUQ4972206_2_FD_129768 | JGI IMG/M metagenome (GOLD analysis project Ga0183260, IMG submission 129768) | Polar desert sand microbial communities from Dry Valleys, Antarctica - metaG UQ497 (22.06) (version 2) (version 2) | ecosystem: Environmental > Terrestrial > Soil > Desert | place...
ACGCTCGTCGAGCAGACGCAGGAGGAGTCGAGCGGCCCTTCGATCGAGGACGCGGACATCATCGTCGCCGGCGGGCGCGGCCTCGGTGCTCCCGAGGCGTTCTCCCTCGTCGAGGAGCTCGCCGCGGCGCTCGGCGGCGCGGTCGCGGCGACGCGCGCGGTCGTCGATGCGGGCTGGTACCCGTATGCGACCCAGGTCGGTCAGACCGGGAAGACCGTCTCGCCGAAGCTCTACTTCGCCTGCGGGATCTCGGGCGCCATCCAGCACAAGGTGGGCATGCAAGGCGCGGGCACGATCGTCGCCATCAACAAGGACGCGAACGCGCCGATCTTCGACTTCTGCGACTTCGGCGTGGTTGGTGACTTGCACCAGATAGTCCCCAAGCTGACCGATCTCGTCCGCGCGCACCGGGAGAGCTAGAGGCTTGCATGTGAGATCCATAGACGCAGCGGCCGCGAAGCGGACGCCTTTAGGGGTGTCCGCGCGATCAGAATCTGCGCTAGCGGATTCTGATCTTGCGCACTAATGGCGAGGCCGAGCGAGTTCCCGCCGCCGTTCGCTCCGATCGACGCGATCGCACCGCCGTCGGATCCCGCTGAGGAGCGGATCGAGGTCGGCGTTCTCATCGTCGGGGGTGGGCCCGGAGGCCTTGCCTGCGCGATTCGCCTGGGGCAGCTGCTCGAGGAGCAGCCCGAAGTCCGCGAGCGCCTGGGCGAGGTTCCCGTCGCGGTCCTGGAGAAAGGCAAGCAGCCGGGCTCGCATCTGCTCTCGGGCGCCGTCGTCAACCCGCGCCCTTTGCGTGACCTCTTCCGCGGCCGGCTCACGATGGCAGACATTCCGACGTATGGCGAAGTGCCCGGCGAGGCTGTGCATGTCCTGACGCGACGCTCCTCGTACCGGATTCCGCCACCGCCGACGATGTGGAACCACGGAAACGTCATCCTCTCAGTGTCCGAGCTCGCGCGTTTCCTGGCCGAGCAGGCGGAGGCGCTCGGGGTTGCGGTGCTCCCGGAGACGGCGGCGGAGAAGCTGCTCGTCCAGCACGGCCGTGTCCTCGGCGTGCGCACCGGCGACCGGGGACGAGGAAGACGCGGCGAGCAGCTCGCGACCTTCGAGCCCGGGTCGGATGTCGTGGCCGGTGTTACGGTGCTCGCCGAGGGCACGCAGGGCCTGCTCACGAGCGCTGCCATCGACCACTTCCGCATCGAGGGCGAGAACCCGCAGATCTGGGCGCTCGGCGTGAAGGAGGTCTGGCGCGTCCCCCGGCCGCTCCGGAAGATCGTGCACACGCTCGGCTGGCCGCTGCGCACGTTCGCCGGCTACGGGGAGTTTGGCGGCTCCTTCATCTATCCCATGGGAGACGACTTGGTCAGCATCGGCTTCGTCGCCGGTCTCGAGGCGAAGGACGTCGAGTTCTCGGTGCACGACGTCTTGCAGGAGTTCAAGACGCATCGCCTCGTGTGGGACATCCTCGGTGGTGGCGAGCGCGTGGCCTGGGGAGCGAAGACGATCACCGAGGGTGGCTACCACTCGCTCCCACGGCAGCTCCATGCGCCGGGTCTCCTGTTCGTGGGCGAGTGCGCCGGGCTGGTGAACGTGCCTCGGCTGAAGGGGATCCACTACGCGATCGAGTCCGGCCGGCTGGCGGCAGAGGCTGCGTTCCGGGTGCTCCAGCGAGGCGAGGTTCCGAGTCGCGTCGGCGCTCTCGGCTCGTACGACGAGTCGCTTCGCTCCACGACGATGTGGAAGGAGCTCCACGAGGTGCGCAACATGCGCCAGGCCTTCGACAAGGGGTTCTTCGTCGGCGGCGCGCTCGCGAGCATGATGACCGTGACGAAGGGCCGCATGCCGAACGGACGCTTTCCGACCCACGAGAATGCGGAGGCGTCACTGATCAGGACGGGACGTGCCTCGCGCTATCCCAAGCCGGACGGGAAGTACATCTTCGACAAGCTCTCCTCCGTCTTCGCCTCGGGGAACCGCACCCGCGACGACCAGCCGAACCACCTCCAAGTCGCCCGCCGCGTCCGGCGTCCGGTGGCCGAAGCGTGGGAATGGATGTGCCCTGCGCACGTGTACGAGGTGGGCCGCGACCTCGGCGACGGGATGGTCACCGTCGAGGTCACGCCTTCGAACTGCGTCCAGTGCGGGGCTATCTCCGCGAAGGGTGGACTCTTGACGCCGCCCGAAGGCGGCTCCGGCCCCGAGTACACGCTCACCTGACCTGAAGAAGATACGCGAGGAAGGCGAGCACCTCATAGTGAGTCGCCGAGAAAGGCTTTACCCGGTAAGCGCTGCCAGGAAGACACCCCAAAGCGCGTAGACCCACGCCGTGAGTAGGAACCAGCGCCACGGACGGCCGCGACGACGAGCGCTCTCGACCAGTGTGGCCAACGCAGGCGGCACGCCTCCTAGAGCGATCAGCAATTGGACCAGACCCGGCGTGTCGCATGTGCTGTCGAACTCGCATCCGAACGAGTACAAGAACAAGGAGAACAACGCCGCGAGACCCGCCCCGATCACAGTTACGACCCCCACGACGATCATCTCGGGCGTTCCCGGCCGGAAGGTTGCAACGTACCTAGGCTCGAGTTCGGCCACGCACTTCAGTATCGGTGGAAGAGCTTGGAGGGAAGACCTGGAACGGACCGCGATGAACGCACCGAGCGAAGGTCACAACTCGTCACTTGGCAGGATCCCGCGGCAGCCTGACACTGTTCCGAGGTCACGGCGCGCCCCGTCCGCCACCGCGCTCTGCCCAGGCTCGAGCCATGGCCACGCGGTCGGCGAGCGGGGGATGCGTCCCGAGCATGATCTGAACCCACGCCGGCGGATCGGGGTCGCCGAGCGACGTCTCCGAGAGCCCGACCATCGCTCCCTCGACGGACTCCGGATCGCGTGTGACCTCGAGCGCCTTCCAGTCGGCCTCGGCCTCCATCCTGCGCGTGACCCAGTTCGCGGCCGGCGCCGACGCCAGCTGGAACACCGCGGCGACGATCAATGCGAGCGGTATCGCCTCGGGCGCGCCCATCCCTCCCCGCCCTTTCGTTGCCAGCATCAGGACGAACGCGCCGGGAAGGGCGAAGACCGCGAACCAGCCGATCCCTTCTGTCAGGTGCCGCTGAGAGTGGTGCGCCAGCTCGTGGGCGAGGATGATCTGCTGCTCCTCGGCGCCGAACGGAGCGTCCAGCACCGTGTCCCAGAAGACGATCCGCCTAGTTGGCCCGAAGCCGTACGCGTAGGCGTTCGCCTGCTCCGTCTCCTCGCTCACTTCTTGCACGTACGCCGGGACGTCAGCTAGGCCGAGCTCGTCCTCGAAGCGGTCACCAGCTTCGACGAGCGTCTCGTCGGAGAGCGGCTCGGTCGTGTAGTCGATGTACGGGGCGACGAACGTGAAGAGGGCGGCGATGGCGACGAAGGCAGCGGCCCCCGGTAGCCACCACCAGTCGCCCAGGAGACGAGCCAGGCCCATCACGATCAGGAGCGCGAGGCAGAGCGAGACGAACTGCGCGCCGAGGAGAATCCAGTCGTCGAGAAGCCAGGTGACATAACCGGCGTCGGTGACGTCGTAGCGCAGGGCCCACCAGTGCCCGACGAGCCTGAAGGGCAGGTTGACGAGCCATACGATCGCGAGCCCGAGCATCCCGAGGAGCATCCCGGTGCCGATGGGGCCGGCGGCGGATTCGCGCGTGAAGGCGGCGCCCTTGCGCGCGTAGACCCACAGGGTCGCGAGGAGCGCCACCTGCGAGAGCGCCCAGAGGACGTACAGGAACCGCTCGAAGCGGTTGGCTCTCTCGACGAGCTCCGCGCCGAACACCGTTCTCTCATCGACGCCGCCGAGCTCGAGGCCGTTCGGGACGGCGGTCGGCCAGAGCAGCACGACGCCCACGGCCAACCCCGCCAGGACCATGACCCCGACAGCCGTCTTCAGAACCAGTCCTCGGGGCTCGCGTCCGCAGCATCGACTGCGCGTGGATTCAACACCGGCGCCGCGAGGGGATACCGGTCGGTGAGAAGCAGGAAATACGAGTCCAGCTGTGCGCCATAACGAAGACAGGCGACCCCCAGGTTTCGAAGGCCCTCCGGCACGCGTCCGGTGACGACGGCGTAGAACCAGCCGAGTAGAGCGACGACGACGAGCACCCCGCCGAGGGCGCCTCCGAGTAGGAGGGCGGGGAAAGCCAGGAAGAGGCGAAACAGCGTCTTCCAGCGGTTCTGCGCGGCTGACGGGTCGATCTCGAGGTCGATGCCATATGAGCCCGCACGCCCCGTGAACCCTGGGAACTTGCGGCCGACCAGATGGACAAAGGCGAGGACGTGCAGCACGTAACGCACATACGCGGCCAGGAAGCGATGGAGCGTCACCGGAAGCCGCCCCGTCGCGAAAGCGACGAGCCAGCTGACCACGGCTGCGACGAAGGTGGCGACCGACCACAAAAGGAGCCACACGAAGTGCGGAATCGCGAGGAAGAGCCGGAACACGACCATGAGGCGGGGACGGTCGAGGTCATCCGTGACCACGATCCGCACGGGATGCTCGGGCAGCTCGGCGAAGCTCTCTGCGAGGACGGGGTCGGAACTCGGGTAGCGGCCGGTCAGAAGGAGCGCGTACCCGCCGGTCTGGGCGCCGTAGCCGAGCGCATAGGCGGTGACGTCACGGAGCCCGCGCGGCTCGCGTCCGAGGACGAGGATCGCGAACCAGGCAAGGAAGGCGGCGATTCCCGCTACCCCGGACGATGTCACGAGTGCGACGAAGAGGAGGTAGAAGCCACCGCTCGCGCTCCACGTGAACCCGGCGCCGAGCGAGGCCGCGAGGAGAATCGCCGGTAGCGCGAGCACGATGCGAACAAGGCCGCTGCGTCGACTCTGGGGAGATGGCGGGTCGATCTCGACGTCCACCGGGTAGCCAGGTCGTCCGCGGAACCCGGGATAGGGGTTAGCGGCGAGAAGGAGGTACGCGCTCAGGTGGGTCGCGTAGCGCAGGTAGCCGGCGACGAAGTCGTGCAGGCTCTCAGGCGCCTTCCCTTCGATGAGGACGGCGAGCCAGAGGACGAAGGAGACGATCGAGGCGGCCGTTCCCCAGAGCGTCAGCCAGACGAAGTGCGGGAGCGCGAGCAGCAGCCGGAAGAAGACCGTGAGGCGGCTGCGGCGCAGGTCGCCGTCGCGGATGACCAGGCGAATCGGGCGATCAGGCGAGGTGGCAGACATCCACGCATTCTGGATGACTCGCCGCCCCGGCCAGCGTCGTCAGGGGTCGTAGCGGCGTACGTCCGAGCCAGCGAAGCTGGTGATCCACATCGAGCCTCCGGCGCGCGCGATCGCGAAGGCGCCGGGGCCGGCAGGGAACGAGTCGACGACCTTCAGTCCCGACGGATGCACCCGGTGGACGACCGAGTGCTGCTTGTCCGTGACCCAGACCAGGCCGTCCGGCGCGGCTACGGCATGCGCAAGCGTCTCGCCGAGGCGAAGCCGTGACAGGACGCGGCCGGTCCGGGCATGGACTCGAAGGACCGAATCCGGAGTGATCACCCAGACCTCGCCGTGGATGCAGTGCGGCCAACCCGGTGCCGTCGAGTCGACGGGGATGCGCCTCATCCGGTTCGTCTGAGGATCGATCGAGGTCAGCCACGTGGCATCTCTCCCGTGCTCGACCCAGACGGGACCGCCGCAGGCCGCAAGGCCCGCAGGGCTTCCTCCCGTCCGGAGGACTCGCGAGACCCTGCTTCCGGCCGGGTCGATCCTCGACACCGTTCCGGCGTCGAAACTCGTTGCCCAGGCCGCGCCGCCAGTGAGCAGCACGTCGAAGGCGCCTGCGCCGACCTTTACGCGCTCGCGTGTGCCCGAGCCGAGAGAGATCCTGACGACCTCGCCGGCTCGATCACGCGTGACCCAGACGGCGGCAGGCCCCACAGCGACCCTGCACGGCCAGCTTCCGACAACGACACGTGTCTCGACCCGCCCGCTTTGGCCGTCGAGGCGAAGCAGTGTTCGCGTCTCGTACACACCGATCCACAGCGATCCCGCCCGAACGGCTGCCCCGCACGGCGCCGATCCCGTCTCGACGACGAGGGCCTCCGTCGGGACTGGCGGTTGGGGGGCGCCGCCCCTCGCTGTTGGAGCGAGCAGCGCAGCGAGTACGAGAAGAACGAGCCGGGTTCGCATGGCTTCGGCATCTACAGCCGAGCATGGATTCCGGTTCCCCAAGATGCTTGATCGGAGATGTACGGCGGGCGGGATGACGACCACGACACTGCGGCCAGATCGCCACCTCTCTCGGCTTGGTCGTGACCGCCCCGGCTGCGCGCCAGTTCCCGCTCGAGCATCTACGATCGCGCCGTGGAGTCCTTGCCGGTCGGACGCGAGGACGTCGAGCGCGCGGCGAGAGTCATCGCAGGTCGTCTCCAGCGAACGCCCACGCTCTCTTGCCGCACCCTCGGCCCGCATGTCTACCTGAAGGCCGAGCTCCTCCAGCGCACAGGCTCCTTCAAGCCGCGTGGCGTCCTCACGAAGCTCGCCTCCCTCACCGCCGAGGAGAAGGCCCGCGGCGTTATCGCAGCCTCGGCGGGCAACCATGCGGCAGCGCTTGCCTTCGGGGCTGCGCTCGAGGGGATCGACGCGCTCGTCGTCATGTACCAGGGCGCGAGCGAGGTCAAGCTTCGCGCCGCCGAGGCGTATGGCGCGACGATCGACCTCGACGCGACGGGACCGGGAGACGTCTTCGAGCGCCTGGACGCCCTGCAGAAGGAGACCGGGCGGGTTCTCGTCCATCCCTTCGACGACCCACTCGTCATCGCGGGCCAGGGAACCGTCGGGCTCGAGATCCTCGAGGACGTCCCCGACGTCGAGCGGATCCTCGTGCCCTGCGGAGGTGGCGGGCTCTTCTCAGGGATCGCGGCCGCTGCGGAGCCGGTCGATGTCGAGGTCGTGCCCGTCGAGCCGGAGAACTCGCGCGCGCTCCACGCAGCCTTCGAGGCGGGGGAGGCCACACGGGTCGATGCTCGCTCGATCGCCGACGGCCTGAACGCGCCCTTCGCAGGGAGGCTTGCGCTCGCGACCGCGCAGGCGCTCGATGTCGAGCCGGTGCTCGTCACCGAAGACGAGCTCGCCGCGGGCTTCCGCTTCCTCTACCAGCGAGCCAAGCTGGCGTGTGAGCCTGCCGGCGCGGCGGCCGTCGCAGCGCTCCTCGCGGGCAAGGTGGAGAGCGGCCGCACGGTCTGTGTCGTCTCGGGCGGGAACGTCGCCGCCCATACAGCCGCTGGTATCCTGACCGGTCCATGAAGGCCGAAATCCACCCCGATTACGTCCTCGCGCACGTGACGTGCTCGTGTGGAAACGAGTTCTGGACGCGTTCGACGAAGTCCGAGCTGCACGTCGAGATCTGCGCCGAGTGCCACCCCTTCTATACGGGGAAGCAGAAGCTCGTAGACACGGGTGGTCGGGTCGAGCGCTTCCAGCGCCGGCTCGAGAAGGCCGGCGGCTCCAACCGGAGCTAATAGTGGTCTCCGCCGGACGTACAGCCATGCTTCGCGCGGCTGCGAACACTCCGCATGCCATCGTCCTCAGTCGCCCCGATATGCCTACATATCGGGACTCCCTGCGTCCTAGGCCTGCTCGGTTCTCGCCGGCGAATCACGGCTGTACGTCCGACGGAACCCACTAGCCATGGCCGTCAGCTACGGCGGCCAGGCCGTTCTCGAGGGCGTGATGATGCGCAGCGCGTCCAACTGGGCCGTCGCCGTGCGTACCCCCGAGGGCGACATCACCGAGGTCGTCCAGGAGATCACCTCGCCGATGTCGAAGCGCAAGCTGTGGCGCCTGCCGATCGTCCGCGGGGTCATCGCGCTCGGTGAGTCGCTCGCGATCGGCTTTCGCGCGCTCGCCATCTCCGCGAACGTGGCCACGCAGGAGACGGACGAGGACGGCGAGATCAAGACGGTCATCAGCCGCGGTCAGATCCTCTTCTCCTTTGCGATCGCGATCGTCTTCGCGCTGATGCTCTTCAAGGTCGGGCCGGCGCTCTTGACGAGCTGGCTTCCAATCGAATCCACGGGTCTGTTCGTGCTCGTGGAGGGGCTGATCCGCGTAACGGTCTTCATCGGCTACATCCTCCTCATCTCGCTCCTTCCCGACTTGCGGCGCGTGTTCCAGTACCACGGCGCCGAGCACAAGACCATTCACGCCCTCGAGGCCGGGGTCGAGCTTACGCCCGCGAACGTGCAGAAGTTCAGTTTGATCCATCCTCGTTGCGGAACAGCCTTTTTGCTCTGGGTGATGGTCATCGCCATCTTCGTGTTCGCCTTCGTCGGGCGGCCCGAGTGGCACTGGCTGATCCTGAGCCGGATCGCGCTCCTGCCCGTGATCGCGGGTCTCGCCTACGAGGTCATCCGCTACGCCGGCAAGCATCAGGACAACCGTGCGTTGATGACGATGCTGGCGCCGGGAATGTGGCTCCAGCGGTTGACGACACGTGAGCCTTCCGACGACCAGGTCGAGGTCTCCATTCGCGCGCTTCGAAGCGTGCTCGAGCGCGATCAGGCGGAGACGCCCGAGGAGCAGAAGCTCGACACCCGCGTCGAAGTCATGGCCTAGCCGGCCGCCCGCCGCCGAATGCCGCGAATCGTCCGTGAAGCCGACGTCGTCTGGGAGGGAACGATCTCTCGCGGCGCCGGGGTGGTCGAAGCGACGAGCTCGGGCGCGTTCGCGCTGCCCGTGACGATCGCATCGCGGGTCGCCGATCCCGAGGGAAAGACCGGTCCGGAGGAGTTGCTGGCCGCTGCACACGCGACGTGTTACGTGACGTCGCTCGGGAGCGAGCTAGCTCGAGCACGGACGCCTCCCGAGCGGCTGGATGTGCGCTGCACCATCACGATGGACGAGGTGGAGGGAATCGGGCACCGGATCGTCGAGTCGGCGATCGTGGCGAGCGGCGTCGTGCCGGGGTGTGACGCCGCGGCATTCGCGCTGGCTGCGAAGGCCGCCGACGAGGGCTGCTCGTTCTCGGCGCTCATCAGGGCGAGCGCGACCGTGACGATCGACGCGAACCTCGCATAGAGGAGAGATGGCTGCCGAGCGAACCGCACACGTGAGATCCGCCCGTCGGATTCCTCGGCGCGCGAGGCCCACGTCACGTCGAGGGGACCGAACGCCCCACTGCCGACACGCTCGATCGTGCCCTCGCCCTCTATCAGCCGGACCACGCCCGGAAGAACTAATTGCGGCTGCGCACGCTGCCTGCTTCTCGATGGCTCTCTCGGGTGGGCTCGCGAAGGCGGAGCTGCCGCCCAAGCAGCTCGAGACGTCCGCGACCGTGACCTTCGTCCCGGGGACCGGGATCACGAAGACGCGCTCTCCGTGCGGGGCGACGTCCCTGGCATGGACGAAGAAGCCTTCCGGGCTCAAGCGGAGACCGCGAAGGACAACTGCCCGGTCTCGAAGGCGCTGGCGGGGTTCCCGAGATCACGCTGGACGCTTCTCTCTCGTAAGTGCGGACCATTGGGTGCTGGGGTCAGGCTTCAGCCTGACCCCAGCTCTCAGGGTTGAAGTCGGCCGCCAGGACGAGGCCGTAACGGCCATCTGGTATTCGCGCGGCCGATTCGCCACTCTCGTACGATGCCGCGCAAGCCACGCGTCGACGTTGCAGGAGCGCTTCAGCATGTCGTAGCCCAAGGCAATGGCGGCGGGCGCATCGTCACGGACGACGACGATCGACTCTCGCTGATCGCCGGTCTTGCGCGCGCGGCGGAGCGCGCGGAGTGGCGGGTCCATGCGTACTGCCTCATGGACATTCACTTCCATGCTGTCATCGAGACACCAGCCCCGACGCTCGGCTTGGGCATGCGGCGGCTCGTCGGTGGATACGCGCAGGGATACAACCAGCGTCATGGTCGGTGCGGCCATCTCTTCGCGGGCCCGTTCTCCGCATCACTTGTCGAGTCTGAGCCGTACGCCGTCGAAGCCTGCGCGTACGTCGTGCTGAATCCCGTGCGCGCTGGTCTCGTCCTTGCGCCGGAAGACTGGAGGTGGAGCAGCTATCGGCCGACGGCCGGTCTCGTCGCGGCACCTCCTTTCCTCGAGACGAGGCTCGTTCCGGCGATACTGCACCCTGACCTGAAACGGTCGCAGGAGCTGTACCGACAGCTGGTGAGGGAGACAGCGGAACGTCCAAGACCGGGGTCAGGCTGAAGCCTGACCCCGCAAGGCGCGGGTTACGATCACAGCCATGTCCACGATCGAGAACCTTGTCGACGACCTGGATCGGTCGCATGCGGAGGCGCAGGAGCGCATGTCCGATCCTGCCGTGTACAACGACCATCGCAAGGCCGCCGAGTCCGGCCGCCGGCTCAAGGAGCTGGAGGGACCGAAAAAGCTCGCCGACGCGTGGCGGCAGATCTACGCCGATCTGGAGGCGTCCCGCAACGATCCGGAGCTCGCGACGATGTCATCCGAGCTCGAGACGGAGCTGGCTCGGCTCGAGGAGGAGCTCAAGCTGGCGCTCGTCGAGACGGACCCGGCGGACGAGAAGGACGTGATCCTGGAAGTGCGGCAAGGCGTCGGAGGTGACGAGGCGGCTCTTTGGGCGGCCGAGCTCTACCGGATGTTGTGGCGATACGCAGAGCGCCGCGGGTTCAAGACCGAGACGCTTTCTACGAGCGAGAACGAGTCAGGCGGTGTCAAGGAGATCGTCTTCGCCATCAAGGGCCAGGGAGCGTTCTCGGTCTTCAAGTTCGAAGGCGGGACGCACCGCGTCCAACGTGTCCCGGAGACCGAGTCGCAGGGACGGATCCACACCTCGACCGCAACCGTGGCCGTCATGCCCGAGGCGGAGGAGGTCGAGATCGAGGTCGAGGAGAAGGATCTCAAGATCGACGTGATGCGCTCGACCGGCCCCGGGGGGCAGAGCGTGAACACGACTGACTCGGCCGTCCGCATAACCCACCTCCCGACCGGGATCGTCGTAGCGATGCAGGACGAGAAGTCGCAGCTCCAGAACCGGCAGAAGGCGATGCGCGTGCTGCGCGCCCGGCTTTACGAGGCCGAGCGAGCGCGCCAGCAGGCCGAGCTGGCCGCCGCGCGCAAGTCGCAGATCGGCAGCGGCGAGCGCGCGGAGAAGATCCGCACCTACAATTTCCCCGAGAGCCGGATCACCGACCACAGGATCAAGCTGACTGCGCACCGCCTCGACCAGGCGCTCGAGGGCGACCTCGGCGAGTTCACCGAGGCGCTCCAGGCCGAGGAGCGCCGCCAGGCGCTCGCGGTCGCCTCGGCGTGACGACAGCTGCGACTGCTCTGACAAGAGCCACCGACCGGCTGTCGCGTGCCGGGTGCGAGTCTGCACACGTCGATGCCGAGATCCTGCTCGCCCACGTGCTCGAGACGACTCGGAGCGCGCTTCGGGCGGACACGCGACGCGAGCTGGACGACGCGGCTTCGGACGAGCTCGACCGTCTCCTCGCCCGCCGCGAACGTCGCGAGCCGCTTGCCTACGTGCTCGGCGAGTGGGGGTTTCGGCGACTGACGCTGAACGTCGACGCGCGTGTGCTCGTTCCGCGCCCCGAGACGGAGATCGTCGTCGAGCGGTGCCTGGCACGCATCGCCGGTGTTACTCGGCCTCGCGTTCTGGACGTCGGCACGGGGAGCGGCGCGATCGCGCTCGCTATCGCCGACGAAGCGCCAGGGACACGGGTAACGGCGATGGACGCGTCGCAAGATGCGCTGGACGTTGCGCGGGAGAACTCGTCCCGCACCGGTCTCACAGTCGAGGTCGTGCACGGGGACCTGTTCGACGGCCTACCCGATGGACCATGGGACCTCGTCGTATCGAACCCGCCGTACGTTCGGCCCCACGAGATCGATGCGCTCGAGCCGGAGGTCCGCGACTGGGAGCCGCGCGCGGCGCTGGTCGGGGAGGGCGCGACGGAGGCGGTCGCGCGCGCAGCCGTCTCGGTGTTGCGGTCCGGAGGAGCCCTGGTGCTCGAAACCGCGGACGGAGACAATGGCCGCGTAGCCGATCTCCTGCACCGGCTCGGCTATGTGGAGTTGGAGACTACGAGTGACCTTGCCGGAAGGGATAGGGCCGTGGAGGGCGTGACCACATAAGACGATTGACATGACTACAATGCCCGGTAAGGTGACTACACGCGTGGGCATACGTGATTTGAAGGCACGGCTGTCGCATTACCTCGATCGGGCGGCGGCGGGCGAAACGATTGTCGTGACCGACCGCGGCCGCGCGAAAGTCGAAATCCGCAAGCTCTCCGTCGAGGAGCGCATCCAGCAAGGCATAGACGAGGGCTGGATCAAGCCCGCGCGCGGCACACCAAGCTTGGAGCTGCTCGGGTTCAAGGGCAAGAGAACGATCGCCGAGGTGCTGGACGAGGATCGTGGCGATTGACTCGATACGTCGATTCGAGTGCTGTCGTCAAGCTGTACGTTCAAGAGCCCGAGTCCCAACAGGCGACGAGGCTCTTGGCTGGGCCGTGGACGGCGGGGCGACACATGTTCGTTGAGGTGCGTCACGCTCTCGCGCAAACGCTTGAGGGAGACGAGCTGATGAAGGCTCGAGACCGCTTCTCGACGGATTGGACGGCGACCTTCGTCATCGAGCTCGACCAGGTCACTTGCGAGCGGGCTGCTGAGCTCGTCGAGTCCGCAGGCGTCCGCACGCTGGATGCCCTTCATCTCGCCGCAGCGGAGAAGGCCGGAGGAGGCGAGCTGCCGATCGTCACCTTCGACCTCCGGCTAGCTGCCGCCGCGCGCTCGCTCGGCTGGACCGTTCTCGGAGCGTGAGCGAGGTCGAGCGAGCGATCGCTGCGATCCGGGCCGGCGAGGTCGTTGTCATCCCCACGGACACTGTCTACGGCCTTGCTTGTGCCCCACACCTCGAGGAGTCCGTGCGGGCGCTCTCGACGCTGAAGAGCCGCTCGCCAGACCAGCCGATCGCGATCGTCGCCTCCAGTGTGGATTCGCTCGTCGAATGCGTCCCCGAGTTGCCCCAACGCGCCATCGCGCTTGCCCGGCGGCTTCTGCCCGGCCCGTACACGCTCGTGCTCCCGAATCCCGCCCGCCGGTTTCCCTGGCTCTGCGGAGCGGGCGCCGAGACAATCGGCGTTCGCGTGCCCGAGATCGCTGGTCCGGCGCGCCAAGTTCTCGAGGGCGTGGGGCTCGTGGCGGCCACGAGCGCCAACCTCCACGGCGGGCTCGATCCGCGCAGCGTCGCCGACGTGCCGGACGAGCTTCGCGAAGCTGTGGCTGTCATCGTCGATGGCGGACTCCTGCCCGGAACACCCTCTACGGTGCTGGATCTGACCGGCCCGGAGCCTCGTGTCCTGCGCGAAGGCGCCGTGCCCGCGGCGGAGGCTCTCAGCCGCGCCCAGTAGCATCCTCGCGATGGTCACCGCTCAGTTGACGATCGAGGATCTCCGCTCCGCCGGCCTCGCAGACGTCGATCCCGAGATCGCCGATCTCCTCGAGCAAGAGCTCGAGCGCCAGCGCGGCGAGATCGAGCTGATCGCGTCCGAGAACTTCACCTGGCCTGCGCTCCTCGAGGCCGTCGGGAGCGTGCCGACGAACAAGTACTCCGAGGGATATCCGGGTCGGCGCTACTACGGCGGCTGCGAGGTCGTGGACGAGATCGAGCAGCTCGCCATCGACCGCGCGAAGACGCTCTTCGGAGCCGAGCACGCAAACGTCCAGCCGCATGCCGGCGCGCAGACGAACATGGCCGTCTATTTCGCCTCTCTGAAGCCCGGCGACACGATCCTCTCGCTCGAGCTCTCGCACGGCGGCCACTTGACGCACGGCTTGAAGGTCAACTTCTCGGGGCGCTTGTACTCGATCGTCCACTATGGCGTCTCACGCGAAACCGCTCTCGTGGACTACGACGACGTCCTTGCGCTCGCGCGAGAACACCGGCCCAAGCTGATCGTGTGCGGCGGCTCGGCCTATCCGCGGACAGTCGAAGCCTGGCGTTTCCGCGAGATCGCGGACGACGTCGGCGCGCTTCTGCTCTGCGACATGGCGCACTTCGCCGGGCTCGTCGCCGCGGGCATCCATCCGAGCCCCGTGCCGCACTGCGACTTCGTCACCTCGACGACGCACAAGACCCTCGCAGGGCCCCGATCCGGATTCATCCTCTGCAAGCAGGAGCATGCGCAAGCGGTGGATCGGGCAGTGTTCCCGGGAATGCAGGGCGGCCCGCTCAACCACGTCATCGCCGCGAAGGCCGCGTGTTTCCTGATCGCAGCCTCGGAGCCGTTTCGCCATTACCAGGAGAGCGTGCGCGCGAACGCTGACGTGCTTGCGGAAACGCTGCAGGAGGGTGGGCTAGACGTGCTGACCGGCGGTACCGACACGCACCTCCTCCTCGTCGATCTGCGCTCGACCGAGTGGACCGGCAAGGAAGCGGAGGAGCGACTCGCCGAGGTCGGCATCACGGTCAACCGGAACACCGTGCCCTTCGATCTGCGCTCACCGACAGTTGCGTCCGGTTTCAGGGTGGGGACACCCGCGCCCACCATCCGCGGCTTCGACGAGGACGATTTCCGTGAGGTCGGTCGGATCATGTGCGAGGCTCTCGGCCAGGAGCCGGACGTCGCCGCCCTCGCCGCGCGGAGCTCCGCTCTCTGCGAGCGCCGGCCCTTGTACCCGGGCAAGGCCGCGTTCCCCACTTTCGGTGACTGAGGAAAGAAGCGTGGAAACCAAGACTGAGCTCGAAACCGCCGTGACCGCCCAAGTCACGGAAGTGATGCACCCCCTGGTGCAGCACAAGCTCGGGCTCCTGCGTGATGTCACGACCACGACGCAGATGTTCCGGCAGCTCGTGAACGAGCTCACCCTGCTCCTTACCTACGAGGCGACGAAGGATCTCGCCGACGAGGAGATCGAGATCGAGACTCCGCTCGAGCGGACCGCGGCGCGCCGAATCTCGGGCAAGAAGGTCGCCGTCTGCCCGATCCTGCGCGCGGGAGTCGGCATGCTCGACGCTGTGCTCTCGCTCGTACCCGGCGCGCGGGTCGGCTTCATCGGGCTCTTCCGGGACGAGGAGACGCTCGAGCCGGTCGAGTACTTCGTCAAGCTGCCTGGCGACATCGCGGACCGAGACGTCATCCTGCTCGACCCGATGCTCGCGACAGGGAACTCGACGGCTGCGGCGATCGAGACCGTCAAACGGGCAGGGGCGACATCGATTCGCTTGATCGCCTTGATCGCGGCGCCCGAGGGCATCGCGCGGGTTCACCGTGAGCACCCCGAGGTGCTGATCGTCGTCGCCTCCGTCGACCGCGGGCTGAACGACAAGGGCTTCATCCTTCCGGGCCTCGGCGACGCAGGCGACCGCCTGTACGGAACGAAGTAGGCGATCGTGCTCGACGAGCTCAGGGCGACGCCGGAGGTCCTGTACGGACTTGGCATCGCCTTCGCCATCGTCGTGTTGCTCACGCCGGCCGTCGGAGGGATGGCTCGCATGCTCGGCGCCGTCGATCACCCTGACTCGCGACGCCTGAATAGACGTCCGATCCCGCGGCTCGGCGGGCTCGCGATCTTCCTGGGAATCCTCGTTCCGGCGCTCGCTTTCCTCGATCTCTCGGGCGAGAGCCGAGGCGTCCTGCTCGGGGCCGCAATCGCAACGGTCGTCGGCGCGATCGACGATTTCCGCGGCCTCTCGCCTCTGGCGAAGCTTTCCGGGCAGTTGCTGGCGGCGGCGATTCCTCCCGCGTTCGGCGTCTGGATCGACCACTTCACGCTTCCCTTTGTCGGAGTGATGGATCTGCCCGCGTGGCTCGGGGTTCCGCTCTCGATGCTGTTCATCGTCGCGGTGATGAACATGGTCAACTTCCTGGACGGGCTCGACGGGCTCGCCGCCGGGGTCTGCGCGATCGCAGGCGCGACGTACGCGACTCTCGCCCTCTCGCTCGGGAAGGCCGACCCCGCGATCCTCTCGGCGATCGTCGCCGGATCGTGTCTCGGCTTTCTCAGGCACAACTTCTTCCCGGCGCGCATTTTCATGGGGGACTCGGGCGCGCTGTGTCTCGGCTTCATCCTCGCCTCGGTCTCGATCCAAGGGCTGCTCAAGACCGCGTCTACTGTCGTCCTCCTGCTCCCGTTGCTCGTCTTGGCCGTGCCGATCATCGACACGTCCTTCGTGGTCGCGCGCCGGCTGAAGCACGCGCGGCCGGTCTACACCGCAGACCAGGGCCATCTTCACCACCGCTTCCTGAACATCGGCTTCTCGCAGCGGCGCGCAGCGGTGACCATGTGGCTGTGGTGCGCCAGCCTCGCCGGCGCCGCGCTAGCGACCCACTTCATCCCGTTCCGCGAGCGGGGCGACTGGCACCTCTGGGAGACGGTCGCGGTCGCGGCGATCGCGTTGGTCGCAATCGCCTTCTCGGTGTTCGTGATCTACCTGCTCGAGATCGTCAAGCTGATGAACCCCCGCATCCGTCGCCGGGACGCGGAGCAGGCGGACACAACTACCCCCAAGCGAAAGACGGCGTGACGCTTCTGGCTTGGGGTCAGGCTTAAGCCTGACCCCGGTCTTGGGTTGACCGCGCAGCCGCGCGCTCCACGAAGTCGACGAGGTGCGTGTTGAAGTCCGGATGGCGTTGAGCGGCATGGCCGTAGCCCGGAAGCACGATCCGCTCCGCTTCGAGCTCGTGCTCGAGCACGTCGCAGATCGCGTCGAACGCCGCGTGGTGCGCGCCGGAGACGACGAGCTTCGGAAACGGTGCCGCGGCGAGCGCTTCGAGCGGGATCTCGGCCTCCCACGGGCCTCGCTCCACCACCAGCGCCCTGGCACCTTGCTCGAGGGGCGGCGGCAGAGGAGAGGGAGGGACGAATGTCGAGCCGACAGCGGTCAGGAACCGGCGCAGGAACCTCTCGGCGTCATCGGTTTCCCCGCTCGCGTAGAGCTTGCGACCACCGGCCGCGAACGCGGCGACCGCCGGAACGTTCAGCGCGACCCGCGTCGCCGGCGGCTCGATCACGGTCAGCGACCGAACGACTTCCGGTCGCGCAGCGGCTGCGAGAAGTGAGATCACACCGCCGTAGGAGTGGCCGATGAGATGGTCTCCCGGCTCGAGCAGGCCGGCGACGAGCTCGGCATCCACCTCGAAGTCGACGCGCTCGACCGGCGGGTTCGGCGGAAACCCCGGGCGATCGAGGACGACGAGCTCGAAGCGGTCGGCCAGCGGAAGCTGCGCCCCCCACGTCAGACGGCCGCCGACGACGCTTCCGTGCACGAATAGCAGGCGCTCCATCGAACGATTCTAGACCTGCAACAAACTCGCTCGTTTCCCCCGGAAGAAGCGGAAATGGGCTGTTACAAGCTCACTGATATGCTCAATTCGAGATGACGCCGCACGCGGCTTCCTCGCCTCATTCGCTCGCCACCGCCTCGGGGCTTCTCCTGGGGGCGCTCGGCGCTTCGATGGCTGCCGGCGCGCTCGTCGGCTGGGTGCTCGGAGCGTGGGGCCTCGGCCTTTTGATCGGGGCCGTCGTCGGCATTCCGCTCGGCGTGCTCAGCGTCTACCTCGTCTACTCGCGCGAAGGATCGGCATGAGCGCGAAGATGTTCTCGACGCCACGGCCGGTGCCGAGCCGGCTCGCTCCGGCGGTTGCGGGCGGCTCGGTGATCGCGCTCGCGCTCCCGGTCTTCGCGGTCGCTGGCTGGCCACTCTCCGGATGGGCGCTCGCCGCAGTGCTCTGGGCGGCGGCCCAGGTATTCGCGCTCGTACTGGCGCAGTTCTCAGGTGACGCGGATAACCTCGCCGCCGCAGGGATGCGCGGCATCGGCACAACCTCTCGAGGACTGCTCGTCGGCATACCGCTCGTCGTGGTGACCGCTGGGGACGAGCGCGTGGGCATCGCTGCCGCGTGCCTGTACGCGCTGGCCTACACCGTCGAGCTCGGCGTCGGTCTCGCCGCCTACTTCGGCGCGGAGCCGAGGAAGGTATGAAGCGCCTCGCGCTCTTCCTGCTGGTCTTCGCGCTGGTGTTGCCGGGCGCGGCGTTCGCTCAGGAACCGGCTGAGCCCACTCCCGCCGCTGAGGAGGAGGAGTTCGACCCCTCACACGAGTGGGACCTCCAGACGTGGGGCCCGGAGCTGAAGATCGGGCCGATCGACATGTCCGTGAACAAGGCGGTCGCGTACCTGATCCTGGGCATGCTCGTGTCGATCGCGATCGGAATCCTCTTCATGCGCGTCAAGGGCGGTCGCGATCCCGATCGCAAGCAAGCGCTCGGGGAGACGATCTATGAGATCGCGCAGGTGCAGGTGGCCGAGCAGGGTTTGCCGACGAAGGCCATCGGCCGCTGGTTCCCGTACGTGGCGACGTTGATGGTTTTCATCTGGGTCGTGAACATCCTCGGCTTCATCCCGCTGCCGCTCTCGGACGAGCGCTTCGAGATCGGCGGGGTCGAGTTGCCGACGCTCGCGATCTTCGCCGCGACCTCGACACTCTCGGTCACGCTCGCACTCGCGCTGATGACCTTCTTCTTCACCCACATCGAGGGAATCCGCTGGAACGGCCCCGTGAAGTACTTCAAGAGCTGGATACCCGACGTGCCGAAGGCGATGTTGCCGCTGATCATCCCGCTCGAGATCCTCGGCCAGTTCATGCGCCTGATCAGCCTCTCCGTCCGCCTCTACGCGAACATGCTCGCGGGCCACATGCTGATCCTCACGTTCATCGGGCTCATCTTCGTGATCGGCAACGTGTTCCTGGCGGTCATCGCGGTGCCCGCCGCGACGATCTTCTATCTCTTCGAAGTCGTCATCGTCGTCTCCATCCAGGCCTATATCTTCGCCGCCCTGTCCGCCATCTACATCGGCTCGGCCATCGAGCCGGATCACTAAGTGCTCCCCGCCGCAAATACGCCCACGCTTCGCGCGGCTGCGAACACTTCGCATGCCGTCGTCCTC
>Ga0183260_10001576_pt1 | contig 18911 bp, 17 predicted proteins | sample AntDrymUQ4972206_2_FD_129768 | JGI IMG/M metagenome (GOLD analysis project Ga0183260, IMG submission 129768) | Polar desert sand microbial communities from Dry Valleys, Antarctica - metaG UQ497 (22.06) (version 2) (version 2) | ecosystem: Environmental > Terrestrial > Soil > Desert | place...
CCATTCGGTTTGTTCCATGGACGGCGCCGGATGCGGGTGGCGTCGAGCACCATGATCCACCCGCGCACCTTTGACGTGGCGACGCTCCCGGAAGCGGTATCCCTGGACGCCAAACAGGGAGACCCCAGCGAGAACCCGACGCTGCTCCGCGGTCACGGCGGAGAGTTCTGGGGCATCAGGGAGTATCGTCCCGGCGACCCGGCGCGGCTGGTGGCGTGGCGCAGGAGCGCCCGCGGCCTCTCCGCCGGCAGGCTCGCCGTCAGGGAGCTGGCCCAGGAGACTCATCCTCCCTTCCACCTCGCCATGAACCTCGACGCCCGCGTCCAGCGGGAGGCCCGCGAGATGGTCGTCTCCGCCGGAACCTCTCTGTTGCTGTTCGCCCTCCGCGAGGGCCGGGAGGTCCGGGTGGATGCTGGCGCGCAGAAGGAGCCTTTCCCCGAACAGCCGGACCCGGACGCGGTCCTGGCCTGGTGCGCCAGCCTAGTGGCCTCCCGGCCGCCGGACCCGTCGGGAGCGAGCGTGGAGATACGGCCGTCCATGCCGTACTCGAGAAAGAGACCCGGATCGTCCGGGCCACGAGAGGCATCAGAAGCGCAGGCGGTCGTGCTCGTCTCCTGCCGCGAGTTCGCGGGCACGAAGTCCCGAACCGGGCCGTGGATGACGCTGGAAGAGGAGCAGAGGTTCGTGGAGGAGGAACGGGCCGCCGGGCGGCAGGCAGCCAGGCTCGGCCCGGACGTCGAGGAACCCTGGAGGATCGAATGAGCAACGGCGAGCCTGGAGTGCTGGAGCGCATCAAGGCAACCCTGCCGGCCGGGCAAAAGAAGCCGCCGGAGGACTCAGTCGAGTTGCGGGCGTGGGTACTCGCGGCGGTGCTCGTCGGGGAGGTCGCTGTGCTCACGAGCGGCTACTTCGACTGGATGACGGGCATCCTGGTGCCGCTGCTCACGGTGGTCGCGTTCTTCGTGAGCCACAACCGGAGGCAGGAGAAGAACTTCCTCATCAAGATCCTGCTGGCGTTCGGGGCCCTGGCCGCGCTGGCGATGTTCTTCCGGGAGGTGCTCTCCTCGCTGTACGATACGCGGGTGCCGCTGGCCCGGCTCTTCCTGTGGGTTCAGGTCATCCACGCCTTCGACCTTCCGGCCCGCAAGGACGTCTCTTACTCGCTGGTTAGCGGCCTGATCCTGCTGAGCGTGGGCGCGGTGCTCTCGACGAGTCTGTGGTACGGCCTTTTCGTGCTGGCGTTCTTCTTCTGCGCTCTCGGGTCACTCACCCAGATGAACCTCTCGGAGGCGCGGGAGCGGACGGGCGTGACGGCTTCGCGGAGCCGGGGGCTCACGCCCGGCGTGATTGCCCCTGGATTCTTCGCGGTGCTGGCCGTCGGCGTCCTGTGCTTCTCCTTCATGCCGCAGCGCCAGAGCATGAACCTCTCGATGATGCCTACCTCGGCGTTCCAGGAGCTGCAGGGAGATTTCTCCGGCAGCGTCCAGAACCCGGAGTACCCGCAGTCGGGAAACCCATTCTCGCAGCCGCCGCAGAACATCGCGCCGGACTCTTATCACGGCTTCAACCCGTACATGGACCTGAGATCCCGCGGGCGGCTCTCCGACGAGATCGTGATGAAAGTCCGTAGCGAGGAGGCAGTGCCCTACCGCGGAGTCGTCTTCGACGAGTACAACGGCAAGGGGTGGGAGATCTCGACCAGCGAAGAAGACCTGGAGACACTAGTCTCGGATGGCCCACGCTACGATCTGTTCTCCGCCCAGAACGTGGAGCCGGCGGAGGGTCCGACGCGGCAGGTGGCCCAGGTCTTCTACGTGGAGAAGGACGCATCGAACGTCATCTTCGGCGCCTACAGGCCCGAGACGGTGTACTTCCCGGCGGGTGGCATCAAGGTGGACCCGCAGGCCTCCGTGCGGGCCCCGTACAAGATTCCCGAGGGCTCGACCTACTCGGTCGTCTCCCAACTTCCCAACGCCTCTCCGGATAGCCTCCGACACGCCGGCAGGAATTATCCGGCCGGCATGGTCGAGAAGTACACCGCCCTCCCCCCCACCGGCCTCGACCGCACCAGGCAACTCGCCCGCGAACTTACCGCCGGCACCACCAACCCCTACGACGCCGTAGTAAAGATGAACAACCACCTGAGAAGCGAATATCCCTACGACCTCTCCATCCCGCCGCAACGCGAGGAGATGGACGCGGTGGAGTACTTCCTGTTCGAGGAGCGGCGGGGCTACTGCGAGCAGTTCGCCTCGTCGCTGGCGGTGATGGCCCGATCTCTGGGCATCCCGGCGCGCGTGGCGACCGGCTACGTTCCCGGCGAGTACAACCCGTTCACGGGTCTTTACGAGGTCAAAGCCTCCAGCGCCCACGCCTGGGTCGAGGTGTACTTCCCTGGATACGGATGGTCCACCTTCGATCCAACGCCAGGCTTCGACTCGACCCCCTGGCAGTACCAGGCGGCGGGCAGCGTTCAGGGCGGCAAAGTCTTCGAGTTCGTCGCAGAGAAGTCTGGGAAGGTCATCGGTCCTGCTTTCGGGGCCGTCGGGACACTCATGCGCGGCGTGGCCCGCCTCGACCCGGTAAGCATCATCATCGTGGGGCTGCTGGTGGCAGGAACCGCGCTGGCCGGCATCTACTCCCGGAGATACCTGGTCCGCCGTCGCCGAAAACCGGCGGTCCAACGCTCTGTGCGGGTCTCGGACGCCCGGCTGTACAGCCGGTACGGTGCCGTCATTCAGGCCCTGGAGGAAGTGGGGATCGTCCGTGAGCCAGGAGAGACACCGGAGGAGTTCGCCCGTCGGGCGGCCGAGGAGGTGGGAGAACCCGCGGTTGCGCGACTCGGGGAGATCTACCTGTACGCCCGCTTCCGGGACGCTGTCCCCGCCGCGCTAGTAGGGGAGTTTGATCGCCTGGAGCCGGAAGCCCTCGCGGCGGTAAAGAAGCTGGCAGAAGCAAGCAAAGCTCAGGTCTGAACAAATGTAGCGGAATGATCGGCTGAGATCAGAAAAGATCGTAAAGCAGATTCTGGGAATCAGGTACACTTCGGTGGCGAAGAGCACAGCGGATGGCTCCCGGCCAATGCGATCCGCCCTGAACCAACTCCGGCCAAGTTCGAAATATTGGACGTGAATCCTCGATATAAGCGGGGGCTATATTCTGGAGTGGATTTCTCGCGAAGGGGACGTGTATAGCGACTCCTGGCACGACAACATCGAAGACGCGTATGACGAAGCGTGGGCACTATTCGGCATCGACAGGCACGAGTGGACACCACCAGACAAGGTTTCATAGAGAAGGCGTGGCCAAACCGGCACTCCTCAGTATCCTTCCGGTAGCAACTCCTTTTCGACATGCTCCCGAATTTTGTTGCGCACCTCCCGGAAAACCGCGAGGCGTTCTTCGGCATCGCCGGTAGCTCTGGAAGGGTCTGGCAGAGACCAGTGCAGGCGATTCTTCGCGCCAGGAAAGAACGGGCAAGCCTCGTTCGCGTCGTCGCAAACGGTAACGACGAAATTGAAGGGCTCATCCACGTAACGTTCGAGGGTCTTGGATCTCTGGTGCGAGATGTCCGCACCAAGTTCGGCCATAGCCTGGATCGCCTCCGGCCTGACGCGCGTTGCTTCCGTCCCGGCGCTGTGGGCTTCGAAGCGTTCGCCTGCTAGATAACGTAGCAACCCTTCAGCCATCTGGGAGCGGGCCGAGTTGTGGGTGCACAGGAACAGCACTCTCGGGCGGTCTCCGGTCTCTCTAATCTCTGTCACTTACGACAACCTCTCTGTTCTCGCTCGCTTGATCTCCCGGATCTCCGGCGGGTGCGCCAGACGCACGTAACCGTAGAGCAGCGCGCCCAGTACGGCGCCGATGGCAGGCCCCGCCCAGTAGACCCAGTGGTGCGCCCATACTCCGCCAATCAGCGCCGGGCCAAAGGAGCGGGCCGGGTTCATGGAGGCACCGGCTATGGGTCCGGCGAAGGTAGCCGCGAGCGCGACGTAGCCACCGATGGCGATGGCCGCTGACTGTCCCACGGCGCGCACATCCGTGGCGACGGCCGCCACCACAAACATCAGCAGGAGCGTCAGGATTAGCTCCAACCCGAACGCCTGTAGTGGTGATCCCGACGGCACGGTGGCCCCGAATCGGACGGCGTCCCCGAACAGAATGAGGTGCGCCGCGCTGGCGGCGCGGGCGCCGGCGAGTTGGGCCAGCACGTAGCCGGGCACCGCGGCCCACGGGAAGTGGCGCGTCAGGGCGAAGGCAAGCGTGACGGCCGGGTTGATGTGGGCTCCGGAGAGGTGTCCCACGGCGTAGATGGCGACCATTACGGCGAGCCCGAAGCTCAGGCCAATACCCAGCGAGGTGACCCCTCCACCGGAGACTTCGTCTATGACTACGGCTCCCGGTCCAGCAAACACCAGCAGGAAGGTGCCGATGAACTCGGCCGCGTAACACCGGAAGTTGTTCACGAACGTCCGGCTTCTTCCAACCCCTGCCGCTTCCGGCGTTCGCGCTCGCGCTTCTCCTTGAGCTTTGCCAGTTCTTCTTCGGGGTGAGCGAGCCAGTCTCTGATCTTCATCTCGATCTCGTCCCGAACCTCCCGGAACTTCTCCAGCCGTTCTCCCTCGGAAACGTCTTCGCCCCGTGGATCGTCAAAGATCCAGGTGAGCGTCGTACCGACGCCCGGAAAGGTTTTCGGACAATCCTTCTCCGCGCGGGCGCACACGATGATCAGGTAGTTGAACCCAACCTTGCCCAGGTACGTCCTTAAACCCTTCGGATACTGGTCGCCTACGTCAACGCTGACCTCTTCCATCGCCCGGATGGCATACGGATGTATCTCGCCGGAGGGTGAGATGCCCGCGCTGTACACCTCGAAGCGGTCCCCGGCGAGGTGGCGCAGCAGACCTTCGGCCATCTGGCTCCTCGCCGAGTTCTGCGTACACAGGAACAGAATTCGAGCCTTTCTCTCCACCATCTCCTCTCCTTTCCCCCGCTTTCTCAGGCGCTACCGCAGCACGTTCGAAGCTCGTCAAATGCCCCCGGTTCCCTCCGCTGAGACGCTCAGGTGGAGCGCCGCCTCGTTCACGAGTTTCGCGGCAGCCTGACGGTCGAGGGAGTAGAAGCTCCACTTCCCGCGCCTCTCTTCGCGCACCAGGCCGGCGTCTTTGAGCTTCTTCATGTGGTAGGAGACCTTGGATTGTCCCATCCCGAAGGCGTCCTGAAACTCGCAGACGCAGATACCGGCATCCTGGTCCTCAGCCGGGACGCCGCAGTCCGGCAACTCACAGCAGCCTCTCCCCTCCGCCATCATGCCGAGCATCCGCACCCGGATAGGGTCCGAGGTCGCGCGTCCCAACGCCACGAGACGTTCGATCCGCTCTTCGTCGAATTTCGCGCCCTCGGAGACAGCATGGCCGTTCTCCGAGACCACATCGAGCGCCTGCTTCGTCATTGGCTACCCAGCCTCGGGTTTTCTGGCCCGGATGAAAGCGCTCGCCGCCGGAACCTCACTCAGGGCCGCCCGTTTCTCTTTAGTGTCAAGCCCTTCTATTGCTTCGGGATCGTATATGTTCTGGACCTCGACGGACACTTCTTCGAACCCCACCCCGGCTAGGAGAGCTTCGTACTCGTCCTTCTCCAACGCTCCGGTCACGCAGCCCGTCCACAGGCCGACCGTCTCCAGCACGTCACTTGGCAGGGTCGCCTTGCTCCCCAGGAACACCACGTCGGAGACGGCGAAGCGTCCGCCTGGCTTGAGAATCCTGAAAGCCTCCGAGATGACGGCAGGCTTGTCCGTGGAGAGGTTTATGACGCAGTTGGAGAGGAGTACGTCCACGTAGCCTTCGGGAAGGGGTATCTCCTCGATCTGACCCTTCAAGAACTCCGCGTTCTCGACGCCGGCCTCCGCCCGGTTCTTCTCTGCGAGCGCCAGCATCTCGTCGGTCATGTCCAGCCCATACGCTTTGCCGCCGGGAGATACGCGCCGCGCGGAGAGCAGAACGTCGATACCGCCCCCGCTCCCGAGGTCCAGCACGACTTCTCCGGGATGCAGCTCCGCCAGCGCCACCGGGTTGCCACACCCCAGCGAAGCCCCAACCGCCGTCAGGGGCAATTCATCCCGTTCGGATTGCGAGTAACCCCTGCTCAGGTCCGTCACCTTCGCCACTATCTCCGCGCTAGAATCAGCATCGCATCCGCAGGAACCCCCGCAGCACGATCCGCCGTCTCCAGCATGAACGGCGAGATCCGCGTACTTCCGCCTGACCTGATCTCTCAGATCCTCAGCCATTTCCATCGCCTCCTCTCAAATCAATAAAATTTGATGTAAGTTTAGACAGCCGGACAAGCGCCGTCAAGAGCAGCTAGAGGAATAGTGCGTCCATCGGGGCGAAACCTCGTCTCTACATAAAGAAGACGGCGAAAAATGGAGGAAGAGCGATGATCGGTGAAATTCACGAGATCCTCGGGTTCGTAATAGAGGCTTCGGGGAACGTGTTGCCCGTGTTCGTGGTGAGCGTTTTTCTCGGCGTGCTGGTACGGACTATGAAACTGGACGGAGCCGTTCGGAGGGTATTCGGAGCGAGGGTGGGAATCGCGATTTTGCTCGCGACGGCGGTTGGGGCGTTCAGCCCGTTCTGCTCGTGCACGGTGGTGCCCGTGGTAGCGGGACTTCTGATCGCCGGCGTGCCACTCGCGCCGGTGATGAGCTTCTGGATCGCCTCTCCCACCATGGACCCGGAGATCTTCGCGCTCTCAGCAGGCTTCCTGGGATGGCCGCTCGCCGTGACGCGGCTCGTCGCCACCCTGATCCTGAGCCTCGGGGCCGGATACCTCACCCTGCTTCTGACCCGGAGCGGGTTCTTCCGGGGAGCGGTGCTGCGGCGCACCGCAAAGGAGAAGGAGACGAGCGACTGCTGCGCTACAGAGCAACCCGGTAGGCTAGCCGAGCAACCTGTCTTGGTCGGGGCCGGGGCCACACAGAACGCTGCAATGTTCAGCGGGACTGCTCACGAGACAGGTAGCGTGACGACTACCACCGAAGCGTGTGGGTCAGGCTGCGGCACGAAATTGGACAGCGCGCCCCAGAAGGGCTGGTGGAAGGACATTATTGAAGGTTTCCGTAGGCTCTCCTGGGGAGAGGTGGCGCGGGGATCCGCGGGCGAAGGCTGGAGGATCGGACGGTGGCTGCTGCTGGCATTCACGATGGAAGCCCTGATCCTGGAGTACGTGCCCCAGGAGGCCATCGCAGGGACTCTCGGCGGCTCCAGCGCTTTCGCCGTGCCGCTGGCGGCGCTCGTGGGTCTTCCCCTGTACATGAACGAGGCCGGCGCACTTCCGATAGTTTCCGGGCTTATCAAAAGCGGCATGACCCCGGGCGCGGCTATCGCGTTCCTGATCGCGGGCCCAGCCACGACGGTCCCGGCGATGGCAGCGGTGTGGTCCCTGGTGAAGCCCCGGGTCTTCGCCCTCTACGTGGGTGTAGCCCTGATCGGGGCGATAGTGCTCGGGATCACCACCGATGCCCTGCTTTGAGAACGTGAAAGGAGATCTCCAAAGATGTCAGTAGCGGTGGAAGAAGTCTACGAGAGGTTCGACTCGGATCTGAAGAAGTTCATCGTGAGAAACGTGCGCGATACTGATACGGCCGAAGATATATTGCAGGACGTATACCTCAAGATCCACACCCGCATCGGCACCCTGGAGGACGAAGAGAAGATAAGGGCCTGGGTCTACCGCATCGCGCGGAACGCCATCACCGACCACTACCGCGCGAAGACCCCTGCCGCGCAACTCGCGGAGATACCGGCAGGCTCTTCGGAGCTCGCTGAAGAGGAACTAGAACAACAGTTGTCCGAGACCGTCAGGGGTATGCTCGAAGGGCTACCGCCGGATCATCGCCAGGCCCTCCGACTGACCGAGTACGAAGGGCTCACCCAGCAGGAACTCGCCGACAGGCTTGGCCTCAGCGTCTCTGGCGCAAAGTCTCGCGTGCAACGCGCCCGTACCCGCCTCAAAACCCTGCTCCTCGACTGCTGCCACTTCGAACTCGACCGCAGGGGCAGGGTCGTCAACTATTACGACAGAGATCCGGATCCGCATTGAATCTAAGTGTCAGGGTTAATCTTTCTGACACTCGAAGCTGCCTGCTGTAATGCTATTTTCCCTGCAAACCTGCTTATTGTCCTGCATGACGGCCGGAACCGGGCCTATGTCGTTTCATCATATCTAAACTCAATATTCAGGTTTATTGCACCATCGTTTCCTGCTCTATACCGCCATGGACACCGGCCCACTGGCGGGCAGGGAGGCCCCAGAGGGCTATGAAGCCAGCGGCGGCGGCTTCGTCGAAGGTGCTGTTGGGATCGTAGGTTGCGAGATCCTTGTTGTAGAGGGCCCGGGGAGCGGTGCGGCCGACGACGGTGGATGATCCCTTGTACAGCTTGAGGCGTACAGTTCCCATGACGGTCTTCTGGGTCTCGGTGACAAAGGCATCGAGGGCGGCTTTGAGGGGTGTGAACCAGAGGCCGTCGTAGGTAAGTTCGGCGTAGCGTTGTTCGACGGACACCTTGAAGCGGAGCACGTCCTTGGTAAGGGTGAGGGTTTCGAGTTCTCTGTGGGCCTGGACGATGGCGAGGGCGGCGGGACACTCGTAGATCTCACGGCTCTTGATACCAACCAATCGGTCTTCGATCATGTCCACCCGTCCCACTCCGTGCTCGCCCGCGATGGTGTTCAGCGAGGCTATGAGCTCGCCGAGCGGCAACTCCTCGCCGTCGAGGGCGGTCGGAAGTCCTTCTTCGAAGGAGATCTCCACGTACCGCGGCTCGTCCGGGGCGTCTTCGGGGGCGGATGTCAACTCGAAGACATCCTCTGTGGGCTCGTGGTCAGGGTCTTCGAGGGGTCCAGCCTCGATGGAGCGTCCCCACAGGTTGGCGTCCACGCTGTACGGGGATTCCTTTGTGGTGGGCACGGGGATGCCGTGCTCCTTCGCGTACTCCATCTCCTCCGGGCGGTTCATGTTCCAGTCGCGTACCGGGGCCACGACCGTCAGGTCAGGGGCGATGGAGGCTGTGGTCACGTCGAAGCGCACCTGGTCGTTACCTTTCCCCGTCGAACCGTGGGCGACGTGGGTCGCTCCCACCTCGCGCGCCGCCTCCACCAGCTTCTTCGCGATGAGCGGACGCCCCAGGGCGGTGAACAGCGGATACTTGCCGCCGTACAGCGCGTTCGCCTTTATGCCGGGCGCGACGTACTCCCGGACGAACTCCTCCTTCGCGTCCCGCACGAAGGCGTCGGCGGCCCCGATATCGAGCGCCTTCGCCTTAACGTCATTCGCAGGTTCACCCTGGCCGAGATCCAGGTACAAAGCGTAGGGTGTGGCTCCCTGTTGTTCCAACCATTTCAGGCACACAGACGTGTCCAGCCCGCCCGAATACGCGAGCACGACCTTCTTGCCTTCCAGTGTCATCTTTCCTCCTAGCGGATTATCAGTTTTCACACGATCTCGTATCCACCACCGCGCAACGCTGCGGCGGCGAGATCCAGCATCTCTTCCCTGACGAGCACGTAGTCCGTATCGTGGGTCGAGAGGACGAAGACCGGAACCCCGGCCCCGGCTAGCGGCGCCAGCATCCCGGCGAGCACGCCCACCAGCGAGAAATCCAGCGGGCCTTCCAGCTTGAAGGCTCGCCAGCCCCGCTCACACTTAACATCCTCGGGGACGCGCTGCTCGGGACAGACCACGGAGACTTCATCCGCCGTGCGAGTCACGGAGTAGAAGCCAGACTGAGCAGCCCAGGTTGGGAACTCCGTTTCCGCGTCCAGCCGGCACACGGCGAAAGTTTCACCGAGCACGGAGAGGCGCGGCGGAGCCGCCGGTTTGCTTCTCACGGCCGCTTTCAACGCTCCCTACTCGACGTTCCCGGCGGGGCGGGTCCTGGCGCGACACACGTCGGCGATCAGGCTGGAGACTTCTTCGGCGGCGGCGTTGTCGGGGGTGATGATGAGGACCGTGTCCTGCCCGGCGATCGTGCCGATGGTCCTGAGTCCCCTGACCCGGTCCAGTACGCTCGACACCGCCCCGGCAGTACCGTCCCTGGTATGGACGACGACCTGGTTCTGGGCGGGGGTTATGCCGATAACGAAACTTGGAAGAACCTCGATGCCAGCGGTCCCAGGCTCGTGCGGCAGCGCCAGATAGCGGCTTCCGACCTTGAGAACCCCGAGTTCGGCGAGGTCGCGGCTCACGGTCGCCTGCGCGACCTCGACGCCCTCGTCAGCCAGGGCGCCGACCACGCCCTGCTGCGTGCCAAGCTCCTTCTCGGAGATGAGCGTCAGGATCAGGGCCTGCCGCGTGGCCTTGTCCACGCCGGATTTCGTGGCTTCCATCAGATCCTCAGCCTCCTACTTGAGGTGCTCAAGCCCCAGGTCTTCCCCGAAGCCGAGCGCCAGGTTCATGTTCTGCACCGCAGCCCCTGACGCGCCCTTGAGCAGGTTGTCCAGGGCCGCGAACAGGAGCAGCTTTCCGGCCCGCCGGTCAACGGCCGCCGATAGCCTGCAACGATTGGTGTTCGCCACGTGCGCCACGTGCGGGTACTCTTCCCGCGCCCCCACGAACGACCATCCCTCGTAGTCCTCCGCGTACCAGCCGAGGACTTCTTCCGCGTCGGGCGCATCCTCCACGTCCACCACGATGGTCTCCAGCTCCCCGCGCGTTATGGGGATGAGATGCGGCACGAAGGTGATCTCAGGCGTTTCTCCAACCCTTCGGAGCATCGTCTCTATCTCCGGCGTGTGACGGTGGAGCGGCGCCCCGTAGGCGTTGGCGTTTTCGTTGGCGCTCACGAAGTGCGTCTTGACCGAAGGCTTTGCCCCGGCCCCACTCACCCCGGAGAGCGCGTTGATGGTGACGGAGCGAATATCCGTTCCCATCCTCTTCACCACCGGCGAGAGCGCCAGGATGGCCGCCGTCGGATAGCAGCCGGGGTTGGCGATGATCCTGCCTTCCGCCGCTCCAAACACCTCCGGCAGCCCGTAGTGCGCTTCCGCGAACAGCTCGGGGGCCGGGTGCTCTCCGTACCATTCTCCGTACAGCGCGGCATCGGGCAGCCGGAAGTCAGCCGAGAGGTCAACGACCAGCCCCACGCCGGCAGCCAGGAGAGCCCTCACCGTCTCCGCGCTCTCACCGTGCCCGTATGCCACGAAAGCCACGTCAAGCGACGAGGCGTCTATTGCGGCGGGCTCGACGAACGCTTCTTCGACGGCCAGATGGGGATAAACATCCCCGATCCCGCGTCCCGCATACCCGCGAGAGGAGACTTCCAGCGCACCGATCTTAGGGTGCCCGGAGAGCAGCCGCACAAGCTCTGCTCCCGCGTATCCGCTGCCACCATATATGCCGACTTTTAAAGCCATGCCCGGTATTGAACCAGCCGCCGGATATTTATTCAAGTTTCTGGATATTTCGGTTGACGCCCTCACATGCGGGTGCGAGAATAGCCCGCATCATGAATAAAGATACAACAATCGGAATAAACACCGTATCCGGCGGGACTTCGGCGGCTCGAGGTTTCGTGGCTGCGGGGGTGGCTTGCGGGGTGCGGAACTCCGGGAGGCGGGATCTCGGCCTCCTGTATTCGGAGCGCCCGTGCGCCACGGCGGCCGTCTTCACGCGCAACGCTTTCAAGGGCGCGCCACTCGCTGTGACTAAGGAAGCCGTCGAGGCTGGAAACGTCCGGGCCGTCGTGGTGAATAGCGGCAACGCCAACGCGGCGACAGGACAGCAGGGGCTCTCGCATGCGAAGGAGATGCAGGCGCTCGCTGCGGAGGCGCTCGGGATCGGGGCCGGAGAGGTCGCTGTGGCTTCCACCGGTGTGATCGGGGTGTATCTCCCGATGGACCGCATCTCAGAAGGCATTGAACAGGCGGCCGGGGAGCTTGGCGAAGGCGGAACCTCGTTCGCGGACGCGATCCTCACCACCGATACTCGTACAAAAGAAGCTGCGGTTCAGGTCGAGATCGGGGGTCGCACCGTCACCGTCGGGGGGACGGCCAAGGGGAGCGGCATGATCCACCCGAACATGGGCACCATGCTCGCCTTCCTCACCACCGACGCCGCCGTGGAGGAAGATTGTCTGCAAGAGACCCTGAGCAGCGCCACGGAACGCACCTTCAACCGGGTGACCGTGGACGGCGACACGTCCCCCTCCGACATGGCGCTCCTGATGGCGAACGGCGCGGCCGGCAACGATCTCCTGACCCTAAATCACCCGGATTACCCAGTCTTCGCCGAGGCGGTCGAGACCGTGGCGCGGGGACTGGCGAAGGAGATCGCACGCGACGGTGAGGGAGCGACCCGGCTCGTCGAGGTCGTCGTCGAGGGCGCGAAGGATGAGCAGTCTGCGGCGGCGCTCGCCAAGAGTGTGGTCGGGAGCAGCCTGGTCAAGGCGGCGGTCTTCGGCGAGGACGCGAACTGGGGCAGGGTGCTCGTCGCGATGGGCTACGCGGGCATCCCATTCGATCCAAGCGGCGTGGAACTGTACTTCGGGCCGGTGAAGGTATTCTTCGGTGGCGAGCCTGTGCCGCACGAGGAGGCCGAGGCGAACGCCGCGCTTGCGAGCGGGGAGGTCGTCATCACCGTTCGCATGGGCGAGGGCGATGCGTCGGCCACGGCCTGGGGCTGCGACCTCACCTACGAGTACGTCGAGATCAACGGCAGCTACCGCACGTGAGCGCGGCCTCAGACATCACCGCGAAGCCCATCGTCGTCAAGGTCGGGGGCGGGGCGCTCAAAGGCGGGGCGCTCGAAGACCTACCGGAGATACTGGAGTCTGGGACGCGGGTCGTGATCATGCACGGCGGCGGCCCGAGCCTGACCCGGATGCTCGACGCCCTGGAAATACCCACGAAGTTCCACCAGGGCCTGCGCGTCACAGATGAGAGGACGCTTGAGGTCGCCGAGATGGTCTTCGCCGGGAGCGTGAACAAGGCGCTGGTCCGGGATCTCCGATCCCTCGGTGTTCCGGCGGCCGGCATCTCCGGCACCGACGGCCCGACCCTGCTCGTCGAGCCCATACCGGGCCTCGGGCGTGTCGGGAGCGTGGAGCGGGTGGACCTCCAGCTCATCCGAGCGATGTGGGATGGAGGCTTCGTGCCGGCCGTCGCCCCTCTCGGCATCGGGCCAGAAGGCGCATACAACGTCAACGCCGACATGGCAGCAGGCGCCATCGCCACGCAGCTGGGAGCGGGTCATCTCTTCCTGCTCACCGACGTGGACGGGTTGCTCGACGGGGGCGAGACGGTCACCGCACTCGCACCGGGTGAGAGCGAGGGGTATGTGGAGAGCGGCCTCGCGGCGGGAGGCATGATCCCCAAGCTGCGGGCGGCGTCGCAGGCCGCGCGGGCCGGGGTCGAGGCAAGGATAGTCAACGGAAACAGGGAGGGTACGCTGCGGGAAGCCCTCGCCGGAGAGAACATAGGGACTCTGATATCGGAAGGAGCCGTCGCATGAAGGCCGTAATGGAGACTTATAAACGCCTGAACATCGCCCCGACGGAGGGAAGGGGGAGCTGGCTCTTCGACGAAGAAGGCAACAGCTACCTGGACTTCATCGGGGGCATCGCGACCAACTCTCTGGGGCACGGCCACCCGGCGCTCGTCGAGGCGGTCAAGGAGCAGGCGGAGACCTTGATCCACTGTTCCAACCTCTATGAAATCCCGATCCAGGCCGAGGTGGCGAAGATGCTCACCGACGCCACGGACTTCGACAAAGTCTTCTTCTGCAACTCAGGGACCGAGGCCGTAGAGGCAGCGATCAAACTGGCCCGCAAGCACGCCAGCGAGAACTACGGTCCCGACAAGCACGAGGTCCTCACCTTCTCCAAATCCTTCCACGGCCGCACCTACGGCGGCCTCTCCGCGACGGGCCAGCCATCCCTCAAAGAAGGCTTCGGCCCGATGACCGGCGGCTTCGTCCACGCCCCGTTCGGAGACCTCGAAGCAGCGGAGGAGCTGGTCGGTCCACAAACGGCCGCTATTCTCGTCGAGCCCATCCAGGGCGAGGGCGGCGTGAACCCCGCTCCCGATGGTTTTCTCGAAGGGCTGCGCGACCTGTGCGACGAGCACGACGCGCTCCTGATCTTTGACGAGGTCCAGACCGGCGCGGGCCGCACGGGACACCTCTACGCCTACCAGGGCATCAGCGTCGTCCCGGACGTGCTCACGAGCGCAAAGGGCCTCGGGGGCGGCGTCCCCGTCGGTGCGATGATGGCGCGGGAAGAGTACGCGGCCCTCACGCCAGGCACCCACGGCTCAACATTCGGGGGCAACCCGCTCGCGATGGCGGCTGTCAGGGCCGTGCTCGGGGTCGTCGGAGACCCCGGCTTCCTCGAAGAAGTCCGCTTCAAGGGCAAGGTTCTCAGGAACGCGCTGGAGAAGCTGGCAGAGCGGATTCCCGGCGCGGAGGTGCGCGGGGCGGGGCTCCTGATCGGGCTGGACCTCGCCGACCCGGAGCTTGCGAAGTTCGTCTTCGAACACTGCCTGGAAGAAGGCGTGCTCGTCAACCTGGTCGGCGGAACCACGATCCGCCTCGCGCCACCCCTCACCGTGACCCGTACGGAGGTCCGGCTCGCGCTGGATACGTTTCGAGGCGCGGTTGACGCCTGGATGACTGATGCGTCCGAGGCGGCGGAAACCCGGCTCGAAGCCGCGGTGGCGTAGGGAGACCGGAGGTGATTCCACAGCAAAACGACGCGCCGCCCGATCCCTCTCCCCTCTCCGGCCGCGACTGCCTCACCCTCGCCGAGTTTTCCCCGGCGGAGGCCAACCTCATCCTCGAAGAGGCCGCCAAGACCAAGTTCTTGCAGCGGTCACGCATCTCGTACCGTCCACTTCGGGGCCGGACGCTGGCGATGGTCTTCCAGAAACCGTCTAACCGCACGCGGGTATCCTTCGAGGTCGGAATGTACCAGCTCGGCGGTCACGCCCTGTATCTCAACCCCGATGAAATACAGCTTGGGAAGAGAGAGACGCCATATGACACGGGACGCGTCCTCGCCCGCTACATAGACGCCATCATGGTCCGCACCTTCGACCACGAAGAGCTCGAAGAGCTGGCGGCGGCTGCGGACGTTCCCGTCATAAACGGTCTCTCTGATGACCACCATCCCTGCCAGGCTCTCGCCGACCTGCTGACGGTGCGCGAGGAGTTCGGGGGACTGGAAGGAGTGAAGATCAGCTACGTCGGCGACGGCAACAACGTCGCCCACTCACTCGCCATAGCCTGCGCCCTCACCGGCGCGGAGCTAACCATCGCCCACCCTCCCGGACATGCCCCAGACCCGGAGATAGTCGCGCTCGCCGGGACCCTGGGTGCCGCCCCTACTCTGACCGAAGACCCGCGAGAGGCGGCGTCCGGCACTCACGCCCTCTATACAGATGTGTGGGCCAGCATGGGCCAAGAATCGGAAGCCGAAGAACGACGCGAGAACTTCGTTCCCTACCGGATAGACGAGGAGATGATGTCCCTCGCCACCGACGACGCCATCTTCCTGCACTGCCTCCCCGCCCACCGCGGCGAAGAGGTAACGGCGGAAGTCATAGACGGTCCGCGGAGCCGGGTCTTCGATCAGGCGGAGAACCGCCTGCACGCCCAGAAGGCGTTGCTTTATCTGCTGCTGGGTTAGAGTTCTGCCACTTCTTTCAGGGTCTTCTGCATGTTGCCCTTCGTGACCATCTCGAAGTAGCGGTGGTCGGGGTCCTGGGCTGCCCAGTCTTTGCCGAGTTGCTCTTTGTAGCGTGAGTCTTCGTTGGTAACGCGATCCTCGCCCTTGTATTCGAGGACGGCTACTTTCCCGCTCTTCGTGAACGCGATGAGATCCGGGTTGAATTTTGCCTTCCAATAACCCTGTAGGGAGAAGCCGTTCTTGTCGGGGTTGCGATACCAGCACATCACGTTGTCAAGGGTGTCCAGCTTTCCGGCGAACTCCTGCTCCTCGGTGTTTAGCTTGCCAGGATACTCGAAGACGGACTTCTGAAACGAGACGGTGCATTGACTGGTGGGTAGCTCCAGCTCGTCCGGTATCCGGTAGACGGCCTCGGGGTCCGCCGTCAGATCCTCCTCCCTCTTTAGCTTCTCGTAGCTTTGTTCGGCCCAACTCAGGTAGCGGTGGTCGAGGCTCTGCTGGATGCGATCCCGGACCTGATATTTCATCCGGTACAACTCTTCTATCTGGAAGGTTTTCTCCAGTTCTCGCAGCGCCCCGTCTATGTACCGTCGCAAGTCTTTGTCCGCCAGCTCGTCGTAGCGCCCGATCTTCTTCAACAGCCACCGGGAGAGGTCAGCCACACTCCCGCCGGAACCGTTGCCCCGATACCTATCCGCCTCGGACATCTCCGTGACGAACAGCTTCTCCTCGTTCACGTCCACTTTCGCTCCCTGAGCCTGCGATTCACCCAGACCTTCGGCGTCGAAACCCAGATCGTCCACGTTGAATGCGGAACCGAGAAGGTCCTGCACGTACCGAAGCTCCCGCGCCCCACCGTTCGCCTTCACCGCCATGAGCGGGATGGAGGGTCCTTCGTAACGCGCCTTTATCACGGTGGTGTACTTTGGCTCTGCACCGCCGACCTTCACCTCGTGCCTGCTGTAGCCGTTCTCCACCATGCCCTTGACGATGGAGCCCACGGCCTTGTTGAACTGCTCGGCGGAGGTGTAGACGTAGCCCTCGTTCAGCTCCGCGTTCCGCTTCTCGCGCACGTTGGGTAGGCGCAGGATGCGTCCGAGAAGCTGCTCGACGGCGGTGGGCGAACCCAGGTTGAAGACGGAGGCGAGAACGTATGCGAACGGCGCGTCCCAGCCCTCGCGCAAGGCGTCGCGGGTGATGATGCAGCGCACCTCCACGTCCTCCGCGAGAAGGTCCGTCGCTCCAAGCTCGTCCTGCTTGCCGGTCTTCACCTTGATCTGGCCCTCCGGGATACCAAGCTCACCCGTCAGAAACTCCTTGACGCGGGCGACGTGTGCCCTGTCCGGGTGCTCCTTCTCCTGCTCGGCCTGAACCAATAGCATCGGGCGGATATATTCGCCGGTCTCGTTCCGCTCCCGTTTCGCCATCTCCTCCAGCTCGTCGCGCTTGCGAACCGCGCCGCGCAACGCGGCCTCCCAGTGGGTCTCGTTGGTTAGGTTGATGGGGAGCTTGACCATCTGCTCCTCTTTCAGCTCCAGCGCCGAAACTTCACAGAGGACGTTGCTGCGGGACGCGGGGGTCGCGGTCAGCTCCAGGACGAAAGAGGGCTCCACGGATTCGATCAGGTCGAGCGACAACTTCGTCCCGTAGTTGTGCCCCTCGTCGGCGATGACGAGCGGCTTTTCGCGCCGGATCACCTCGAACAGCGAGAACGGAACCCCCGCCCGTTCCTCCTCATCCGTGAAGTGCGGCTGAAGGTAGCCGTTGTCCTGGTAGGCTTTCAGGCCCTCCTTGTCCTCACGCTTCATCGCCTGCATCGTCGAGACAATGACCGTCACGCCTTCCCTGACCTGATCCGGCCTGACTTTAAGCGCCTCGGCGTTGTTCAGCACGTGAACCGGCTTGCCGAAGCCGCCCTCCAGAACCATGCGATACGGATGGGCCGGGTCCTTCAACGCCCGCAAGGTCTGCGAGCGGATGGTGTCGCTCGGGGTGAGCCACAGAACGACCCCGGTATCGTCCTTGTCGTGGAGCAGCGCATCGTACAGAAGCCCCGCAGCGTGCGCCGCGACGAGCGTCTTTCCGCCGCCGGTCGGTACCTTGAGGCACACGAAGGGTACGGTGGGATCGCTGGCGAGCGGCTGCCACGAATGGTTGGTCTGCTCGTTGAATGCCACGCTCGCGGGGTTCTTTATGGCGCTCACGCCGCGAAGCTGCGCCACGCTCTCCGCGTACTCCCCAAGCTCCTCCAGCACGCGCCGCTGGTAGTCCTTGAGGTTCATTGCCTGCGGATAGGTCGCAAGCAGCCTCATCGCCCGCCGCCCTTCTCGAACCGGGAGACGAGATCCCTCATGTCGCGTGGGATCTTGCGGAAAACAACCCCGCGCGCCGCAAGCTCCTCCCCGTCCACCGCGCAACGGTCGGCGTACACGACCCGGACGCCAACTCCACCTCCGTCCGTCAACGCCTTCAACTCGTCCTCACCGAAGGTGGTCGTCACGTCGGAGGCATAGAAGAGGTAAACGTCCTTCCCGTTCCCGCTGCCGACGTAGCCCGTTCCGTTCTCGTTCACCTTCTCCGCCGCGATCCCCGTCTCCAGGAACAGCGCGAACCGTCCCAGAGCCTCACGCTTGACCTTTGGGTTGATGCCGTCGCCGGATTCGGTGAAAAGCTCCTCGCCCAGTTCGTAGAAATCGAAGCCGGTCTCGTCTCTCAGGAAAGGCTGGCCGCCCTCGCCCCGGATCACACGCCGCACCCGCTCGGCGGTCAGGGAGTCCGCGTAGTCCTCCATCTCCACCAGCACGAACCGCCGCTCTCCCCCATCCTCCGCGTTCTGCTTGAGGACCGCGTGCGCCGTCGTCCCCGACCCGGCGAAGGAGTCGAGCACGATGGAGTCCAGATCCGTCGCCACCTGCAAGATGCGCTGAATGAGCTTCACCGGCTTGGGCGTGATGAACACGTCGGAGGTGTCCTCGAAGTCCATGAGCCGGACCAGTTCCTTCTTCGCGTCCTGAGTGTGCCCGGCCTGCTCGTAGCTCCAGATCGTCTGCGGCACCACGCCTTGCTTGACCTCGGAGAGGAATCGCTTGAGCCGTGGCACCCCTTCGCCCTTTGGTCCCCACCAAACGCGTCCGTCGGCATCGAGTTCTGTCAGTTTCTCTTGGGAGACGCGCCAGTACGAGCCTCTTGGCGGACCGGAGATCATCTTTCCCGAAGGAGTTTTAACCG